>Ga0210391_10002654_pt1 | contig 15390 bp, 14 predicted proteins | sample IncBWC12OmetaG_FD_160573 | JGI IMG/M metagenome (GOLD analysis project Ga0210391, IMG submission 160573) | Forest soil microbial communities from Barre Woods Harvard Forest LTER site, Petersham, Massachusetts, United States - Inc-BW-C-12-O ... | reverse complement strand
AAGACCGCGCCACGCGAAACGGTTGCGGATGCGAACGCGCGTATCGCGGTTGCGGCTGAAGAACCGTAACGGGGACCGTGGCCAGTGGCGAGAAAACGGCGCGCCGCGTTAGGATGTGTGGCGAGGCGAAGCCATGAAAGTTCGCGCGAAGACGATCGACGAATACATTGATATCGCGCCGATCGAGGCGCAGAAGCGGCTGCTTGAAATTCGCGCGGCTGTGCGGCGGGGCGCGCCTGGCGCCACTGAAGGGATGAAGTGGAACCTGCCGGCGTATTCGTCGGACCGCATACTGGTGGTGTTCGCGGCGTTCAAAAACCATGTCGGCGTGTTCCCCACTCCGGCGGTGCTCAAGGCGTTCAAAAAAGAGACGGCAAAGTACGAGCAGACGGCCAGCGGTATCAAGTTTCCGCTGGAAAAGCCGGTTCCAGCGGCGCTGATCACGAAGATGACCAAGCTGCGCGTGAAGCAGCTCGCTGAGAAAGATTCGAAGTGGCGTACGCCTCCAAAATCCCGCAAGAAAGCCTGACCCTCCCTGCCCGCACGTACAGTTTCGAAATAGGCACACCCGCACTGGCAGCGCTGCGAATATCCATCGTGCAATATAACCGCCGTGTCATCCTGTCGGAAGCATGGCTCAGAAGAAGCGTATCTTCGGCTGGTTGACAGTTTCGTTCATCGCGGTGATACTTGGCCTGATCTTTGTCGGACCGCGAGTCTTCTGGCTTTGGGAATCCCGAAATATGGCGTCAAAACTTCCCATTGTCGCGGCAACTCCTCAGGAGTTAGATGTCTCCACGGTAAACCATGCGAAGGGCGTAACGATCGCTTTCGGCGGATTTCAGTTCGACGTTCCGTGGAATGACGTTGACAAGGCAAAAACCAAGACCGTCGGGAAGATGAGCGTCATTGCGTTCGGTTCGGACAAATGGATTGTGATCGGCGGCGGACCGGCGAATTCGTGGGTGACGGCGACGGATCAGTACGTAGCACCGATAGTGACCGTAACAAAAGCCGCCTACGGCAACGCCGCCGTGAGCTCCGATCTCGCATTTTGGAAAGCCGTGTACTCGACCACGCCACGAGACATCACGTTTTTCACGCCGCGAAACCGGACCCCCGCATACGGACTGATTCTGATGGCTAAGGGGATCAGTGGCCGACGGATGACTCCGCAATCTTTCATATACGCTCGTGGAATCTCGAAGGATTTCAGCTAGGCGATCCCGCGCACGGCGCGAAGCAGATATGCATCAAACTCTACGACCCAACGGACCACGTAGAGTTAACGGTTTCTCGCAAGACCTACCCGACTCCTTCCCCGTTACTTGCCCAAGCCGATCTGAATCGCATCATTCAAACGATGCAGCGCATCGACCCGCCCGCTGCAACCCTTAAAATCACGCCAACGAAGTAGCGATACGCCAGTTCGGGCGTTTGTTGACGGCTGTGGCGTGGCGGTTCGCTGCGCGTCAGTCGTAAGATGACGTGTGCGCGACGGAGGTTGAAATGAAAACAATATGGCGGGTATTCCACTTGGCGGCAGCGCTGGTGCTTGGGGTTGCGATTTGTGCGGGGGCGGTGGCGGCGGATACCGCGACGGTGACGGTGAAGGGGTACGTGCTGGATTCGGCCTGCGCGTTTACGAAGAGTCTGGATAAACCGATCAGCAAGACATGCGCTACGGCGTGCGCGCGGGCCGGGTCGGCGCTGGTGATACTCAGCGACGATGGGACGATCTATTGGCCGATCACAGATACTACGCCTTCAAAGGGACAGAACGCACGGCTGCTGCCGTTTGCGGGCGAGAAGGTTGCGGCGACGGGCAAGGTTTACGAGCGCGGCGGGTCGAAGGCTATTGTGATCGATAAGATCGCGAGGCTTGAGGAGCTGCTGGCGAAGTAAAGTAGCGATGATTGCTTACGTTGGCGGGCTGGTTGAAATGGCTCAACCCGCGACCAACTGAGAGTCGGTCGCGCACAGACTCCAGAATCTGTGTTGCATGGCTCGCTGCGCTCGCGCTTGAGCGTGGAGGCGAGACTCAATCGGGTTTGGCGCGCTAGCGGCGAAATGGTCGCGACGACGAATTTGGGCACGGTGAAGTCGTTGCGGCACAGACTGACAGTCTATGTTACAGCGCTCGCTTCGCTCGCGCCTGGGCGTGAGGCTCGGATCACTCGGGTTTGGCGCGGTAGCGGCGGGCTAAGGGCGGGATGATGGCGCCGACTACGTTGGGGACGGTGAAGTCGGGGAATGGGGCGTGGTCGCCGGAGCGGACTAGCGATAGAAGGAAGCGGCCGAAGGCGGAAAGTTTATCGCGCAGGGAAAATTTCAGCGCGCGGTCGTTGGCGCGAACGACCAGCAGCGTTACATCGTCGGCCGCGAGATTTTCCGGGTAGCGGTCTGCAATTTCGCGCACCATCGAATTGATCAGCTTGTCCGCCGGCACATCGCCCAACAGTTTCACGATGCGCAGCAGTCCCGCTTCGCCGAGCATCTGGCCGTCGGCGTCGCACGATTCCATCAGCGCGTCGGTGTAACTGACCATTACGTCGCCGGGCTCGAGATTCACGTCGATCGTTTCGTAGTCGGCGATATCGAACATGCCGAGCGGAATGTCGCTGAGCGGCGGGCGCTCGTGATGATCGTGGTGGCCCACGAGCGACCACTCCTTCGTCGCGGCGCGATACAGGAGCGGGCGCGGATGCCCCGCGTTGCAGAGCGAAAGGCGGCGGCTCGGCGCGAAAAATGTGGTGACCACGGCGGTGGCGAAACTTCCATTCGATGAAAGCGCGGTGAAATGTTCGTTGAGCAGCCGGACGAATTCCTTGTGATCGAGGCGGTTGACGAAGCGGCGCATCAGCATGCGCAGGTCCGCGGCCATTGCGGCGACGGTTTGGCCGTGGCCGGAAACGTCAGCGAGCAGCAGGCGGCTGATGCGGCCCGTCGCGCAACTTGAAACGTAGTAGACGTCGCCGCCGCGCTGGGCCTGGCCATAAGGCTTGCTGTACACCCACACGTCGAGGCCGCCCAGCTCGACGCCGCTTTCGGTGAGCTGGCTGCCGCCCCACACTTCCATGCAGGCCATGTGTTGCGTTGGTGATGCGTCCGCCATGCGTGGATTATACGAGGATTTGGTTTGGCTTTTGTCACAGCGCGCGGTGTACACCGATTCGACACGAATGCGAACGAATGCTATCTTTCGCTCGCGGATTTTTTCTGCGCTTACCCAAGGATTCAGGGGGATCGATGGCGGGGGGTTGGCGGGCGAGTGTGGTTGGTGTCGCGCTCGCGTTGTGCGCGGCCGGCTGGATGGCGGGATGCCACAGCGACAGCGATGAGCCTCCCGCGGCGGCGTACTCCCAGCCCTCCGCGGACGCACCGGATCCTCGCATCGCGGGAGAGGCGGAGATTCGTGCGCTCGATGCGGAACTACTGAAGGCCTTTGCTGCGAGTGACGCCGAGAAGGCCGCTTCGTTCTACGATGAAAGCGCGACGGTGATGGTGCCGGGACAAGCGGCCGCTGAAGGCAAGGATCACATCGCGCGCGAATTTGTGGGGCTGATGGCGATGCCGGGATTCACGTTTTCGTTTACGCCGGATACGGTCATGGTCGCGCGCTCCGGAGAAATGGCGTACGAGAATGGCGACTACGCGATGACGTTGAATGACAAGACGGGCACACCGGAGACTACGAAGGCGCGGTACGTCGTGGTGTGGACGAAGGCGGCGGATGGGTCGTGGAAGATTTTGATCGATGCGCCGACTACGACGCGGTGACGCGATCGGCGGCGAAGCTGCGTAGCGATATTCCCTGCACGCTCGTAGGGACACTCACAGACAGGACTGTCTATTCCACTGGCGTGCTCACCTAAATTGTTTGCAGTCCGCCAGGGACATTCGCCAGCATTGCGATTACTTTCGTCGGAGGACCGGGCTTCGGCCCTGTCCGACGCGGGCTGAAGGCCGCGTGCTTAATGGGAATGCTCGACAGTGCGCCGCGCGAGTGCTATCTTCCGCGAAAGAAGTTCCACGTCTCGTCCATTCGCTCAAGGAGGTTTTATGTTCCCCGCTCACAAGTGGCTGAAAGTTTGCGTTTGCGCGTGCGGTTTGATGATTCTCGCGGCGTGTAGCTCCGCGCCTCAACAGCCGGCGCAACCTGCTGCTCCGCCTGACACGCGCGCCGCGGATGAAGCTGCGATACGCGCCGTCGATGTGGCGTGGGCGAGTGCTGCGGCGACAAAGGATCCGGCGCAATGGGCGGCGTTCTATACGGACGACGCGAGGGTGTACGTTCCCGGCGGAGAAGTGGCTGCGGGGAAAGATGCGATTACGAAATCTCTGACGGGTCTCGTGGCCGCGCCGGGCTTCGCGCTGACGTTTGTGCCGTCGAAGGTCACCGTGGCGCGCGCGGGCGATTATGCGTACGAGAAAGGCGATTTCTCGATGACGATGAACGACAAGAAGGGCAAGCCGCAGACGGAAAAGGGAAAGTATGTGGTGGTGTGGCAGAAGCAGGCCGATGGGAAGTGGAAAGCGCAGATCGACGCGCCTACGGCTTCGCACTAGCGAGTGCTGAAGCGCGTGGGATAGCCAACCTGGCTGTCGTCGTGCGGCCTACCGTCCTCTGCTACTGCGATCATTGACGGACTGAGGGTAACGACGACACAGTTAGGTTGCGTATCGTTCAGGCCAATCCGATTTCGATTGCGGCGTTGAAGCGTGGTGTATTCGTAGGATGACAGCCAGGTTGGCTATCCCACGGTGAGGGTGCATCAAACTTCCTGAGGAAAATCCGATGATGAAGATTGGCGTGGTTTTGGTGTTGTTAGCGATCGCTGTCGCGGCGCTCGCGCAGAATTCCGCGACGAACGCGGCGAGGATCGCCATTCCGACGACGACGGCGGCGCAGGATGACGCGGTGATTTCGCCGTCGCGGCCTGTGCCGGTGGGCAAGGCGCCCGGGATGCAGTGGAAGCTGGTGAACGACGAACCGACTGAAAAAGTCTACGCGATCATTTTTCAAGCGGGTGACGAAGCGCTGAGCGGCCTGACGGACTTCGCCATCGCGCGGGGGGTGACGGACGCGCACTTCACTGCGATTGGCGCGGCGCACAGCGCGACGCTTGCGTGGCTCGACCTTTCGAAGAAAAGCTACCGCAAGATTCCCGTCGGCGGGCAGTGCGAAGTGCTGTCACTGATCGGCGACATTGCGGTATTCGACGGTAAGCCTGTGGTGCACATGCACACGGTGCTTGGGCGGCCTGACGGCTCGACTGTGGGAGGCCACGTGTTCGAGTTGAATGTGCAGCCGACGCTCGAAGTGTTCATGACGGAGAATACTTCGGCGCTGAAGAAAACTCCCGACGATGCGTCGGGGATGAAGCTGATCGATCCGAACAAATAGGCCGGCACTATCGCAAGCCACCGCAATGACTGACACGAGCTATGACATCACAGGTGTTCGCGTGCTGGAATGTTCCGCCGAGGGGCCGACACTCCGCGCGGGGCGCGACGCGACCGACTTGATTGGCGCCGCACGCGGCGAAAGCGCCTCGCTCGTTGCGCTGCCGGTGGAGCGCCTCCACGACGATTTCTTCCGGCTTCGCACGGGCGTTGCGGGTGAATTCGTGCAGAAGTTCGTCACCTACCGGGTGCGGCTCGCGATCATCGGAGACATTGCCAGCTACCTCAGCGAAAGCGAAGCGCTGCGAGATTTCGTTTACGAGTGTAATGAGCGGAACGAAGTGTGGTTTGTCCGCGATCACGCCGAACTGGAAGCCAAGCTCCGCGATCAGGGCTGATACCGCGCGCGGAGGAGACGTGTTTCGCGCGCCACTCACGCTGAAATTGACAACCGCGCGGGAAATCCCTCACACTTCGCGCATGAAATACCTTCTCGTTTTCCTCGTCGCAATCGCGCTGTTTCCTGCGCTGTCTCGCGCGCAAGCTCCGGTGGTGGAAGTGGTGCCGGCCGGCAGCTCCATCAAATTCAACGTGAAGGCGTCGGTCGCGCTCGCAGGCAAATTCGATAAGTGGGACGCGTCGCTCGTGTTCACGTCGCCGGATGAAACTACCGGCGTGCTGACGATCAACATCGAAGCGGACAGCGTCGACACCGGCAGCGGCATGAAGAACGGCAAGTTGAAGAACAAGGATTTCTTCGACGTGGCGAACTATCCCACGATCACTTTCAAATCGACGAAGGTGGTGAAGGTCGCGCCGCTTACGTACGAGGTGGACGGCGACTTCACGATTCGAGGCGTGTCGAATCCGGAGAAGCTCAAGCTCACGGTCACCAACAAGGGCGGGGGCGAGGGCGCGATTATTGGCACGATGAATTTCAATCGCAAGGATTACGGGATGAACAAGGGGATTCCGTTCATCAAGATCGCCGACCACGTGGATGTGAGCTTTCATTTGAATTTGAAGCACACGGGCGGCCCGACGTTTGCGCTGAACTGAAGACTTGGGCGTGGGGCTCGCGCGCTAATGCGAAAACTCCCTCTTGAACTTTCTGAACGGCGCTGCCGATTGAGCGCACCCTTTTGAGAAGAAAAGGGTGCGGCACCCGAAAAGGCAAAAGCACACAGGCGAAGTCCAGCCTGTGCCACTCAAACCCCCGCAGCTGATGTGTTGTGTGGTCCGGGTGTGTGGGTTGCCAGTATTGCGAGCGGAGCTCGTTGGAGGACCGGGCTTCGGCCCTGTCCGACGCGCGCGTTGCGCGCGTGATGCTGGCGGTCGTTAATTTCAATCGATTACTTCGCTAGGATCGCTTTCCAGCGCGTCCACGAGTCGTCGCGGGCTTTGGCGTTTGCGGGTGTGGGGTCGGGGGCTTCGCCGGCGCGCATGAAACCGTGGCCGGCGCCATCGTAGGTGACCGGTTCGTAGGTCTTCCCTGCTGCTTTCATTGCGGTCACTGTGCCGGGGATGGTCGAGTCGATGCGCGAATCTTCACCTGCGTAGAAGCCGTAGACCGGCGCTGTGATGCGCGACATCGCGCTCGGATCGGGCGGCGCGCCGTAGAAAACGAACGCGGCGGAAAGGTCGCTGCGATTCGTGGCGAAGCGGAAGGATTGGCTGCCGCCCCAGCAGAAGCCGACGACGTAAATCTTGCCGTTCCACGAGGGGATTTTTTTCGCGTAGTCTGCGGCGGCGTTCAGATCGGCTGTGACCTGATCGGGAGGCAGCTTGCCGATGGCTTCGACCGCCCCGCCGCTCGGAAAATCTTTGGTGCGTCCGCCGTTCGGCGCCATGCCGCTCAGCAAATCCGGCGCGACGGCAATGTATCCGGCGGCGGCGACTTCGTTGGCGAGAAGTTGTGCCCAATCGCTTAAGCCGAAAATTTCGTGGATGACGAGCACGACGGGGCGCTTGTCCTTCGATTCGGGGTAGACGACGAGCGTGTCGACGCTGCGATTGTCGTGCTTCAGCGTCACCCACTCGCTGTGGCGCGGCGATTTCGCGATGCGTTCGCGCGCCCAGGGCTGCGACCACTCCGGCCCCTGCTGTTGCTGCTGCGCGACGGCGCGCGCGGCGCTGGCGGCTTGCGTTACGAGCAGTGCGGCGAATGCGGCTATATAAAGGACGGCGTTGCGGCGAATCATGGGGCACCTCGCGGCGAATGTGCGGCAGCCATAGTAGTTGCGCTCGAGGCGAGGCCGCAACAATTTCGTGTGACTGTCTGCGGCGCGGGCTGTGCGCGCGCGGCTACGACACCGGCAGGATTCTCCGCGGAGTGCTGCGGAGGGGGAGCCAGCCTGTGCTACTACCGGTTGTTGAGTCTCCTCGTGGCATGCGCAGTTCTGCTACCTGGATGCGTTGAGGAAAGGAGCGTGAAAAAAAGTGCGAGCTACGCTCGCACACAGGCAAGATTGCCTGTGCTACTTGCGTTCGCTGTTGGCGCAACCGACGTACTGTGGGCGGCGAACCGTGCCGACGGAATAGGTCCACTGTGGAACCTACGTGTCCAAAATGCGGGAAGGCGCTGGTGCTCAAACCGGTTCCGGGCGCGATTCATTTTCCGCGCAGGCTCGAGTGTCCTGAGCATGGCCGGCAGCAGGAACGCGTGAAGCCGATCCGCATGCGATTCCACAAAGACGCGCCGAACTGGTGAGAGGCGGTGGTGGCGAACGGGCCGTCGTGCTGGCGCCGGGCGCGTTGCTTCGTTGAGAAGGGCGCGCGTGTTCTCCTGCGAGATGCGGGGTACGTGCGGGCGTCCCTGTGGCAAAAGCGGCGGCTCGCCGCCGCGCTCTAAAGGGTGGGCGGTGGCGGCGGGGCTCACGGCCCGTTACAATTCCTTCGCGAAACACCATGTTCTCTGGCCTCGCTACACTCACGCCCGATCCAATTGTCACGCTCACGCGGTCCGACCTGCGCTGGCAACTCGTCGTAGTTGCTGCGGCGGTGTTGCTACTCTCCATCGCGGCCGGCTCGTTCGCGCTTTTTTTCGCGCGATTCAAAACACGCGAACTCACGCTGCTGGACTTCGGCGCCTTCTGCGCGCTGTACGGCGTGCGCATGCTGATCAACGTTTCGCTCTTCCGATCGGAGTTCGATTTCTCGGGTGCGTTCTGGGAGCACGCGAACTGGTGCATCACCGCGATCATCGTGCTGCCCATCGGAATGTTCGCCTACCAGATCCTTCCGCCCGTTGCGCGGCGCGTGCTCGGGGTGCTGCTGATAATTCAAGCGGTGTTCGGCATCGGGGGAATCGCCGCGTCGTTCCTGGGCGTGAATCTGAGTCTGCTGTACCACGCGAATTCGATCCTGGTGCTCGGCTCGTTTGTTGTGCTGGGTGTTTTCTTCGCGTGGCGCCGCGTGACCGTGCCGGCGGCAGAGCGCATGCCGGTGCCACGCGAACTGCGCGTGCTGCTCGCGGGTTTTCTGGTGTGGCTCGCGTTCATCATTTTCGAAAACCTGCGGGGACTGGGCGTGATACACGGGTTTCCCCGCAGCGTCGAGTTCGTAGGTTTCCTGATTTACGTTGCGACGCTCAGCTACGTCACGGCATTCCGGACGTTTGCGACTGAGGAGCGCCTGCTCGCGATCAACACCGAACTAGAAATCGCGCGACAGATTCAGACGTCCACGCTGCCGCAGAATGTGCCCGAGCTGGCGGGCCTGGAAATCGCGGCGCGTTACATTCCCATGAGCGCGGTCGCAGGCGATTTTTACGATTTTCTGCTGATCGACAAGCAGCGCATCGGAATCCTGATCGCGGATGTTACGGGACATGGCGTGCCGGCTGCGCTGATCGCGGCGATGCTGAAAGTTTCGTTCGCGGCGCAGACTGTGCATGCCGACCAGCCCGCGCGCGTGCTCGACGGATTGAACCGGGCGTTGTGTGGGAAATTCGAAGAGTACTTCGTGACGGCGGCGTATCTGTACATCGATCTCGGAAACGGGCGTGCGGAGTATGCGGGCGCGGCGCATCCGGCGTTGATGCACGTCTCGGGCGCGACTGGCGAGGTACGCGAGTACGAAGAGAATGGATTGATGCTGGGAATGTTTCCGGAGGCGCGGTACGCGGCGGTCGAAATTCCCATCGCGCCGGGCGACCGTTGCGTGCTCTGCACGGACGGGATACTTGAGGCGCGTACGGTGGCGGAAGAGGAATACGGGAAGAGTCGCGTAGCTGAGGTGCTGAGGACACAGAGGGCGGCTTCAGCGGCTAATGCGGCCGATGCTGTGCTGGCTAGCGTGGTGAAATTTTCGGGATACAGCGCTGAGCGCACGCAGCACGATGACATGACGTTGCTGGTGGTGGATTTCAAGTAGCGGGACTGCTTTTGAGACCTCACAGGCTGAAACCTGTGCCACTCGATCCCTCGGATGAAATTGTTTGTTCCTTCCGAGGGCGTCAATTGCCAGTATCGCGTTTGGGGCTCGTAGGAGGACCGGGCTTCGTCCCTGTCCGACGCTTCGACGTGCGTCGAAGCGTGAGCAATTTTTCGTGGAAGTATGCGAATCGCGCCATGTGGTCTCCGCATCCGATTCGGCAAAAAGCTGGATCATAGCGGGGGCACGTATGCCTACGAACCTGCTGAAGCGGTGCGTTACGCGCTGCGTCGTTGCATTAATCGCTTTTGTTGCATTGGTTGCGGCGGCTTCGGCGCAAAAGCAGGCGCCTTCGCAAACCATCGCCGGGTCGGGCGACATTCCTCTTGAACATTGCGACAAACTGCCTGTGGTGAAGGTACACGTGGGCGATCACGCGTACCAATTCCTCGTTGATACGGCTGCGACAAGCATGCTCAATCTGAAATCGTTCTCCGGTGGCACGTCGAAGCAGGTGCACATCGCTTCGTGGACTGGGACGGCCGCGACGAGCGCGCGTGAAGTTACGCTCAGCGAGTTGACGCTCGGCACGCATACGCTGAAAAATCTGAAGCTCCCTGCGATCGACCTGAGCCCTATCGGCGGCGCGTGCGGCGGCGCGATTGACGGCATTCTCGGCGTCGACCTGCTCGACCAGATGGGCGTGACGATCGATATGAAGCGCCAGGTCGCGTCGCTCGGCGATCCGCCGGACGTGCTCGCCGCCTTCGCCGAGATGGAGACGGCGATGGAGGACTGCCACATTTACTTCGAGCGCGGGAAAGCGGCGGAGTTCGAACAGTGTCTCGATCCGGAGATCGTGCTCTACACGCCGGCGGGCGAATTCAAGGGCCGCGCGGAAGTGATCAAGTACATGAGCGAGGAGTATTTCAAGTACGCGCCGGACGTGCACTACGACTTCACTCCGCACGATGTGCAGCTCTTCGGAAATGCGCTCTGGTATTCGTACGACTACGCGCTGGATACGCCGGAGAAACAAGTGAAAGGCCACGGCATGTCGATGTGCAGGAAGTCGGATGGGAGATGGCGGATACTGAACATGCATGACGCGGAGATTTCGCACGAATCGGCGCAGATTGCGAAGCCTTGAGTTGAGTAGCGCAGCTACGACTTCGTCCTTGCGTCCGACGCTTCAGCGCGCCGACTGAGATACGTGAGACGAGTCCCTGGAGAGCCAGTCCGGAATGGACGAACGAAGGCGGCGCCGATATTCGGCCAGGGCCTTGTCGCGAACCGCAGGGTCGTCAGATCGTGCGTGGACTTCAGGATACGATCCGACCGAGTGTTGACCTGTCCAACGGTCAATCATCCTGACGAGATCATCCAAAGAGTTCCATTCAAGCGTATCGAAGCGCGGGTCGCGGATGAGCGCTGCCACAAGAGGCTTGGTGTTTTCTTGCTGCCCGGCATCTTGAAGGAATTGGTGGCGAGGGGTAGCGTACAGGCCGGCCCCCATCGACGCGGTGTAAAACCAGTTGAGGATGAACCCAGCCTCGCGCGGTCCCTCCAAGTTCCACAGAGCCATTGCCAAGGTCGCGCGGCTGTAGTCGTCCCACTTACCGTCAAAACGCAGATAAGCCGTGTGCAGAATCTGGACTGCGCTCTTGCGACCAAGTTGTGCAGCTCCGATTGGATACCACACGGAGCGCGCAAACTTGTCCTGCAAAAGAAAATCGCGATCGCTATCCAACAAGAGCTTCGGACTGTGCTTCAGAACAAACGTCTGCAGAGCCTGCAGCGACTCCGTGTACACAGGATCTTGTCGCGCGCGCAGGTCGGGGGTCCGTCGACTGAAAATGGCCGCTGAGAAGCTGGAGCAGCGCATCGTGGCCTAGCTCAGTCGCGTTTCGGAGCAGTTCGTCTTCCGTGTATGGCCGCACCACGTTGTTGGGGTTCGGGAGTGTGCCAAGCCACAGAACGTTCCACTGACGGTCCGGAGCGGGCAATTGGCTGATCTCAGTACGGAGGACGTCCATGCTTGGGTGATTCATTTGGTCGAACGCCCAATTGCGTTGCAGGCGGAGCGCAAACCAGCTGACGGAATACGCTCGATGATCCTTCCAATAATCGCCAAAGTTCGAGTAGCCGGAGGCGGTTAGGTAGCGGTTCACCGCTTCGTTCGCTAAGGCGCCAACCGTGCTTGGTTGCTGGGGCCAAGTCCTTGGTTTGTCTGGAGGAAGCGGTTGTGCAACCGCAAGCGGACACGGATACGCCACTGCTTGATCGGGCTGAAGCGCAGCAATCTGTGGGAGGACGCGTGGGTCGTTCTTCCGGTCGAGGGCGAAGATTGCCAGGGCACGAATTTTAGGATCCGGGCTCTTAAGCAGGGTGAGCAAGTTGCGGGTATCGAGCGATGGGTCTTCCAGCGCGTTCCAGGACGCAACTAGTTCCGGCGCTGGGTGGAAATACGTAGCGAAGTCACAAAGGAAGATCACTTTGGGAGCAAGCGCCGAAAGAGTCCGGGCTTCCGGCGTCTCGACCGACGAGAAGCAAGACGACACCGCCAGGACGCAGATAAGAATCACATACCGAAGAACGATGTTCTTCATTGAGCGGAGTATAGCTCCACGTACAGAAAGAACACGTGCTGCAACAGCAAGTTGTATTCGATTCTGCAGCAGTATCTGGTCAGCGGACGTAGTTGATGGCGATGGCGGGAGTGACGGTGGTGGGCAGGTTGTGGCCGATAGCTAGGACGCGGGCGCCGAGGATCACGCCGATCGTGGATTTCCAGCTGTATTCGATGGCGGGAGCGAAGCCGACGGCGTCGACGGTGCTGCTGTTGAGTGTGATCGGCGTCATGGCGCCGCTGCCAGTGGCTGCATCGAAGCCTGTGACACGCGTGTTGCCGGTGTGACTGTAGGTTGTGTCGAGCGCTAGCACCCAGCTGCGCTTCAAACTGTATTCCCACGCCCAATCGACATACGTGGTGAGGCCGGGGTTCGCGCGGCCGTGGAACGTTGCGTCGGTGCCGTAGACGCTGACGCCGTTCACGGGGGCTGTGGTGGAAATTGCTTCGGAGGCATCGAGGCGCATGCGTAGGATGCGGCCATTCCGCGCCCAGAAGTACGTTTGCGAATTGAATGCGACGGTCGTCGTGTAAGCGCCGACGCCGAGGCCGTTCGTGGGACGCGTGCCAAGGTTATCGTACTTCCCTGTCGGAAAAGTTTCCTCGACCATGATGCCGGTGGTCGGCACCCAGCTGTCCGGCCGCCAGCGTGTAAGGCCGTACTGGCCGAGCACGGTCCAGTCGCCCATCGCGACGTGCGAGCTATTGAGTGCGCCGTTGACGGCGTTGTACCCGAAGACGGGAATCGCGCCGATGGTGAGGCGGTCGAACAGGCCGTACTCGAGGTAGGAGCGCGAGCCGAAGCCGTTGGAGTTGGATTGCGTACCGATTACGTCGTAGACGTACGGCTCGGCGAGGAAGTGGCCGCGCGCGAGTGTGGCGGCGGAGTTGGCTAGGAGCGGGCCGGTCCACCAGGCGTTGTCGAGTGTTTGGCGCGAGGGTGTCAGTTGCGCGCTCGGTTTCACGGGCGGTGGATCGGGCGGAGCTGCGGGCGCGATCGTGGCGGCGCTCTTGATACGCGTGTCGTTGGCGATCCAATTCAGCTCCCAGGTTTTTCCGCCGTCGGTGGAGAAGGCTTGCTCGAATTTGATTTCGTCGGCGTTGATCGGCGTGATGATGAAACGGACGAAGATCGATCGGCCGTCGAAATCTTCCTGATCGTAAAATTCGCCGACGCCGTTTTTGAATTCGCCTACGGTGGGGACGCCTATGGTGCCGCTGCGCACGCTCGCGAAGTTCAAGCTCCACTGATGCGCGGCGGGATTGTAGAGGCGCAGATTGAGGGCGGTGATGTGACCTGCGGGACCGTCGGCGTCGAGTTCGATGAGGTTGGCGCGGCCGCCCCATACGGGTGTGACTTTTGTGGTGCCGTCGTATTCGACCCACTTGTCTGAACCGGAGAGAGGTTGTGTGAGGCGGCGTAGATGCGTTTTCCAGAGGCCGAATTCGAAATCGAATTCGTGTGAGCCGTCGCGCGGCGCGGTGGGTACTGGCGATTGAGATTGCGCAGATTGTGCTATCGCGGGCATTTGTAGCGTGACTAGTGCGAGACAAACAGTGGCGGCGGTGGAGATAAACCTCTGAAGGGACACAGGCGCACTCCGGCCTGTGCCACTGCGAAGGGCTCGCCTAACTTGGTGATCGATCTCGTGGTGTTGGTTGCCAGGATTGTGAGGGTGCTTGGACGCGCACCCTTCTGTAATGCGAAGAGTGCGGCACCCGGAAAAGCTAAAGGCACACAGGCAACACCAGCCTGTGCCTCTGCGGACGGCTCGCCTAAATTGGTGGTCCTTCCGGCCGTGACTGGCTGCCAGGATTGTGAGGGCCGATCGTAGGAGGACCGGGCTTCGGCCCTGTCCGACGCGAGGCACACCGGCAAGATTACCCATGCTACTACCTGTCGGTTGGGTGGTCGGTGGCACGGGCAATCGTGATTTTCGTTTCATCGTGCGCTCCACTCGCCGGAATTACCGCCCGCCTTGCGGCGTGGCTGCGCTGCCGGAAGCGGCCGCGTCGGGGATGCGGGTGTAGTTGTTGACCCAGTTGGTTTCCCAGGTTTTGCCGCCGTCGTTCGAGAAGGCTTGCTCGGAGCGCATCGCATCGTGCGAGAGATTCGTGAACGTGAAACGGATCAGGATCGCGCGGCCGTCGAGAGTATCGCCGCCGTAAAATTCGCCGCGGCCGTCCTTGAATGAGCCGACTGTGGGCGGCATACCGAGGACGCCGACGCCGCTCGTTGCAAACAGCAGGTTCCACTGTTTCGACTCCGGATTGTAGAGACGCAGCGCGAGCAGTTGGAGGTGGCCGTTCGGGCCGTCGGATTCGAGTTCGGTGTAGTTGCCGCGGCCGTTCCAGAATGTGCGCGTCACGGACTGGCCGTTCATCTCGATCCACTCGGTCGAGCCCGTCAACGGATGCAGCATGCGCGAAGTTTTTTCTTTCCACGTGCCGAGCGCAAAATCGAAATCGTGAGAGACGCCGGCGCCGTCGGCGGCCGGGGCGACGTGTTGCGCGGCGGTTGAGTCGTCGGCGCGGGTGAGGTTCGCGATGAAGTTCGTCTCCCAGGTTTTTCCGCCGTCTGCGGAGAACGACTGCTCGAAGCGGTGCGAGTCGGGCGTGATGTCCGACCAGATCTGGCGGCTGATGATCGCGCGGCCGTTGTAAGTGTCTGGGCTGTAAAACTCGCCGCGGCCGTCGTGAAATTCACCGATGGAAGCATCGGTGACGGCGCCGTCCGAGCTATTGGCGAAATGCAGGCTCCACTGGTGCGAGTTCGGGTTGTAAAGAAAGAGCGTCATGCTCTCCCAGTGGCCCTTAGGGCCGTCGGCTTCGATCTCTTCGAGTTGGGCGCGGCCGTCCCACACTTTACGGATGCGGACGGTGCCTTCGACGTCGTACCAGTCGTTCGAGCCGCTCAACGGATTTTTGAGGCGGCGAATGTGCGTGTGCCAGACCCCGAGGTTGAAGTCGAAGTCGTGCGA
>Ga0210391_10002653_pt1 | contig 15396 bp, 9 predicted proteins | sample IncBWC12OmetaG_FD_160573 | JGI IMG/M metagenome (GOLD analysis project Ga0210391, IMG submission 160573) | Forest soil microbial communities from Barre Woods Harvard Forest LTER site, Petersham, Massachusetts, United States - Inc-BW-C-12-O ... | reverse complement strand
CAGTCGCGTCAGAACTTGCGTGAATGTTCTTTGGCCCAGCGTTCTACGACCACTTTCTTTTCGGTATAGAATTCGACGGCGTCGCGGCCTTGTCCATGTAGGATGCCGAAAAAGCTGTCTTTCCATCCACTGAACGGAAAGTAGGCCATAGGCGCGGCTACGCCGATATTAATTCCGATGTTGCCCGCGGGAGCTTCGTAGCGAAAGCGACGTGCGGCCGCACCGCTCGATGTAAACAGCGAGGCCTGATTGCCATATTTGCTGTGTTCGAGGAATGCGAGAGCTTCGTCCAGGTCGCGAGCGTGAATGAGGCTCAGGACCGGGCCAAAGATTTCAGTATCGGCCACTTCGCTCGTCGGCGATAGGTCGTCGAGGATGGTTGGCCTCACGAAGTTTCCAGCTTCGTAGTTGGGGATTTTCGGATTGCGTCCGTCGAGCAGAACTTTCGCGCCTTGTTTTTCGCCGGCCGCGATCAGAGATTCAATTCGCGACTTGCTCTCCCGGCTGATAACGGGACCCATCTGCATACCTTCATCGAGGCCATTGCCAACGCGGAGATTGGTGGCAGATTCTGCGATCGCGTCGCGGAAAGTCTTCTGCGCTTCGCCGACCGTGACCGCGACCGAGACCGCAAGGCAACGCTGGCCGGCGCAGCCGAATGCGCTGTCGCTGATGATCTGAGTTGCCATCTGCATATCCGCGTCGGGCAGGACGACGACGTGATTTTTCGCGCCCCCCTGACACTGCGCGCGCTTTCCATTCTCGCCGGCTCGCGCGTAAACGTATTTCGCAACCGGAGTCGATCCAACGAAGCTGATCGCGCGCACTTTGGGATGATCGAGCAGAGCGTTGACGACGGCTTTTCCGCCGTTCACGAGGTTGAGCACGCCTTTTGGCAAACCAGTTTGAGCCATCAACTCAAAGGTGCGCTGCATGGTGAGAGGCACACGCTCCGACGGCTTGAGAATAAACGTGTTGCCGCAGGCGATCGCGTAGGGCAGAAACCAGAACGGCACCATGCCGGGAAAATTGAATGGCGTGATCGCGGCTACCACCCCGAGCGGCTGCCGGATCATGATCTCGTCGATGCCGCGAGCAACGTCTTCCAGATTGTAGCCTTGCATCATCATCGGAATGCCGCAGGCGACTTCGACGTTCTCGATAGCGCGGCGCCACTCGGCTTTGGCTTCGGTGAAGGTCTTGCCGTTTTCCTGCGTAATGATCCGGCTGAGTTCGTCAACGTGATCTTCGAGAAGCTGCTTCAGTTTGAACAAAGGCTGGATGCGGTCTTCCGGAGGCGTGCGTCGCCACTCGGGATATGCGGCAGCAGCGGCTTCCACGGCGGCATTGACTTCGGCGGCATCCGAGAGCGGAGCTTTGGCGATGATCTCACCGGTCGCGGGATTGGTGACATCGAGCCATTCAGTGGCACTGGATTCGACCCACTGGCCATTAACGTAATTCGGGACTCTCGTGATCGGCGGGGCTGCGGTAATCATTTGCTAAAACCTCAGTTATGACCAAGAATTGAAACCAGGATTCTCGTGCTGCGCGACGTTGCGAGCAACGTCTCTACAGTACCCGTCGTCTCTGCGAAGGCGCCGCTTTCCGCGTCGCGCTCGCGGGTGGACGAGGGCGTCCGCTGCTACGTGGTCATGGTTGCTACGACACCTTTTCTATCGGACAGCGCCTGCAGAGCCGACTCAAGAACATCCAACGCTTCGTCCATTTGTTCGTCGGTTACGACCAGGGGAACCAGAACACGGACCACATTGGAATACGAACCGGCCGTGATCGTAATCAACCCGTGCTCGTAGCAATACTTTGTCACCTCTTTGGTTTCGTCCGCGGCAGGTTCACGTTTGTCGGACGACTTCACCAGTTCGATGGCTTGCATCCCGCCGAGGCCACGCACATCTCCGATGATCGGCCAGCGCTTCTGCCATGCTTTGGCACGCTGCTGGAATTTGTTTCCAATTTCGTTGGCGCGAATTAATAAGTTTTCGCGCTCAAAGATATCCAACACCGCTAGCGCAGCGGCACAGGAAAGCGGATTACCGGCAAAGGTACCGCCGAGGCCTCCCGGCCCAGGCGCGTCCATGACTTCGGCACGGCCGGTGATCGCCGCGAGCGGCAATCCTCCGCCGAGAGATTTGGCGGTGACCACAAGATCGGGCTCGATGCCGTAGTGCTCACTGGCAAACATTTTGCCGGTTCGTCCAAAACCGCTTTGGATTTCGTCCGCGATGAACAGGACGCCGTGCCTGTGGCAGATGTCGATTAGCACGCGGAAAAAGTCGGGCGGAGGCACGACGAAGCCGCCTTCGCCCAAGACCGGCTCGGCAATCACGGCCGCCACATCTTCGGAGGCAACGACGCGTTTGAATGTGTCTTCAAGGTGACGGGCGCAGAACAAATCGCACGATGGATATTTCAGGGAATACGAGCAGCGATAGCAATACGCGTAAGGAATGCGGTACACGTCGCCGGGAAATGGCGCGAATCCGGCCTTGTACGGATGGGTTTTGCTGGTGAGCGCCAGAGTCATCATGGTGCGTCCGTGGAAGGCGTCTTCGAAGGCGACAATGCCCGAGCGTCCGGTGTGGGCGCGCGCGATCTTCACTGCGTTCTCGACGGCTTCGGCACCGCTATTGACAAACAAAGTTTTCTTGGGAAATTTGCCGGGAGTGATTTGGTTCATCCGCTCGGCGAGTCGGATGTAATTCTCATAGGGCGTGACTTGCACGCAAGTGTGGAGAAAGTTTTCGAGTTGCTCGCGGATGGCAGTGATGATCGGCTCTCGGCGATGCCCAACGTTGAGACAGCCGATGCCGCCGGCGAAATCAATGTAACGGTTTCCGTCTACATCTTCGAGCCATGCGTTCTCAGCTTTGGCTACATACACCGGCGTTGCATGGGAGAGTCCGCGAGGCACGGCTGTGTTGCGGCGCTCTGCCAGCGCTTTCGATTTCGGGCCGGGGATTGGGGTTTTGAGTTGGATCGTATTCATGATGCTTCCTACACCGTTGTGCGAATTCCCTGAGGTTTTGATCCCGGCATCAACGACGCGAGGTCTTTCGACTCGGCAGTCGGTTCGCTTTGCGAACCAACTACGGCGCTCAGGATGACAGGGTTATAACAGATTCATCTCCTATCATTCGTTAGTACCAACCGATCGGACTTTCGTTTAGGTTGATGTGTACTTGTTTGGTTTCGAGATATTCCTCGATTCCCCAAGGACCCAGTTCGCGGCCGAAGCCGGATTGCTTGTAGCCTCCCCAAGGCGCTTCGACGTAAGTTGGCTGCATGTGGTTCACCCAGACGATCCCAGCACGCAGCGACTTCACGACTCGGAATGCTTTGAAAATGTCACGAGTCCAAACCGCGGCGGCCAGGCCGTAGGGTGAATCGTTCGCAATCTTAAGTGCGTCTTTTTCGTCTTCGAATGGGATGACGGCGGCGACCGGGCCGAAGATTTCTTCGCGGGCGATCCGGTCGTTGTTGGTGACATCGTAGAAGATGGTCGGCTCCAGGTAAAAGCCCTTGGCGAAGTTCGCGGCACGTCCGCCGCCGGTGGCGAGCTTGGCTTCTTTTTTGCCAAGTTCCTGATATTCGCGGACCCGATCATATTGGTCTTTGCTCACTACAGGACCCATTTTTGTATCGCGATCGAGGGGCGAACCCAGCTTGATCTTTTTCGCTTTCTCGGTCATGGCATCCACAAACTTTTTGTAGATTGGTCTCTGCACCAGGATTCGACTGCCGGCGGAGCAGACCTCACCTTGATTAATGAAAACGCCGAACAGCGCTCCATCGATGGCGGCTTCGAAATCGGCGTCGGCGAAGAAGATGTTAGGCGATTTGCCACCTAGTTCAAGCGTAACCCGCTTCACGGTATCGGCAGCTTGCTTCACGATGATTTTGCCAACTGCTGCGCTACCGGTGAAAGCGATCTTGTTCACGTCCGGATGCTGGACCAAAGGGGCGCCGCAGCTTTCGCCGAATCCCGTAATGACATTGACTACCCCCGGGGGAAGACCCACGTCGGCGAGCCAATTGGCCATTTCGAGAGCGGTGATGGGAGTTTGCTCGGCAGGTTTCAAAATGCATGTGCATCCGGCGGCCAATGCTGGGGCGAGTTTCCACGCCGCCATCAGCAGCGGATAGTTCCACGGAATGATCTGTCCGGCAACGCCGATGGGTTCTTTCAGCGTGAGGCTTACAGCATTGTCAGGGACCGGGTTCACGTATCCCAGAATTTTTGTGGCAAGGCCGCCGTAATATTCGAAACAAGTGGCGACGTCGGCGATATCAAATTCTGCTTCGACAATGGGTTTGCCGGTGTTGCGGGATTCTAACTCTGCCAGCGCGACTGCGTTCTGGCGGATTTTGTCGGCGAGACGAAAGAGGACGCGTCCGCGCTCCTGCGCGGTCGTCGAAGCCCATGGGCCGTCTTCGAAAGCGGTCTTCGCTGCGGCCACGGCGCGGTTGACGTCTTCCGCATTCGCGTCGGGAACTTGCGCGATCACTTCTTCGGTGGCCGGGTCGTAGACGGGGAACGTCTTATGGGATTTGCTGTCGACCCATTCGCCGTTGACATACATTTGATAAGTGCGCACGTCAGTTTTCACTCCACCTGGCATAGTTTCCTCCTGCGATTAATCGAGCCTTGCTCGACCGGACAGCCGGGCACTGTCCCCAAGTGATTCAATAGCGATTCGCTTTGCTCGGCTCCACAGACGAATCTGCTCCAACCAGAGCCGTCTCCGGTTTTTTTACCCGACTGTACCCAAAGAAAAAAAACACCGCCAGCGCGATGAAGCCCAGCGTGATGCCGAACATGCTGACTTCATACTTCCATAATGAGGTGATCTGCTGGGCGGGAAAAAAGGCCACAACGATGGCCAACACTGTTGTAGTGAAACCCGCGACGCCGGCGAACATGAGCGTTCCTTTGCTGTAGCGTCCACCCCGCAGAGAGTCACGGAGTGCAAATTTGATCAGCGCAGCGAATACGTAGAGAAACGGGACCAACTGCAAAACGACCGCAGCGGATAGCATTTTCTGAAAGGCCTCCTGCACGCCGCCGGAAAGCGTAAAATTGAGGACGATCAATACAAGCGAAACGACGCCCTGCACGATCAGAGCAATGTAGGGGGTCGCATATCGAGGATGAACCTTTCCCATCGCTGCCGGCATGTAGGAATCGAGACCGGCGACGAATGGGATGCGAGCCGAGCCGCCCATCCACGCGGAACCGATACCGGCAATCGACAGACTTAGCATGACCGCGAAGGGCGCGACGATCCAGGCTATGCCGACTTTGCCGGCCATGTGGCTGACCGCCTGCACAATTCCCTGCAGCACGTTGATGTCATTTTTCCCGATGGCAACTAACAGCGTAAGAGTTGTGCCGACGTAAAGAGCGCCCGAGATCACACCTCCCCAGGCGACGGCACCGGGCAAAGCTTTCTGGGGATCGCGGATTTCGTCTCCCATCACAGAGGCGAGCTCGAGTCCGACTAAGCCAAAACAAATCACGCCGAATGAGTTCAGGACAAATTTTGGGTCCGCCGGGATTCTCAGATCCGCCGCTGTGATGGTAGTTCCAAAGCGCAACCAGATAGTGGCACCCAGTCCGATAAGAACGGCAGCTGCGACGAAGGTTCCGATTCCTCCCAGATTGTTTAGCCACTTCCCGACACTCAGGCCAACGATATTCAGAATGGTGAGAAGCGCCAACAGAGCTACGGATGCGACCATGGCGAATGTCTTGTTGTCAGCCAACGAGGTATGGCCAGGCCCCATGGCGAAGACTGACACTCCGACGAAATACAACATTACGGTCGGAACGTAAAGCATGTTGTTCGTCCAGTAGCACCAGCCTGAAAGAAATCCGTGGAAGTCGCCGAAAACTTCCTTGGCCCATAAGTAGACGCCGCCTTCTCCGGGATAGCGCTGAGCTAGTTCGATCACGGCAATTCCTTGCGGCCAAAAGAATAATAGAAGCGCAATGATCCACAGCCAGACTGTGACTCCGCCGTTGGCGGCGATCGACGGGACTACGTTTAAGTTGAAGACGGCGACGACGAACAGCAAAACCAAGTCCCTGCGGCCGAGTACGCGCTTCAGGTGTGGCTGGCTCGGGTCTTGAGGGTCGGCTGACAGAAGCGCACTCCTTGGTTCTTTATCTTTTTTTTGCCAGCTGACTGATCGTCATTCCGAGCGAAGCAAGAAATCTGCTGCCGGGAGCTATGCAGATTCCTCGCTTCGCTGGCAGGACAAACTCTTTTACCGGGCCTTGACGCACATTCAGCGGAGCTTTGCTCCGCGGGGACAGCCGGGAGCGGCTGTCGCTATGCGATTCTAGTGCGCGACTACCTCGGCCGTCCGCTCCTGCTGAGCTTTAGCCAGCGCGGGCGCCACATCTTCGAACGCAGCGAGATGCTGATCGATATCGGCGTCAGTGTGCTGGACCGAAATCGTCCACTGCTCATCCCACCAATAGGGTTGCGGCATCACTCCACGATTCACCATGGCGAACCAGTAGTGACGCCAGAGGTCGATGTCGATGGTTGTCCAATCGCGGTAGTTGCGAATCTCTTTCGGATACAGCATGAGCGCTCCGTTCGCGCCCGCGCTGGCGATGTATGCCTGTAAACCAACTTTCGCGATGGTCTTTCGATAGCCCGTGGTGAGTTTTTGGCTGAGCTTGTCAACATGGGCATAGTTCGCGCGTGTGAGCACTTCGCGGAAGGTCGCGAGGCCTGCAGCCATCGAGACGGGATTCGTGTTGTACGTGCCGCCATGAAAAACCTTGTGATCTGAAATCAGATTCATGACGGATTTGTGCGTTCCGAATGCGGCCAACGGCAGACCGCCTCCGATAGACTTAGCGAGGCAAATCATGTCGGGCTTCACGCCAAAGTATTCGGAAGCGCCGCCCCATCCGAGTTTCGCTCCTGTCTTTACTTCGTCGAAGATCAGCAGGGCGCCGTTCTTCGTGGCAATTTCACGCAAGCCCTCGAGGAATCCGCGCTGCGGAACGCAAAGGCCGACATTCATCATAATGGGCTCAAGAATGATGGCGGCGATTTGCCCTGGATTCTCTTTGAAACGAAGCTCGACGCTGGCGAGATCGTTGAATGTAGCGACTGGAACGTTGGCGATGCTCGCCTTGGGCACGCCCAGACCACCGGGGACTGAAGTGGGCGCGTTCACGTCGCCGAAATCCGGAGCGTGAGGTTTCACGCTGACCAGCGCGGCATCGTGCAAGCCGTGGTAGCCGCCTTCGAATTTGAGAACCTTGTCGCGGCCCGTCGAGGCGCGGGCGAGACGGATAGCGTGCATGGTGGCTTCTGTACCGCTGCTGCCGAAGCGGACCATCTCGACCGGAAAGCGATTGCAAATTTCTTCGGCGAGTTCCCACTCCATGTCGTGCGGCATACCGAACATGGTGCCAGTGCTCAGGCGTGCTTGAACAGCCTTCATTACTGCGGGATGACAGTGTCCGGCCATGAGCGCGCCGAAACAAAGATTGTGATCGAGATAATCGTTGCCATCGAGGTCGCGGAAATGGGAGCCGCTGCCTTCTTTGACAAAGATGGGGTAAGGATCGTAGGCACGGTAGTTGCTGGCCACGCCGAGTGGAATGCGTTTGAGGTTTTTCTTGTGCGATGCGGCAGACTTGGGCGTGCGACGCTCGAAGGTATCGAGCTCCTTTTGCAATTCGGGGTACATCCGGGTCTCCAGGAATCTCAAGCCGCTTATGCGGCCATTAGAATGCCGGGCAGCCGTGGCGGCCCGGTCTCGGGCTAGAAAAAGAACTTTAACGCAAACTGGACCAGGCGCGGATCCTGGGCCTGTGAGATTTTACCAAATAACGTTTGACCGTCGGAGAAATGACCGTCCGGGTTATAGAAATTGGTGTGGTTGAAGATGTTGAAAAGCTCTGCCCGAAACTCAAAATACCGGCTCTCGTCTACAGTAAGTTTCTTGTGGACTGAGAAGTCCCAGTCCTGCAAGCCGGGACCGCAGCAGATGCTGCGCTGGGTGCCATTGTTGAATTGGCCGAGCGGCGGAACTGGGGCATTGTTGGGATTAGTGGCGGCGGTGGCAAAATCGTTGGGATCGAACCAGAAACCACCATTGGCCTTGGGGTTCAGCTTTCGAAATGGCGCTACCAAACTCGGAGCCTCCGTGCCGAGAAAGAAGACGCTGGCGGTGAGTTCGGTGTCATCTTCCGTGTCCAGTCGAATGGGAAAGCCACTCTGGAATTGAGCAATGCCGGAGACGGCCCAATCGTTCAATACCCTCCCGGCAAAACCCTGGTGCTCAGGGATAGGCAATTCCCAGTCATAACTCACCACAAGACGCTGGTGAGAATTGAACAGCGACAGCCCACGGCTGGCGTTGAAGTTGAAGGGGTCAAGGGTTTCCTCGAATGTTGAACCGTCGTCAATGGACTTGCTCAAGGTGTAAGAGGCCTGAAACTGCAAGCCGTGAGAGAAACGTTTTTCGAGCATCGCTTCGAAGGCGTTGTAGGCGGAGTTAGCGATGGTGTCTTCGGCAAAGATGTCGCTGAACACGGGCACTCCATCGGCCGGACAGCCAGCACCGGTGAAGGCATTGCAACTCGGCGATGAATAAGGCCGCAGTCCCACAAACTGCAAGGTCTGGTTCGCGCCCGTAACAACCTGCCCGCTCGGCATGTGGAAGTGGTAGCCAGTGGGGACAGTCACGCTCCATTGCGTGTCTTCCAGAAAAGGACCGCAGGTCGCCTGCGCGCCGAAAGAAGTTACGTTAGCCGGGTTGGCCGCCGCAATATTGATGATGTCAACACAGGATTGAGGATTGGATGGGTTGATATCGTGAGAGGCAAGCAAACGGTGGCCTTCCGAGCCGACATATCCGAGCTGCAACATCATGTCTCTTGTAAGTTGCCGCTGAATCGTGAGGTTGTATTGCGAGGTGTACTGCGTGCGCAGGTGCGGCTGAAACTCACCGTAAAGTAGCAGAGGACGAAACAGCGAATAGTCGACCGCCTGACCGGGTGCAGGTGTAATGATGCCGTTGAATGGATTCGGAGCGGGCGTGCCTCCGCTTTGGTAAACGAACGGAGTGTTGAAAAATGTATCGAATAGGGACGAACTGCCGCCGAATGGCGGCTCGGCACCAAACTGAGCCAGCACGAGCTCTTCAATCGGGTTGTAGAACAGACCGAAGCCGGCGCGGATGCTGGTCGCGCCGCTGTTGCCAAAAATCTTTTGCATAATACCGCCGTTGGTATTCGGGCTGTATGCAATTCCAACGCGCGGGGCAAAGGCGTTGTAATAAGTACTGGTCAAACCCGGCGGAATGCCTTTATCGCCCGGTACGACCAAGCCCGTCGGAGTGACGCCAACGGCATTGCAGTTCGTTGTATTGACCCCAAAGTACGCCTCGCTCAAGGGTGACAACGCGCACGGGTGAACGGTGGAGTTCTGTCCGGGACGGAAAGTTTCGACGTGTCCGCTGATATCGGTGAGGGGTGTATTCAGTTCCCAGCGAAGTCCATAGTTAAGCGTCAAATTCGGTTTGACCTTCCAACTGTCTTGCGCGAACGGATACAGCGAAGTGCCGCGAATGTCCTCTCGCTGGCCCGATCCCTGGGTGTAGGTATCGGTGATTCCGAGAAGGTATTCGGCGTAGTTGTCTCCGTCGCCGGGGATAATAGCGTTCGCTCCGGAATTGTCGAAGGTGAATTCGCCGTTGACGTCGAAATAGTAATACTGATCAAAACGGGCGCGGCGAACATCTACGCCGAATTTAAACGTGTGGTTGCCTTTTACCCAGGTCAAGCTATCCGACCATTGAAAGCTGTTTCCCACCTGCGGAAGGAAGCCTTCAAAATTGTTCCCGAAGACAGCTCCGCCACTGATATTCACGTATGGAACTCCTGTGAGGTCCGCTGGGAGACCGGGGGTGATTCCGCCTTTCCCGGCTGGAATACCATAGCTGGCGAGGAGGTTGTTGATGGGCGCGGAATCCGAAGTGCCTGTGAAGCAGTACCCGGATGCTGCACCGGTGCACGACGAGGTTACGGGGTTGGTACTCTGATTCTTGAGGAAGCCCAATTCCCCTTCTCGCATATACGTAAAGCGCGCTTCATTCACGAGGGTATTGGTAAGGGTCCAGCTGTGGCTCAGGTTCCATTGCTGAAAACGGTTATCGTTGAAGTTGCCGAAGCCGGGAACGGTTGCGCCCGCAGCTTCAAAATCGTTATAAGGCTGAAGCTGGCGGATGTCATTGAAATAGTAGTAAGCGGAGAAAGTCTGATGATCCGTGATTTTGCGATCGAAGCGCACCGTGAACTGGTCGCCGTTGTCGGTGCTCACGGGAACAGATTGATTCAGATTTGCTCCGACATTCGCCGTAGGAATGAACTGCTGCATCAGATTGACTGCAACTGGATCCTGGCAGGGCGTGGGAATGGCGCCAGTGGGAAAGATCGACGACCAGGCTAACCCTGCCGCAGGAGTCTGGCCTCCAGCAGCATTAATTGCATTGCTGCAACCCGGCCTGCCGTTCAAGACACTGGCCACGAAAGGATCCTGAGCAGAAATTCCGCCACCACCGGCAAACCCTCCAACTCCCGAGAAATCTCCCGTTCTTTCCGCGGTCGTGGGGACATTCAGCACCGCACCCGGAATGCCCTGCCGGATGCGGCGGCCTTCGTAGGACATAAAGAAGAAAGTATTATCTTTCTTTATTGGACCGCCGAAAGTTCCGCCGAACTGATTTTGATTCCACTGTGGCCTTGTAGTGTTGAAGTAGCCTTGCGCGTCGAGGACGGTGTTGCGAAAGTACTCGTAAACATCTCCGTGAAAAGCGTTGGTCCCCGATTTCGTGATTACGTTCACCACAGAACCGGAGTTGCGTCCATACTCTGCATCAAATGTGTTGGTGATGACGCGGAACTCTTCGACGCTATCCGGCGAAGGCTGCACCGTGGGAAGGTTCACGAACTGATCGTTGGCATCGCCACCGTTCACACTGAAATTGTTGGCGCGGGTGCGGCCGCCATTCACGGAAACCGAGCCAGTGTCTTGCGATCCATAGAAAAGACTGCCGTTACCGTTGCCGAGCTGGGCCTGCACGCCCGGCTGCAATTGCAGAAACTGATAGGTATCGCGGGTGTTGAGGGGTAACTCGTTGACCGACCGATTATTAATGACCGCGCCGAGTTGGGTGCTGGTGGTGTCGACCTGAGGCGCCTCAGAGGTCACTTCGACGACTTCTTGAGACGCACCGATCTGCAGTACCGAATTCAGCGTAACCACCTGATTGACATTAACCAGCACACCCGTCTGCACATTTTTCTTAAAACCCGTCAGCTCGTACTCAACGCGATAGCTGCCGGGGGTAACTTCCACGAAATTGTAGTCGCCGCTGGAATTCGTCTGCGTATCGCGGCTCGCGCCGGTGGCCTCGTTTACCAGCGTGATTTTCACGCTGGGCAAAACCGCGCCCGTGGGATCGGAAACGCGGCCAACAATGCGGCCGCTGGTGCTCTGGGCGAACGCTGGTAGGGAAAGAATGGTGAGCAAGCCGAGCACAGCCAACCAGAATACTGACACGCGACGCGCCAGAGACGGATGCATTGAGCACCTCCCGATTCAAGTGGAAGATTGCCGACTAAACCATGCTTGCGTGAAAACTAAACCTTGCTATAATCGCGCAAGGTTAGAGAACCTCGGCACTACTGTCAAGTAAAAAATGGCAGCGTTGGCACGCACCGAGAGCGGAGTGGGGAGCGAAGCTCTGGCATGAAGTCCGCCGAACCAAAACCTTATTTGAAGATCGGCGATGTAGCCCGACTGGTGGGCGTTTCGTCGTCAGTGATCCGCTCGTGGGAAAGTGTTGGGCTGACGCGGCCTCATCGGACGATCAGCAAGTACCGCCTTTACACGCCTGACGATGTGAAGTTGCTCAAGCGCGCACGATTTCTCCGCAAAGTGCGTGGGTTGAACGCGCCAGCGATTGTGCAATCGCTCAAGCGCGAAGGGTTCGTGCGCTCGGCTGCGAATGGTATGACTTCCGCCATCGGGGTGCATTTGCGCAAAATGCGTTTGCAGCGCCAACTCTCGCTGGCTCAAGTCGCCAAACGGGTTGGCATCTCCGTGGGATTTCTAAGCGCGCTGGAACGTTCTCAAATGAGCGCATCAGTGAGCACTTTACGGAAGCTGGCGCGATTCTACAAGACCAACATTCTTGATTTTTTCGATGCATCGGAATCGAATAGCCGATTGGTGCGGCCGGATAAGCGCAAAGTCTTAGAGGCGGGCCCGGGCGTCCGAATGGAGTTGCTGGCGTGGGGAAGCACGGTGATGGAGCCGCATTTGTTTCGCATTTCCCCTCGCGCCGGCAGTGGCGAATCGTACACACACGAAGGCGAAGAATTTTTGCACGTCCTGCGCGGGCAATTGCACATTTCGGTGGCTGAAGTGGAGTACCGGTTGAAGCCGGGCGACAGTTTCTATTTTGAGAGCGCGACTCCACATCGTTGGTTCAATCCGGGACGCACAGAGACCCGGGTGCTGTGGATTAACACGCCACCCACTTTTTAGAATTGAGCGAGCAGAAATAAATAGTAAAAGCTGTTGAGGCTTATTCATGACCCGACGCTTTCTCATCGCGCTGCTGGCAGCATCCATTTTGCTGTTTGGTTCCTGCACCGGGAAAGCTCCCACGCTCAACCTGCTGGTCTGGGAAGGCTATGCGGATCCTTCCTTCGTGCGGGCCTTCGAAGAACAAAACCATTGCAAGGTTACCGTCTCGTACATGGGTTCGAGCGATGAGTTAGTTGCCAAGTTACGCGGCGGGAGCGCGGGCAATTACGACGTGATTTCACCGTCCAGCGATGTAGCTACGTCGATCGCCGCTGCAGGTTTAGCTGCACCGCTCGACCTGGCGAAATTGCCGAGCTACAGTCAACTTTCGCCTCAGCTCACTTCCCTTCCCCTGGTTCGCGTTAACGGACAGGTTTTTGGCGTGCCTTTCACGTGGGGACCAAACCCCATGCTTTACGACACGACTGCGCTCCCGCAGCCGCCGGACAGTTGGAACGTATTCTGGGATCCGAAATACAGGGGCAAGATCTCTGTCTGGGATGAACTCTCCACCGTTTATATGGCCGCGCAAGTTCTCGGCTTCGACAAACCGGATCCGACGCAGCTTTACAACCTCACCGACCAACAACTCGATGCGGTCAAGAAAAAGTTGCTGGAGCTAAAGCCGAATATCCGGAAGATGTGGTCGACGGGCGGAGAACTTACCAACCTGTTTGAGAACCACGAAGTAGTTCTGGCTATGGGATGGCCGCTCATGACCAATCAACTACGCAAGGCGAACTTTCCCATCGGCGAGACGATTCCGAAAGAAAACACGACCGGCTGGATCGATCATTTAATGATTACCTCGGGCAGTGAGAATAAGGAGCTGGCCGGCAAGTTTCTCGAGTACATGATTGAAGCTGAGACCCAAAAGAAGGTTGCGGACGTGACTGGCTACACTCCGGCGAATCCGCAGGCGGCACAGTTCATGAGCCCGGACCAGATTAAGAGCCTGCACCTTGATGACGTGGACAGTTATCAGAGGCATATCTACTTTTGGCAGAACGTGCCGCGTCGAGCGAAGTACGTTGAAATATGGAATGAAGTGAAGGCTGCGCAATAGAGCCGATGGAGGACAGGCCTCCTCCAATGTGATCAGTGCTTACCAACATGGCTACCACCACCGAACCTGTAACTGTTCGTTCTGACAAATCCGATGTCGAGCCGTTGCTTGTTATTCGGAAGGTAGCCAAGTCTTTCGGCAAAACCCCCGTCCTGAGAGACATCTCGCTGCAGGTCGCCGAAGGAGAATTTCTAACTATTCTCGGAGAGAGCGGCTCGGGCAAAACGACCCTGTTGCGCATCATCGCTGGTTTCGAGAACGCTGATTCGGGCGAAGTCCTGATGGAAGGCGAGCGGCTCGATCTTTTGCCTCCGTATCGCCGTCGCGTCAACACCGTGTTTCAGCATTACGCTCTCTTTCCACATTTGACCGTGCAGGAAAATGTCGGCTACGGGCTGCGGGTTAGCAAGTTGCCCAAAGACGAGATTACAGCTCGTGTGGCCGAGGCGTTGGCTATGGTTAAGATGACGTCATTCGGGAATTCCAAGCCAGCGAAAATCAGCGGCGGACAGCAGCAGCGCGTGGCGCTGGCGCGTGCCCTGGTGAACCGGCCGCGATTGTTGCTGCTCGACGAGCCACTCTCCGCGCTGGATGCCAATCTCCGCCGCCAAATGCAGGTCGAACTGAAGTCGCTGCAACGGGAGATTGGTATTTCGTTTGTGTTTGTCACTCATGATCAAGAAGAAGCGATGGTCATGTCGGACCGCATTGCGCTCTTGCGCATGGGCGAACTGGAGCAGGTGGCTTCGCCGCGCGAAATCTATAGCCGTCCGGCGACCGCATATACAGCGCAGTTCATTGGGCATACCAATCTTCTTCGTGCGGAAATAAAAGGCGGCATCGCTTATTGTCACTCACTTTCATGGAGAGTGGGGCTGCCCGATGGTCCGGCTTTGTTTTCTTTGCGACCGGAAAATATTCGATTGACGACGAAGCCGGAAATATCCGACAACGACGTGGTCCAGTTTCGGGGCAGGATTCAACACCACGCGTTTCATGGGGCCACGGAATTGCTTCAGATTGTGTGTGACGGCGGATTAACTCTCTCGGTGAGAACTTCGGCTGGAGAGAACCGCCCAGGGGATTTGCATTTCGAATTTTCGCCGGCTGATGCCGTCCCGGTTCGCGAATCTCCGGAACGAGGCTGACTAGACAATGTTTTCGCGCGCATATCGAGCCGCCATCACGTTGCCCCCACTGCTTTGGGTGGCGCTGTTTCTGCTCGTCCCTTATGTACTGCTTCTCTGCTACAGCTTCTGGTCGGTCTCACCCTCGCAAGTAATCCTCCACAGCTGGACGCTGGACAACTACCGTGAACTTTTTCGGATGAATGTTTACCTGCAAACTCTTTTTCGATCGATGTGGATTGCCGCTCGGGTCATGATCGTTTCTTTGCTGCTGGGCTATCCGCTCGCCTACTATCTCTCGTTCCATGCGGGTGCGAGAAAAGACCTGTTCTATCAGCTGGTGATTATTCCGCTGTGGGTCAGCTATTTGGTTCGTGCGTATGCCTGGAAGACGATTCTGGGCAGCGATGGCGTCCTCAATACTCTCTTGCAGTACGTTCACCTTACAAAACATCCGCTGGAGTTTCTGCTGTACAGTCCGTTCGCGGTGGTGCTGACGCTCACTCACATCTATACGCCGTTTGCAGTTTTGCCGATATATGCGGCGCTTGAA
>Ga0210391_10002651_pt1 | contig 15403 bp, 8 predicted proteins | sample IncBWC12OmetaG_FD_160573 | JGI IMG/M metagenome (GOLD analysis project Ga0210391, IMG submission 160573) | Forest soil microbial communities from Barre Woods Harvard Forest LTER site, Petersham, Massachusetts, United States - Inc-BW-C-12-O ... | reverse complement strand
GCATCGACGGACATCAATTTGACTTCTATGTTTTATCGGCGGCACCGGTTGAGGTGATTCAGTCGGCGCTGGAGGATATTGTTCCGCCCGATCACATTTTCGGCACGGAGTTTCGCTACAAGCCGATGGGCGAGATCGATACGATCGTCCGCGCCACCGCCGGATACGGCAAAGTTGCGGTGCTGAATCATCTGCTGATGCAGCAGGTCTCAGGCCCCGATCATGTGATCTACACCGGCGACGGCAGCTCCGATATTCATGTCATGCTGCACATCAACTCGCGCGACGGACTCACCATCGCGGTCTCGGAGTCGCCCGACGTTTCGCAAATCGCGAAGCGCACCGTGCTCAGCAGCAGCGCTCTCGCCGTGCTGGCCCCCATTCTCGAAGAAATTGCGGGCTGGGAACGGTATCGCATTCGCAGCTTCTTCGAAGCCAATGGAATGCTGATCCAGGAATGGCAGCGGGTTCGCACTGATTGGCTGACCGTCCGCCCCGCTGTAGAGCCGGAGCAGGCCGAGGCAGAACCTTCCGTGCCCGGGCTGGCGCGGACCAACTCCTGAGGCAACGCGCTCGACATGCTTCGCGACAAAAATCTCATTCCGCTGTCTCGCCAGCACCAGCACGCGCTTGCGCTGTGCGTTCGCGTCGATCGCGCGATGCCCATCGCCGACGCCGATCTGGCGGCGTGGCAGGCGGAAATCGCGCAGATCTTTCAAAGTGAAATCAGCATTCACTTCGTGGCGGAAGAATCGGTGGTGTTTCCGGCCGCGCGAAGGCGCGGAGAGTTGATTCCTCTACTAGACGAACTGTTGGCCGATCACACCGCGCTGCGCGAGAGTTTTGCGCAGGCGGAGGCTGGCACCATGTCTGCAGCGGAGTTGTCTGCGTTCGGGCAGCGCATGTCGAGCCACATTCGCAAAGAGGAACGCCAGCTCTTTGAGCGCATGCAGGAATTGATGACTCCAGAAGAACTCGCACTGCTAGGCCAACACCTGGAAGAAGCCCTGAAAGACGCGGCCCAGGCCTGTCAATTGCCCGCGGCTGCAACTCGGCCGCTCTGAGGGCGACAGGGCTCAGCGCACCGCTGCGGCAGAGTGCACCTGGCGAAATCGAGCTGCATCTTCCCGCCCCATGTAACGCTCCAGCACCGCCGGCTCGGTTTGTCGCAAATCGACCACCACCAGACCGTCGAGCACGTTGGAAAATTTGCGGTCAACGTTAAAGCCAAGAAGCTTGCCGCCAATCTTCGCATACTGTCGCAATAGAATTGGCAGCCCCTTGCCGTCCGCCTCAACGTCAGTGATGGGCTGGGAGAGTTCGTCGAGATCGCGCAGGGCACGACGCATTCCGCTGCAATCCCATCGGCGCAACAGGCCTGGACGAAACGGCCGGCGGGGTTCGATCAGTCCTGCCAACTCGTCCTCTTGCATGTGCGCTTCGAAAAACCTGTAAATCATTTCCCGCGACGCCGCGCTGTAGTCGTTGCTGATGCTGACCGCGCCAAACAGCACGGGGACTTCCGGACGCCTCGCGACCATGCGAGCGATTCCCTTCCACAGCAGCAGGAGCGGAGCATATTGCCGCTGGTATTCGGGCCTAACAAACGAACGCCCCAGTTCCAGCGCCGGTCCCAGTTTCTGAAATATTTTCTCGTCATAACGAAACAGGGTGCTGGTGTAAAGTCCGCCAATTCCGTGCTCGGCCAGTATCTCTGCAGTGTTGCCCGCACGGTAGGCGCCGACCAATGCCTGCCTGGTTTTGTGCCACAACAAAATGTGTGAGTAGTAGTCATCAAACGAATCGAGATCACGGCTTCTGCCCGTGCCTTCACCGGCTCCGCGGAAGGTCACTTCCCGCAATCGCCCCACTTCCTGCAACAGTTGCGGAATCTCACGCGCCGCTCCAAGATAGACGACGAAATCGGTGTTCTCCGCCAGACGCCGATCCTTCGGCAGAGCCTCCAATTCTTTCGCCAGCAAGTCCGAGGCAACGGCAGCGGCCACTGGCTCCTGAATTTTGAAGACGAACTTCGATCGCAGAACGTCAGGCCATGACGCCTCACGCCGGCTACGGCGCCCCAGCAAATAGGTTCGCCAGTGCAAATACTGCGTCGCTTCGTGATCGTCTGCGATGGCCTCGACCGCGTCGGCCGGAATCCCGCTACCTACGCGGACTTCCACCGTCTTACCCGCCTGCGTCAGAAACTCCTGCAACAAAAATGCCGAGCGCAACTTGGGATGAATCATGCCCATCAGTTGAAATCCGACGCCGTTGTGTCCGCAGAGATACACTGGCAGAACTGTGGCGCCTGTCTTTCGAATCAACCGCACCGCCGTGTCATTCCACTCCGGGTCAACAATCTGAGCTGCCGGCATCTGCCACTGCGAAACTTCGCCTGCGGGAAATATGGCGAGCATGCCGCCTTTTTGCAACCACGCGAGGGCCTCGCGTAGTCCTCGGCGGTTTGACTCCAGCGAACGGTCGGTCTGAAAGGGGTCCACAAAAATGCAATGCTTCTGCAACTCAGGTATGTCCGAAAGAAGGAAGTTGGTGAGGACCTTCACGTCAGGCCGTACGCGCGTGAGCAGCACCGTGAGAATCGCACCGTCCAGAACGCCATAGGGATGATTGGCCACAACCACGACCGGGCCGTTCGCCGGGATCCGCTCCTGATCGGCCGCGCCGACACTCAAACCGATTCGCATCTCCGAGAGCAGGGTTTCGAGACGAAATCCCTCGGGCGAGCGTTGCACTCGCCGGTACAAATCTCGCGCTTTGCCGACCGGGGCGAACTTTCCCGCCAGTCCCGAAAACTCAGCCACATGCGACAGCACTTCACCCGGCGTCGACTCCGCATGCAAATGGTTTGATGGCATTCAACAGGAATATCGCAAACCCATTGCAGCCAGATGAAGCGCAGGTTAAAAGCCGATGAAATGTCGCTGCGGGGAAGCGGGAAAGTAACCTCCGGTAGCCTCCAAAATCGCGGGGCGGCGATTAGGTTTCGAGCCGATATCGCGTCTCGGCCAGCGCATAGAGCCTGCGCCACACCAGCCGGTTAATGGTGACCACAGTCGCTGCCATCATCATGGTTGCGGCCAGCAGCAGGTCAAAGTTGCCGGCATCGGTGGCCTGGGAGATGGTCGCGCCTAGTCCGACAGTGGTGTAGATCTGGCCTTTGAAGTGAAAATATTCGGCGACAATACTCGCGTTCCAGGCCCCGCCTGAAGCCGTTACCATGCCCGTGACGAGGTAGGGAAAAATTCCCGGCAGGATCAGTTTCTTCCAGCGCTGAATACCTTCCATGCGGAAGACGGAGCAGCACTCTTTCAAATCCGTTGGAATGGCGATCGCGCCTGCAATCACGTTGAACAGGATGTACCACTGTGTTCCGAGCAGGAGTAGAACGATCGAGCCAATACCCAGCCCGCCGCCCACGCGAATCAGCAATAACAGCACCACCGGGAAGAGGGCGGTTGCGGGAACCGACGCGGCGATCTGCGCCAGCGGCTGCGCGATCCGCGCCAGCCGAGGACTGAAGCCAATGGCCACGCCGGCAGGGATCGTCCACAACGCGCCCAGCAGCAGGGTAAGATTCACGCGCAGGAAAGTCGCAGCCAAACCAAGGACGGCCTCATGCACCTCCGCTTTCTGCAGCCCGGTCAAAACCATCACGACAAGAACAACCCCATAACTCATCGCGGCCAGAAGCGCGACGCCGAGCAGGCGCGTCAGCCAAACTTTCCACACGCTGCGCGGCTCGACTTCATCGTCTTTGCGCTCGCGCGAGAAGTAGAGCATCAGGCGCTCGGTGAGCGGGCGCACCGTCTTTTTGCGAATCTGCTCCAGGCTGCGCGAATGACGAAACAGGTCGAGCACCCACGAGCGAGGGGCGTCAGTGCTCTCCACCTGTTCGACTTTAAATTTTTCCGCCCAAGCAATCACCGGACGCCAAATGAACTGGTCGAGCAGCACGATGACCGCGATCATGGTGCCGACGCCGTAAAGAATCGAACGCGTATCGCCGGCGCTGGCCGCGGTCTGCAGATACGATCCCAACCCAGGCAGTCGGAAGTCGCGCGAGCCGAGCACGAACATTTCACAGGCCATCAGAAAAAACCAGCCGCCTGCCACCGACATCATCGAGTTCCACACCAGCCCGATCGCGGCGAAGGGCAACTCCATTTCAATAAAACGCTGCCACCAGCTGAATCGATAAATCCTGGCGGCCTCGCGCATCTCCTTCGGAGTACTCTTCAGCGAAGCGTAAAAGCTGAAGGCCATGTTCCACACTTGCCCGGTAAAGATCAGCAGGATCGCGCCCGCCTCAACGCCGAGTTGCCGTCCTGGAAACAGCGCCACCATAGCCAGCATCACGCCAGGAAGAAAGCTGAGGACCGGAATCGACTGCAGCACGTCGAGCAACGGAATCATGAACCGCTCGGCCCGCGGGTTGTACGCGGCTACGTATCCATACACCAGCGTGAAGGCGAGGCTCAACATATATGCGATGGTGATGCGGAGCAAGGAATATCCCGCATAGGCGACCAGGGCCCACGGGCTACGGGAGATTTCTACTTCTTGTGTAATGGGACCGAACCACGTGCGCCCGACCATCAGCACGCCGTAAAACAAGGCGATGCCCGCGCCGAACATCAACAAGTCAGGCAGGTAGGAGATTTCGATGCTGGGCAGTTGCGTCCAGATTCGATATGCCGAAAATCCTCGCAGGCTGGCTGATTTTTTCATCTTTAAAGATCTTCGCTTAGTCGAATCGTGGTGCAGACCAGGAATTCCTCTTCAGGATTTCTGTGCGGATGCTGGATTCTGTGTCTCGACGGCGGGCAGAGGCTCCGACCCTGCCGGTGCTTCGGTTTGAACCAGTCGCCCGCGCTCCCGGTCGTAATCGAATATTTCGGCGTAGCGGCCCCAGTTCATCGCAGTCTCGAACTGGCGCTGCACTTCGTCCTCGGAAAAATGTTCATCGAGGATGTCGTGAAAAAATTCGTCGGCGATCGAGTGATCAGATTTCCGCTTCAGGATGCTGTCAATTTGTTTCAGAATCGTCACATGGTCGAGCACAGCCTGCCGGAACAAAACCTTGCGCTGCTGAATGTCGGCATCGGCAAAGATGACCCCCTGTGGCGTAATCTGCACGTCTCCTTCCTTCAGCGTCGCGAAACCCAGCAGCACGCAAGCCTCAAGAATCGGCAGCAGATCTTCAACGTCCATCACCAGTTCTTCGGACAACCGGAATAAATCTTCACGGCCGCCGCGATCGTGCAGCAATTCCACCAGGCCGGCGATCCCGCCCACGCGCGCGTGAGGCAGCATCTGGTACTTCGAGGTGCGCAGGGGCGCTTCCTGCTTTTTCATTGCGTCTTTCAGGGTACCTTTCGTCAGACCGCCCTTGGGCAGAATGATTTCCGCGGTCGTCTCGGCGTCGGGCAGTGCGTGTTCGATGTCCGGTTCGGTCATGACTTTGTAGATGTAGTCGACCAGTTCGACGAAGCGCGCCGACTTGCGGTCGCGCGGATGCTTCAGCCGGATATTGAAGTCGGAACGAATGCGCGCAGGGTTTCTGCCCAACACCATCACCCGGTCTGCGAGCATCACAGCCTCTTCAATGTTGTGGGTCACAATGAAAATCGCGCTGGCGGGCATCTTCTTGTTCAGCCAGAGTTCCAGCAGTTCACCGCGCAGGTTTTCCGCGGTCAACACGTCGAGCGCCGAGAACGGTTCGTCCATGAACAGGACTTCGGGTTCCACGACCAGAGCGCGCGCGAAGCCGACGCGCTGCTTCATGCCGCCGGAAAGTTCCTTAGGATATGCGGTTTCGAATCCGTCGAGGCCAACCGTGTCGAGTGTGCGCAGAGCCCGTTTGTGGCGCTCGACCGCCGCCACACCCTTGGCTTCGAGCGGAGCTTCAACATTCTCAAGCACCGTGAGCCAGGGGAACAGCGCGAAGCTCTGGAAAACGATCGCCACGTTCGGCATCTGGCCGTCGAGGGGCTTGCCGTGCCAGAGCAGCGTTCCGGATGTTGGTTCCGAGAGCCCGGTCAGTATGCGCAGCAGCGTCGACTTACCGCAGCCCGACGGACCGAGCAAGGCAACGATCTTCCCCGGTTCGATCGCGAGGTTGGTCAGCCCGACCACCTGAATGCGCGTTCCATCGGCCTGCGGATAGGATTTCTCCACACCCACGGCTTCGATGATCGGACCATTGTTGGCTTTCGCGATCGGACTGACTACGGGATTGACGCTCGCCTCGCTCACGCTCAAACTCCCTTACTCTCTATACACGATCTGCGCAGAAGCGCAAAGCGTGGGCTCTTTAACCTGCGGTTCACAATTGAGATGAAGGCGTCAGCGGCCCGCTCATGCGGCGAAGGCCTCGTCGGGCAGTGCGGCGAACGGCTTTGGAATACGATCGCTGACTTCGGCAAGAAGGGCAAGTTTCGCGGCAAGTTCACTCTTAAGCTGCTGCGATTCGAACCGCCAACGCCAGTTGCCTCCGTGCAGGCTGGGAGTGTTCATGCGGGCCTCGCTGCCCAGGCCAAACACATCCTGTAGCGGAACGATGCTCAAACTCGCCGGAGAAGTTTGCACACCACGGATGAACGCCCAATGGACGCCGTCTTCCGAACGTCCAACGTAAGCTTCCGCGTTGCGGCGTTCGTTTTCCGTCGCGCCGGAGCGCCACCAGCCCTCGACTGTGTCGTTGTCGTGCGTGCCCGTGTATATGACTTTGCCCTCGGCGCGATGCGGCAGATAGATGTGCGCGCCCTCGTCGCCGAAACCGAATTGCAGTACCGACATTCCCGGAATCTGCAGCCGGTCGCGCAGCGCATACACCGAAGGAGTGATGTAGCCCAGGTCTTCAGCAAAAAACGGCAGGCCGCCCAGAGCCTCGCGTAATTTCAGAAACAGGTCATCGCGCGGTCCGTCCACCCAGCGGCCGTTCACAGCCGTCGGCTCGCTCGCGGGAATCTCCCAGAACTGATCGAAGCCGCGAAAGTGATCGAGCCGAATGTAGTCGCAATGCTCCGTGGCCCATCGCAGCCGCTGAATCCACCACTCATAGCCGCGTTTCTTCATTACATCCCAGCGGTAGAGCGGATTTCCCCACCGCTGCCCGGTCTTGCTGAAAAAGTCCGGGGGCACTCCGGCGACAACCTCGGGCTCCAGATCTTCTTTCAGGCGATACAGTTCCTGGTGCGTCCACACGTCGGCGCTGTCGTAATTCATGAAGATGGCGACATCGCCAACAATGCGGATTGCGCGTTCGGAACAGTACCGCCGCAGGGCCCGCCATTGCTCGTAAAAGGCGAACTGCAGGGCGCTTCGAATCTGGATGTCGGCAGCCAGTTCTTCCCGCGCCTTGGCCAGTGCAGCGGGATCCCGGCGGGCGAGGTTCTGCGGCCAACGGTTCCAGCTTTCCAGTTTCTCGCGCGCGCGGAGAGCGTCGAAGAGAACGAAGTCGTCGAGCCACCAGGCATTATCGGCGCAGAATTCTTCGAAGCGCCGCAACCCGTCGCCCGAAGCCGTTCGCACGAAGTTTCGCGCCGCTTCAAACAACAACGGCATCTTCTGCGCGAAAACCTGCTCGTATTCCACGTAGCTGGAACCAGCGGCCAATCCGGAAGCCGCTTCAAGCTTTGCCGGGTTAACCCAGCCATGTTCTGCAAGTCGTTCCAGACTGATCAACAATGGGTTTCCGGCGAAGGCAGAAGTCGACGAGTACGGCGAGTTCCCGTAGCCGAGCGGCCCCAGCGGCAGAACCTGCCACAGACCCTGGCGGGCAGAGGCTAGAAAATCTACGAATTGATAGGCGGCAGGACCAAAATCACCGACTCCGCCGCGTGAAGGCAGCGACGTGGGATGCAACAGGATGCCTGCGGCGCGCGAAAAAGGCATGTCACCGCCGTTACATTCCCTGCTCGCTGCCGTTTTTGCTTAGCGCCTTAATTTCTTCCGGGTTTTTCTTGATCTTTCCGGATTTCGTCATCTCGTCGATCAGGCCGGCAACAAAAAGACCGAAGCGTTCCTGCTGCTTCTGCAGCAGCATCTGATCTCTGATTTGATCGCGCTTCGCGGCATAGTCTGCGTCGGTGGGCTGCTGGTTCTCGGTCACTTCCAGCACCACGGCGGTTGGGCCATCGCTGATGGGGCCGCTGATCTCACCGGCCTTCATGTTGAAGGCCACTGCAGCCTGCCCTGACATTGAACCCACGTCGGGAACCTGCGCATCCGGCAGAACAAAGTCGCTGGTCTTCACCGTCGCACCCAGCTCTTTCGCGGCACGCTTCAGGTCGTGCTCGGTCTTGGCGCGATCCGAGAGTTCCTGGATTTTTTGCGTCAGTAACGTCGAGGACCGCTCGCTCTTGAACTCTTCCTCGACCCGGCTGCGAATCTCTTCAAACGCCGGCGTCGCCGCCGGCTTCACCGCCAGCAACTGGAACACGACGATGCCCTGTGACGCCGGAGCCTGATCGGGCGGCGATTTCTCGGTCGCGCTGAACACCGCATCCATAAACTGCGACGCCGGCCCCAGCCCGGGCAACATATCTTTGCGGGAGAAGAAGTCCGAGTTGATCACAGGGACTCCTTGCGCGGCAGCGGCCGCGTCCAAAGTTTGCGCCTTCGCGTCTTTCAGCAGCGCCTCCGCCTTTTTCTGCGCGAGATCCTGCGCCTTCTGATGTTTCAGAATCGGCTCGATCTGCGCCTTCACCTCATCGAGCGGCTTGACGTGTGCATCCTGCTTGTCGTCGACGCGAATAATGTGGAAACCGTCGAGAGTCTTCACGACGTCGCTGATCTGCCCTTTAGGAAGGGAAAATGCGGCCTTTTCAAACTCAGCGGTCATCTGCCCCTTGCCAATCCAACCGAGCGAACCGCCAACGTTGGAGCTGCCCGGATCTTCCGAGTACTTCTTGGCAACATCTTCGAATTTGGCTCCGCCCTTCAACTGCTTGAGCAGATCGTCGGCGCGATGTTGAGCCTCGGCCACGGCCTTGTCGTCGATCTTGCCGTCAGCGCCAGGCAGCGGCATCTTGATCCAGATATGGCTGACCTTCACCTGCTCGGGCACGCGATACTGGTCGCGGTTTTTGTCGTAGTAGGTTCGCAGGTCGTCGGCCGTCAACTGAACGCCGGCTTCCGCCTTGCTGGTTTCGATCACGGCGTACTTGACCTTGCGCTTTTCCGGAACCGAGTTGGCATAGCTCCTCTTGTGGCTTTCGTAAAACGCCTGCAGCTCTGCGTCGGTCGGGTGCAGCCCTTTGCGCAAATCGTCCTGCTTCAAAATCGCGTAGTCGAACTTGACCTTGGAATTCTCCTTCAGGAACTCCGCGTGAATCTCGGATTCACTCACGCTGGCGCTGCCGGAAATGAATGCCTGCAGCTTGGTTATTAAGATGTCGTTGGCGACGGCCTCTTCAAACTTAGCGGGTGTCAGGTTCGCGCCCTGCATCAGCATGTCTTCGTATTGGGTCTCGCCAATGAAGTTGCCGCCGGGGAAAAAAGTCGCCGCATAGCGCCCATGCTGCAGTTCGTCCTTCACTTCCGCTGGCGTGACGCGAAATCCCATGCGCGCAGCCTGGCTCAGTAGGGCCTGGCGGTTGATCAACTGATCGACGGCACGCGGGGTCTCCTGCTGGATAAGAAATGGCATGATCTTCGCCGCCATTTCGCCGTAGCGCTGCGCGTCCTGCTGCGCCATTTGCCGCGCGGTGAGCCGGACCTCTTCGGGGCTGATGTCTTGGCCTTCCACCTTGGCGACGACACCTCTGCCCGGCGTCCCCGTGAATGTGTCTCCGCCCAGGCCGCCAGGAATCAGCGTGATCACCATCGAGGCGCAAATGAGCAGCAGCAGGCCGCCCAGAACATACTTTGTGGTCTGCCCGGATTTTTGCAGAAATCGAATCATGGTCTTGTCACTCCAGAGTAGAAAGGCGAATTTTCAATTATAAACCAGCCTGGCCTAACGGCCAGAAAATGCAGGCACGCACCGTCAAGTGGGGCCCCGGACGCGCTCGTCCTGGGGGCGTGTCACACAAATTCCGGCCTTCGTGCCACCGCCTGGACGGACGAGGGCATCCGCCCCTCCACAAAATTGTCACTTTGGGCCGCACTCCACAAAACTCCGCTATTGAAACGAATTAATATAAGTGTTATCCATTTCAGCGGAGTATTTTTCGCAAACCACTCGCGATTCGATTGCAGGTTCCACGCGCGCAACAAATTTGACTCGAGCACCATTTCACAGGAGCGTCATGAATTCAGGTAAGTGTCTGGCGGTCACTCTCGTCCTTGTAGTTCAATTTCTTCTGGCCTCATCCCTCTTCGCCCAAGACAAAACACAGACGGCGTCACCTGCGAAAGTTCAAGGCAAGACCGAAACCTTGCTCCACGCCAGCGAAGGAAGAGTCACGCTGCGCGAAGGCTGGTCTCTGCAAACTTCCGCCAAGGTGGACGCTAAGGGAGATGTCATCTCGACCTCGAAGTTCATTCCCAAGGGATGGCATTCGGCGACCGTGCCCACCACCGTGGTGGCTGCGCTGGTGAAGGATAAAACTTTTCCCGATCCTCTATTCGGCATGAATCTGCGCGACTTTCCAGGCGTGAACTATCCCATCGGCGCAAATTTTTCGAACATCCCGATGGCGCCCGACAGCCCTTATACCGTCTCGTGGTGGTATCGCAAACAATTTACCGTGCCTGCGTCGTATAAGGGCAAGACGGTCTGGCTGAAGTTTGACGGCATCAACTACAACGCCAACATCTGGCTCAACGGAAAGCAGATCGCAAAGTCGGATGATGTGGCCGGCGCCTGGCGCACCTACGAATTCAATGTGACCGACGCCGCCAGGCCGGGCGCTGAGAATGTGCTTGCGGTGCAGGCCTACGCCCCTACTGATCACGATCTTGCTATCACCTTCGTCGATTGGAATCCCGCGCCTCCCGACAAAAACATGGGATTGTGGCGCGAGGTCTATCTCACTTACAGCGGCCCGGTGGCGTTGCGCTACGCGACGGTCGTGTCGAAACTGAATCCGCCCGCCAACGATAGCGCGCAACTCACGGTAACGGCGCAAGTGAAGAACGGCATCGACAAGCCGGTCAAGGGCACACTCAAGGGCCAGATCGACGCTGTCAAATTCGAGCAGGACGTCGAACTCGCGCCCCACGAGTCGAAGGACGTGACTTTCACGCCCGACAAATTTCAGCAACTCGTCTTCTCACATCCACGCCTCTGGTGGCCGGCACAAATGGGCAAACCGAATCTGTATCCGCTCACCATGGAGTTCGAAGCCAACGGCGCGGTCAGCGACCGCTCGGCGAGTGAATTCGGCATTCGCGAAATTACGTCCGACCTCAACTCGGTCGGCGGACGAGCGTTTCATATCAACGGAAAGAACATTCTGATACGCGGCGGCGGTTGGACTCCCGACCTGATGCTGCGCGAAAATTCGCAGCGGCTGCACGACGAATTCCGCTACGTCCGCGACATGGGCCTTAACACTGTGCGGCTTGAAGGCAAACTCGAGACGCAAGAGTTCTACGACCTCGCCGACCACCAGGGCATTCTGGTGATGGCGGGATGGTGCTGCTGCGATTTCTGGGAACGCTGGCCTCGCTGGCAGCCTAAGGATTTTGAAATCGCCAAACAGTCGCTCCGCGATCAGATTTACCGCCTGCGCAGCCATCCCAGTCTCGTCATGTGGCTCAACGGCAGCGACAACCCTCCTCCGCCAGACGTGGAGCAGATGTACCTCGACGTCGAGAAAGATCTGTTCTGGCCCAATCTCGTCGTTTCATCTGCTACGGGAAAGAAGACCAGCGTGACTGGGGACAGCGGTGTGAAGATGACCGGACCGTACGAGTATATAGCTCCAAGCTATTGGGAGGTCGACACGCCTCAAGGCCAACCCGACCGCAAGCAGTGCAACCCCGGAGGCTGCGGCGGCGCTTACGGCTTCAACACCGAAACCAGCATGGGACCGGCCGTTCCGCCAGTCGAGAGTATTCGCACCATGGTGGGCAAAGAGCATATGTGGCCCATCGACGACGTGTGGAACTATCACGCGGGCGGTGGCGAATTCAAAACCATTGGCGTGTTCAGCGATGCGCTCGCGAATCGTTACGGGAAATCGGACAACCTGAACGATTTCGCCACCAAATCGCAGATGCAAACTTATGAAGGCGTGCGCGCCATGTACGAGGCATACAGCCGCAACAAATACGAGGCCACCGGTGTGATTCAGTGGATGCTCAACAACGCCTGGCCTTCGATGATCTGGCATCTCTACGATTATTACCTGCGTCCGGGCGGCGGGTACTTCGGCGCGAAGCGGGCCATGGAACCCCTGCATCCTATCTATGGCTACGACGATCATTCCATCTGGGTGGTCAGCAGCCAGTACGAAGACGCCAAGGGATTGAAGCTCACGACCAAGGTTTACAACCTCGACATGACCGAGAAGTTCACGCAATCGAATACGGTCGATGCCCCCGCCGACAGCACCGCGAAGATTTTCACGCTGCCGGATGTTGCCGGCCTCAGCCAGACGTATTTTGTAGCGCTGCGCGTGCAAGACTCGACGGGCAAACTTGTCGGCTCGAATTTCTACTGGCTCTCGACTAAACCAGAAACAGTCGACTGGGCCAAGGCTAATTGGTATACGACACCGACCGCTTCCTATGCGGACTACACCGCACTCTCGCAGCTGCCGAAAGTGAAACTGAAAGTGACCGACCGCAGCGAACGCAAAGGCGAAGAGGAAATCACTCACGTTGTTCTCGAGAACCCGAGCAAGAGTCTCGCCTTCTTCGTTCGCCTGAAGGTCGACAAGGGCGTTAAGGGAGAAGAGATTCTCCCGGTGGTCTGGGGAGACAACTACATTTCCCTGATGCCCGGCGAGAAGCGCGAAGTCACTGCCACCTATCGCGCCAGCGAGTTGGGCGCAGCTAAGCCAGCGGTCGAAGTCAGCGGGTGGAACGCGGAATAGATGTCGGGTGACGGTTGGTCTCGAAGGGACCACCGCCGATAGCCCGCCAGTTCACCGGCGAGGAGCCAGCGTGCGGGGGCATCCCGTGCCGGACGTACGGCTGAAACGCCGTTCGCGGCGAGCCGTTTACCCGGCACTCTATTCTTCTTCAGGAGGCAGGTCGAAGTTCACCAAATCCCCGCGGAAGCCGTTCGTTTTCCAGGCTCCAAAGGCGATGCCGGCAATCATCCAGATGCCGCCGACGATCCAGGCTTTCCAGCTCAGATTTTTCCAGAGAAAAAAACAAATCGTGAATCCGGCAAGCGGCGGAGCCCATACAGCAAGGATCGCCAAAGCCACTCCCGCGGCCACTAACAAGTGCCAATTGGAACCCGGCCAGAGAACCAGGGCGATCACAAGCACCGTCAGCAGTAAGGGCGGCCACGCACTGTTTTTCCGTTCACGCACGTAGTACCGCACAAATGCCGCGAGATTTACGCCCATGAAGGCGATGAGCGCTCCGAAGTTGAGCATCTCGGCGCCCAAACCGTAGCTGAATAGATTGAAGCTCACCAGCAACGCGCCCGCCAGAGCGATGGCGCCGACAAACAGGACATTATTGCGGGGCACGTGGCGCTTGGCATCAACGGCGCCGAAGAACTTCTGCGGCAGCGCGTTGCTGCGCCCCATACCATAAAGCAGGCGAGCCGCGCCAATCTGCGCCCCCATCCCAGAACCGAAGTTCGCCACCAGCAGAGTGAACCCGACGATAGCAAACATCGGCTTCCACGCGCGACCCGCGACAAACGTAAACGCCGTGTCGCTGTTGGGAAAGGGCTGGGTCGCGGGCCAAATCAATTGCGCGGCGTAGACTTCGAGCGCCGAAAGTACGCCGATGACAAAGCAGGTCAGCACTGTGGCAAGCAGGATATTGCGCCGCGGATTCTCGGCCTCTTCCGAGAGTGTGGAAATGCCGTCGAACCCAATGTAGCTGAGCACTGCGATCGAAGTTGCCCCGAGCACAGCTTTGGAATTCCAGAGTTCTGGATCGTAGAAAGGACGAGTAAAGAAGGACGAGCCGTCGTGAGGGTGGCCGGTGATATATCGAATCGCGACCATGAAGAAAACCGCCACTACCGCGCCCATCCCCGCAGCGAGCAAGGTATTCACCCGGGCCGAGGTTTTAATGCCCTGCAGGTTCAGGAACGTGAATACCGCTCCAAAGAAGAGGGCCCAACCCCAGTAAGGAATCGCCGGCGCGAACACAAAAGCTTGCTGGCTGCACCAGATAATGCAAATCATCGGGTTCAGGATGTAGTCCATCACCATGCTCCAACCGGTGACGTAACCCAGCGCGGGATTGATCTCCTGCCCCACGTAGGTGAATGCGGAACCTGCGCTCGGATATGCGCGCGCCATCCGGCCATAACTGAAGGCCGTAAACAACATGGCAACCATAGCAATCAGCAACGTGGTGACGACGTGACCATGGCCACTGTCGCTGAGCACCCCAAACACTGACATGGGTGCGACGGGCTGAATCACGATGATGCCGTAGAGAATGAGGTCCCAAAGCGTTAGTGTGCGGCGGAGCCGGGGCGCGGCGGAGGAAGTCGCGGAAGTATTTTCCATGAGTCCGCTTATTGAATTATGCAGGGGTCAAAATGTCAATATTAAAACGTTTCCGTAGGCGGCTTTATTGATCGCTTCACGTCGATCGTCTCTACTTCGTTGATCGCCATATCAAGTCCACTCTATTGCCGGTCGCCATAGTCAAACCAGTATCCCCGCTGCTCGTTGCCCGACATGTGCCGCGTGTTGTATTCGAGTAAATAATTCACGTGCGCATCGTCAAGCGGAAACGATTTCTTCGCGGGATACGGATACTCGCCCATGCTAAGAAATGGCAGCGGCGCAACATAGTTCCCTTCCGCAGCGTAAAAATCCATATCTTTTTCGTAGCCGTTGGCGGCAAAGAAATAATCGCGCACCCAGCCTTTGGGCAGCGCCGGCAGGCTCGAAGGATCAAAGTCGAGACGCACTTCATCGCCCGATCCGAACACGGCCAACTTGTCGTCGGTAGCAGTCAGCAGCGGCATCACGTCGCCGTAGCGCGTGTAAGTACCGGACGGACGCGTGTACGGCCCCGTCGCGCTCACTTTCTCATAAACATATTGCACGTTGCCCGGAGGCGTACCCTCAATCTTGAACGGATATCCGTGGAACTCGAGATCGGCCCGCACCAGGGGAACCGGCGTGATGCGCGTTCCTCCGCAAACTTCGTTGTCATTCCGAGCGAGCGCGTTTTCTCGGCGAGTCGCGGAACCTGCTTCTCGGCAGCGAACAGCAGGCTGTTCCGAGCGATCAATCAGAATGCTGTTCCAATAAACCTGCAGGTTGGTGGTGATGCG
>Ga0210391_10002649_pt1 | contig 15406 bp, 14 predicted proteins | sample IncBWC12OmetaG_FD_160573 | JGI IMG/M metagenome (GOLD analysis project Ga0210391, IMG submission 160573) | Forest soil microbial communities from Barre Woods Harvard Forest LTER site, Petersham, Massachusetts, United States - Inc-BW-C-12-O ... | reverse complement strand
TTCCTCACCGTTCTCTTCACCGCTTTCGCAGCCCTCGCTCTCTTGCTGGCAGCCGTCGGCCTTTATGCGACGATTTCCTACACCGTCTCCCTGAGCACGCATGAAATCGGAATACGCATGGCGCTCGGAGCCTCAGTCTCTCGCGTTCGGGCCATGATTCTGCGCGAAGGCATGACCCTCGCCCTCGCAGGACTATGCATCGGCATCGTTGTGGCGTTCGCGCTCGCGCGCCTGCTCAAAACCCAGCTTTACCAAATTTCGCCCAATGACCCGGCAACATATATTGCCGTTCCAATCGTCATAATTCTCGTAGCTGGCTTGGCCACCTTCTTGCCCACTCGCCGAGCGACTCGCGTCGATCCTGTCGTCGCACTGCGTCACGAGTGACGATTCCCATTATCTCTGCAGCCACACATTTTAAAATGGCCACCTAGCAGTACGGAGAATGGACTTGGAGTGGCAGGGCCTGTAGCATTGCCGTCATGAAAAAAGCTGCACCCAGCAGACGCGGTTCTACGGCGAAAGGCAAGGGTGCTCCGAAAAACGTCGAGGAATACCTAGCTAGCGTACCAAAACCCGCCCTCAGCACCTTCACCAGGCTTCGCGCAGCCATTCAGTCCGCTGTGCCTGCGGAAGCTACCGAGGTCATCAGTTATGGCATTCCTGCATTTAAGCGTAAGCGAGTGCTGGTGTGGTTCGCCGCCTTTTCGAACCACTGCAGCTTGTTTCCTACCGCCGCGATTATTGATGCCTTTAAGAACGACCTTAAAGCCTTCTCCACTTCCAAAGGGACCATTCACTTTCCGACGGACAAGCCGCTTCCGACTTCGCTGATCAAAAAGATTGTAAAGGCGCGGGTTGCACTGGACCAGACCAAGAAATCGCGCTAACCACGCTGTGCTGCCTATGTCTGTTAGCTCAACCGGTCGACGCAACACTTGCTAATGGCCTGATCCAACAGCACTTCCCCGAGAGAACCGATCTGTCAGGCTGTACTCAATCAGAACCTAGCCACGGCAGTGTTCCGTTTGACTTAACACTTGTGAGCGTTTTTAGCCTTTGAGACTCCAGCAGTTAGACTTTGAGCTTAGTGTTGCGTCGACCCATTGAGACCGCCTCCCTAAACGGACATACATCATTTGCCTGAGACGCCCAAGCTAGCTGTGCATGTATATTCCGATCGAGGTGAGCGATGAGGGGAACCGTCTTCGTGGTTGCGACAATGCTGTTAAGTGTTCAGGGTCGAAGCGCCCAACAACATAAGATCGACAGCCAGAAATCCACTCTAACCATCCATGTCGGCAAGACAGGAGCGTTCTCAGGGCTAGGCCACGAGCACGAAGTGCGTGCTTCCATTCAGAGCGGCACGGCGGACACGGGCTCCCACCCTGCTGCTGAGATACACGTGAATGCGCGGGAGCTGCGCGTGATAGACAAGGATGCTTCCGATAGCGAACGTGCCGAGGTGCAGAAGACGATGCTGGGACCGGAAGTGCTCGATAGCGAACATCATCCCGAGATCGTGTTCAAGTCTACTGGTGCGGAGCCTGGGGGCCCGGACAGGTGGACCCTTCGTGGGAACCTTACCCTACACGGCCAGACGCGCCCAATCACCGTACAAGTGACGCTTAAAGACGGCCATTACTCCGGTATGGCCACCGTGAAACAGACCGACTTTGGGATCAAACCTCCTGGAAAAGCGGGAGTTAAAGCCAAAGACGAAGTTAAAATTGAGTTTGACGTCCGGCTAGCGCCATAAAGTGTAGGCGGGCACGCCAAGAGCTAAAGTGGCGATTTGGGCCCGCGTCTCTGCTCGCCATACTCAGCATCTCGGGCTGTTTGTTCGCCGACGAGCCCGAACCCAGTCACAGTTTTTCGGCGGTAACGTTTGTCGGGGAACCAGCGGTGTGCTAGGCTTTGCGGTGCGGAAATAAGCTTGGCCACGCGCCACGCAAGTCCCAGCGTCGCAAACGTTCTCTCCTTACCGTTCCTCAACAGAGCTCTCCCGAGGGGGAAGAGTTTCTCCGGAGAAACCTAACGAGCGGCCCGGGCTATTCGATAACCGGCTCCATCGGAGTTCGGCCATCAGAAGGAACTGGATAAGCTCATGTCCGGTACACAAACAGCCTCGAAGACCGAAAAAGAAACCGTCGAGATCAAACTCGCTCATTCCCCCGATTCCGACGATGCCTTTATGTTTTATGCGCTGGCGACCCATAAACTTTTGACGCCCGGCTACAAATACACACACGTTCTTTCCGACATTCAGACTCTGAACGAAGCGGCCCTCACGGAAACTTACGACGTGACCGCTGTGAGCTTCGCTGCTTACCCGAGCTTGCGCGACAAGTATGTCTTGCTCGATTGCGGTGCCAGCTTCGGGGAAAATTACGGACCTATCGTCGTTTCTTCTAAACCCATGAGAAAAGAGGATTTGGCTGGAAAACGGATCGGCGTCCCAGGTCTCAAGACGACCGCCTACCTTACCCTCAAATTATTTGAACCAGGCTTTGAACCCGTTGTCATGGCCTTCGACAAGATCCTGGACGCTGTGAAGAACGATGTCGTCGAAGCCGGCCTGCTGATTCACGAAGGGCAACTGCTCTTTCCCCAACTCGGCATGCACCGCGTCATCGACTTAGGCGTCTGGTGGCATGAACAGACCGGGCTTCCGCTACCACTGGGCGGCAATGCGGTACGCCGGGCACTGGGTCCTGCCTTGGGCTTGCAAATTGCTAAAACGATCAAAGATAGCGTCGAATACGGCCTCGAACACCGCGAAGAGGCTTTGAACTACGCCATGCAGTTTGCCCGAGACATGGAAACCGAAGTTGCCGACAAGTTTGTCGGCATGTACGTCAACCGCTGGACCCTCGGCTACGGTGAACGTGGCAAGCAAGCGGTCAAAACACTGATCGAACGCGGAACTGCGGCAGGCTTACTCCCCGGCCCGCCGGATGTCGACTTTCTCAGCGAACAATAGAAAAACAAAAGACTTAGCTGGTTCCGCGACACTGCCCGAAGAGCTGCGACCTGCTGGCATTTCGCAAGCTTTCTGTGCTGCGAACGCCGTAATCAGGTCCTTGCCTTCAACCACATGGTTGGAAGGCGATGTCAGGGCGTCTTTTGCCGTTCTGGCGTGAACCACAGGTCCTGATAGTCAAAGCTGAAATCGGCCAGTGGCGAAACGGCAGCCATCGTGAAGTGGTCTATGCTGCCATCCGGATTCAGCGTAAAAGTCACAAACGCGTCCTCGATAGTTCGATCGCGCCAGTGCGCCTTAAACGTGTCGAACTGCCAATGCTGCAAATCGGCCACGGCGTTCGGTGTGTGATCCATACTGAAGACGAGACCCGACCCTTCTTGCTTGATTGTGATCGGTCCATACCACGGGTCATTGTAAACTCCCGCGAACTTTTCAAGGGGCAGGGACGGCTTCGAGTTTGCTGCGCGGTCCTTGCTGCTCGTCGCGAGTATCTCCTCGGCTTCTTTTTCTCCCTTGTCCGTCGCGGCCTTCATAACCGCCGTCCAGTCCGTCGGTGGCACACCGAAGTAGGCGTCCAAAATATGAAAGAGGATGGACTCGAAAGCTGCGCCGCTTTCCGCGTTCGTGAAAACCAAAACGCCTAGGTTCTCTTCGGGCACGAGCATCACGCGCGTCACAAATCCGGAGACGCCTCCCGAATGTCCCACGAGTTTGCGTCCGTGATAGTCCTGCACTCCCCAGCCCAGCGCGTAAGCGGCAAACTTCGGACGCATCGCCGCTAAAGGCGAGTCTCCACCTCCAATCGGCAGAAGCGTCTGACCCGTCCACATTTCGCGAGGCTGCGCCTCGCTAAAAAGCCGCTCCTCACTCCCCGGAATTTTCCCGTGGTTGAGCTGAAGCAAGGCCCACTTGGACATTTCCGCCACCGAAGAGTTGATCGCTCCCGCCGGCGCAGCGTTGTCTAAATCCATAAACGGCACGACTTGCAGCTTCCCGTCAACTTTCGAGTGCGGCCACGCATAGTTATCTCCGGGCTTGAGTGCGGTTACGCTTAAGTTGGTGGTCGTCATTCCTAACGGCAGGAGAATCTTTTCGCGAACTTAGGTTTCCCAAGGCTTTCCCGTGACCGCCGGGATGATCTGCCCCGCAGCGATGTACATCAGATTGTCGTAAGCATAGTGGCTGCGAAAGCTCGACGCCGGCTTCATAAATCGCAATCGATAAATAATGTCGTCGCGCGTATAGGTCGTATGCGGCCAAAAAAGCAGGTCGCCTTCGCCAAGGCCCATACCACTGCGGTGCGTCAGCAAATCGCGAATCGTCATCTCATGCGAAACGTAAGGGTCGTACATCTCGAAACCCTTTAACCGCTCATACACTTTGTCGTCCCAGCAAATTTTCCCCGCGTCTACCAGAGATGCCAGCGCCGCGGAGGTGAACGCCTTCGTGTTAGAGCCAATGCCAAAAAGTGTATTCTCATCGACCGGCGTGGCGTCTCTTAACTTACGCACGCCGTACCCTTTCGCGAGTACGACCTTCCCATCCTTCACGATTGCTACCGCAATCCCGGGCACATCAAATGTCTTCATGTCGCGAGCAACGTACGCATCAATGTCTGCAGGCGGGCCGCTCTGGGCGTGCAGGCAGGATGCACACAAGAAAAGCAACATCGCGAATCGCGGGCAAAAGGAATGCGCGTTTTTCATTGGATATTTCTGGATCCTTTCGATTTCGTCCGAGAGGATTAAATCACAAAGAGCGTTCTAAAGAGCGTGTTTTGTGAGGCGACACGCCTCGTACGCCCGTCTTGACGCCTTCTTCTTAATCACTTAGTGTCTTTTCCTTGCGATGGTGTCCTCGATGAAAATACATTTGCGTGCCTTGTGCACGGCGGCCGGCACACTCATGCTTTTGGCTCCTCTGTCGCGTGGACAGGCGGCCGCGGAATATCGCGACCATACGCAAGCGGTGGGATCTTGGCCACTGCAAGCTGTCCGAGCCGAGCACGGCATGGTCGCATCCGACGAGGAATTAGGCTCCCAGGCGGGTGTCGAAATTCTGAAGCGTGGCGGAAATGCGGTAGACGGTGCCGTGGCCGTAGCTTTCGCGCTCGCCGTCGTCGAGCCCGCGGCGGGGAACATCGGTGGCGGCGGATTCATGCTTGTGCGTCTTGCTGATGGACGCACAGCTTTCTTTGACTACCGCGAAGTTGCGCCCGGCAAAGCCACGCGCGATATGTACATCAAGCCCGACGGCACGCTCGACAAAGAGCTTTCCGTCATCGGCTATAAAGCCGTCGCGGTTCCTGGCACCGTCGCTGGCCTCGAACTCGCATTGAAGACGTACGGCAAGCTGAAGCTCGCCGACGTTCTCGCGCCCGCGATTCATCTCGCGGAGGATGGTTTTCCTGTCAGCGAAAAGCTTGCACGGCAGCTTGACGGAGAACGCCCCGTGCTGCAGCAGTTCACAGTAAGCCGGCGCATTTTCTTGAACGACGGAAAAATGTTTCATGCGGGCGACACGTTTAAGCAGCCCGAACTGGCCGCCACTCTGAAGCGCATTTCAAAAAACGGGGCCGCCGAGTTTTACCGCGGCGAAACCGCCCAAATGATCGTCGACGACATGAAGCGCATGGGCGGCCTCATCACGCTCGAGGATCTAGCGCAATACCAGCCGAAAGTACGCCAGGCGTTGCGCGCCAATTACGAACTCGACGGCCACAAATGGGATGTGATCACCTCGCCTCCTCCAAGTTCGGGCGGAGTGGCCATCATCGAAGCGATGAACATGTTGCAACGTGTCCCGCTGAAGGGCTGGGATGACGCGCAAAGCGTGCACATGGTAGTGGAAACGATGCGGCGAGTTTTTGCCGATCGCGCCGCGTATCTCGCCGATCCCGATTTCTCCAAAGTGCCGGTTGAAGGCCTCACAAGCGATTGCTACGCCAAGGAACTGGTGGCAAGCATCGATGCGCAGCACGCCTCTCCCAGTAAAGAGGTAAAGGCTGGCACCCCGCACGTCTGCGGAGTCTCCGCCGCGAATGATCCTGCTCCGCAAACAATTAGCCTCAACGATGGCCCAAACACTACGCACTTCTCAGTCGTTGATGCAGCAGGCAACGCGGTCGCTAGCACCTACACGCTCAACAATAGCTACGGCTCGGGCGTAACCTCCACCTCCGGTTTCCTGCTGAATGACGAGATGGACGACTTTACGACCCAGCCTGGCGTCCCCAATGCTCTCTTTGGATTGATTCAATCCGAAGCCAATGCCATTGCTCCAGGACATCGCCCGCTTAGCTCCATGACGCCGACGATTCTCGTACGCGACGGTAAACTCAGCTTCGTAACTGGTTCGCCCGGTGGCCCCACGATTATTTCTGCCACGCTGCTCAGCGTTTTAAACTGGATGCGCCTGGGAATGGACGCGCAGGCGTCCATTAACGCGCCGCGCTTCCATCACCAATGGATGCCGGACGTGATTCTGATGGAAAAAGATTTTCCGGCAAGTCTGGAAGCTGTGCTGAATGCGCAGGGTTACCAAACGCGGCGGCGCGGGCACATTGGTTTGGTAAACGCGATCGGCATGGATCCGAAAACGGGTGAGCGCCTCGGCGCAGCGGACCCGCGAGACAACGGCGCTGCCGTCGGCTATTAAACGATTTTTGTACGGCCTCCCCTGGACTTATTCCGGCACCATCCGGAGGTCGGCGCCTGGCTTTTCATCTAAGAGCGGTGTGAACGGACTATGCGAAGAATCCTATCCACTTATATGTTCGTATCGCGAAAGTTGACCGCGGAACTTCTCGGCCAGATTGCGGAGGCCGGGTTCGAGGCCGTCGAGATTTTCGGCACGCGTGGCCACTTCGATTACACCACCAAGCAGGAAATTCAAGCGATCGCCAGCGCACTCTCGCGGCATGGGATGACGCTCGCTTCCCTGCACGCTCCGACGAGCCGCGACTTGAGCGCAACCCGCGAAGGCGGCACGCCGCTTTCTATCACCGAAGTGGAACGCGTTCGCCGCATCGAAGCCATGGACGAATTGAAACGCGTGATTGACGTTGCGGAAGACTTGCCTTTTTCCAGGCTGATTCTACACATGGGCGGATCGCGCGAGACAGCGGACCCGCGCAAGCGCGATGCAGCTTTTAGTTCGCTGGAACATCTGGTTTTGCATGCTCATCATCGCGGTGTGACCATCGCCGTCGAGAACACCACCAGCGAGATGGGAGATCCCACCTATCTGCGAGCATTCGTGGACGAAACGCGCTTGACGGGCCTTCGCTTCAACTTCGACATTGGCCACGCGCATCTTGCTGACGGCCCCGAAGCCGAACGCATCGAAAAAGCGTTTGCTCCGCTGCGTGAACTGGCCGTCTCCGCCCACATCCATGACAATCACGGCGAGAAAGACGAGCACCTCCCGCCCTATGACGGCACAATCGATTGGGAATCCGCCGTCAAAACTCTAAAGTCAGCGCCCGAAGCGGATCTCCCGTTCACCTTGGAGCTAAAGGAAAAGACCGGCCACGACGCTCCGTCGACTGCCGACCAGTTAACAGCCGCCAGCGCATCCCTCGACCGGTTTGAGCGTGAGTGGAGTTAGGTCCGCGCTCCCCCTCATATTGACCACTATTCTGACTATGGTCTATAATGTGGTCAGGTGAAGTTCATGCAAGAGATTGCCATTTCCGTATTTAAGGCCAAGTGCCTTTCCATTCTCGACCAGGTCGAAAAGACCAAATCGCCTGTCCGCATCACTCGCCACGGCAAGCCTATCGCGGATGTAGTGCCAACTATTCCGGATGTTGACCGGGCGGCCCTGTTCGGATCCATGCGAAACTCCATCCAGATTCTTGGCGACATCGTTTCGCCAGTGATTGACCTGGATGAGATTGAGGCTCTTCGCGATTGAAACTTCTGCTGGACACTCACATCTGGTTATGGCTCCTTCAGAGCCCAGAAAGGCTCGGCTCGCGAACGACGCAGGAGCTGGCCAACAAGTCAAATGAACTTTGGGTGTCGCCGGTTAGCACTTGGGAAGCACTCATGTTGCATCGCAAGAGACGAATTAAACTGAGTGCCGATTTTTTGGCTTGGCTGCAACAATCAACTCCCGGATTCCGTATGGCGCCGTTCACCCATGAAATCGTGCTCGCAGCGGAAAAACTCGACCTTCACCCCGATCCAGCGGACCGCTTCCTGGCCGCCACGGCGCAAGTCCTCGACCTAACTCTCGTGACTGCAGATCAGCGGTTGTTGGGCCTCGGAACTATTCGCACCATGGCCAATCGCTGAAATTATTGCGGGCCGCCGGATTGGCCCAATGTCTTCGCCGCTGATAAACTACCTTTTTGCACATCCACTGAAATAACGGACTATGACTATCATCACTATCGAGCAGGCTGGCAAGTACGACGGGCAGGAAGTCACGATTCGCGGTTGGCTGTACAACCTACGCGAATCCGGCAAATTGATGTTCCCCATTTTTCGCGATGGCACCGGCATCATTCAGGGTGTCTGCGCTCTCAAGGAAAGTCCCGAAGCGTTTGAAGCTTTAAAAGGCCTGACGCAGGAATCGAGCGTGATAGTCACGGGCAAAATCCGCGCCGAGCAGCGCGCCCCAGGCGGCTTCGAAATAGGCGTCAGCAAGATTCAGATCGTCCAAAAGGTCCCCGACGCCACACCGTTTCCCATTCAGCTCAAAGAGCACGGCGTCGATTTTCTGCTCGATCAGCGTCACCTTTGGATTCGTACGCCACGCCAAGCCGCCATTCTTCGCATTCGCGCCGAAGCCATCCGCGCGGCTCGCGAGTTCATGGACGGGCAAGGTTACACCATCGCTGACGCCCCCATGTTTACCCCCGCTGCTTGCGAAGGCACCTCCACGCTATTCGAAGTGAATTACATTGACGACCAAAAGGCCTACCTGACGCAAAGTGGCCAACTCTATGCCGAAGCTATCGCCATGGCTCTCGGCAAGGTGTATACGTTCGGTCCCACGTTTCGTGCTGAAAAATCGAAGACGCGACGTCACCTCACCGAATTTTGGATGCTCGAGCCCGAAGCGGCGTACGTCGAATTCGACGAAGTGATGGGACTCGCCGAAGGGCTTGTCAGTGCGATCGTGCAAGGTGTTGTCAAAAACAAATCGCGCGAACTCGAAACGCTCAAGCGCGACGTTGGCAAGCTCGAAAACATCAAGCCACCCTTTCCGCGCATCAGCTACGAAGACGCTGTCGCGGTTTTAAACAAAGGGGGCAACCCCGCGAAATTCGGCGACGATTTCGGTGGCGACGAAGAAACTATCATTTCCAGCTCCTTCGATCGCCCAGTGCTCATCCACCACTATCCGACCGCCATCAAAGCTTTCTACATGCAGCCTGACGCCGAGCGGCCCGAACTCGCTCTCGCCTTCGATATGATCGCTCCCGAAGGCTATGGCGAAATCATCGGAGGCAGCCAGCGCATTCACGATTACGATTTGCTTTTGAAGCGCTTGCGCGAACACAACCTGCCCGAAGAGTCTTTCCAGTGGTATCTCGACCTGCGCCGTTACGGCAGCGTTCCCCACTCTGGCTTTGGCCTCGGCCTGGAACGCACCGTCGCCTGGATCTGCGGTACCGAGCACATCCGGGAGGTCATCCCCTTTCCCCGGATGATTTATCGCGTGTATCCTTAGTGCGGGGTAGTTCGGCGCCGCAATGGCGCCTCTCGCACGCAATTTGTATTAACCCTTCGAGTGATCTGTGCCTCGCGTATGTTTGCGAGTGGTGTGACTTTCCGTCTGTTCACGGGACGCGGGCCACGGATCACGGAACACGAGACTCAGATGGCGCAAAAAGTCAGAATCATCGGGGTACCCATGGACCTCGGCCAAAGCCGCCGCGGCGTGGACATGGGCCCCTCCGCCCTTCGCGGCGCGGGATTGCAGGCGCGCATCAAGCAGATCGGCGTGAATGTCGAAGACATTGGCAATCTGGAAGTAAAGCAGCCCGAAGAAATGCAGGTCGGCGAAAAACGCGCCAAGTATCTTCAGGAAATCGCTGAAACTTGCAGAGATCTCGCCACCACCGTCGAAAAATCTCTAGGCGAAGGTTTTCTCCCCCTCGTTCTCGGCGGCGACCATTCGATTGCCGCTGGCGTCGCTGCTGGCGTCGCTTCCCACTATCGCAAGGACAAAAAAGAAATCGGCTATCTCTGGCTGGACGCCCACGGCGACATGAACACGCCCGAATCTTCTCCGTCAGGTAATGTCCACGGCATGCCGCTCGCCAGCATCATGGGTTACGGCCCCACCGAGCTTGTCGATCTCATGGGCTTCAAACCCAAAGCTGAGCCGGGTAACATCGTCATCGTTGGCGCGCGCGACCTCGATGCCCAGGAACGTAAGATCGCGAAAAAATCCGGCATCCACGTTTTTACCATGCGCGACATCGACGAGCGCGGAATGCGCGAAGTGATGTCCGACGCCCTCAAATACGCCATGGACGATACCGCCGGAATCGCCGTCAGCCTGGACATGGACTTCGTCGACCCCAGCGACGCTCCCGGCGTTGGCACGCCCGTCCGCGGCGGCGTCACCTACCGCGAAGCCCACCTCGCCATGGAAATGATCGCCGACTCCGAAGCCATGGTCTCGCTCGAAGTAGTCGAAATAAACCCCATCATCGACGAACACAATCGCACCGCCCTCCTAGGTGTAGAACTAGTCCTCTCAGCACTAGGCAAAAAAATCCTTTAGGATCCGAAACATATGAGTAAGAAGCGCGAGAAGCAAAAGCTAGGTGAGATGGTAGTTCTGAAGAAACTACCGCCGGGATTCCTGGATGATCTGCCTAAGGAAGATCAGGTTGCCATTTCAGCTATAGTTGGCGAGACGATTATATCGAAAGGGTACGATAAGGAAGGAAGAGCCGAACTCGAGTTCGCGGAGAAGAACGGCACCATCCACTTTATTTACGTTAGTCCAGAGTTTGTAAGTCGTGCCGAGTAGTCAGTCATCAGTCGTCAGCTGATTCGTAGCGCTTCCATCGGATCGATCCGCGAAGCCCTTCGCGCTGGCAAATATCCCGCAAGCGCCGCGACGCCCGTCAAAATCACGAGCATCCCGGCAAACGTTACCGGATCGCTCGACGTCACTCCAAACAAAAGCCCACTCAACGTTCGCGCCAGCACCCACGACGCTACCACTCCCACAACCATGCCAATCGCCGCCAGTCCCAGCGTCTGTAACAAAATACTTCTCTGCAGCGCCTCAGCCGACGCTCCCAGCGCCATGCGAATCCCAATCTCCTGCGTTCGCTGGCTCACTGAGTAAGAAATCACCGCATATATCCCCAGTGAAGCCAGCACCAGCGCAAATCCCGCAAATCCGCCAAGCAGCCACACCACAAATCTCCGTGGCGACACCGCATGATCCACCATCGTTTGCAGCGTTCGCATATTCGCCGTCGGCAAATTCGGCTCGATCGGCAATAGCGTCTCTCGCAGCCTCGACGCAAGCTCGGCCGTCGGCATCGACGTTCGAACCACCAGATCCACCGTCCCGTAATCCTGTGTCTGCCGCATCGGAATATAAAACTCGTTGCCCGCTCCCTCTTCGAGCGCCATGTGATGCACGTCGCCGACAACGCCTACTACCGTCCGTTCCGGGTTATCCGCCCGCACAATTTTTCCGATCGGATCCTCTCCAGGGAATAAATTCTTTGCCAGTGTCTCGTTGATGATAATCACGTTCAAAGCGCCCTTGGTGTCTCGCTCCGTAAAATCGCGCCCCGCCCTCAAAGGAATCCCCATCGCGTGAAAATATCCGTCGCTTATGATCCTCGGAAACCCATTCGGATAATCCTCTGGCTTATATTGCACGCCTTTCGCCGCAACACCCCAGCTGCGGTTGTGTCCCAGCGGCAAAGAATCCGACAGCCCCGCGCCCTCGACTCCCGGAATATCCATTACGCGATGCAGCGCCTCCGTGTAATACGCGTTCTGCGACTCCTGCGTTTTGTACGACGAATTCGGATCGATGCGCAGCGCCGCCGCGCGTTCGGGCCGGAATCCCATATTCACATCCAGCACACGCAAAAAGCTCCGTATCAACAGTCCCGCCCCAACCAGCAACACACACGCCAATCCAATCTCCGACACAACCAGCGCCCCGCGAATCCATGCGTGCCCACGACCGTGGCTCGACCCGCGATTCGAATCCTTCAGCGTGTCGTGCAACTTCAAGTCTTGCACCTGCAGCGCTGGTACCAATCCAAACAACAATCCCGTCGCGAGCGCCGCAATCAGTGTAAATCCCAGCACGCTGCCATCAATCCGCACATCGCTCAGCAGTGGAATGCTCACCGAAGTCAGATGCGCCAGCGCCCGCGTCCCCAGAAACGCCAGCAACAGTCCTAGCGCCGCCCCGCAGCACGACAGCACCAAACTCTCCGTCAGCATCTGCTCAATCAACCGCCCGCGCCCAGCTCCCATCGCTGTGCGAATCGCGACTTCTTTTTTGCGTCCCGCGCCGCGCGCCAGCAGCAAATTCGAGAGGTTCGCGCACACAATCAGCATTACCACGCCCACCGCGCACGCCAGCACCACCAATGTCGGCCTCAACTGCCCGCTTACGTGCTGTGCCAACCCGGAAACCTTCGGCTCAAAATCGTTTCTGTCTTTGTGTTCCTGCTGCAACAGCTTCCCAAGAACGGTAGTTTCGGCCCGCGCGTGGTCCATGCTGACGCCGGTCTTCAGACGCCCAATAATCGCGACCGTATTCCCCTCGCGGTTCATCTCCGGCGACAGCGGCAGGGGCTCGAACATATCCACGCGGCTTCCCGGGGTAAACACGGTCGAAAAATCAAAGGTCGCCGGTAACACTCCTACTACCGTTATCGGCCCGCCATCAAACGACAAGGCTCGCCCTACGATGTTGGGGTCTGCAGCGAATTTTCTCCTCCACAACCCATCGGTCAACATCGTGACGCGCGGCCCGTTCTGTTTGCATTCTTCCGCGCTGAACTGTCTGCCCACCTGCGGCTGGACGCCCAGCAGAGGGAAAAAGTTCTGCGTCACCGGGACGCTCGTCAATCTCTCCGGTTGCCCGTCGCCAATCATCTTCGCGTCGCCGAGGCCATAGAACGCAAAGTAAGCGGCGAGATCCTCGTACGACTGGTTCCGCGCGCGCATGTCGAGCAGGTAGTCGGACTGCGAGGTTTTCCCGGACATATCGTTGGTTTCGTCCTGATGGTTCGCGATCCATACCAGACGGCCCGGGTCGCGAAACGGCAGCGGCCGAAGAATCAGCGTATTCACCACGCTAAAGACCGTACAGCTTGCCCCAACCCCAAGCCCTACAATCAAGATCGCAAACGCCGCGAACCCCTTATCCCGCCAAAGCGTGCGCATCGCGTAACGCACATCCCGCCGGAAATTCTCCAAAAACGGCGTCCCACCATTCCCAGTTTGAGACACGACGGACCTCCTGCCACAATCCAGCACTTCTGTAGACGATGAAAGTCTCAGAAGGTTCCGTCAGTCCTGAAGATTTTTTCGATCTAAACTTTCGCCAATTCTCCGTTGTAACTCCAGCACGCGCTCGCCACTTCCCCCGCGACAACTCCTCATCTTTCCCCTATAACTAAGAACTGGCGCCCAAGCCCATAAACCGACGATTCCCATGACCCCCGACAAAAAACGACTACGCATTGGCATCCTCTTCGGCGGCCGCTCCGGCGAACACGAAGTCTCCTTGGCCTCCGCAGCCTCAGTCATTCGCGGCCTCGACCCCGACAAATATGAAGTCGTCCCCATCGGCATCACCAAAGAGGGCCATTGGCTCATCGGCGGCGGGGCGCAAAAAATGCTCCCGGAAGTTCTCCGCACTGGCCAGCGCGTCACCATGAGCGCCGATCCCACAGACGCCGCTTTAGTCCGCCTCGACGGCAGCGGCGGCGGCCAGCGCATCGACGTCGTCTTCCCCGTCATGCATGGCACCTTCGGCGAAGACGGCACCATCCAAGGCCTCCTCGATCTCGCAGGCCTCCCGTTTGTTGGCGCAGGCGTCCTCGGCTCCGCCGTCGCCATGGACAAAGACGTCGCGAAAAAGTTGCTGCAGTCTGCAAAAATACCTGTAGTGCCCTGGCTCTGCATCCATCGCCACGACTGGGAACGCAACGAAAACATCGTCATTCATCAAATCGAAAAGGAATTTCCCTATCCGCTTTTCGTGAAGCCCGCAACGCTCGGCTCCAGCGTCGGCATGACCAAAGTCCACTCGCGCCAAGAACTTGCTCCCGCGCTGAATCTCGCTTCCGAATTCGCCATGAAAATTCTCGTCGAGCGCGCCGTCAATGCCCGCGAAATCGAAGTCTCCGTTCTCGGCAATCACAATCCCCAAGCCAGCATCCCGGGCGAAATCGTTCCGCACCGCGAGTTCTACGATTACGCCGCCAAATATCTTGAAGAAGGCACTAAGCTTCTCATTCCTGCCGATCTGAAGCCCGCACAAGTCAAAAAATTCCAACACCTCGCCGTCCTAGCGTTTCGCGCCCTCGAACTAAGCGGCATGGCCCGCGTCGATTTTTTCCTCGGAAAAGAAGGCGGAAAAATTTATCTCAACGAAGTGAACACCATCCCCGGCTTCACTTCCATCAGCATGTACCCCAAACTCTGGGAAGCCAGCGGCATCCCCTTCCCTCAACTCATCGACAAACTCATCGAGCTAGCCCTAGAACAGCACGCCGAAAAAGCGCGCACCAAATACGCCATCGAGCTACCAGCAGGCTCCGCCGGCGCCCTCGAAGGCTAACTGTGTTGGAATGAATTGCATGCGATGGCGAGCAGTTCGGGAAGGACTCAGGCTGATGCGTTTCAAGTACCTGGCTGGCATCGCATTCTGCACGTTCCTTCTCGGGTGTGATGAGGCCGCCTTGATGAAGAAATGGACTCCGCCGGAAGCTGAAGCAGATGCGCGCAACTACGTCGAGCTACTTCGACAAGGAAAATTCGAGCGGATTGAACATGATTTGGATGCAAGCGTCTCGGACTCCAATATCCAAGATATGTTCGCAAAAATGGCCGCGATTTTCCCCACTGGCGACCGAGAGTCCGTAAAGGTTGTGGGCGCACACACTTTTCATGGCCAAGGTTATTCAACGGCGGACATCACGCTTGAGTACCAGTTTCCGAATAAATGGTTGCTGGTAAGTGTCGCTACCCAGAGCAACGGTAACGCCTCCACAATCACTGGGTTCCATGTAAACCCGATGGCCGACTCCTTGGAGAATCTGAACAAATTCTCCCTCCGTGGCAAGGGTGCTAGTCAGTACGTGGTACTGACATGCGCCGCGTGCGCTTTGTTGTTTAGTCTTTACGTTCTGGTATTGTGCGTTCGAACGAAAACCGTAAAGACAAAATGGCTGTGGAT
>Ga0210391_10002645_pt1 | contig 15410 bp, 16 predicted proteins | sample IncBWC12OmetaG_FD_160573 | JGI IMG/M metagenome (GOLD analysis project Ga0210391, IMG submission 160573) | Forest soil microbial communities from Barre Woods Harvard Forest LTER site, Petersham, Massachusetts, United States - Inc-BW-C-12-O ... | reverse complement strand
CAGGACGCGCTAGTCCCTGACCCTCGGGGAGATAGACCATCCTCTGCAGATATACTTCCATCACTCCCAGGCGATGCGCCAGGCGAACAAAAGCCTCCAGTTGCGCCAACGTCTCGCGCAAGCCAGTGAGCCACAAAGACACACGGGGCAACTGCAAATTGTTCTCGCGCTGCATGGCGACGAAGTTGCCCACGTTGGTCACGATGCGGTCGAACATGTCTTTGCCGCGCACCATCTGGAAAACGGAAGACTCCGCGGCGTCGAGCGACACCCGCAATTCGTCCAGACCGGCGTCGATAAGAGCCTGCCCATTGGCCCTGGTCAACAAGGTGCCGTTGGTGTTGAAGAGCACATAGACACCGCGGTCTTTCAAATAGCGGATCATGCGCGGCAGCTCCTTCACCAGCATGGGCTCGCCCACCCCATGCAGCACCACGCGCGCAATCTTTGGAAACTGGTCGATGATGCTGGTGAACAGTTCCCAGGACATGTCCTTCTCCGGCTCGAGCTCTTCGAAGGTACGGGGACAGGTGGTACAGAGGAGATTGCAGCGATTGGTGGTCTCCAGGTAGAGGCAGACCGGATCCGCTTCCATGATTACCGAGAGCTGATCTTCCGGCTTCTCGAAGTAGCGCCGTTGCGGTACTGCAGAAAGAGTCTCGATCATGAGTTCCTCGGATGCAACGCAAATGCTTTTCGAGCCATGCACGACAACCCCACCAGGGCGGTGGTGCCATATAACCATTCAAACATGTAGTACATGGCCGGCCCAGGATTAGCAAGCTGCGTGGTGTAGAGATAAAAACATGCGGTGGTGAAATAAAGCATGGGCACGTAGGGGATCAGGCAGAGAAAAGGCAGCAACCACAGGTAGTACCAGGGGTAATGGGAAGAAAAGAGCAGCATGAGGACGGTTGCGATGACGAAGCCACAGCGAAACGTAGTCATGGCTCCGGCCTCACTGTTCAAGAAGGCCCATACGGCTAACCCCAACAACAGCAACGCAGAGAAGACATAGAATGCTGAGGTCGGGAGCGCTTCCCAGTGCAGGCCATGGCGGGCGAGGGTGAGGAGAAAGTAGCGGCTCCCGGAGTCTAATCCCTCTTCCTTAGCGTACTCCGGCAGAAAACCCAGAACGTGGGGACCTACGCTCGAGTAGCAAGCGTACCCGGCGGCCACAATGCCGGCGACGACGGCCGGCATCCTCCAATCGCGCCAGGCACTGCGCCGGTAGAGCGCAGGGAACAGGGCAACAGGGTAGAGCTTGATCAGGGTCGCAGCCGCTAAGGCAACTCCGGTCGCCACCGGTTTATGGCGGACGTAAAAAAGCAACGCAAGTGCAATAAAGGGGAGTGCTGCGCCGTCCACATGTCCGCTGCTAGCGACCTCCCAAAGGACCAGCGGGTGCCAGGCGTAAATCAATACCTGCTCGCGGCGCAGTCCCAGTGCCTGCAGTAGCTTGACCAAAATCCAGATCGTGAGCGCCTCCAGGCCAACCATCCCCGCTTTCATCCAGCGCACGGTCGCGCCAATGCGAGTGATGAGCAGGAAGAGCATTTGCGCTCCCGGAGGATAAATCGTGTGCGCATAATCGCGGCGATTGATGTGGGGGTAAATCTCAAGATCGCGCAAAAAAGCCAGATGAGCGTCGGCAGGGATATACCGAAAAGGATTGATGCCGGCGGCCTGCACTTGCCCATCCCACACGTAGCGAAAAATGTCGGAAGAGAGAAAGGGTGGGGAAAAGAGACAGACGAGCCTGCAGGCGACGGCGCAGACTACGATGGTCACGAAAGTCCAGCGATCCACCGGCCGGTTGAGCACAACCCAGACTGCGACCAGGTAGAGCAGCGCCTGCAACATAGCGACCCAGCCGAAGCCGATGACGAAATGATGGATCTCGTTCACACCCTGCCGGCAAAGGGTCACCATCGCGAGTCCCAGTAAGGCGAGCGCGCTGTTGGTTACCAGTGTCGGCCGCGTCAGCATGCGCGACTCTGGCCGACAACATCGACGCGCAGGCCCCCGAGAAACAGGCGGGTGTGCCTGGCGTCGTATCCTGCGGCTTCCGATCCTGCGGCTTTAGGGCCAGCAAGTTCCTGCCGCAGCCGTTCGAGAGTGACAGCGTCGTCCACGTCGTACCAAGCCGGCAACAGTTCTGCCCGAAGTTCGATTTCCTTCGCCCGTTCGAGCGTCTGGTGGAACACCCGCTCTGTACTCCAGTCGATCTGCTCAAACAACCGAGGGTGCAGGCGCTTGATGCCAAGCAGGTAATAGCCGCCGTCGTCGGAACCGCCTAAGACCATGCGATCTCCCTCGCGGGATAGGCTCTCGACGGCCTGCAGCAACGCGTGTTGCGGCATGGTGGGACTGTCAGAGTCAATCAGACAGACGGCGCCGAATCCCGCAGTAAAGAGATCCTCGCAAACATAAAGCAGGCGCTCCCCGAACCCTTGTCCTCGCTGCGCCAGAAGCCGGAATCCGGACGGCAGCAAGCCGTCAAACGCTGCCTCATCTCCAACGGGGGTGTAGGCTACCAGTCCGGCGCTGTTGCTGATTTCTGTTATGTGCAGAATGTTTTCCGTAGTGTCGCGGATGAAGCAGATGTTGAGCTCCGAGGCTTGCTCTGGAGTAAGCGGAGGAGAAAGCCGGGTCTTCACTTTGCCCGGACGCGGGGCCTTGGCCATCACGACTAAGGCGCAGCAGTTCTCACTGACCCCCGCCGCCTCTTCGGGTGCGAGTACCTGGTAGCGCAAGTGTCAGCAGCTCCGGTCGCAGACTGCGTACTGATACCAGTTGTCTTGCCAGAGGCTGACAGTGCTCCAGGGTTGGGAGGCGATCAGGGACTGGAATTCGTGCCGCTTCAGCACGGCGGCCCGGCTAGTTTCGGGGAATTGGGTACTCCGGTCGCCCATCACGCGGGCGAAAAGCCTCATGCAGGAAAGCGGGATCATGGCGCGCAAAGCGGACGTGGGCTCGGCGATGAAGCAGCGGCCGCCCGGGCGCAGGGCGGAAAAGATTTCCCGCAGCGCCTGGGGACGATCGCCTACCACCATCAAAAGCCGCGAGGCGACGATCGCATCCACTGGTTCCAGCGACTGAGAGAGAGCAAGCACGTTGGCTTTGACGAAATGACAGTTTTTTAAATGGCGGTTGTCCGCCCGGTCTTTGGCGCGGGAAAGCAAGCGCTCGGAAAGATCGACACCGGTGATGTGAATGTCAGGGTAGCGCTGCGCGAGGCTGCAGGCGTAGAAGCCGGGACCACAGGCGATTTCAAGTAGGTGGGTTTCGGGGCCGGGCTGAGCGCCGGGCCAAAGGGCGTGGGAAATGGCTGCGGTGTGATCACGAAACAAATGCTCACGACAGAATGCATATAGCCATGAACATCGTTCGAATAAGCTCTCCGGGTCTCCCTGGAGGGGGCCAGAATATTTTGCTCCAAGATTTTCTATAGCCATCGTTTGCGTCCGGCGCCAGTTGTTCCCAAGCCCCACCGGCATCATAACCTGAGCCGCGGTCCCTGGCGTTCCAAGAACTGATCTGACTGTTTTGATGCTGCGGAAGTTACGTCTATTCGTGCGGATTTTTTTAGCTCTGGGCTAGAGCAGTTTCGCAATGGGTGTAAACCGAAGCGACAGGCCTTGTCGTCGTTTTCTCTCAAGGAAAACCACTCCTCAAGATCTTTGCCAGACCAAAGTAATTATGAAACTGCTCTAGTTGGCTCGAAAACGATTGGCGCGCTCGAATTCATCGCGCAATTCAGGTGTTTTGAGATTCTCGCGCAGATGTGCCAGGCGCTGCTCCATGGCCAGCAGGGCTTGGCTAATCGCGTCCTGATTGGCGTGGGCGACGTCACGCCACATGGAATAGGGACTGGCTCCCAGCCGTGTCATTTCCCTGAGGGCCCGGCCTCCGATGGCTCGGAGATCGGGCGCATTGCCGAAACGGTCTTCCAGCATCGCGCTCAGAGCGGTGGATAGAAACTGAGGCAGATGGCTGACCCAGGCACAGATCTCGTCATGTCTATTCGCCTGAATTTCCATAGTGCGGGAACCGAAGCGTTCCACCCAGCCACGCCACTCCGCAGCGAGAGGATGATGGGCAAATTCGGTAAACAGCCACACGGCGTTCGAGAAGAGCTTGGCGTCGGCATTTTCAGCGCCGCTAACTTCTTTGCCCGCCATGGGGTGGCCAGGGAGAAAGCCGGGCTGATGGGGATTGCCGTAGAGTGACTGCGCTCGCTCGGCAATGACAACCTTGACGCTGCCTACGTCGGTTACCAACTGATGCGGTTTCAGGAGTGGTGCGAGCTTCTCCATCCAGTCTTGAATGGCAAAGACGGGGCCGCTTAGAAGAACCAGATCGCTGCTGATTGCGGCGTTGATTGGATCGAGAGCGATGACATCAACAGCGCCGCGGTCGAGCGCAATTCCGGCTTGGGATGCACTCCGATCCCAGCCGATGACCTCACCGGGAAATTGGGCGGCATGCAGCGCTAAGCCCGCGGAGGCGCCGATAAGTCCTGTACCCACGATGGTAATGCGCTCAATTGTCACCGTACTCCACGAGTGCTTTCTTTTGAACCGATAGCCCTATCCATTCACGGGGACTTCAGATCTTACGTTCCGGCCCACGGCAGTAGCGATGATCCGTAGTTGGTCCATGAGCTTCTCGAATTGTTCCGGAAACAAGGATTGGGCTCCGTCGGAAAGGGCCTTATCCGGGTTGGGATGAACCTCGATCAACAGCCCATCACAACCTGCGGCGACCGCGGCGCGGGCCATGGGCGCGACCTTGTCGCGCCGGCCGACACCGTGCGAGGGATCGGCGAGCATAGGAAGATGGGAGAGCTTCTTGATGATCGGGATAGCGGAGATATCCATAGTGTTGCGGGTGTAGGTCTCAAAGGTGCGAATGCCTCGTTCACAAAGCATCACATCGTAATTGCCGCCGGCCAGGATGTACTCCGCCGAAAGCAGCAGCTCTTCGAGGGTGGCGGCAATGCCGCGCTTTAGCAACACTGGTTTGCGCACCAGGCCAATCTCGCGCAGCAAGTTAAAGTTCTGCATATTGCGCGCGCCTACCTGAAGAACGTCTACGTAGGGGAGCATGAGATCGATCTGGGAAATTTCCATGACCTCGCTGACAATCAGCAGGCCTGTTCGATCCCCCACTTCTTTGAGCAGCTTGAGCCCCTCGAGTCCGAGACCCTGGAAGGAATAGGGCGAGCTCCGCGGCTTGAATGCGCCTCCACGTAGAAACGAGGCCCCTGCGGACTTGACCTGATCGGCCACGGTGAATATCTGCTCGCGCGACTCCACCGAGCATGGGCCCGCCATAACGACAATCTCATCGCCGCCCACGGCGACTCCGTTGGGAAAACGAACGATGGTTCCTTCGGGGCGGAAGCCCCGGCCAGCCAGTTTATAGGGGGATGAAATGCGCACCACCTCGGCAACGCCAGGCAGCAGTTCGAAATCTTTGTGATCAAAATGGGAGGGCGTACCTACACCCGCCAAAACCGTTTGGACTGTTCCTGTGGTGCGGTGAACATTGAAGCCCACCTGCATCAATCGTTCGATTACCCCCTGGATGTCTTCCTCGGTCGCTCTCTCCAACATTGCTACAATCATGGTTACTTTCCTGTCTCTCCGGCTTTCGACGCCAGCTCATTCTTCTGCAGCGCCCGCATCACATCGATGATGCGCTCGTATATATGCATCAGTTCTATGTCTGGCAGCGGCCCTTTGTTGGCCGCGCGAACGTTCTCGAAAATCACCCGCTCCCGATTTGGTTCATAGACCGGCAACGAGGTGGAACGTTTCAACTTGCCAATCTCCTGCGCGGCTTGTGCCCGCGCACTGATCAGCGCCACAATTTGTAGATCCAGTTCATCAATTTTCTCTCGCCAACCAGCGATATCCATGCACTGTCCTTGCTCTTATGATACGGCGCGCCCCTGACTAGCCTTGAAGCACAGGCTGCCGCCTGAGCCCCTGGAGGAAGGCGGCAACGGCTGCCGGAGCCTTGCCCGGGTCTGCTTTTTCAATTAGGGAAACAATAGTGCTGCCAATGACCACCGCATCGGCAAACTCGCCCACGGCAGCGACATGTTCGGCGGTCGAGATGCCGAAACCCACGGCTATTGGCAGCTGGGTAAAATGACGCAGGCGCTCGACCAGGGGGCGCGCATCGTCGGCCACGCTCCGTTGGGCGCCGGTTATACCGACACGCGAGATGGCATAGACAAAGCCCTCACAAGCATTAGCGATCATTTTCAGCCGCTGGTCGGTGCTGGTGGGCGCTGCCAGGAAGATTGGCATCAGTCCGTGGTGATGCACCTGGGCCAGGTATTCTCCGGCTTCCTCAACAATCACGTCCGTGATCAACACCCCGTCGACCCCGGAATGCGCTGCCTGGTCACAGAAGCGCGCCAATCCCAAACGCAGAATGGGATTGAAGTAGGAGAAGATCACGATTCCGCAGGAGGGCCGCAGGGCGCGCAGTTCCGCGGCCACGGCAAGCACATCCTTCAGGCGTGTACCGTTGGCCACTGCACGCTCGCTGGCTCGCTGGATCACCGGACCATCGGCGATCGGATCGCTGAACGGCACCCCTAACTCGATGACTTCCGCCCCTGCGTCAATCGCCGCCAAGGCCACATCGCGGCTTGCCGGCAGATCGGGATCTCCGGCGGTGAGATAAATGACCAGACCGGGCTTTCTGTTGAATTCAATCGCCATTGGTTTTTGCTTCCGAGCCGAGATTTAGTTCGCGGGCCATAATGCCCATATCCTTGTCGCCGCGACCGGAAAGGTTGACTACCAGTATGTCATCCTGGGCCAGCCTGGGCGCCAGCCGGATGCATTCTGCGACCGCATGGGCACTCTCCAGCGCAGGGACGATGCCTTCTGTCCGGGCTAGCCGCAGAGCTGCTTCCAGTGCTTCCTGATCAGAGGCCGAAACGTATTCGGCCCGGCCTGAATCGTGTAACCCGGCATGCTCGGGTCCAACGGAGGCGTAATCCAGTCCCGCAGAGACGGAGTGGGTTAACGAGACCTGCCCTGCGTCATCCTGCAACACATAGGAGTAGGTACCTTGCAGCACGCCCGGGCTTCCACCATTGAAGCGCGCAGCGTGGCTGCCCAGCTCGGTACCCCGGCCGCCTGCCTCAACGCCGATCAGGCGGACACTTGGTTCTTCGATAAAGTCATAAAACGCGCCGATCGCGTTGGAGCCTCCACCCACGCATGCGAGTACAGCATTGGGGAGACGGGCTTCCTTTTCCAGGATCTGCTGCTTGATCTCCTGCCCGATCACGCGATGAAAGTCGCGCACCATGGTCGGGTAGGGATGTGCGCCCAAGACACTGCCCAGCAAGTAGTGCGTGGTGCGTACGTTGGTGACCCAATCCCGCATGGCTTCATTGATCGCATCTTTTAACGTGCGAGAGCCTGATCTTACGCCGCGGACTTCGGCACCCAGCAGGCGCATGCGGTAGACATTCAGTTCCTGACGGCGCATGTCTTCCTCGCCCATGTACACAATGCATTCCATGCCGAACAGGGCGCAGACAGTGGCTGTGGCTACGCCGTGCTGTCCGGCGCCGGTTTCGGCGATGATGCGCTTTTTGCCCATGCGGCGGGCCAGGAGCCCCTGGCCGAGACAGTTGTTGATCTTGTGGGCGCCGGTGTGTAGCAGATCCTCACGTTTGAGGTAAATTTTGGCGCCGCCAAGCTGGTGAGTCAGGCGGGTTGCCAGATAAAGCGGCGTTGGACGTCCGGCGTAGTCCTTCAACAGCGAGTCGAGCTCGGCGTGAAAGAGCGGATCCGCCTGAGCTTCAGAGTAGGCGTGCTCCAGCTCTTCCAGTGCCGCCATGAGAGTCTCTGGAACATAGCGGCCGCCATAGGCGCCAAACCTACCCGTGAGGGTATTGGTAATTGTGCTCACAATTCGCCTCTTTTCTCATTGACTCTCAGCTCGAGCAACGGTTCGAAAAACATTTCAAAGAAAAAGTATCCACACAGAGATCTCTCCACTGCGCTTCGCTTCGGTCGACATGACAAACGGGAGGGCGGTGCTTCCAGCGAGACTAGGTGCTGAACAGGAGCGCAGCGCAGTGGAGGGACCTGCGCCTTTTCTATGCCTAGACCTCTGCCCCGGACCATAACAACCCTTCCCTTTGTCATCTCGACCGAAGCGCAGCGTAGTGGAGAGATCTGCGGTTTCTTTTCTCCGTTGCTCACACACCCCTCTTTAGCCCGCTCGCGAGTTTTCGATGAAGGCCTGGACTCGCGTAGGATCCTTTTTGCCCGGCTTGCTTTCCACTCCGCTGACGACGTCGACTCCCCAGGGTTGCAGGATCTGAATTGCTTGCTTCACGTTTTCTGGCGCCAGGCCGCCGGCCGCGATCAACCGCAAGTTTGGCGCGGTGCGTTGCAACGTGATTCGCGCGTCATGCCAATCGAAGCTGGTGCCGGTGCCTCCTACAGCTTTGGCGGTCGAAGAGTCCACCAGGATCGGACCCTCGTTATGGCCCAATTCTCTTAGTTGCTGCTCGAATTCGAGAGCGCTGTAGTTCAAAACCTGCAAGATGTTGATGCGGCCGGCAAAATGTTGGCGCAGGCGGAAGGGTGTATTTCCATCCGCTGAGCGATGCAGCTGCACACCGGTTAGACCACACGCTTCAACGGTTGACACAATTTCGTCGAATCCCGCGTTTACGAACACGCCGTATTTCTCTAGCTCAGTGGGCAGCTCTTGAGTGATTTGCCGAACCTGGTCAGCGTCGACTCGCCTTGGACTCGGCGCAAAGACAAAGCCGACGGCATCGGCGCCGCACTCCGCTGCAAAACGCGCATCTTCGAGGTTTGTGTTGCCGCAAATCTTGATCCACATGGGCTCTCACCTGCTCACGGCCGCAGGCTGAAGCAGGGTTTCGAGCGCTTTTCCTGGATCAGGCCGGCGCATCAACGACTCACCGATGAGAAAGGCATGAAAACCTGCCGCGCGTAATCGAGTCATATCCTCGGCCGTCTCGATCCCGCTTTCGCTCACATGAACCGCACCGGCGGGAAGCCGGACCGCCAGGTCAAACGAGACTTCGAGTTTCACCGCAAAGGTGCTGAGGTCGCGGTTGTTGACTCCGATCGCGTCGCAGTTCAGGTCAAGAACCCGATCCAACTCTGCGGCGGTATGCACCTCGCAAAGAACGTCGAGCTGCAGTGCGTGCGCCTGGGCTGTCAATTGGCGAAGCTCCAGGTCGGTCAAAGCGGCGGCGATCAACAGAATCGCATCGGCCCGATGGGCACGCGCCTCCAGCAACTGGAACTCGTCGACCAGAAAGTCCTTTCGCAGGCAGGGAAGGTCACAGGAGTGGGATGCCACTTCCAGATTGCGCAGACTGCCCTGGAAGAAGTGCTCTTCGGTGAGCACGGACAATGCAGCCGCGCCCGCCTGGGCCATCCCCTTCGCCAGCGCGGCCGGATCGAAATCAGCACGGATCAACCCTTTCGAGGGCGAGGCTTTTTTCAACTCTGCAATCACGGCAGGGCCGCTTGCCGCCTTCTGGCGCAGGGCGCGAGCAAAACCCCGGGGCTGATGAGCTGCCGCCGCTTGCTCCAGAATCCGGGTAGAGGATGTGCTTTTCCGCTCCTCAAGTCCACGCCGGGTCGTGGCCAGGATCTTTGTAAGTTGGCTCTCCATCCGAACTATCAGTATATGCCGCGGGGCCCGAAGCCTTCCGCCGGGCGAAAACGGTTACTCTTGACCAGGGTTGCAGCGACTTGGCCCTAAGGGGCATCCAACCAGCGTTTATGAACGAATTCCCCTCACTCTGGGCAACGTCGGCGGAAGCAGCGGGTTTGAGGGGACGGCTTAGAGACGCGCCGCGATCGCTGCTCATGCTGGACTACGACGGCACGCTAGCTCCCTTCCATATCGATCGTTTTGAGGCTACCCCATACCTTGGCGTGGAAGAACGGCTGTGGACACTGTCCCGGCTCTCCCGGGTTCGCCTGGTGTTGGTCTCCGGACGCTCCGCGCGCGAGCTGCGCGATCTGCTGGATCCCCGCGTCAAGACCGAAATCTGGGGGAGCCACGGCCGGGAGCAGCTGAGATGCGACGGATCGTATGAACTGTTTGCACTTGACCCGGTGCAGCAGTCCGCTCTGGACCGAGTTAAAAAAGAGATGTCGAATCTTGGCTTTCAAGAAACGCTGGAGGTCAAACCCGCCTCTGTGGCCATCCATTGGCGCAGTTTTAGACCAGCGGAACAGGAGCAGATTCGCTCCTCCGCCAAATCCGCTTTTAGCCGCCTGACCGAAACCGGTGGTCTGCAGTTGCTGCCCTTTGATGGTGGTTTAGAGCTGCGTTCCCTCGACCGCACCAAAGGGACTGCGGTGGCGGAGATGTTGGAGCAGGAACCGGCCGGGATCCTGGCGGCTTATCTGGGCGACGATCTTACAGACGAGGACGCCTTTGCTACAGTGGGGGGCCACGGGTACTCCATACTGGTAAGGAATGAGGTTCGCCCATCGTGTGCCCAATTTTGGCTGTGCCCCCCAGAAGAGCTGCTGACGTTTCTGGACGATTGGATCGCGGGGGCCCGCCAATGAGCGGTCACAAACTGGTGCTGGTTTCCAATCGCATTCCCATTACCTTCACCACCGAGGATGGGAAACTCAAAGGGCAACCGAGCAGCGGCGGACTGGTCAGCGCTCTGGAGCCGCTGCTGAAAGACCACGGAGGTATCTGGGTAGGGTCGGGCGGTACGGACAATTCCCCGGAAATTTGCAAGATCCTGGAGCAGGCCAGTGGGGACAATCCTTATAAATTCTCACCCATATTCCTGACGGAGGAGGAGCAGAGCAACTTTTATGAAGGCTTTTCCAATGAGATTGTGTGGCCGTTATTCCACGATCTGCAATCGCGCTGCAATTTCGATCCGCGGTATTGGGAGTTTTACCAGCGGGTTAATTACAAATTTGCGGTTGCGGTAGAAAAAGCTTCGAACCCCGGCGATCTGATCTGGATTCACGATTACCAGTTGATGCAAGTGGGCAAGATGCTGCGCGAGCGCCGACCCAAATCGCGGCTGGCGTTCTTCCTCCACATCCCTTTCCCTTCGCCTGATATCTTTGCGAAACTTCCGTGGCGGCGGGAGATCCTGGAGGATCTGTTAGCTCATGACCTCGTTGGACTGCAGACCGGACGCGATCAGCGGAATCTGATTTCCTGCCTTCGTTCCTTCGTTCCGGGGGTCAAGATTTCCGGACGCGGAGAAAGCCGCACGGTGATAAGCCGGCACGGACACACGCACGTCGAGGCTTTCCCCATCAGTATTGATTTTCGGTCGTTCTCTGAACAGTCTGAATCGGCGCCGGTGGTGGAAAGAGCGAAGCAAATTAAGGCCAAGACCCACGATATTCAAATCAGCGTGGGCGTTGATCGGCTCGATTACACGAAGGGAATTCCGGAGCGGCTGAAAGCTTTCGGCTATTTTCTACGCACCTATCCGGAGTTTCATCGCAGAGTGGAATTGATCCAAATAGTCGTACCCAGCCGGGAAGGAATACCCCGGTACGATCAGCTCAAACGCGAAGTGGAGCGCCTGGTGACACACGTGAACGGAGAATTCAGCGAGCCGGGGTGGGTTCCCATCAATTACATTTACCGCTCGGTGCCACGGGACGAGTTGGTCGCGATCTACCGGGCCGCAGACCTGGCTCTGATCACCTGTCTCAAAGATGGCATGAACCTGGTGGCAAAGGAATACTGTGCGGCCAAGACGGATGCAAGTGGAGTGCTGGTCTTAAGCGAATTCGCCGGTGCCGCGCCGGAACTTCGGGTGGGCGCAATCCTGGTCAATCCCAACGATGAGGTGGGAATTGCGGCGGCGCTGAAGCAAGCTTTTGAGATGAAGGCGGAGGAACGGCGGCGACGAATGATTCGCCTGCGTCACCAGATTCGCGATAATGACATCCTTACCTGGCGCGATCGTTTCTTTCAGGCATTGGAAAAGACTGAGACGCGTAGCTAGATAGGTAGTCTTGGTGCCGAAGAAGGGACTCGAACCCCCACACCCTTGCGAGTACATGGACCTGAACCATGCGCGTCTGCCAATTCCGCCACTCCGGCACGATAGGATCCAGCGCGAACGGCTGGATTAGGCAGCAACTCTTAGTGTACAAAAGCGGGCCGCGATGTCAAACGCGGCCCGACTGCAGAGTCTCGTACGTTAGCGGCTCACGGGCACCTGTACGGCAATCGCTTCCAACTGCGCCAGGTGATTCAGGTCGTGACCTGCCATGGTCTCCACGAGGGTTCGAAAGGACATCTCTCCACGCTCTGGATGCAGCACGGGCTTCGACATCACCTCCGGAGATATCGAGCGCAGCAGCATCAGATTCCATTGGCGGACACAGGAAAACGTCATCATGGCCGCCTGTGGATCGTATCCTGCATAGTTGGCCGACCAGATCTCCTGGTCGAACGGCTGGATGACGTGATGGTCCTCAGCCAGCGCCTGGCGAAGGCGGAAAGCGAAAACCAGCTCGCAATCTGCCAGGTGGCACAAAATTTCGTGAGGGCTCCATTTTCCGGGAGCGGGTGATTCTTCTATCCGCGCCGGGCCGAGAGCTACGGAAAGTTGTTCGAGATGCCTGGCAGTGGTGGCCACTACTTTGAGAGGGTCGCGACTGCCCAGGTGTCGTGCGTAAGGATTCATCCCATTACAATAAAGGCAACAGGCTCTTCCTCTTCAAAATAACCGCACAGGGGTTACTAAAGAGAGGAAACGCAAATGTGGAAAAGCCGTCACGCGCGAGAGCCGCAAACGTGAACACCAGGTTGAGGTCTGAATGACAACAAAGCCATCCTCCATCCCGGCAGAACAGGCCCAAGAGATCCGCCGTCTGTCTCATGACCTAAGCAATGCGCTGGAAATAATCGTTCAGGCCAATTACCTGCTGGGCGCAATGTCGCATGACGAATCGGCCAAAGAATGGGTAAAGCTGCTCGATAACGGCGTGGTACAGGCGGCTGGAATAAACCGCAGTCTGCGCGAGTACATCGTTGCCAATAGCTAACCGTTTAGCTGCCACCTCTGATATTGAGAAACCCAGGTCTCAAAAGCGAGACCTGGGCCACCCACTCTTTCGGCTTGGTTAGAGAAAGTGTCTAGGCTAGTTTGGCGTCGAGGGTAATTTCCGTGTTGTTTTTAAAGAGGCGGGAAATTGGGCAGTTGTTCTTGGCGTCCTGCGCAGCTTTGTCGAAGGCCGCCTTGTCTGCACCCGGAACCTTGGCAGTGGTCGCCAACAGAATTTTGGTAATGGTTGGACCGGCATCGGTCTTATCAAACGTAACTGTGGCCTTGGTCTCGATCGATTCCGGCGGCATGTTCGCGGTGGAGAGCTGGGCGCTGAGCGCCATGGTGAAGCAGCCCGCATGAGCGGCCGCGATCAGCTCCTCAGGGTTGGTGCCGATCCCATTTTCAAACCGGGTGCTAAACGAATACTGCGTTTCTTTTAACACGCCGCTCTGGGTGGAAATCTTCCCTTTGCCGTCTTTCAGGCCGCCGTGCCACACTGCGCTTGCTGTGCGATCCATACAAAACTCCTCTTGAGACAAATTGGGACGCTTACTCTCGTCCCGTCTCATTGTATTGATGCACGGATTAATCAACCGTTAGGATTTTGCCGGGCCAGGGGCAAGGAGACCATACGCGCCTGCTCTGTCTGGCTGGCCGCGTCGTGCATCACCAATTGGCCCTGTAGCAAGTAGTAGCCCTGCTGGTCGCGGGTACGAGCGGAGCCGCGCGCAATCGTTCCCTGGAAAGAAAACCAAACGCCGTGCACCTGTCGCGTGGTGAAGGCCAATTGCTGGGATGATAGGCGGCTGGTGGCAAAAAAGAACGTGAGCGGCGTGCCCTCGTCGCTCTCCCGGTCGCCCGGCCTGGTAATGAAGCCGCTCAACCGGTCAGGCTGCAGATCAATGTCAATCGTTCCCCCGCCGCCCAAGGCGTATTCTCCCGAGGCTTCGGACGGCAGCGCAGTTCTGCCAACGGACCGGGTAGCGTAATCGTACTGATCCTCCAGTTGGCTGGAGACGCGGCGGTGCAGTACCGGCACAGACTTGCTCTGCCCCCAGACAGGTGGGAGGGCCAGGACGAGTAACACCAGAAGACTCCAACGCGGAAATTGCACGGTCGCCTCTAAGACTGCCACCAGAGCTGCAACTAGGGCTGCCCGATGCTTTTCTTTCGGACAGCCTCAAATTCGTCCCCAGGCTTCCAGGTCACCGGGGCCGAAGACATTGCTTGCCACCCTAATAAGAACCCGAACTGAGCCAATCTGGCATCGGCGCGGAAGTCCATATCTTCTCGATATTCATCGGTCGGGCGGTGATATCGCTCGGCGTCATACTGCGCTTTCTGCTGCTTTCCCCACCCCTGGGGATGGCCGGCAAACAGGTCCCCCTCGTCCACTGAAAAAGCAGGCACGCCAACCCGGGCCAGGCTGAAGTGATCGGAACGATAGTACACACCGGCCATCAGTTGGGTGTCCGGCTGGATCTCGAAACCGAAGGCTGCGGCGGTTTTCTCGACCACGGGGTAAAAGCTGGTACGCTCCGAGCCCTCGACTTTCACCGAAGTGGGCACACCGATGGGCAGAAGTTCATCGTAGTTCAAATCGAGCGCGAAATCGCGAATGGGCTCAGGAGGATGCTCTCCCAGGTATTTGGACCCCAGCAGACCCTGCTCTTCGGCAGTTACCGACACGAAATAGACGTTATGCGGCGGAGGAGTTTTCGCGGAAGCATAGGCACGCACCATCTCGAGCAGAATGCCGCAGCCAGTGCCATTGTCAACGGCGCCATTGTAGATTTTGTCGCCCGGGGCCGTGGGGTCGATTCCCAGGTGATCGTAATGGGCGGTATAGAGAACGCTGGCGCCCGGGCTCGAGTCTGCTCCAGGTACCATGGCGATCACGTTGGCCGAGTCATAGTTGCGCACCTGGCTGACGATATGAGCCTTGAGACGGACAGGCAGCTCAACTGGTTTGAATCCCCGCTTTCCCGCGGCTTCGATCATTTGATCCGCATTCATTCCTGCAGCAGCAAAGAGTTTGCGGGCAACATCGAGCTGTATCCAACTGGCTGCCCGAAGCGCGGACAAGGGATCGTTGCGCAGGTAGGAGGTCTCGGTCGATTCCGAATTGCGTACTACGTCCCAGCCGTAACTGGCGAGGTCTGTACGGTGGATGATCAACACACCCGCCGCTCCACGGCGCACCGCTTCTTCAAATTTGTAAGTCCAACGGCCATAATAAGTGAGCGCTTTGTTGGGAGAGAAATACTTGTCGTTCGATCGGGGCTGGTTAACGATGACCAGCAGTATTTTCCCTTTGACG
>Ga0210391_10002644_pt1 | contig 15414 bp, 11 predicted proteins | sample IncBWC12OmetaG_FD_160573 | JGI IMG/M metagenome (GOLD analysis project Ga0210391, IMG submission 160573) | Forest soil microbial communities from Barre Woods Harvard Forest LTER site, Petersham, Massachusetts, United States - Inc-BW-C-12-O ... | reverse complement strand
GTCCGCGGCCCAGACGAAGGGGAACGGGCCGGCGAAGAACACGGATCCATCGAACGTGAATCGCCGTGACTCGTCGGGCGTGACCCAGTACGCAACGAGCGCGTCGCAGTGGACACCGCCCGGCGCTTTGTGATCGGGTTCGTGGAGGACGACCGGGCGTACGGGCTCGTCGCGGAAGTCGAGCAAGCGCTTGAATCCGTCGACGAAAACGGCTCCGTGGACGCGTGCGGCCTCCAGCGCGAGCGACGCGTCGACGCCGGTGGCATAGGCCGCCTTGCGTCCCTGGCCGAGGTCGCGCACGTGCTCGACGACGCGCCGGTCGCGCGGACGCGCCGCGAGCGTGAGGATCTCGCGTGCCGCGAGGAGCCGCCTCTCCCCCGAGCGCCGGACGGTGATCGCGAGCGTGCGCGCGTCGGCGTCGGCGCGTTCGCCGTACGGACGCCCGAACCCTCCCTGCCCCGGCTCCGACGGCGCAAGAGCGATGTCCACGTCCTCGGTCGGCGCGTCGAGCGGAAGCCACGTCCCGAGCGCCCGGTCGAAGTTGGCCTCGAGGTGGTACGCCGCCCGCGCGCGAAGCGCATCCGACGCGGGGCCACGGCAGTCGCGACCCTCGGCGAGCGCGGCGCGCAGCTCGCCCGAGCGCGAAACGTCCAGGATGAGGGTGGCGACGTGCGCGCAGGGGCCGAACGCGGCCGAACACTGCGAGCAACGCCCCACGACGCTGCGCTCGTCCTCCGTCAGGGCAAGACTGACGACGAACGACTCGACCCGTTGCACCGTTTGCACCGTTTGCGCCACTTCGACGAGCTTGCCGAGGCGCGCGCGGAGCGTGCGACCGTCCGGGTCGAGCGACGGCGCTTCGACGTACCGCAGGTCGCTCGACGCCGCGATGCCGAGGACGCGCCGGCTCGCGACGCGCTCGGCGAACGCGGGAGCGACCCCGTGAATCCAGCTCGCCATGGAGTCGCGTCGATCGGTAGAGCCCATCGCGGAGAAAGCGCCTGCGCCGCCTCGGGCCCGTCAACCGGCCGGCTTGCGGTATCCGAAAAAGCCGCGCCGCTTGATGACCGCAGCGACTTCGGGGGGCACCATCGATTCCCACGTTTCGTCGCGGTCTTTGATCTTGCGCAGGATGTCGCGCGAGAAAATCGAGAGGTACTCGGGGTTGTGGACTTCGAGCTGCTCGATGCAGCCGCGCTCCACGAGGTGCCCGTAGAGCTTGCGGAGCTCGGGCGCGACTTCGAGGTTCTGCACGGTCTGAAGCTTGCCCGTCTTCGGGTCGAGATACGGATAGACGTAAATCCGGAGATCGTTTTTGAAGAGCCGGCCGAACGACTCCAAAATCCCGCCTTCGAGGTGCGTGTAGTATTTCTCGTCGAAGAGATCGAGCAGGCTGCCCGCGCCCATCGTGATGCCGATCTTGCTGTTCGTGTAGCGCTGGAGGTACGCCGCCAGCCGGTAGTACTCGAAATAGTTCGAGATGAGCACCGTCTTGCCGATGGCGGCCAGCACGTCGGCCCGGGCGAGGAAGTCGCGGTAGTCGATGGCGCCCGCGGCCATCAGGTTCTTCATCGTGATCTCGGCGAGCTCGATGATGCGATCACCCTCCACGCCGGGGCGCTTCTCGAACTCTTCGCGCGCGCAGCGGAGCATGTCCACGTTCACGTGGCTCACGGGACGGAAGCTGCCGCGCTCGACGAGGATCGACCTCCTGTGAAGCACCTCGGACGGCTGGAGCACCGACCCGTCCGCCCCGAACATGGCCGCGTTGCTGAGGCCCATCTGTACGAGGTGCAGGCTCAAGACACGGTTGTCGACGTGCCGGAACTCGATTCCGGAGAGCTCGATCATGTCGATTTCGATCCGTTGCGTCGTGAGGTTGTCGAGCAACGACTCGACGACCTCCTCCGGCTCGTGTGCGAAGAACGCCGCGTAGAGCAGATTGACGCCCACGATGCCGAGCGCCTCTTGCTGGAGCGCGTTCTCGTTGTCGAGCATGCGTACGTGGATGATGATCTGGCTGTCTTGATCGCGCGGGTGCGCCTGAAAGCGCACGCCCATCCACCCGTGGCACTCGTTCGTGCCCTGGTAGTTGCGGGCCGACACCGTGTCCGCGAACGTGAAGAAGGCCGTCGTGTCGCCGCGCGTCTCGCGCAGGCGCTTCAAGTTGAGCTCGTGCTCGTACGTGAGCATCGACTCGAGCCGCGCGCGGCACACGTAGCGATCGCACCGCCCGTAGATGGCGTCGCTCACCTCCATGTCGTACGCGGAGATGCTCTTCGCGATCGTCCCGGCCGCGCCTCCGACGCGAAAGAACCAGCGAACGACCTCCTGCCCGGCGCCGATCTCGGCAAACGTGCCGTAGCGCTTCGGATCGAGGTTGATGGCCAGCGCCTTCTGCGCGGTAGTGATCGCTTCCGTCGCCATGCAGGTGCGGGCAGCGTATCGTGCCCGCGTTCCGCCGCGAAGCCGCTCCGCTACGAACGCGTGCGCGACGGGGCGATCCAGTTTCCGCCGCGTAACGCCGCGATGACTTCGTCGGCGCCGCGGCCGGTGTCGTGTCCCGCGCCGTGTCCCGCCGCCGCGTCGAGATCGACGACGATGTCGTGCGCGGCCTGCTTGTGGCCGCGCGTCGCCGGCACGATCGCGAGGATCCCGGCGTTCTTGAGGGCCTCCGCCGCGGTGAGCGCACCCGCTCCCACGCGCCGATCGACGACGACGCTCGTCACGCCCAGGTCGAAGAGCGCGCGCTCCGCGGCATACGCCGCCGCAAGCGCTCGCGACGGCGTGTCGGAAGCGAGCAGCACGATGGCGCCGCTCGCCCCGAAGCGAGCCCGCCGTTCGTCGTCGCTCACCTGCGATCCGGGCGCGGAAGCGCCGGGCGTCGTTCCCGCGGTGTCGGGCGAAGTAGCCCCGGCCTGGTTCGTGGCCGCGACCATGCCGGCGGCGACGGTGCCGTTGGAGATCGTGTCGATCAGGATGAACGAGCCGGTCTCGCGGTTCTTGTCGTACGGATCGAGGAAAAGCTCCCGGTGCGCCGTGATCGTCACACGGCCGATCTCGTTGAGCGTGAGCGTTTCCGCGGGGACCTCCTCGAGGCTGTCCATGTCGCGGCGCCCGTGCACGCGATCCACGTCGGCACGAACGGTCTGCGTCGTGTGCTTCAGGAGATAGGTGCGGCCGAGGTCGAGCGGCTCGCTTTGCATCCAGACGAGGTGCGCGTCGAACGTCCGGGTCACGGCGGGCAAGTCACCCGAATGAACGAGCATGCAGCCGCGGCTGACGTCGATCTCGTCTTCGAGGCGAATCGTGATCGATTGCGGGGCGAAGGCGAGCGTGAGCTCCTTGTCGAGGGTGTCGATCGCCTTGACGCGGCTCGACTGGCGCGAGGGCAGCACGGTGACCGCGTCCCCCTTTCGCACGACGCCGGACGCGATGCGGCCCGCGAAGCCCCGGTAATCGAGGTTCGGACGTGCGACGTACTGCACGGGGTAGCGCAGGTGCTCGAAATCCCGCTTGTCGGCGACCGGGACGGACTCGAGGAACTCGAGCACCGTGGCGCCTTCGTACCAGGGCGTCTTGTCGCTCTTGTGAACGCAGTTGGCGCCGGTGAGCGCGCTGATCGGAAAGAACGTCACGCCCGTGAACGCGAGGCCCTTCGTGAACGCGGTGAACTCCGCGCGAATGCGCTCGAAGATCGCGCGGTCGAACGCCACGAGGTCCATCTTGTTCACGCACACCGCGAGGTGCGGGATGCCGAGCAACGACGCGATGTACGCGTGGCGGCGGCTCTGCTGCAGAACGCCGAGGCGCGCGTCGATCAGAATGATGGCGACGTTCGCGGTCGACGCGCCGGTCACCATGTTGCGCGTGTACTGCACGTGCCCCGGCGTGTCGGCGATGATGAACTTCCGCTTGTCGGTCGTGAAGTAGCGGTAGGCGACGTCGATCGTGATGCCCTGCTCGCGCTCCGCGGCGAGGCCGTCCGTGAGGAGCGACAGGTCGATCTCGGTGCCCGCCATGTGCGTGGCCTTGCGCACCGCCTCGAGCTGATCCTGGTACACGGAGCCCGTGTCGAACAAGAGCCGGCCGATCAGGGTCGATTTGCCGTCGTCGACCGAGCCGACGGCGACGAAGCGCAGGAGCTCCTTGTTCTGGTAGCGGGCGAGGTAACCCTCGATGTCCGATTGGATGAGATCCTTCTCCGAGGCCATCAGAAGTAACCCTCGCGCTTCTTCTTCTCCATCGATGCATCCTCGTCGTGATCGATGAGGCGGCCCTGCCGTTCCGACACGGAGGCGACGAGCATCTCCTGGATCACTTCCGGCACGGTGGCCGCCGTCGACTCCACCGCGCCCGAGAGCGGGTAGCAGCCGAGGGTGCGAAAGCGCACGGACTTCATCACGGGTGTCTCGCCCGGCTCGAGGCGCATCCGGTCGTCGTCGACCATGATCCACGTGCCGCCGCGCGCGACGACGGGCCGCGGCTTCGACAGATACAGCGGCACGACGGGGATCTTTTCGTTCCACAAGTAGAGCCACACGTCGAGCTCCGTCCAGTTGGACAGCGGAAAGACGCGTACGCTTTCGCGCAGGTTGATGCGTCCGTTGTAGAGCGACCACAGCTCGGGGCGCTGGTTCTTCGGGTCCCACTGGTGGAATCGATCGCGAAACGAGTACACGCGCTCTTTCGCGCGGGACTTCTCTTCGTCCCGCCGTGCGCCGCCGAAGGCGCAATCGAAACGGTACTTCGTGAGCGCTTGCTTGAGCGCCTCGGTCTTCATGACCGTCGTGTACTTGTTGCTCCCGTGGTCGAACGGGTTGATTCCCTCGGCGAGGCCTTGCGGGTTCGTGTACGTGATGAGCTCCGCGCCAATCTCCCGCGTGACGCGATCGCGGTGCGCGATCATTTCGCGAAACTTCCACGTCGTGTCGATGTGCAGGAGCGGCATCGGCAGCTTCGCCGGCGCGAAGGCCTTCTGGGCCAGCCGGAGCATGACCGAGCTGTCCTTGCCGATCGAGTACATCATCACCGGATTTTCGAACTCGGCGACGGCTTCCCGCAGGATGTGAATGCTCTCGGCTTCGAGCGTTTCGAGATGGGTGAGCCTGCGTTTGTCGATATCCACCCTCGGGCGTCCTTCCGTTTCGGTCTACGCGATTACTCGTAGAGCCTTCATCTGCCAAGCGCCGCCCAAGCGCTGCCGCGAGAAGCCTGCCGATCCTGGATGGATGATCAGCTTCGTGGAAGTGCCGGAGCCTGCTCGCGAATCCTCGAACCGTCCGGAAACAAGGCGCGATGTCTACTGTGGCGCGCTGCAGCGTAACGAATCGGTCGACAAGACGTCACCCCCCATCGAACGCAGGAATGCCACAGTCCGTGACCCCACCGCACCGAGCCATGGCCGATCTTCGCCCGTTTCCTCGTTCGTCTCGCGCGCCGGCGACACCGAAGCCTCCGAGCGCCTGCCCCGATACGATCGACCAGCTGGGCAAGTACCACCTCATCGCGTTCCTGGCGCGCGGCGGAATGGCCGACGTGTACCTCGGCGTCATCCGTGGCCTCGTCGGGTTCAGCAAGCTCCTCGTCCTGAAGGAGCTCCGTCACGACGCGACGGACGACGAGACCTACGTCGGCATGTTCATGGACGAGGCTCGCCTCGCGGCCAGGCTCAACCACCCGAACGTGGTGCAGACGATCGAGGTGGGCGAGGAAGGTGCGCGGCGCTTCATCGCGATGGAGTACCTCGACGGGCAGCCGCTCAACCGGGTTCTCTCCCGCGCGCGCAAGCGCGGCGCTCCGATGGACCCGGGGATGCACCTGCGCATCGTCGCGGACGTTCTCACCGCGCTCGCCTACGCGCACTCCTTGACCGACTTCGACGGCGGCGAGCTCGGGATCGTGCATCGCGACGTGAGCCCGCAGAACGTGTTCGTGACGTACGACGGCGCGGTCAAGCTCATCGACTTCGGCGTCGCGAAGACCCGCCTGGCTTCGCAAGAGACCCTCTCCGGCGTGTTGAAGGGCAAGCTTCGGTACATGGCTCCCGAGCAGACCACCGGGCACGCGGTCGACAGCCGCGCGGACCTCTTCGCCGCGGGCATCATGCTGTGGGAGGCGGTCGCGGGCGAGAGCCCCTGGGAAGGGGGCGAGGACCTCACGATTCTGCGCAGCTTGATGGCGGGCTCAATCCCACGTCTGCGCATTGCGCACCCCGACGTCGACCCCGAGATCGCGGACATCGTCGACCGTGCGACGAGCCCGGATCCGCGTTCGCGCTACCAGGATGCCATCGCGATGCGCGCCGACCTCGAGGCGTACCTCGATCGGCATGCGCGCACGACGCACATGCCGGTGTCGCGCGGCGGTCGCGACTTGGCCGCGTTCGTGTCGGCGCTCTACGCCGACGATCGCCGGCAGATGAAGGCGCTCGTGCAGGCGCAGCTTGCGGTCCTCGCCCGTGCGGCCAGCGCGAACGACGCCGCGGCCGACGCGGCCGGTGACTCGGCGGCCGAGAGCGGTGGCGTGACGGGAAGTCGTCTGCGCGACTCCGCATCCGTCGCTTGGCGCGCGCAACGCTCGGCGTCCGAAGCTCGTGCGGATGCCGGTCCGTTGGTCGAGCAAGACGGCCCGATTTCCGGCGTGACGCCATCGTCTCACCGCCTGCCGGACGACGACGGCGATCCCGGAGACCCGGCGCCGAGCCCCTTCGCCGTGCCCGCGAGCGTTGCCGCGGACGCGACGGCCGCTGAGGCCCGGGCAGCAGAGTTCCGCCGCGCCGCGCGGCGTCGCTGGACGGTCGTGGCCGCCGTCGCGGGCGCCGCGATTGCCGCGAGCGGTCTGGCGGTCGTGTGGAAGGTGACGGCCCGCGCAAGCGACGCGCGCAACCTCGCCGTGACGGCGCCGTCCGCAGCGATGGTGGGGCTCGAAGCGCCAGCGCCGGTGGGTGCGCTCGCGAATCCCGTGCGCCTCGAGCCGGCTCGCATGGAGCTCGTCGTGCGCGTCGTCCCGTCGTTCGCGCGTCTTTCCGTCGACGGAGTGCCCGCGTCCAATCCGTTCAGCGCCTCCTATCCACGCGATGGATCGATCCATCGCGTCGAGGCGCGCGCGCCGGGGTTCGATCCCCGGATCGAGGACGTGACCTTCGATCGCGACGCGACGCTCGAGCTGAGCCTCGAGCGTCATTTTGCGTCCGCGCCGGCGCCGCGGGCGGTGGCTCCGGCATCTGTCCCGGACGCCAAGCCCGCCGCCGTGACTCCTACCGCGGAGAGCGCGGACCGAACCTCGGGGCGTCCGCGCGTCCATCCGATCGAGACGGAAGACCCGTATTCTTCGTCGCGGTAGCGCGCGGACGGGGTACCGATTCGTACGAGGTCGTCGCCGGTCTCGACGGAGCGGTCAAGCTGGAATCGCTTGGGGTGCGATGCCGGCGCGGGCGGCCGCGCGGTGCAAGAACGCCCCCAGGCGGGCCGTGTACGCGTCGCGATTGGCAGGGAAGATCGTGCCGTGATCGCCTTGCTCGAAGAGCACGAGCTCCTTGTCGTCGGCCGGGGCACCGCCCCAGGCGTAGATGCGCGACCCGTGCGATGCGGGAATGAGCGGATCCTGCGCCGTGTGCATCACGAGGAGAGGGCCGTGAAACGCATGCAGCTTGGCTTGCTGGTCCACGCGGGCGTGCACGACGCTCTCGAGCGCAGCGGCCGTCGTCCCGAGCGATTCAGGCGATACACGCATCAGGGTGCGCTCCAGTGGATCGGCGATTCCGCTCTCGATCACCAGGCCGGCGGCCGCGGGGTGGCGCGCCGCGGCTTCGACGGCGAACACCGACCCGAGCGAACGGCCGAAGAAGACGAGGCGCTCGTCCGGGATCCCCGCGGCTTCGACCACGGGTTTCACGTCTTCGATCATCTTTCCGAGCGACGCGGTGCCCGTGGAATTGCCATATCCACGGTATTCGGCAAATAGCACATTCGCACCGAGGTTGTTGACGAGCCACGCCATGGCCGGCACGTAATCGGCGACCACTTCCGCGTTTCCGTGGAAATGGATCATCGTCAATGCGTCGGCGAACGGCGCGGAGCGATAGCAAGCGAGATGCACCCCGTCCGCGCCGGTGACCCAAAAGGGGTCGGCCACGGGATTGCGGCGCGGAAAGAAGTACGCGGAGGAAAGTGCGGGATGGTCGAGGAGATCGATCATACGCAATTCATCGTACCGCCTCCCGGCGCGCACGCACGAAAGCTCGTGCACGCGCGAAAGGTCGTGCACGAGCGGACGTTCGCTACTCCGCGGGCGTCCAATACCCGTCGGACCAAACCCACTGCGTCCCGTCCCAGATCCATTGTGGGCCTATCCACACCCATCCGGGGTAATCCGGCGTGACCCACCAAGGGCCGCCGATCCAACCCCACGAGTGGCCGCCCCAACCCCAAAAGCCCCGACCCCAATGGGGGTATCCCCAACCCCAGCCGCGCCCCGGCCCCAGCGCGACTCGGCCCGCGAAGTGGCCGCCCGCGAACCGAGCGCCCTCGCCGAAGTGGCCGCCGCCGCCGAAGTGGCCGCCGCCGCCGGCGCCGAAGTGGCCGCCGCCGCCGCCGAAGTGGCCGCCGCCGCCGCCGCCGAAGTGGCCGCCGCCGCCGCCATGTCCACCGCCGCCGTGGCCCCCTCCTCCTCCACGGGCGAGGGCTGTGCCCGGCGCAACGGCCATGGCAAGCGCAAGGACGAGCGACACGATCTTGGATCTCACGGCGAAGTCCTTTCTCTTTATATAACTACCGCAATTGGCGATCTGTTCCAGCTCGGCCACGATTCATGCGACATCGTGTGCCACGCCTTCGCAGCGTTGCGTGCGATAGTTGGGCCACTTTGGCGGTTTGTCGGAACTCTCGAGGACAATGAGCGCCTTTACCCGAAACAGCCTTCTCGTCGGTGCGGTTACGGCGTCGCTCGCCACCGCATGCGGTTCCTCGGGCGGCAGGACCCCCGCCGGCGCGTCCGGCCAAGGCGGGGCGGGGGGAGTCACCACAGGCGCCGCAAGTGGGACCGGCGCGTCCGGCATGGGGCCGTCCGGCGCGTCCGGCGCGTCCGGCGCAGGAACCTCCGGTGCGGGCGGATCGGGGACGTCGGGCAGTGCGGCCAGCGGTGGGATGAGCAGCGGGGCATCTTCCGGCGGATCCGGCGTCGGCGATGGAGGCATGACGTCACCGCCGGGCGATGGCGGAACCTCCTGCGCCATCACTGCAGATCAGGTGCGGATTACCGAAATCGACGTCGGCACGACAGTGCTCAACAACGAGCTCGACTCGAATCCACCGCAGCCCGGCCTCATGCCCCTCGCGATTTCGCCGCTGCCTTCGGGCGGTTCGCGCGTTGCGTTCATGAGCAACGACAGCATGGTCCATATCGTCCAGCTCGACGCCAACGACCAGATTGTGTCGGGCGGCGCGGTCACGCTCCCCGCTGTCGATTTCCAGGACATCTATGCGGACGAGCAAGGCGGCGTCGTGCTCGTAAGTCGCAACGCGATGGGCGGCGGAAATCTCAACTGCGGCAACATCGACAATCTTTGCGGCGCGAGCTCGAGCTATCCGACGACGGACCCCTGTTACGACCTCTACATGGTGCGCTTCGACGGCAGCGTGGAGACGTGGGCCACGGAGCTCACGAACTCGAGCATGGACCTGCCGCCGTACGAGAAGAGCGCCACGTCCACGTCCACGGTGTACTTCGTCTGGTGGTACGCCCACAACGGCCGCATCGCCTTCGACGGGACCAACTACGCTGGCTATTTCGGCACCGCCATCAGTCTCTCGCAGATGTGCGTCGACACGGACAGCACGCTCGCGACGGGAATCAACATCCATCAGGGCGATCGCATGAAGGTCGTCGACGGATCGGGAGCGATGCAATCGGGCGGCTTCGATCTCGGATGCAGCCACAGCGGGTACGAACGCGTGGTGTGGGATCCGGGGGTCGAGAAGTTCGTCCCCGTGTGCCAGACGGACAACGACAATCGGATCGCGATCGCGCCGAATTACACGACGATCTACCCCGTCGATCTTTCCTATTCGAGCCTCGGGAACGTCGTCGTCGCGAATGGGGCGAGCGGCGGGGCGTACTGGGCCACCGTGAGCAACATCCGCGCGGGCCAGCCCGCGGGAATGGACGGCCTCGCGGACGTGCACCTCCTCCATTTCACGACGGGGATGGCCGACAAGGACATCACGCTCGCGAGCGACTCCGGCCTCAACGATCGGGCGCCGCATCTTTCGACATTCGGGGCCGGGCGTTTGCTGGCCGCTTGGGAGAGCTCTCCCTCTGTGGGCCTTCTCATGCCCAACGACAAGAACCGCAAGCTCTACGTGCAGGCTCTCGACGCAACGACCGGCGCCGCCGAAGGCCCGCCTTTCAACGTCGCGGGCGTCGTGGGCAATCGGTACCAGGACTTTCGCGCCTTCCCGGACGGAAGTGTCGCGTATCCCGCGCCGGGGAGCTCGCCCACGAAGCTGCAGATTCTCCGCATTCTTGGCTGCCCGAGCCCCTAGTTCGTCCGGCACACGCAGAACGTCGCGGGTGGCAGGGTTCAGCCGGCGCTCGCGAACCCTTTTCTGAACGCTCCGTTCAGTAGGCCTTGACCCGCCTCAGGCCGGGTGATACCGACAGGGAACGGCGGTGGAGTCCGCCGTAACCGTCGCAGGCTCTCGATAGTCTGCGGCCAATGGCTCCTACTGTGGCGCTGTGTGCGGCGCGCGTAGGTGGCTCTCGACCTCCTCCCGCGTCGCGACGACGAAAGGCGAGGGCGGCGATGAGCATGAGACGAGAAAGCCAACGCGGGCAGGGCGTCGTGCTGAGCCACCGGCGAGCGATGATCGCCGTGCAGTGGATCCTGCTCGGCGGAGCGGTGGGGGTCGCGTGCGGGATGGCCTCGGGGGTCTTCCTCCTGGCTCTCGAAAGCGCGACACGCTTTCGCACGCAGCACGAAGTCATCGTTTACACCCTGCCTCTCGCAGGACTCGTCATCGGCGCGCTCTACCAGTGGCTCGGCACGCCCATTCGCGGCGGCTACAACCTCGTGCTCGACACCCTGCATACGGACGGCGCGCAGGTGCCGATCCGGATGGCACCGATGGTCCTCGTAGGGACCGTGCTCACCCACCTCTTCGGTGGCAGCGCGGGCCGCGAAGGGACGGCGGTGCAAATGGGATCGAGCCTCGCGGACGCCATCGCCCATGCGCTCCGCCTCCAGGGCCACGCGCGCCGCCAGGTGCTCGCTGCCGGGATCGCCGGCGGTTTCGGCTCCGTATTCGGCACCCCGATCGCTGGAGCGGTTTTCGGCCTCGAGGCCATTCGCGTCGGACGCATCGAATACGACGCGCTCCTGCCCGCGCTCGTCGCCTCGATCGTGGGCGACGTCACGACGCGCGCCCTGGGCGTCCACCACACCGTGTATCCAGCGCCGGCCCGCCTCGACATGACGCTGCCGGTACTCGGGAAATGGCTCCTCTTTGCCGGCGCGGTGGCTCTCGTCACCGTCGCGTTCGTCGAGCTCTTGCATCTCGTGAAGAAGCAGCTCGAAGCGCGCGTCCCGCGACTCCCCATTCGCATGTTCCTGGGAGGCCTGGCCGTCGTGGGACTGTGGAAGCTCGCCGGCACGAGCGACTATCTCGGCCTCGGCGTTCCCACGATCGTGCGGGCGTTCGTGGACCCGCATCTCTCCCCGTTCGCGTTCGCCTGGAAGCTCGTGTTCACGGTCGTCACTCTCGGCGCCGGTTTCCTCGGCGGTGAGGTGACGCCGCTCTTCTTCGTCGGCGCGGCGCTGGGCAATGCGCTCGGTCGGCTACTTGGCCTTCCGCTCGATCTCGCCGCTGGCGTGGGACTGGCCTCGGTATTCGGCGCGGCGGCGAACACACCCATCGCGCTTTCGATCATGGCCGTGGAGCTGCTCGGCGCGAACGCGTTCCCTCATGTCGTCATCGTTGCCGTGGTCGCTTACATCGCCTCTGGACACCGAGGTATCTACCCCTCCCAGCGCGTCGCGCGCGCGAAGCTCGCCAGCCGGACCCATCGTGAAGTGCCGCTCCGCGAGTGGAGCCGCGCGCAAGACGAAGAGGTCGCGGAGAGTCTTCGCGCACCGATTCCGAAATAGAGCTATCGGCCGCGCGAGTCGGGGCCGATAAGCCCCCCGTTGATGAACTACTTGCCGAGCGCGGCCCGGACCCGTGCACGCTCCGATTCGAGAATCCGAATCGCGGCGGCGAGGCCCAATTCGGCGCCCACGGCCTTCAGCAGGAGCTCTGCAGACGACCCGTCCCACCCGGCTCGCGGGCTCGTTCCGTTGCTCTTCGCCCTGCTGCTCGAGTCGCCGACGCTGCGTGCTTTGCCCGCCGTCTTGGCCGTACTCCGGATGTTGTACACATACCCTACCTCCAAAGAGATGCCGGCAGCCTTCGCCTTTTCTACTACTTCGGCCGCCGAAAGGGTCGCAGGGAGGCCCCGCACGAACGCTGCTTTGGATTGTTTGCTACTTTTCTTAGCTGCCATTGGCCCCTTCTATGGGAGGCGGGATCGTTAGTCAACGAAGAGTCTCACTATTTGTTTCTCGGCATGCTCTTTGAGCTCGATAGGGAAGGCCACTCGGCCTTTGCTCCACCGTCGGCACCTGCTGCCGAGCTCGTGGTGCCCCCGATTGCCATGTTCGGAGTCGGCTTGGTGGAGATCGCGCTGCTTGCCGTCGGTTCGTGCGCGTCGTCAAGCGGCTGCCGTGCGTGCCGCCGCGCGACAAAGCCCCGCGTGACAAAGCCCGGTGAGGAGGCAAACTAGCCGCCTTGGCGGTCGCCCGGCCCACCCTTATCCTGCAGGTCCCTCGAAAAATGCAGCTCCGTCATTGCCTCCCGCGCGTCCCCGAAACCGGCTGCGATCGCGCGCCGCACGTTCGCCAGCCTCGTTCCCGACATCACGACGCGCACCCCTACCGTTCGGCCACGCCCTGGCTCTTCGCGGCCCTCGCCGCGCTATCGGGGGTCGCTTGTTCCGCCAAGCTCACGGAGCCTGGTCCGGACCAGACTTCGGGAGTGAGCGGTACGAGCGGGTCGACCACCGGGGCCTCCGGCACATCCGCGGGGGCGTCCGGCGCGTCGATGTCGGGCTCGGGAGCCTCCGGAACGGCGCCCGGAGACGCGAATGGCGACGCGACACCGGATCCCGGGACGTTCTGCGCCCTCCCCGGGTCGATGGTGTCGACCGGCGCGGGCATGGTCGCGGTCCCGGGAGGCGACACGACACACGACATCTCGTGGCTCACCGTGCCGGTGGGCTTCTGCGCGCACTACTTCGCCACGGTTCATACCGTGCGCCAGCTCCGCTTCGCCCCGGACGGCGATCTGTTCGCCGCGTCGCCCACACAGGGGACGACGGGCGGCGCGGGCGACGGGAGCGCGAGCATCGTCGTCCTCCCCGACGACGATCACGATGGTGAGGCCGATGCGAACCTCAACTATCTCACCAACCTGCCCGCCACGCAGGGCCTCATGTTCAACGGGGGCTACTTCTACTACCAGGACAACCAGCAGATTCTTCGCGTCCCATTCCAGGCCGGCGACCGCACGGGTCCTTCGTCCTCCGAAACGGTGACCACCATCGACACGAGCGTGGTACCGCAGGCGGCCGAGCACTGGCCGAAGGTGTTCGATACGGCGCAAGACGGCACGATGTACATCACGAACGGGGGGACCGACGGCGAGCAGTGCACGTCGAACCAGCGCCTCTTCGGGGCCATCTTCAGTCTGAACGCCGACAGCAGCGTCACCGAAGTGTCCCGCGGCTATCGCAACCCGATTGCGGTTCGCTGCGAGTCCGACCACGACGTGTGTCTCGCGGCGGAGCTCGCGAAGGACTACTCGGGCGGCGAAGGCGGTCGCGAAAAGCTCGTCCCCGTCCGAAGCGGCGACGACTGGGGGTTTCCGTGCTGCGCCACGCAGAATCTCCCTTACATGGGGCAGACGTATTCGGACACCGGAGGGACTCCGGATTGCTCGAAGACCGCGTCCGAGAACGACGCATTCATCATTGGGCATACGCCGTTCGGCCTCGACTTCGAGACGGGCGTTTGGCCGGCGCCGTGGACCCATCGCGTCTTCGTCACGCTGCACGGCGTCTTCGGGACGTGGGAGGGCGCGCGCGTCGTCGGCATTTCGCTCGACCCGACCACCGGTCTTCCGCTCCCGGCGAGTGAGCTCGACGCGAGCGCGAGCAGCGCCACGGTAATGTTGGATTTTGCGACGGGGTGGGACGACGGCCAGCGCGATCACGGCCGGCCCGCGCCGATCGCCTTCGCGCCCGATGGGCGGCTCTTCGTCGGCGACGATCAACTCGGCGCCGTCATCTGGATCGCCCCGATGGGGCTCATGCAGCAATAGAGCGCACTCGAGCAGCACTGCAGCACTAGAGGTCATGTCTCCCATCATTCTTTGCGGATCGCTGTCGCGTCTGGCGAGCCTTCTCGGCCGCTCGATGCACGAAGCCGGCTATCGCGCGCTCGGGCTTCCGTACACATACGTGCCCTTCGAAGTCCGGGACTTGCGGGACGCGATCGCCGGGATGCGCGGGCTCGGGATTCGTGGGTTCGGCGTGTCGCATCCCTTCAAACAAGAAGTGATGCCCCTGCTCGACGCGCTCGATCCGGTCGCCGCACGCATCGGCGCAGTCAACACGATCGTCAACCACGATGGGCGCCTCGTCGGTCACAATACCGATTGGATCGGCGCAGTTCGCGCGCTCGAGGAGGTGCGTCCCCTGGCAGGGGCGTCCGTGCTCCTTCTCGGCGCGGGAGGGGCCGCGCGCGCGATCGCGTTCGGGCTCGCGCAGAAAGGCGCGCATACCACAATCGCAAATCGCGACACCGCGAAAGCCGGCCATCTCGCCTCCGAAGTCGGAGGGGGCACCCGGAGCGCGCCCTTTGAAGAGCGCGAGCGTGCCGCGGATTACGACGTCGTCATCAACGCGACCGCCCTGGGCCAGAAGGACGTGGGTCTCGCGAGCCCCGTCCCCGCGCGAGCGCTTCAGGCCAGGCAATCGGCCACGCAATCCGGCGCGCAATCCGCGAGGCAAATCGCGCAAATCGTGATGGATATCGTGTACAAGCCGGTCGCCACAGAGCTCCTTGCGGAGGCGCGCCAGGCGGGCGCGATCACTGTGCACGGCGGGCGCATGCTGCTCTACCAAGCGGCCGCGCAATTCGAGGTTTACACCGGAGAAAAGGCCCCGCTGGAGGCCATGGAGGCCGCCCAGCGGGCGGCGCTCGGCGCCTCACCCGCGCCGTAGGCGCATGCCGGGGGCCGCCAGGCTACCTGAGGCGGTGGGCCCATCGTTTTCTTGCGTCGCACCTCCCGAGTGGTAAATCAGCGCACCATAGGTCGA
>Ga0210391_10002643_pt1 | contig 15417 bp, 11 predicted proteins | sample IncBWC12OmetaG_FD_160573 | JGI IMG/M metagenome (GOLD analysis project Ga0210391, IMG submission 160573) | Forest soil microbial communities from Barre Woods Harvard Forest LTER site, Petersham, Massachusetts, United States - Inc-BW-C-12-O ... | reverse complement strand
GGCCAGCTTTGCGTGAAGGTCTCGTTCACCACGGCGTCGGTAATCGTCATGGTCAATGTAGTGCCGTCGTAGGCCATATGTACGGCCATCGTGTCGCCGCTGTGCAGGTCAATGCCAGACGGCGTCAGATCCACGAACGGCGTACTCGGAGCCGCGCCGTCGGTGTAAAGGCCCGTCGAATCGTCGCCCTCACCATTGTTGTTGTAGAGGTCGAACTTGATCGCGACGCTAGGCGTAATGCCCCCTGTGCCGCCGATCTGCGACGCGCCGTAGCCAAGTCCGCCACCCGCCGGGCCCAGCGCCGTGGCTCCCGCGGAAGAATTCTGCAGGGTGAAAGTAATGCCGTCCGCGTCGGCGTTGGAAAGCTGGAAGGTGAAATCCGTGACGAAGCCGCGCACGTCCACCTGCGTGGTGCAGAATGCGCTGCCGGCCTCGTTTCCTGAACCGTTGGTCAGTTGCAGGCGGCTATCATCCAGATCAGTGCTGCCGTTCATTTGCATGCAGCCAGGATTGCTGAAACCAAGGCCGAAGTTGATGGGAGTCGTTCCGTTGGAAGCAATCGTGAATGTGCCGCTCACGACAGCGCTATCGCTCAGTCCCGAATCCGAGCCTATCGCTCGGATGGTCGTAGTCTTGCTGACGGCTATCGCACCGGTGTAAACAGCGGAACCGTGCGTAGGAGTCGAGCCATCGGTGGTGTAGTAGATCGTGGCCCCGACGGTGTCGTCGCTGAGCGTCACGGATTGCGCTGCAACGTAAGTGCCGGCTGCGGGAGTGAAATTGGGCGGGGCGGTCTGCGATGCCACCACGTAAGCCGCCGTGGATTCGGTGCTCTGAATGGCACCGTTGGAAATGGCGATGGCGTTGATCGTAGTCGTGACGCTCAGCGTGACAGCTCCGGAGTAGAGATTCGATGCGGTGGAAGGCGCTGTGCCGTCCGTCGTGTAGTAAATCGTCGCATTCGGAGTGGCGCTCGTCATCGTCACCGTCACGCTGGAGGCAAAGAATCCAGCGGCTGGGCTAAAGACGGGCGCGGCCGTCTGTGGCTCGCTGCCCAACAGTCCGAACACGTCCACTTCCGACTGCGCGCCCACGTACACTTTTCCGTTGGTCACTACCGGCACCACAAATTTTACAGCGGGTCCAAGTTGGTCGCGGCCGCTGGTAAGGTTGGAACCGTAGAGCAGCGCGGAGACGTTTCCGGCATTATAAGCACGCAGGATGGCGGGTCCGTTCGAAGTGTAAGCGTCGCTTTCGACCGCCCATACGATTCCATTGGCGGCGCCGTTCGATGACACCGTCGGCGTCGCGCCGGGAAAACCGTTGCTCTCTGCCGACTGCGACGTAGGTGACACGGACACAAGGCCGGCGCTCAACGAGAACGCTTTCAAGTGATCGCCGTTGGCCCACGCATAAACATTTCCGTTCCAATAAGCAGGCATGGACCACAAGCCGCCGAGGCTTGTGACGCTCTCGATAATTTCCGGATCGCCCGTGCAGCCGTCGCAATAGTGGCTGCCGTCGTTGGTCAATTGATCGCGGTTCAGCACGTAAAGTTTCCCGGACTTTCCCCCTTCCAGCAAGATGTGCGGATACGGTCCGGTCTGATCTTGCGGAATCACCAGCACGCCGCCGGAGCCGACATCTGCGTCGGCAGCATCAAGGCTGGCTTGGTTGAAGGGCGTAAAATAGTCGGTCGGCGTGGGGTTTCCGTTCGCCAAACTCAAGCGCACGATGCTGTCGCCGTAATCAATGGTCTTCGAAGGGGGCGGCGCGGGCGTGGTCACCGTGTCGTCACCATTACCGGTTGAGATGTACAGATTGCCGACGGTGTCCGCAGCGAGGCCCGAGCCAGAGCTCCAGATTCCATTGCCCGTGCCGTTCGGCGAAGTGTTCCACACTCCCGATTGCGCGAGCGTGGTTTCGTTGTAGGCCAGAATCCAGCCATGCCAAGGCGGGTTATCGCCGTGCGATGAGAAGCCGATATAGGCATACCCGCCCTGCAAGAGTAGTCCGGGGCGCTGATTTTCCCACCGCGCGCTGAACGGCACACTGCTTCCGTTTCCATCGGGAGCAGTCCCCGGCGCGGAGGCGGTCAACTCTACCGGGCCGCCAAATTTTTCGGCGCCGGTCGTGATATCCAGCGCGTGTAGCCGGTAAACGAAGGCTCCGCTTTCTTTGGTGTTGGCCACCACGTACAAAGTTTTTGTCGAAGAATCAATCGCAGGCGTGCCGGTGATGCCGATCTCAGGATGGATGTCTTGCGTGTTGCCCACGTCCGCAGGCGAAAGCGTCGTCGCGCCGTTTACCAGAAACGTCACCCACCACAGCGGCGCGCCACCCGTGTCGGCGTCGAACGCATATACCGAGTCATGCTCCGTCGCGACGTACAGAACGTTGTGGGTCCCCTGGCCGGGTATGGCCACGCCCGGCACATACAAGGGCTGCGCGTACACGTAGCCATCCACACCCAATGCGAACAATTTACCGAAGGTCGTGGAGGTCACGTTGGCCGGATTCAAAACTGTCTCGGCGGTGTTTTGCCCGGTTCGCTCATTGTCGTAATGCTGGGTGAGGATGCTGGTCTGAGCGTGTGCCGCAAGCGCCGTAACCACGATCGCAAGCAGGGCCGAGCACACTTTTGCCACGGTTCCGCCCATCCTCATGTTCTTTGCAGACAGCAGTACTCGCCGTTTTCGCACTTGCTTCCCAAATTGCAGATTTGCCGACGCGCCATTAGCTCCGGAAAAGGCATCCGAACCAGGACCGGTCGTACCGGAACTTGCAGTGGACGCAAGCGTTGCCTAACGAAAACGATAATGTCGCAATGCGAGGTCCACCATGATTCCTCGAAAATGGCGTCAAAGGATGCTCGAGTCAATAGAACTCGCGGCCAAGCGAAACTGCACAAACCAGGCGACGAGCAAACCAAGCAAATCGTTTGCATGTTTAGAGAAGTCCGCAATCCGTCGTCTGCAGCAGCGGCTCGCCGGGGCCCACGCTTTCGCGCGCGGGACTTTGTTTGTTGCTGGGGTTACAGACCAGTGAGGAAAACGGCGCAAGGAATCGCCTCGGCCCGATTGCCTGCCTCTAAGGATGAGGCACAGGACGCTGCGTCATAGGTCGCGGCTGAAATTGTGGCTGCGGCACTTGAACGTTGAACGGCGCCTGATTCGGTCCGCCTGCTCCACTGGCTGCCGCAATGATCATCTGCTTATCGCGCAGCAACCCCGGCTCGGCGGGATAGTAACTCAGCATCACGTCCACCAACTGCGAGGCCGCAGGATAGTTCCGCTGCTGGTAAAGCTGGGTCACCTGCGTCTTATAGATATTGTCAATCTGCACTTCCAGCGCGTGCCCGTTTTGATTGCCGGCATTGCGCGCTTGAATGGCCCAGAACAGCGCCGAATTATTCAGTGGAGCGAAATAGCGACCCTGATTGTAGGCCGCCTGTGCGTTTTGCAGTTGTTGCTGCCCGGCAGCAGCTTGCACGGGAACGGGAGCCGGCGCTGGAGTTACGGTGCGCGCCACGGTATTCTGAACCGGATTTTGCGGCTCGCGCACGGGCTTATCCTCACTCGCAACCGCAGGCGCGCTATCATTGGCCACACGAATCAGGTCTACGTTGCTCGTGCCGCCAGTCTTGCTCTGCCAGGCTAAATCAAAGACCGCTCCCTCGTGGATATCAATCGCGCCCGACCCGCTGGCCTGCATCGCCTTGCGTCCAGGACACGAAATCAGTCCATCAATCGTATATTCCTGCGCGCCGGACTTCACACCGCTAGCGGCGAAGGCGTTGGACGTGGGATGAAACGCCTTTCCGGCAATCGTCACGTTCAGGTCAGGAGTGCATTTGTGCCGGTCGCTGGCGTAGCGAATCATCACTGTAGCGGTGGTCACGGCGGGTGCTGGTGGCGGCGGTGGAGGGTGATGCAAAACTTTCCAGCCGATAAGCGCTACAACAACGGCCGCGGCCGCAATTCCGATAATTGTCCACGGAGGTTGTTTTGCCCCTGGCACTGTCGTCGTCGCCGCAGCCGGCGACGCTGCAGCCATCGCCAGCGGCGGAATATGCACCCCCGTCGCGGGCTTCGCCACGATCGCCGCGGCTCTACTCGGCGAAAGTTGCGAGTTCAATATGGCTTGCGGAACAGTGGTGGTTTGCTTCGGTGGCTCGGCGGTCGCCCAGCGGCCATTCGTGTGTGCCTGAATCCCTTTGGCGCCCAGCCCGGCGACGAGCGAGGGAACCACGGTCGCCACTCGCTCCGGAGGAATGCGCGTGGCGTTCGCCGCAGCCATGGCCTGATGCCAGCCCGGGCGGCGATGCGCGTAATCGTCGTGCGTAACTTCCAGCAGTAGCGGAAACGTGGCCTTGGAGCTTTCCACTGCGCGCACGATTTCACGAGTGATCTGATCGGATGGCAACGAGCGCGGCGAAATCACGATCACCATCGCCTCGCAATCCGAAATTGCTTTGTGGGTTTCTTCGAAGTAATCCGCGCCGGCGGGGCAATCCCGTTCGTAATACCAGCGTCTGTAGCCTTGCGTTTCTAGGCCGGCTGCAATTTCGTAAGCTACAGCGCCATCTTCTTGCACGTAGCTGATGAAAACCTTTTTTTTGGGCAAAGACGCCATACCGGACTCCGAGCGGCCGAGCCGAACCCGCGCCGCCACCGAGTGGGCCATATTCTCTACTACCCCGCAAGTTGATTGCAAACCCAAATCCAGCTGCGTAGGCATTACAGGCACACGCAGGACGCCGCGGGCGCGCGGAAGCGCCACGCCGGGCACGCCATGCGCGCAAGCTCTTGTCCGGCTCCGTACGCCATGCTATAAATAAAACCCTGGCGCGAAGTTTTTCGTACGCGGGATTCGTATAGTGGTAGTACGCGACCTTGCCAAGGTCGAGGCGAGGGTTCGATTCCCTTATCCCGCTCCATTTCTGCAGCGAACTAACGCCGGGCCCGTGCTAGCTCTCCGGTTCACCTCATGTTAAAGTCCCACTCTCCCAACCCCCATGCTCGCCTACCTCAGCGGTCCTATCGAGTATGCAGAAGACGGTGGCAAGCTGTGGCGCCGCAAACTCGCGCCGTATTTGCGCGAGCAGCTGGGCCACCGGGTGTACGATCCCGCCGAGGATGAACGGAAGAACCTCAGCGAAGCAGAAGCCGCGCACTTCCGCGAGTGGAAATCCAGCGACGTCGAACGCTTTCGCCGCGCAGTGCGAAAAATCATCGCTTTCGATCTGGACATCATCGAAAATCACGCCGACTACCTCATATGCTATTGGGACGCGCCCGGCAGGAGCGGCGGCACTTCTGCTGAATTGACCATCGCGCATCGCAAGGGCATTCCGGTTTACCTGGTAACCAGTCTGCCGACGAAGGAACTCAGCGGATGGATGTTGGGTTGTTGCGACCAGGTGTTTCGCTCCGTCGAGGAGTTGAAAGCTTTTCTCACCGCGCGCTTCGCCAGAGAAAAACAGAACCATCTCTGGAAAGATTGATAGAATTCGCGGCGCATGGAAAAAATCCAGGTCGCCGTCGGCAGCACCCGCCGCCCGAAAGTGAATGCGGTCACCGAAGCGCTCGAGGCTATTCGCACCGTCTCCGAGTTCCTTCCGTCATTCGCAGTTCTAGGCATCGAAGTCAAGAGCGGCGTCCGCCACACTCCACTCTCGCGTGAGGATTTAATGGCCGGAGCCCGCCAGCGAGCCGAAGCCTTGGTGCAAATGGCCCGAGCGCAAAACGAACGCTGGAAATATTTTGTGGGCCTCGAGGGCGGTTTGGAGGTAATCGCGGGACTCGACGTGATCCCCAGCCTGGACGTTGTGCCCGAACTCGATGTCGTCAGGGAAGCCAGCAATCGCTGGGTATTCCTGGAAAGCTGGGCGTACGTTACCGACGGCGAAGGTCGCGGCTCCTTCGGCCAGTCCGGCGCGGTGCTGGTGCCTGAAACGCTGGTACAAACCGTGGTTGACGGTGGCCTCGAGCTTTCGCAAGCAATTGACGCGTTCGCCGGCGGCCACAATATTCGCGACGCCGAAGGCGCCTGGGGCATCCTGACGCGCAATCTGACCACGCGCCAGGATTCATTCCGCGCCGCCGTGATCAACGCTTTCGCGCCATTGTTCAATCGCGAGCTGTACGCAGCGCGCGGCGACAGCTCCGACGCCTGAAATTTTGCAATCGTATGTGTTAGCCTTATGCCAAGAGGTGGGACCGCGTGGACATCGTCAAAGGCAATATGGGTTGGATCGAAGTCGTCGTCGGACCGATGTTTTCGGGCAAGAGCGAAGAACTGATTCGCCGCCTGCGCCGCGCCGAAATCGCCAAACAGCGCGTGCAGATCTTCAAGCCCGTCATTGACCAGCGCTATGCCAAAAACGGCATCGTCTCGCACTCCGGCCTGGAGCTCGATTCCGAGCTAGTGAAAGATGGCGCGGACATTCTGGCGAAAGTCGCTCCGCGCACCGAAGTTGTCGGCGTCGACGAAGCGCAATTCCTCGGCGAATCTGTCGTCGAAAGCTGCGTGAAACTGGCAGACATGGGCAAGCGCGTGATCGTCGCCGGCCTGGATACCGATTTCATGGGCCGCCCCTTCGAACCAATGCCGCGCCTGCTGGCAGTGGCCGAAGAAATCGTCAAGCTGCTGGCCATCTGCATGCGCTGCGGCAACCCAGCTGTCCACACGCAGCGACTGGTGGCGTCAGAAGAGCTGATCATTGTCGGCGCAGGCAATATGTATGAAGCGCGCTGCCGCCGCTGCTTTGAGCCGCACCTGGCCCACGAGAAGATCGAAGAGGAAAAAGCCGCGGCCGTCACAAAGGCCCGCGCAGCCACCAGCTAGCGCGGCTAACGGGTCAATCTAGGCCCGCCGCTGCAACCCCCCGCCCCGCCTACGAATCTATATTCACGGAAGACCCAAAACGCAATAGAATAGGCGCAGGCGGACCGCCATGTACTATCGAACGACCATCGTATTGGCTGCGGCGCTGGCGCTCGGTGCCGATACGGCCGACGTGAACCGCTACCGCACTCCCGTGCTGGCGGGTTCACCAACCTTGGGCTCGCTACCCGATCCTGGGCCGATGCCTGAGATTTTCGTTTCCGTTGTTCAGCAGCCTTCCGGCAAACAAGCCCCGTTGCAGCCGCAATCCCGCCTGGAAATTATCCGCTACGTTTCCGGCGAGTTCGCCAAAGTTCTGAAACCCATCCCAGCGGGGAAGAAGGGCTTCAAGGTTGAAGTCGGCAAGAAACTCGACGAGAACGAACTGCGAAATGCCCTTCACTCGCACGGCCTGGCGGCGAATCCCGGTGACACGGTTCAGGTTACCGGGATCGAATTTCGCAACAAGGAAATCGTGATCGAGATCAACGGCGGCGGCAGGAGCAGTTTTAATCTTCGCGATCATCTTCAGGTCGGTGTTGGCGGGAACATGCAGGCTCCCCTGGAGACTTCCGGCGCGCACAAAAATAATGGCGGCACACTGGTTCTCGACTTCGGCCGCTCCGTGCCCGACATGAGCGCGGACGATCTGATGACCGATCTGCAGGTTTTTCTCGATTTCACAAAAGAACACTCCGGCGCCGTCAACTGGCTGGACACCCTGCCGCCGCAATTCAAGGAAGCGATCCAGGATCACCAGGCCCTGGAAGGCATGAATCACGATATGGTGCTGGCCGCGCTCGGTCGCCCCGGACACAAAGTGCGCGAGCGTGATCCGGATGGCAGCGAAACCGAGGACTGGATTTACGGCTCGCCGCCCGCGCGCACCACGTTCGTCACGTTTATCGGCGACAAAGTAGTTCGTGTGAAGGAATTCGATTGATCGCGCGTTGACTTTTCTGTCGCCAACCCCTAGCATTTCTCGAATGATTTAAATGGTTTGCTAATGTTCTGCGCAATGGCGCGCAGCACCAATCCCCGGAGGATTCATGGCAATTAAAGTGGGCATTAATGGTTTCGGACGCATCGGCCGCAACATTTTTCGCGCGGCCCTGGGCGATCCAGCCATCGAAATCGTAGCCGTCAACGACATTACCGATTCCAAAACGCTGGCCTACCTGCTGAAGTATGATTCGATCCTCGGCAATCTACCCAATAAAGTGACGCACAGCGACGATTCCATCGCTGTGGACGGCAAGAGCTTCAAGGTATTTCGCGTGAAGGATCCCGCCGAACTGGACTGGTCTGCGGTGGGCGCGACCATCGTCGTGGAATCCACCGGCTTATTCACCGATGGCCCGAGCGCCCGCAAACATATTCGCGGCACCGTGAAAAAAGTGATTATCTCCGCTCCCGCCACCGATCCCGACACCACGCTCGTTCTCGGCGTGAACGACAAGACCTACGACCCGGCTAAGCATCACGTCATTTCCAACGCTTCCTGCACCACGAATTGCCTCGCGCCTGTCGCGAAGGTGCTCTCGGATACTTTCGGCATCAACGCCGGCACCATGACCACCATCCACTCCTACACAAATGACCAGAAACTGCTCGACCTGCCGCACAAGGACCTGCGCCGCGCGCGTGCCGCTGCACTTTCCATGATTCCCACTTCCACCGGGGCAGCCAAGGCCCTGCAACTGGTGATCCCCGAACTGAAAGGCAAGCTCGACGGTTACGCCATGCGCGTTCCCACGCCGAACGTCAGCGTGGTGGACCTCACTGTGTTCACTGAAAAGCCCGCGACCGTGCAGACCGTGAACGCCGCGCTGAAAGCCGCCGCGGAAGGGCCCATGAAAGGCATCCTGCAATACTCGGACGAGGAGCTGGTTTCCGTTGATTTTCGTGGCAACCCGCATTCTTCGATTCTGGATGCGGGCTACACGCGCGTCGTAGGCAACAACTGCGTGCAAATTCTGGCTTGGTACGACAACGAGTGGGGATACTCCTCGCGCTGCCGCGACCTGATCAAATTCCTGGCCAAGTAGCGGGCTGAACCATTCCTAAAGTGCCAGCGTGTGGCGTGAAAATGATGGTGTGGCCGGCGTCTAGCGGGCCCACCTGGATCACATTCGGAGAAATGCATTCGATGAGCGAATGGGCAGTGCTATGAACAAACTTTCCATCCGCGACCTGCAGTTGAAAGGCCAGCGCGTTTTTATTCGCGTAGACTTCAATGTTCCCACTTCTGACGGAAAAGTGGGCGACGACACGCGCATCCGCGAGACGTTGCCGACATTGCTTCTGGCCGCAGACCGCGGCGCACGCCTGGTCCTCGCATCGCATCTGGGCCGGCCCAAGGGCAAAGTTGACCCGAAATATTCCCTCGCTCCGGTCGCCGCCCGGCTGCAGGAATTGCTTCGCGGCAAACCCGTAGCCTTCGCTTCAGACAGCATTGGGCCCGAAGCGGAAGCGAAGAGCAAAGCCCTCCGCGATGGGGAAGTGCTGCTGCTCGAAAACGTCCGCTACCACCCCGAAGAGGAAGCCAACGACCCGGAATTCTCGCGCAAGCTCTCCGCCCTCTGCGACGGCCTGTTCGTCTGCGACGCGTTCGGTTCCGCGCATCGCGCCCACGCATCCGTCGTGGGCATCAGCAAATTCGTACGCCAGTGCGCAGCGGGCCTACTAATGGAAAAGGAACTGGCCTATCTCGGCAAAGCCATTTCGCATCCCGATCGCCCGTTCGTCTCGGTTCTGGGCGGGGCGAAAGTCTCCGACAAAATCGAAGTGGTACAAAATCTGATGAAGTTGGCCGACACGATGCTCATCGGCGGCGCCATGGCATACACCTTCTTGAAGTCCCAGGGCCTGCCGATAGGGAAGTCGCTCGTCGAAAATGACAAGCTCGACCTCGCGCGCGATCTTCTCGCCGAAGCCGCGCGCCGCAAGTTCCGGCTGCTCCTGCCCGTGGATCACGTCCTGGCCGAATCCATTGATTCCACAGCGACGCGCATCACGGACATCGCGCAAACGCCCGAAGGTTGGATGGGGCTGGACATCGGTCCAAAGACGATCGAATTATTCAGCCGGGCGATTTCCAGCGCTCGTACCATCGTCTGGAATGGTCCTGTCGGCATGTTCGAAAGGCCCGCCTTCGCGCAAGGCACGCTGGCCATCGCGCGCGCCGTTGCAGCCGCCTCCAGCAAGGGCGCTACATCCATCGTAGGCGGCGGCGACTCCGTCGCGGCCGTCGAACAATCCGGCCTCGCATCGCAGATTTCGCACATCTCAACTGGTGGAGGCGCTTCTCTTGAATTTCTCGCCGGCGAAAAGCTTCCCGGTGTCGAAGCGCTCACCGATAAGCCATGAGGCGCATAATCACGCGAGCCGAAACGCGAACCGTCAGGAGAATCCCTTGCGCCGTCCAGTAATCGCCGGAAATTGGAAGATGTATAAGACGCAGGAGGAAACTCGCGCGTTCTTCGAAGCGTTCAAACCGTTGATTGCCGCGATTCCAGAATGCGACATCATCGTCGCACCGCCCTTCACTTCACTCGCCGTCGCTTCTGCCGCGGCGCACGGCAGCCCAATCAGCATCGCCGCGCAGAACGCCCACTGGGAACGCGAAGGCGCCTTCACCGGCGAAATTTCAATGCGCATGATTCACGACGCCGGAGGCAGAGCCGTGCTGATCGGCCACTCCGAGCGCCGCCAATTTTTTGGCGAGACCGACGAATCCGTGAACCGCAAAGTGAAAGCCGCGCTCGCGGCCAAGCTCACTCCTATCGTTTGCGTCGGCGAAAGCCTCGCCCAGCGCGAATCGCGCCTCACCCACTCCATCCTGAAACGCCAATTTGAAGGCGGCCTCGACGCGTTGACCGAGCACGAGTTCTCGCGTATTCTCCTAGCGTACGAGCCGGTTTGGGCGATCGGCACCGGCAAGACTGCCACCCCCGAAATGGCCGCGGACGCTCACCATTACCTCAGGGAGCTTGCCGCCACGGTTTTTTCGCCCGCGCAGGCCTCTGGGATTCGCATCCTCTACGGCGGCAGCGTCAAACCCGACAATATCAAGGGTCTGATGGCGCAAGCGGAAATTGATGGCGCGCTGGTGGGCGGAGCGAGCCTGGACGCGAAATCGTTTGCGGCCATCGTGAATTTTTGAACTGAATTTTTGAATTTTGAACGCGCGGGTGCGCTGCGAAATTGCGCGCCGCGCACAGGGAGTCTGCAATGCCGTCGTGGGCAAAATGGGGTTTAGCGCTGCTGGTCGCCGTTGGACTGATCGCCATCGGCTGGCGCGTATCATTCGTCCTGGTGACGCTGCACGTGCTGGTGTGCTTCGTGCTGATCATCGTCATCATGCTGCAGAGCGGTTCTGCCGCTGATCTCGCCGGAGCTTTCGGCGGCGCAGGCAGCCAGACGGCTTTCGGTCCGCGCGGCGCGGCCACGTTTCTTTCGCACGCCACCACCTGGTGCGCCATCGTTTTCATGATGACGTCGCTCACGCTGTCTGTCAGGCGCGCCCCCAGCGACGTGCCCACTAGCAGCGGCTCGGTCTTGGAGCAGACGCAAAAGTCCAGCTCGACGCCCGCGAAGCCAGCTCAGACTCCGCCAATTCAGATTCCGATTCAGCCCGCACAACAGCCTGCTCCGGCTCAGCCGCAACCGGCGCCGAGCCAGCAGCCCCCGCAGAACCCCGCTCCTAAGAAATAGCGGCTTCTGCTATACTTCGTTTCGTCTTCGTCAGAATGCGGTCGTGGCGGAATTGGCAGACGCACCAGCTTGAGGGGCTGGCGGTAGCAATACCGTGGTGGTTCGAATCCACTCGACCGCACCAAACTCCGGGCCCGCGGGTTGCAGCGCCGGGCGATGCTCTTACCTCTAACACGAATTTCTTCTCTCGCACAATTTCTGCGTTGCGCAACGCACGATCGGTCTCCGACTGAGTTTTTCAGTTGTTTGGCTTGTGCGCTTGATTTACACATTATAAAAGGGCGCGCGCAACGGACACTTGAGTCCATGATCCGGCTACGCGATTTACCGCGCCACGCTCGCCCGCACTACGGTGGTTCGATGGCAACCCAGCAATAACATCTCACGAGCATGGCAATCAGGAGCACAGTTGCGACTGTTAGTCCGAGTAGATCTCTCTGGTTAGCTTCTCGGAAAATCCAACTCAATGGAATGGCCTGTAAAGGCAAAGCTGGCGCCGACCCGCCGGTAGTATGACTTCTGTGGGGACGCCTTCCTGCAAACCCTCATCGAAATTCACTTGCTCATCTTTTCTGACATTTCCCCGTAGGAGTCTCGTCAACCAACGTGACCCAAAGGGAGCGGTGTTCTCCAAGCCATTCCCGCGAGTCTCAATCGGCAGAGCCTGACACGCGCCGCTTGCGTTAAGTTCGTGGTAAGTTCCGATAAACGCTTCACCAGACGCTGACCCACACCCCACAATCCTCCTTGATATTCATCCCGCGTTGTATATGATGTGCTGTTTTGATTTTGCAATCGGCCCTGCGGTCCTATCGAAACGCTTTTTTGCCAGCGCTGTAAGGAGAGCAAGAGCGATGCGGATCAGGAAGCGCAATAGTGGTTCTGCGGCAACCCCGGCCCTGCTGTCGTTAATACTCGTTGTGCTTGTGGGAGTCACGGTTTACGTTTTCGCGTCGAATTTGCCCTGGGCCGTCCGGCCGGCTCCGATCACCTCCGTCGGCGCGGAGATTGATCATCAATATGATCTGACTCTCGTTGTCACCGCGACGGTTTTCATCCTCTCGCAATTGGGGCTCGCCTTCGCCGTCTTCAAGTTTCGCGACCACGGCCAGAAAGCACACTTCACCCGCGGCAGCAACACGCTCGAAGCCATCTGGACCACCGCCACCATCGTCCTTTTCCTCGGCCTCGGACTGATGGGCCACAAAGCCTGGGCGGAAGTCCGCTTTACGCCGGCGTCCCCCGATGCGATTCAAGTGGAAGTCACCGGCAACCAGTTCGTCTTCAATTTCCGCTATCCCGGCCCCGATGGAAAATTCGGCAAGCTCGATCCTAAACAGATCAGCGCTTCCACCGGAAATCCGTTGGGTATTGACGCCAATGATCCTGCCGGGAAGGACGACATCGTAGTCCCGACGCTCACCGTTCCGGTCAATCACGAAGTGAACCTGCTGATCCGCTCGCAAGACGTGATACACAATTTCTACGTCCGCGAGCTGCGCATTCAGCAGGACGCTATGCCCGGCATGGTCGTGCCACTCCACTTCACTGCGAACACGATTGGCCAATATGAAGTCGTCTGCACCCAACTCTGCGGCCTGGGCCACTCGCGCATGCACAGCTATCTAAACGTGGTCTCCGACGCGGACTACGACACATTCCTCAAGCAGCAGGCGGCGGGCCAGTGATCCTATCCATCATGACCCAATCCATGATTCGTTCTAGGAAGCACTCAGCAAGCCGGACCCAATTTCCAGGAGGCCACGCATGAGTTCGCACGCACACGCCGGTGGATCGACTGTGCACGCCCCAATGGCGGAGCCCAGCGGTTTCATCCGGAAATATATTTTCAGCGTGGACCACAAAGTTATCGGCATCCAGTATTTTCTGCTGGCGCTGACGGCCGTGGTCATCGGCATCGTGCTCTCGCTGCTAATGCGCTTCCACCTGGTGTGGCCCAATGCGACTTTGCCGTTCGTCAGCGGCGGGCAAATGTCGCAAGAGCAATACCTCGCGCTGGTGACCATGCACGGTACCATCATGGTCTTCTTCGTGCTCACCACAGCGCCCCAGGGCGGCTTTGGCAATTATTTTCTGCCCATTCAAATCGGCGCGCCGGACATGGCCTTCCCCCGCCTGAATATGCTTTCCTTCTGGGTCACGTTCCTGGCCTTCGTTTCGATCATCGCCGCATTCGTCGTTCCCGGCGGTGCGCCCATCAGCGGCTGGACGGGCTACACACCTCTGAGCGGCCTCGGCGAAATCACCGGACCTGGTGAAGGTTGGGGCCAGACGCTCTGGATCGTCAGTATCTCGCTCTTCTGCCTCGCGTCACTGCTCGGCGCGCTCAATTTCATCGCCACCACGATTGACCTGCGCGCCCCCGGCATGAGTCTGATGCGCATGCCGCTCACCGTGTGGGGCTGGTTCGTCACCGCGATTCTCGGTTTGCTGGCGTTCGGTGTCTTGCTCGCCGGTGGAATTTTGCTCCTACTCGACCGTTCCGCCGGCACCAGCTTCTTCATTCCCGCGGGCTTGGTGGTGAACGATCAATTGCAAGCGCACAGCGGCGGTTCCCCTCTGCTGTGGCAACATCTCTTCTGGTTTTTCGGGCACCCCGAGGTTTACATCGCTATCCTCCCCGGCATGGGAGTCGCCTCGCACGTGCTCTCCACTTTCGCGCGCAAGCCGGTTTACGGCTATCGCGCGATGGCCTACGCCATCTGCGCCATCGGCTTCCTGGGATTCATGGTCTGGGGCCATCACATGTTCGTCAGCGGCATGAGCCCCTATTCTGGCTTCGCGTTTTCCGTGCTGACGATGTCCATCGGCGTACCCTCGGCCATTAAGACGTTCAACTGGCTAGGCACTCTCTGGGGCGCCAAAATCCAATTCAAGTCGCCGATGCTGTTTGCGCTCGGTTTCGTTTCGCTGTTCGTTTCCGGCGGCCTGTCCGGTTTGTTTCTCGCCCAGCCGGCGGTGGACAACATGCTCCACGCCACCTATTACGTGGTCGCTCACTTCCACCTGGTGATGGGCGTCGCCGCCATCTTCGGAATCTTCGCCGCCACCTATTTCTGGTTCCCGAAAATGTTTGGCCGCATGATGAACGAGCCGCTGGCCAAAATTCATTTCTGGTTCACCTTCGTCGGCGCTTACTGCATCTTCATGCCCATGCACTTCATCGGAATCGCCGGCGGCATCCGACGTTACGCGGACGCTTCGGCCGTCGGTTTCCTCGCGCACCTGCAGCCGGTGCACCAGTTCATGACCATCGCCGCGTTCATCACCGGCGCCGCGCAGCTCCTCTTCCTGTTCAACTTTTTCTATAGTCTGAAATTCGGTCCCAAGGCTTCCAAGAATCCCTGGAACGCCACGACCCTGGAATGGATCACCGACTCGCCGCCTCCCATCGATAATTTCGGCGGTCACTATCCCAGCGTCTATCGCGGGCCGTACGAATTCAGCGTTCCCGGCGTGGTGGACGACTTCATTCCGCAAAGCTTGGAGCCGTCGCAGGTAGCGCGCGTAAAATAATTTCGACAGTTTACCCGGGCGAAGCGACAAGCTCCGCACGGTCGCAAACGCAGTTCGGAGCACAGCAATGCCCAGCACAATCGCTACGGAAGAGATCGAGCTGATTCATTCGAGCAAGGGTCCCGGCGGAGGAGGCTTCTCCGGCGACACAGGAAATGGCGGCGACGGCGGCGACTCCTCCGGAGCAAGCAGCGTTCCGCAGCGGGCCTACGTCACCGGAATGTTTATAGCGCTGGCCGGCATCTTGATGTTCTTCATGGCTTTCGTCAGCGCCTA
>Ga0210391_10002642_pt1 | contig 15420 bp, 12 predicted proteins | sample IncBWC12OmetaG_FD_160573 | JGI IMG/M metagenome (GOLD analysis project Ga0210391, IMG submission 160573) | Forest soil microbial communities from Barre Woods Harvard Forest LTER site, Petersham, Massachusetts, United States - Inc-BW-C-12-O ... | reverse complement strand
CGAATGGTACGGGGAGCTGGAGCGGAGAGAGTCCGGCCGCACGATGAGTTCCTTACAGTGAACGTGACAATCGTTGAAAGCTCAATGAGAAGGGTCGTTGTCTACTCATTTTTCAGAAGAGGCTAACTGGAACGAGGGAGAAGACATGGAACGTCGTAAGTTTCTCGGGGCGGCCGCAGCTGCATCTTTAGGTGTTGCGTTCGACGGTTCTTTCACCGGATTTGCGCGGGCGCAAAACGCCGCACGAGCTAACGCAAGTGTGCCTGAGTGGGCAACCAAGAAGAGCGAATTTCCTGAGAACTCGACAATCGTTTTGGTGCATGCGGCGTGGGCCGATGGCTCTTGTTGGAGCAACATTGTTCTCCCTCTGGAGCGGCGCGGTCTTCACGTAATCTGCGCGCCGATCCCGCTTACGTCCTTAACCAACGACGCTACCGCTTTGAATTGGACACTGGAACGGAGCAGGGGTCCAGTGGTTTTGGTGGGACATGCCTATTCGGGCGCGGTAATCGCCGCCGTAAAGGAAGAACAAGTCAAATCGCTAGTCTACGTCGCAGCGCTGGCGCCGGACGAGGGCGAGACGGTCGCGAAGGTCTTTTATCGCGATACCCCGAGTCCCGAAGCACCCAAGATGGTTCCCGATTCCCACGGCCTCTTATGGATGCCCGAAGACGCGTTCCGCCGGGCGCTCGCACAGAAGGCGTCACCCGATCAGGCAAAGGTCGCGGCCTCCGTGCAACGGCCGATTTCGGTTCAGTGCATTCAAGAACCGGCACCGACGCCGCTCTGGAAATCAAAACCGTCGTGGTACTTGGTCGCTGAAGAAGATCGCATGATCAACCCGAAGACGCAGCATTTCATGGCCGACCGGATGGGCGCAACGGTGAGAGCGCATCCTGTGGACCATACACCCATGTACGCGGCGCCGGCGCTGGTGGTCGACATAATCGTGGAGGCGGCACGAAAGACTCTTTCGCAATAGCGTCATTGTGGCGGACGCGAAACCTCGACAGCGCGGAGTGCTCTTCGCGAACCTGGCAAGACGAACATTTTGGGAAAGGTCGTCCATGGAAATCAAATCCGTTGCCATTGTGACCGGTGCGAGTCAAGGCATAGGACAGGCTACGGCTGTTCGGCTGGCCCGCGATTTCTCAGCTGTCATACTTGTGGCTCGAAGCAAAGAGAACCTCGAGAAAACGGCATGTGAAGTGAAATCAGCTGGCGCCGAGGTGATGGTCTGCGCCGTCGACCTGCGTGAGCCACAGGCCGCGGAAACAATTGTCTCTGCAACCCTCGAACGCTTTGGCAGGATCGACGCCTTGCTCAATATTGCGGGGGCGGTCCCGCAGATTGATTTGTTCGAGATGAAGGACGCGCAGTGGGACGATGGCATGGCGCTGAAGTTCCACGGCGCGCGTCGCTTGACGATGCGCGCATGGGACGCGTTGAAAGCTTCGCTAGGCTCCGTGGTGTTAATCTCGGGAAGCGCCGCTCTCGATCCGAAACCGGGATTTGCGGCGGTCGCAGCGATCAACGCGGCCATCATTGCACTCGCGAAAGCATTTGCCGAACAGGGAATCAAAGACGGCGTTCAGGTCAACAGCGTCGTGCCGGGTGCTGTGATGACAGGACGCCGGCAGTCCTTCTTCGAAAAGTGGGCGCCGGCGCACCATCTCTCAGTGGAAGACGCAATCAAGAAATTCCCAGAGGAAGCCGGGATCGCTCGTTTTGGAAAGCCGGAGGAGATCGCCGATCTGCTTGGCTATTTGGTGTCCCCAGCGGCGAAGTGGATGACGGGCGCTTCGGTTCGTATGGATGGTGGCGAGATCAAGGGAATTTAGGACGGGGCCATCTCTTGTCGAGTGGGACTGACACCTGATGCTTGAAGTGAAGGAGATACGGAAATGAAAACGTGGATAAAAATTGCAATTCCTGTTGCTGCGTTTGCGCTTTTGGTAGCTTGGTACGTATTTCGCCCTGAGCGCCTCGTGGTCAATCGAAGCGTCAATGAAGCCGTGCCGAACGCACAGGGCGCCTCGTCGGCGCAGCCTCTGGAATCCGGACAGTTCTACAGCATTTTGCACCCGACCCAAGGTACCGCAACCATCTATCAGATGGGAGACGGAACGCGTGTTCTTCGCTTTACGAGCTTCAGCACGTCAAACGGCCCTGATGTTCACGTTTACATGGTCGCCGCCGCCGATGCCCGGGATGCAGCGACCGTGCAAAAGGCCGGTTTTATTGACCTGGGAGTCATCAAAGGAAACATCGGCGACCAAAACTACACGCTCGGCAGCGACTTGGACTTAGCGAAATACCGCGCAGTGTCCATATGGTGCAAGCGTTTCAGCGTGAATTTTGGAGCTGCGGCGCTAAGACCGACAGAGGCATCGCAAAATCATTAGTACACGGCGTCGTGATTCCTGGAGGAGAGTGCGTAGAGCCGAAATGGAGTTGTGGGCTATGGGTGCAATCGCGCTTTTGGTTTTCTACGTCAACAACGTGGCGGGACCCCTCATTCCGACGTTCTCGTGGGGACGAGTCCTGCGGGTTCCACGTCAGCAATCCTCACATGTGTGGACAGCTTCATTTTCTTTTTCGTCGCGGAGCAGGACGGTTACGATGCCGGCTTTCCGCTGAAGAAAACTTCGCAATCACTTCGGGCGGTACCGGTTTGCCTTCAATTTTCTCCGCGTCTGTTGCAGAAACGCCGGCCCATACTCTGATTTCAGAGCACTCCACGGCCAAGACTTTTTTATTGAACAATTTGTGCTGGATGCAAAAACTGCTGCGGCGCCACTCGCTGATCTCGGACTCGACGACTACGACATCCGACACCCGCGATGGCACCATAAAGGATGCTCGAATGTCGACGAGTGGGATTCCGATGATTTGATAGTCCTTCAGCATCTTCCTCTTTGGCAAACCGGCCTTCAGGAACAAAGCGGTCGTGCATGCGTCGAAGTAGGCGAAGTAGCGCGGGAAGTAAACAATTTGCGCAGGATCACAATCGCCCCACTCTATGCGTATGGTTTTCCGGCTTACAATTTTCTTTTTCTTGCTCAGCGCTCGCTTCTTCACTGGATTCCTTTCGACTCGGCTCGTCAGACTGGTGGCCTGGAACTTAACGATGATAAATGGTTTCTGCACCCAGAAGTGATTGCTGATTGTAACTTGGGCAGCGAGATTTGTTTCTTCTGATGATGGACAGATGGTGCTAGATCGCGGCGATTCAATCCGAACAATCCATTGCATTTTGTGCAATTTGAGTGTAACTAGACGTCACCCAGGGCCCTCTTTGCGCCCTTTCGTGTGTGTGAGCCTGTACGGTTTGCTTGGCCGTAGGGCAATTCTGAACAAGGGAGCTCAGAAATGGCCCTTTTGTCTTTTCTCGACCGCGAGCACTCGGTGGCCAAACCAGGATTCAGCCGCTGGCTTGTACCGCCGGCCGCACTCGCGATTCATCTTTCTATTGGTCAAGCTTATGCCTTCAGCGTGTTCAAAATTCCACTAACGCAACTTCTTGGAGTGGGCAAATCCTTGCCAGGAGATTGGAAGCAGACGCAGATCGCGTGGATTTTTTCGCTCGCCATTGTGATCCTGGGACTCTCTGCCGCGACTTTCGGAAAATGGCTGGAGGGCGCGGGACCGCGGAAAGCGATGTTCGTGTCGGCGGTATGCTTTGCCCTCGGATTTTATATTTCGTATCTGGGCGTCGTCAGTCACCAACTTTGGCTGCTTTACTTCGGGTACGGCGTTGTCGGTGGCACGGGCCTCGGACTCGGCTACATTTCACCCGTCTCAACGCTTATTAAATGGTTTCCGGATCGCCCGGGACTTGCCACTGGAATGGCTATCATGGGTTTCGGCGGCGGCGCGATGATTGGCTCTCCGCTGGCGATTAAGCTCATGGCGCACTTCCGTACGTCCACGAACATGGGTGTAGGCCAAACGTTTCTCGTCATGGGCACGCTCTATTTCGTATTTATGATGTTCGGCGTGTTCACCGTACGTGTGCCTCGTGAAGGATGGAAGCCCGAAGGTTGGAAGGCGCCGGCAAAGCAAAGCGCAATGATTACATCCCGTAATGTGGAAGTGAACAGCGCGTTTGGGACGCCGCAATTCTGGCTGCTCTGGATTGTGCTGTGCACAAACGTCACGGCGGGCATTGGGATCATCGAACAAGCCTCGCCAATGATCCAGGAGCTATTTAAAGGAAGCATCGGTCCCATAGCGGCGGGCGGCTTCGTGGGGTTGTTGAGTTTGTTCAACATGGGAGGGCGCTTCTTCTGGTCTTCCGTATCGGACTACATCGGAAGGAAGCCGACCTACTTCATTTTCTTCGCACTTGGCGCTGTTTTGTATTTCTTTTTGCCGCAGACAGGCGCGAACCACTTGAATAACGTGAAACTATTCGTAGCCATCGCAGCGGTTCTTCTAAGTATGTATGGAGGAGGATTCGCAACGATCCCGGCTTACCTTCGCGATATGTTCGGTACCTATAATGTGAGCGCCATTCACGGACGTCTTCTGACGGCTTGGTCAACGGCAGGCGTGCTCGGACCTGTGCTGGTGAATTACATGCGTGAATATCAATTGCAACACGGAGCCGACAAAGCAAGCGCCTATCAGGGTGTGTTACAGGTCATGGCCGGGCTGTTGGTAGTTGGATTTGTCGCGAATTTGTTGGTTCGGCCAGTCGACGAGAAGCATTGGTTGGCAGAAAAAGTGCCTGAGGCAATGCCATCTGAGGCAGCCTGAAACCGGCCACTGGCGCGCGAGCGCGCTACAAATTTTAAGGAGCAAGCGAGATGTCTGAGAACACAGCCAAGTCTTCACCAGCGCTAATTTTGTTTGCATGGCTTCTTGTTGGCATACCGCTTGGCTGGGGCGTCTACAATACGCTTCTCAGCTCCATGAAGCTGTTTCAGGCCGCACCCACGCAGATAATCACACCAACCCTCCCTGCAAAGTAGGAAGACGCCGAAGTCTCCGTCGCTGATTGAAACACCCGATGCCCTTTTGGCAGAGGGAGCGCTATGCAGCGGCCGCTTGTTTTTTGATCGGTGCTCTTCTTCTGAGGTGCTAGCCCATCGTCATCCATTAGGAGGGCTCTATCGTATTAAGATAAAGGCGTTTATTCTTGCGAAAGGAACTGTAACTCCTTTGCAGGCGAGCGACTCTAACAAACTGATTGGCGAGTGACATGCTCCTTTACTTTTTGGCTTTCGTGGGCGGTGTACTGACGATCGTGAGTCCGTGCATCTTGCCTGTTTTGCCTTTCGTATTTTCTCGTGCGGATCAGCCGTTTCGCCGCAGCGGGCTTCCACTTCTTGCAGGAATGGCCGCTACCTTCGCAGCCGTGGCGGGTATTGCAACGTTTGCGGGAGCCTGGGTAGTGCGCGCCAATCAAATCGGCAGGTTTCTCGCGATTGTGGTCTTTGCGCTTCTCGGGTTGGCTCTGCTTTTTCCCAGTTTGGCCGATTATCTGACGCGCCCTCTGGTACGGCTGGGTGGACGGGTGCAGGGACAGAATAGCGCCGAGGCTCCGAGTATCGGGCGGTCCCTTGTGCTCGGGATGTCCACAGGATTGTTGTGGGCTCCGTGCGCCGGACCGATTTTAGGTTTGATTTTGACAGGAGCCGCGCTACAAGGGCCAAGCGTGCACACAACTTTTTTGCTGCTGTCCTTTTCCGCGGGTGCTGCAACTTCGCTGGCCATGGCACTCCTGGCCGGAAATAGGGTATTCGCAATGATGAAGAAATCTCTTCACGCGGAAGCATGGATTCGGCGTGGGCTTGGCGCGGCGGTTTTGGTGGGCGTCGTAGCCATCGCGCTCGGCTGGGACACTGGAATTCTTCGCCGGCTTTCGCTCTCAAGTACTTCCGGCATCGAACAACAGCTGCTTGACCGGTTCCGGCCAGTCGCCTACGCAAAAGCAAGCGATTCCACGGTTTCGGCACCTGAGACTGTGACGCTGGGCAACGAAGGACCGTTTCCAAGTTTGGACGGAGCTGTGAAATGGCTAAACTCGCCGCCGCTCAATCGCAAAGAGCTCAAAGGAAAAGTGGTGGTGATCGATTTCTGGACCTACTCCTGCATCAATTGTTTGCGTTCGATTCCGTATGTGGAAGCGTGGTCGGAAAAATACAAGAACGATGGACTTGTCGTAATTGGCGTGCATACGCCGGAATTTGCGTTTGAGAAAGACCCCGCGAATGTGGCGAAGTCTCTTACGGATTTGAAGATTACCTATCCCGTAGCCATCGACAGCAATTACGAAATCTGGAAAGCGTTCAACAACCAATATTGGCCGGCGCACTATTTTATCGACGCAAACGGAACCATTCGCTACCACCATTTCGGAGAAGGGAAGTACGCTGAATCGGAGGAAGTGATCCAGCAACTCTTGCGCGAGAAGAATTCGGGATTGAAGACCGATGGCTTCGTCCAGGTGAACGGGGCTGGAGCCCAGGCCGCACCGGATTCAAAAGACGTAGCCTCGCCTGAAACTTACATCGGTTATGCGCGGCAGCAAAATTACGCTTCTCCGCAGAAAATCCGGCAGGATGGGACGCAAGCCTATACTGCTCCATCTCGCCCCACAGTGAACCAATGGGGACTGGTGGGCAATTGGAATGTAAGCGATGAGCATGCTTCGCTGACCGCAGCGCCGGGCAAAGTGATTTTCCGGTTTCACGCGCGGGATTTGCATCTTGTTTTGGGGCCGGGGAAAAACGGCAAACCGGTTCGTTTCCTGGTTCGAATCGACGGCACTGCTCCAGGCGATGATCATGGCGTTGACACCGACGGACAGGGCGCAGGCGTTGTAAAAGAATACCGTTTGTATCAATTGGTTCGGCAAAAAGGGAAAGTGGAAGACCGGACATTTGAAATTGAATTCCTCGATCCTGGCGTACAGGCGTTTGCGTTTACATTTGGATGAAACAATCAGGGAGGCACTCAGATGTCTTCAAGTAATCCGGAAAACGAGCCGCTTACGCAAGCTGTGAGCAGACGGTCCTTTCTAATATCCACCGGAGCCGCCGTGTTCGGTATTGGCTGGTGGCACCTCCATGAGATCAGTCCGGTGGACGCCAAGCCCGCTTCCCCGCGCCCGGCAAAAACCGTGACCATCGTCCAGTTCTCTGATTCCGGCGAGCGCAAGGCGAAAGTGGTTATGGTTCCGCTCGTAAAGTCCGACGACGAATGGAAACAACAGCTCGACCCGCTTTCCTTTGAAGTCACACGTCACGCGGGGACGGAACGTGCCTTCACCAACGAAAATCCAAACAACCACGCCAAAGGCATATTCCGTTGTATCTGCTGCGACACGGCTCTCTTTGATTCCAGCACAAAGTTTGAATCGGGTACCGGCTGGCCGAGCTTTTGGGAGCCAATCGCAAAAGAAAACGTGCGAGAAACTATGGACTCTAGCCTGGGCATGATCCGCACGGCCGTTTCCTGCCGCCTTTGCGACGCGCACCTGGGCCACGTATTTGATGACGGACCGAAGCCTACCGGCTTGCGCTATTGCATGAATTCCGTGGCAATGCGATTTGCCAAGGCTGCCTAATAGTTTCAGCGATAAGTATTTGCTAGAGCCGTATCCGATTTCGACAAAACAAATAGTCCAAACGTTGCTCACACTTCTGTGACTTGCGAACGTGCATAGGAGTCTCTGTGGGCGATTGCAATTGGTAAGCGGCTTCGTATCTGTCAAATTGAGTTCGCGAAGATTCGAAGCCAGTTCTCACGAAGTCTCGTTTTTCGACTCTAAGCCCAGTGTCAAAAGAATCCAGATTTTGCCCTTCCTCCTTCCTAACGATAGAATGCCCTCCCAGAAGCTGGCGCCCTTCGATGGTCAATTGAGTCTGCCAGCGGGTTGCTGAGCGTGTGATGGGAGACTACAAATGAAAACAATCCAAGGTCCAGGAATATTTCTTGCGCAGTTCACCTCCGATCACGCCCCATTTAACAGCTTCGATGCAATCTGCGCGTGGGCGGCGGACCTCGGTTACGCGGCAGTCCAAATTCCTTCCTGGGATGCGCGCCTCTTCGATTTGAAGCGCGCCGCTGAGAGCAAAGCCTACTGCGACGAAGTTTCCGCCGTAGCCGCTAAACACAAACTTGTTATTTCCGATCTATCGACACATTTGCAAGGCCAACTTGTTGCCTGCCACCCCGCCTACGATGCGATGTTCGACGGATTCGCGCCGCAAAGCCTTCACGGCAATCGGACCGCGCGCCAGGCATGGGCCGTCGAGCAGTTGCATTTTGCAGCTCGAGCTTCCGCCAACTTCGGCATGAAAGCTCACGTCACGTTTTCAGGCGCATTGGCGTGGCCTTACATTTATCCTTGGCCGCAACGCCCCGCCGGACTCATCGAAACCGCCTTCGACGAGCTTGCAAAACGATGGCTCCCCATCCTCAACGCTTTTGATGAAGCTGGAGTCGATCTCTGCTTTGAAATTCATCCCGGAGAAGATCTCCACGATGGCGCGACTTTCGAAATGTTTCTGGACCGCGTCCGCCAGCATCCCCGCTGCAATCTGCTCTACGATCCCAGCCACTTCGTATTGCAACAGCTCGACTATCTCCAATTTATCGATTTCTATCACTCTCGCATAAAGATGTTTCATGTGAAGGACGCGGAGTTTCGTCCCACGGGCAAGCAAGGTGTCTATGGGGGTTACCAGCCGTGGTTGCAGCGCGCGGGCCGTTTTCGCTCGCTAGGCGACGGCCAAGTGGATTTCGCCACCATCTTCTCAAGACTCACCCAGTACGATTTTCCAGGTTGGGCGATCCTGGAATGGGAGTGCTGCATCAAGAGCAACGAGCAGGGAGCCCGCGAAGGCGCGCCCTTCATAAAACGCCACATCATCGAAGCAGCCAAAACCTCCTTTGACGATTTCGCCAGCTCTGGCGCCGACCAAAAAGCCCTGCGCTCTATCCTCGGCCTCGAACGCGCCTGATCAATCTGGAGTGCGGCAGCTCTGCAGCCGCTTTCTGCGCGTACGTACAAATCAACACTTGGACTTTTCCGTGCGCAGCGCTTCCGCACCCATGTAGGGGCGCAACACGTTGCGCCGCATCTGAGCAAGATGCATCCGACTCGAATGCCTCCTTCTCGTTGCCTCTGTCAGCGGCGACCGGACCGGTTGCGCTATAATTTAGTTCCACGTCATGAACACCGACGTCTCGCAAACGACTCTCTCCGGTTTGGAATGGGCTCACCCGCTCGTCCGCGATTGGTTCGTCGCCCGCTTCGGCACGCCCACCGAGCCGCAGCAACAAGGCTGGCCGAGCATCCTCGCCGGCAAAACGACGCTCATCTCCGCTCCCACCGGTTCCGGCAAAACGCTTGCCGCATTTTTAATTTGCATTGATCGCCTCGTGCGTAAAGCGCTCAGCGGGGAACTAACCGACAAAACCGAAGTCCTTTACGTATCGCCCCTCAAAGCGCTCAGCAATGACATCCAGAAAAATCTCGAGACTCCGCTCTGCGAAATTCTGCAACTCGCCGGCGAGCGCGGCATCTTGATGCCAGAAATACGCGCCGTGGTCCGCACCGGTGACACGCTCGCGCACGAACGCCGCGCCATGTTGTCACGTCCGCCGCACATTTTAGTTACCACGCCAGAATCTCTCTACATCCTGCTGACCGCCGCGAAGAGCCGCGAAATTCTCAAAACCGTCGATACCGTCATCGTAGACGAAATCCACGCGATGGCCGATGACAAGCGCGGCTCCCATCTCGCGCTCTCCCTCGAACGACTCAACCACTTGGCTGGCAAGCCCATTGCGCGTATTGGTCTTTCCGCCACGCAGAAACCCATCGAACTCGTCGCCGATTTTCTGGGCGGCACCGCCGGTCCCGTTCCCGTCATCGTGCAAATCGGCCATCGCCGCGAGATCGATCTCGCTATCGAGGTCCCTGCAAGCGAACTAAGCGCGGTCGCTTCCAATGAAATGTGGGGCGAAATCTACGACCGTGTCGCGGCTCTCGCCACGCAACACCGCTCAACGCTCATCTTTGTGAACACGCGTCGTCTCGCCGAGCGCATGGCGCATCACCTTGGCGAACGTCTCGGACAAGATGCCGTGGCCACGCATCACGGTAGTCTCTCGCGCAAACTGCGACTGGCCGCCGAAAGAAAACTAAAAGCGGGAGAAATTCGCGCTCTCGTGGCCACAGCTTCGCTCGAACTAGGAATCGATATCGGCAGCGTCGATCTGGTTTGTCAGATTGGGTCACCCCGGTCTATTTCGGTGGGTTTGCAGCGTATTGGCCGCGCGGGTCACTGGCGCGGAGCGATACCCAAAGGCCGCATTTTTGCTACGACACGCGATGACTTGCTCGAATGTGCAGCGCTCGTCCGCGCCATTCGCCAAGGCGACCTCGATACGCTCGCGATTCCCGAGCAGCCTCTGGACATTCTGTCCCAACAAATCGTGGCGATGTGTGCCGCGGAAGATTGGAAGGAAGAAGAACTCTTTCAATCCGTGCGCCGCGCGTACCCGTATCGCAATCTCTCACGCGAAGATTTCGACGCGATTGTCGGAATGCTTTCCGAAGGCATTGCCGGTGCTCGCGGACGCTACGCGGCGTACCTGCACCGCGACCGCGTCAATGGCGTGCTCCGCGCACGCCGAGGCAGCCGGCTCGCTGCCATCACCAGCGGCGGCGCCATTCCAGAAAATTCGCTCTACACCGTCATCGCGCACCCCGAAGCCATGGTTGTGGGTACCGTTGACGAAGATTTCGCCGTCGAAAGTCTCGCGGGAGACATCATGTTGCTGGGAAACACGTCCTGGCGCATTCGCCGCGTGCAAGCAGGCAGTGTTTTGGTGGAAGACGCGCAAGGCGCGGCACCCAATGTGCCGTTTTGGCGCGGCGAAGCTCCATCACGGACAGACGAGCTCTCCGCCCATGTCGCCGAGTTAAGGGAGAAAATTAGCGCGTTTGTCCCACGTGTTTCATCGCAAGACTTAACAATGCAGTCTGCTCCGGGCGTGGCCGCCGCTGTGAATTGGTTGAAATTTGAATGTGGCCTCGACGATGCCGGCGCCGAGCAGGCTGTCGAATACGTCGTAGCCGGTCGCGCCCTGCTCGGATCTGTTCCCACGCTGACAACAGTAATCGCCGAACGCTTCTTCGACGAAAGCGGCGGCATGCAGCTCGTAATCCACGCGCCGTTTGGCGGCCGAATTAACAAAGCCTGGGGACTCGCTCTCCGCAAACGTTTTTGCCGCTCTTTCAATTTTGAACTCCAAGCTGCCGCCACGGATAACGGTCTTAATATCTCCCTCAGCGAACAGCACAGTTTTCCTCTCGGCGACGTCTTTCATTTTCTCCACCCCAATTCCTTGCGCTCCGTTCTCGAACAGGCCGTGCTAACTTCGCCGCTCTTTACCACTCGTTGGCGCTGGGACGCCGGCCGCGCTCTTGCTCTCCTACGCTTTCGCGGGGGCAAGAGAGTCCCTCCACCGATTCAGCGCATGCGCGCCGATGATTTGCTCGCCGCCGTATTTCCCGAAGCGCAGGCCTGCCAGGAAAACATCGAAGGCGATATCACCATCTCTAATCACCCGCTCATCCGCGAAGTGATGAAGGACGTCCTTACCGAGGCGATGGACATCGAAGGCCTCGATCGCGTTCTGCGCGACATCGCGGATGGACGTATCACTTGCCTCGCGGTCGATACGCCGCAGCCTTCGCAATTTTCACACGAAATTCTGAACGCCAATCCCTACGCCTATCTCGATGATGCCCCGCTTGAAGAGCGCCGCGCTCGCGCTGTCGAAATGCGTCGCATGCTGCCCGACGCTGTGCTCGGAGAGATTGGCCGCCTCGATCCAGCCGCCATTTCCGAGGTCTCCGACGACGCGTGGCCCGATGTTCGCGACGCGGAGGAGCTGCACGACGCTCTTCTCACTCTGGTCGCCTTGCCAGTCCGCGCTGATGCAGACGCCTCAGTCTCCAACAAACTTTACAACAAAGTGAAGGAATCAGTTGCCACATGGAATCACTTTTTCGAACAGTTGGCGCAAGATCATCGCGTAACACGCGCACGCGTGGGTTCTGAAACCTACTGGGTGTCAGCGGAGCGCATAGGCAATTTCGCGCAAATCTTCTCCTCTGCGACTTTCGAGGATTCGGCAGTCCCAATCTTCGAATCGATAGCAGCCACCAACAGGGAAGACGCGCTTCATGCCCTCGTAACTGGCTGGATCACCCACAGCGGCCCATTCACTGCGAATCAACTCGCTTCAGTCCTCTCTCTCCCCACATCAGACATCGACAAATCTTTCCTTCGCCTGGAGTCCAGCGGAGTAATCCTCCGCGGCAAATTCACCGATCCGGCCTCGCAGGAAACCGAGTGGTGCGAACGCCGCCTTCTCGCTCGCATTCACCGCCTGACGCTCGGCCAGCTCCGCAAGCAAATCCAGTCCGTTACGCCCTCCCAATTCATGAACTGGCTGCTTCGCTGGCAACACGTCGCTCCAAGTACGCAACTTCTCGGCGAGCGCGGCACGCTGGAAGCCATTCGCCAACTGCAAGGTTACGAAGCCCCGGCAAATTCCTGGGAGCGCCAGATCCTGAAGCGCCGCATCGCCGATTTCGATTCCGCGATCCTCGATCAGCTTTGCCTCACTGGCGCAGTAGGCTGGGGCCGCCTCTCGCCACACCCCGCCACGCTCGAAACTCACGTCGCCACTGACGCGAAACGCCGCATTACACCCACAAGCGTCGCTCCCATCACTTTTTTCGTGCGCGAAGATTCCGAGTGGATGATCCCGCATCGCGAAACCGGCGAAGCCGAAGTCACGGGCCTCAGCCCGGATGCCGCCGCAATCCTCCAGTTTTTGCGGCAACGCGGTGCCTCGTTCTTCGCAGATATCGTGCGTGGCACCGGCAAACTAAAATCCGAAGTGGAAGCTGCGCTCTGGGAACTTGTAGCCGCCGGCCTTCTCACGGCGGACGGCTTCGATAATCTACGCGCTCTCATCGATCCGAAGCGCCGTTCCGGGCAGGGAATCGGACGAACCTCGCGTCCGCGTCACAGCGCAGGCCGCTGGTCGCTGCTCTTCTCCGGAGAAGCCCACGATCGCTCTCGCGCCCTCGAAGCCACTTGCTGGATGCTTCTTCGCCGCTACGGAATCGTCTTTCGTGAACTCCTCACGCGCGAAACCAATCTCCCCAAATGGCGCGAGCTGTTGATCACGCTGCGCCGCCTCGAAGATCGCGGCGAAGTTCGCGGAGGCCGATTCGTCAGCGGCTTTCTCGGAGAGCAATTTGCTCTTAGCATGGCCGTCGACTCGCTGCGTGCCCGACGCAACCAGCCCCAGTCAGGCGAACTCGTCACGCTCTCCGCAGCCGACCCACTCAATCTCGTTGGCATCATCGTTCCAGGCGAACGAGTCGCCGCCAATTCTGGCAAGCTTGTTGCGTTTCGCGATGGTGTCGCTGTCGAACCTCCTGAGCATGCGACGATCATTCAAATGCCCCTCGCACGCTGAGATTTGCCGCGCGTTTCTTGGCTATTCTGCAGCGTGGAGGTTTAGTTCGCGCTATCCCTCCGAGCTTTAGTTTCCTTCCACGATAAGCAGAGCAGTAATACCGATTGACTCCACCCTCATCAGCAGGCACGATTTATTCGCTGAGACAATCCCTCCATTCCCTGGCCCGGGTTGGATTCATACCCAATTTCTTGCGGCGGCCTATGATCAAGAAAATGCTCCGGGCATTTCACCTGTTGTGTTTGAGTCTTATCCTTACGGTCTCCGCATTTGCACAGTGTAAGGATCCTCTCTGCCAAGGCTTGCGGAACATTCTCGACGCCGCGCTCACGGACTTTCGAGCATATCGCGCGAACGGCGCGGCCGCTTCGGCCCTTTCCACAGAGGGAGCCAAAGTCCCCTGTCAAATGTCGACCTGGGCCAACAACGTGCCGATGTATATCTGCTATGCACAGATTCCGTATGCAAACGCAGAAATCTGGTACACAAATGCGCTCGCGTCCATTCGTGTTCTTCAGCCAACGTGGCAATTCAAAATCGAATCACCGGTTGCCGATCATTTTGTCGACGCCGGCCTTCCGGATTGTTCGCTTCCGGGCGCCGACGGACCGTACGTTGGCCATTGTCCGTTCCACCTACAACTCACAAAACAAACCGATGGAACCGGAAAGATTTATCTGTGGATGAGTTCGCTTTCGTCGCCTTACCTGGTCAATCGCCCTCCGGGTCCGCCGCCGAAAGTTGCGCCGGCTCCCATTGCCGGCGGTTGCGACGAGTTCTGCCAAACACTTAAGAAAACCTTCGAGGCTCGAGCGAACGCTTTCGAAGAGCTCCGTGCTGCGGGAGCGAGCGCTGGCGCGTCCGAAGCCACGATCAAACTAGCGGGGGCCGCGGAGTGCACCGTCAGCACGATCTCAAAGGCTCCTTCCAATGAGCTCGGCACTCAGTACGTCTGCTATTGGCAAGAAGCTTCCGCTTCGGCCGCCGACACAAGATTTCGCGATCTCGGCGCACGCCTTCAGATCTTGGCACCCTCCAATTGGGCGATCCGGCAGGATGATCAATCGGAGGAATTCACTGGTGCGAAGGTCAAGGCATGGTGTGCCGTCGCAGCTGACAACAAACAGGAAATGTGCATTTACATTTCGGGCGAATCCGTCGGACTGCATTTCAAAGCGTGGAAGTAGTTGGCATTTATCACAGCAATCCGCTTAGTGCACTTCAGGCGTCTCCTCACGTTCACGGAGTACGGTCCAAATTCCGCAGCCCTCAGCGAGACTCCGTATGGAAGCCGCAAATCATGAGTGACAGCATTTGTCAGCAGGAGCCGAAAACGGCCTCATTTCGGGAGGAAGGCCATGATCAAGAAAGTCACCGGTGGTTACCGCGTCGTCTCAGAAAAGGGAAAAAATCTAGGCGGTCCTTACAAAACAAAGAAAGAAGCCGAGAAGCGATTGCAGCAAATGGAGTTTTTCAAGCACAAGAAATCCTAGCCGCCAGCGAGCGCCCGGACGGACGCTCGCAGACAGCTAGTCAAGGTTACGCCGATTTCGCCAGCTGTCCCAATTCGCGCATCTTGCGGTCATCCACTTTCACTGCCGCGGTAGCGACGTTCTCTTCCAGATGATCCACCCGAGAAGTCCCCGGAATCGGCAGCATCACCGGCGAGCGCCACAACAACCACGCCAGCGCCAGCTGCGACGTCGTAATTTTAAGTTCCTCTGCCGTCCGCGCCAGTTTGCCGCCCGGAGCCGCCAATTCGCCGGCCCCCAGCGGGAACCACGGAATAAACCCAATGTTCTCCCGCTCGCAATATTCCAAAACGTCTTCGGCTGCTCGGTCCGCCAGGCTGTAACGGTTCTGCACCGAAACAATCCGCACGATAGTCCGTGCATG
>Ga0210391_10002641_pt1 | contig 15422 bp, 12 predicted proteins | sample IncBWC12OmetaG_FD_160573 | JGI IMG/M metagenome (GOLD analysis project Ga0210391, IMG submission 160573) | Forest soil microbial communities from Barre Woods Harvard Forest LTER site, Petersham, Massachusetts, United States - Inc-BW-C-12-O ... | reverse complement strand
GTCCGGGGCTGGTCCTTACATCCACGGCTGGCAAGGCTGCGTCGCCGCGGCACTCGCCGAGAACGACACCCGGTGCGATGACGCGGGCGAGCCGCGCGCCGCGTCGAACCTCGCCGCGCAAATCGACGGCGCGCGCGTGAACGCAATTCTCGTCGCGTTCGAGCTCCGTCGGAACGCGTCGACGGGAGAAGTGGGCGCACTCGCCATCCCAGGCCAGACACGAAGCGCACTTCGCGAACTCTTCGCCGAAGCGCTGGCGGGGCCTCTCGGGTGCGCGCTCGACGTCGACGCGCTCGATCGCGTCGTCCTCATCGCGCACTCGGGCGGCTACCAGGCGGCGGCGGCCGTTCTTGCGTACGGAGACTTGCCCGCCTTGAGCGAAGTCGTGTTGCTCGATTCGCTGTACGGCGCCGAGCCTGTGTTCGCGCGCTGGATCGCCGATGACGTGAGTCGCTTCGATCCGCGATTGGCGTCGCCGCTCCGCTTCGTCGACCTCTACACCTGCTGCGGAGGAACCGCGGACACGTCGCGCGCGTTCGCTCGCACAACGGCGGAGGCGCTCGCACGCGCGGGCCTGCCGAGCTCCATCTGCGTGGATGACGCAGCGGGCGAGCTCGAGCCGGCGCTGCTCGATGCACCTGTCGTTTTCAAGCAGGTTTCACGAGCGCACGGGGAACTGCCTCGTGCGTATGTCGAAGAGGTCGTACAAGCCGCCGGCTTTGCTCCGATTCGCTGACGCGCGCAAAAACGGAGCTCAGCCAGGCCGTTCGCGGTGGCCCCGCCCCTCCAGCACGCTAACGTGAATTGTGTGTGGCAGTTCGCCACGCCCCGTTCGCGCACTGGACAGCGCACCCATCCAGCCGGACCCCTGATGATCCGACGCAACGCTCGAATCGTTCTTACCTCGCGACGGGCGAGGCTGCTCGCCGTCGCAACCCTGGCCATCGTGGCGCTCGTCGCCACCCCGTCGCTCGGCCACTCGCCGGTGTCGCGACGCGACGCGCTCCCGAACGCGGCCGAGCGGCTCGAGCAGCCGATATGGGTGCAACATTGCGGCATGCAGATCGTCGAGTGGCGACCGACCTTGGCCCTTCTCGACGAAACGACCCCGAGCGAAGAGGCCCTCGCCGTGCTCGACGCGACCTGCAAGACCGCATTCGAGCGGTATGGCGACTTCTTGCGGACGAAGAAGCTGCCGCGCCTTCGCGCGCAGCCTCTCGCCATGCCGTCGATATCGCTCTTGCCGGGCAACATTCTGCTCGACGGCAAGTCGGTGCGCGCCCTCAACGACTTGCCCTCGCGATTCGATGCGGTCGCCCCAGGGTGTTGCTACTGGGGTCTCTACGTCGATTCGCTGAGTCATCTCTTCTTGCGCAACGACCCGTTGATTCGCGACACCGCGGGACACCTCGAGGCCAATCCGCGCTTCGTCCGCACGCTGACGCACGAAATTTCGCATGTGCTGAGCGCGCGGTTGGGGGTCTGGGACATCATCGGATACGACCGCAAGCACGACGAGGAGCTGGCGGAGGACTTCGTCGCGTACATGGGGATGCACTTTCCCGCGGAGAGTTCGGCGGACGACCTGGCGTTCCATCGCCAGCGCATGCCGCTCGCCATCCCCGCGGCCGGCCACCCCGACGCGACCGAGGGCCGCACCGGCGTCGCGTCCGATCAGGCGGCGCACTCGATGCTTCACTGAGCGCGCGGCGTACACGCGAGCGGCGGCGGCGGCGCGCCGAGGGTCGCAGCGATGTCGCACGAGAACGACCCGGCCTCGCGCGAAGCGTTGCGCATCCATTGCTGGGCGTCGTCGATGCGCGGCTCCTCGCGAATCGCAACGGCCAACGCGCGTGACCGCGGGGAACTGCCTCGGGCGTCGAGCCATTCCGCGAGCCGCTGCACGCGCTCCGACGGAGGAAGGTCCGTCATGCCCGGAAACGTGAAGCGCGAGCACGCCTGCTGCACGTCCGCGCGATAGCGGCTTTCGGCGGCGAGCGTATCGTACGAAGCGACGAGCGGGCACGCGCGCAGAGACGCGGCGTGGGCTCGCATGGCGAGGTCGGTGGCGCGTTCTCCGAGCGGTTCGTCCCGCAGCGCGCGGAACGCCGCGGCCCCCTCCGGCGTGCGGATGTGGGCGAGCACCCACGCGCTCAGGCGGCCCATTTCCTGGTCGAGCGCGAATCCCGAGCGCGCCTCGGCGTAGCAAATCGCGTCGAGATCCGCGGCCGGCGTTGCCGCTGCAAGCTCCCACGCAATGCAGGCGCCGACCCCCACGAGGCCGACCGCAGGTGCCAGCCAGGGCGCGAGGGAAAGAAGCCGGCCGCCCGCGCCCATCGCCACAGGCCCTGTAGCACGACCCATCATCGGGCGGCCGTCCGTGGCCCGTCGCTCCTAGCCGCAAAGTTGGCCCCTGCTGCTCGCCGGCGGCAAGTGGGAGGGATGACGCAGGTCAATCGGTCAGGTTGCGCGGTGTGTGGGAACAGCGACGCGCGGGCGCTGGAGGACGTGATCCTCGAAGGAGGCGCGCGGGCCACGTTGTGCGGCTCGCACGCGCTGATGCATCGCCGTTTGCCGACGGCTGGACGAGCGGCGCAGACGGTGGCCGAGCTCCGCGAGCTCCTAGCCAACCGCCGCGACCGCCGCGACCGACGGCAGGACGGCGACGAGCTCGGGGCCGCGCTGACGGCGGCCTTCAGCGGAAGCCGTCGAGAAGGCGATCGCCGCCACACCTGAGACCCCGTGAGCCGCAATCGCCGGAGGGCGCGACTCGAGGTATAGCCACGCGGGGCGCACGGGACGGGCGCACCGCGGAGGACGAATGGCGCTTCATTTGGTCACGGGCGGGGCGGGCTTCATCGGCTCCTCGATTGCCGAGGCGTTGCTGAAAAGCGGCGAGAGCGTGCGCATTCTCGACGATTTTTCCAGCGGGCGTCGCGAGAACCTCGAAACGTTGCGCGGCCGCTGGGAGCTCGTCGAAGGTTCGATCGTCGACCCCGAGACCGTCGCCCGCGCCACCCGCGGCGTCGAGATCGTGTTCCACGAGGCCGCGATCCCGAGCGTCGTCCGATCGGTCGAAGACCCTCAGGCGACGATGCGGGTCGGCGTCCAGGGGACGACCGTGGTGCTCGACCTCGCTCGCCAGGCGGGCGTTCGGCGCGTGATTTTCGCCGCGAGCTCGGCCGCGTACGGCGACGGCGAAGAGCTGCCGAAGGTCGAGACGCTGCCGGTGAATCCGATGTCGCCCTATGCGGCCAGCAAGCTCGCAGGCGAGCAATGCATGCGCGTCTTCTCGCTCCTCTACGGCATCGAGACGGTGAGCCTGCGCTACTTCAACGTGTTCGGCGCACGTCAGGATCCGAAGAGCGAATACGCCGCGGTCGTTCCGCGTTTCATCACGGCCGCGCTGCGCAACGAGCGCCCCATCGTGTTCGGCGACGGCGAACAGACTCGCGACTTCTGCCACGTCGACAACGCCGTGCACGCGAACCTGCTCGCGGCGAGCACGAAACGCAGGCTCTCGGGCGAAGTCGTCAACATCGCCTGCGGAGAGCGCACGTCGCTGAACCAGCTGCTGAAGGCGATCGGCGAGCTCGTGGGACGGCCGCTCTCGCCGGAGTACCGCGCGGCGCGCGCGGGGGACATTCGCGACTCGCACGCCGACGTGAGCGCAGCACGCGCGCTCCTCGACTATCGCCCCACAGTGGATCTGCGCGACGGACTCGCGCGCACCTTTGCGGCGTTCGAGCGACTCGCAGGATAATTCCGCCGCGGACTGTGCACTCGTCGCCGGGCCCCCCGTGGCATCATGACCCGGGATGCAGCAAGGCCGGCGCGATGAGGACGCGAGCGCCGGGGAGAGCCCCACCCTCGCCACGCGCAGCTCGGCGACACTGCCGGTCGCGTCCTCGAGCCAAGGCGTGCCGAGGCTCGTCATCGACGTGGAACGCGAATCGGTGCACGGTTCGAGGCGCGTCGCGTTCCAGGGTGACACGTGCCGCATCGGCACCCATTCCTCGAACGACCTCGTCCTGCGCGACGACTCCGTCTCGCGATTCCACTGCCGCCTGACCCACGGACCGGAGGGGTGGAGCCTCCGCGACAGCGGCTCGCGCAACGGGACGCGGATCGACGGCGTGCGCGTGCGCGACGCCGATCTGGGAATCGACGCCACGCTCGCGCTCGGCGATTCGACCCTGCGCATCCGCACGGTACGCGGCGAAGACGAGATCGCGTCGCCCGCGATTCGATCGTTCGGGTCGCTGCGGGCCAAGAGCGTCGCCATGCGGAGGCTCTTCGGAGTCCTCGACCGCGTCGCCCCGAGCGACATCAACGTGCTCATCGAAGGCGAACCGGGGACGGGCAAAGAGCGCGTGGCGACAGAAATCGTCGCCCAGAGTGCGCGGCGCAATGGCCCCCTCTTGATCGTCGACTGCGGCGGCCTGTCGACGGAGCTCCTCGCGAGCGAGCTTTTCGGCCACGCCCGGGGCGCGTTCGACGGCGCCGAGAAAGACCGCCTCGGGGCCTTCGAACTCGCGGCGTTTGGGACCGTGTTTCTCGACGAGATCGCCGAGCTGCCCCTCGAGCTCCAGCCAAACCTCCTCCGCGCCATCGAGGCGAAGGAGATCGAGCGAATCGGCGAGCGACACCCGCGGCGGATCGACGTGCGGATCATCGCCACAACGCACCGCAATCTCGAGCGCGAGGTCAACGCCGGAAGGTTCCGCGAGGACCTCTACTTCCGTCTCGCCTCGACGAGCGTACGCATTCCGCCGCTTCGCGAGCGCGCGTCGGACATCCCGTTCCTCATTCGAAGCTTCCTCACGGCCCTCGGCGTCGGCGACCCGCGCGAGCTGTTCCCCGCGTCCGTGCTCGCGGACCTGGCGACGCACGAGTGGGCCGGCAACGTGCGCGAACTGCGGAACTACGTCGAGCGCGCCGTCGCGTTGCGCGCACCGCCCCCCGTCCCGCGCCGGCCCACGCTCGCGCCCGACGTGTTCGACGCACAAGTGCCCTTCAAGCGCGCCAAGGACGCGGTGGTCGACGCGTTCGAACGCAAGTACGTCACCGCGCTCCTCGACGCGGCCAACGGCAACGTGAGCAAAGCGGCACGAAGCGGGGGCATGGACCGCATGTACCTTCACCGCCTCATTCAGAAGCACGGGGTGCGTACGCCTTTGGGCGAAAGTTCGGGCGAAGGCGACGACGAGGGGGGTTAAGACTCGGCCTTCGCGATCCGATGCCGAGGGAGCGCATGCACCCGGCCAGCGCCTCTGCCAACGTTCCCGAGATCGGGAAGTACCACCTCATCGCAGAGCTCGCGCGCGGCGGGATGGGCAACGTCTATCTGGCGGCGCTCCAGGGGCCGGGCGGCTTTCAGAAGCTCATCGCGATCAAAGAGCTGAAACCGGAGCTCTGCGAGGACGACACGTACGTCGCGATGTTTCTCGAGGAAGCGCGTCTCGCTGCGCGCCTGCACCATCCGAACATCGTGCAGACGAACGAAGTCGGCTCGGAGATCGGCCGGCACTACATGGTGATGGAATTTCTCGACGGCCGGTCGCTCCATCGGATCGTGCGGCGTTTCGCCGAGCAAGGAGGCCTTTCTCTCGGCGCGCACCTGCGCATCCTCGTGGAGGCGTTGCGGGGCCTCGAGTACGCGCACGAATTGACTGGATTCGACGGCGAGCCGCTCGGCATCGTCCACCGTGACGTGAGCCCCCTCAACGTGATCGTGACGTTCGACGGACAGACGAAGGTGCTCGACTTCGGCATCGCCAAGTGCGGCGATAGCTCCCTCGAGACGAAGGCAGGAATTCTCAAAGGGCGCATCGCATACATGGCGCCCGAACAAGCGTGCGGCGCGTCCGTCGACCGCCGCGCCGACATCTACTCGATCGGCGTCATGATCTGGGAAGCCGTGGCGGGCCGCCGCCTCTGGTCGGGGATGACGGACGTCGAAATCCTCGCGCGCCTTCTCGGCGGGGTACCGCCGGCGCTTCGCTCGTTCTGCCCCAACGCGCCGGCCGACCTCGACGCGATCTGTTCGAGGGCGATGGCGCGAAACCAGGAGGACCGATATGCGAGCGCGGGTGCGCTGATCGACGATCTGGAACGGCACCTCGCCTCCCGCGACGACGAGATGACGATGCGCGAGATCGGGTTGCTGATCGACCGAACGTTTCGCGAGGAGCGCCAGCAGACCAACCTCCTCATCGAGGACACGCTGCTGCGGGTTCGCGCGGGCGCGCGCTCCGGCGTGATGCCGGCGATGAGAGGGAGCGGCCGCACCATCGGGGACGCCGGCACGGGGCCGGGCGGTGGGGGCGAGCTCGTCGAGTTTCCTGCGGGCGCGCTGAGCGACAAGACCACGGCGCCGCGGGTCCCCGCTTGGCGCGAGAGCACGCAGAGGTCCGCTGCCGTGCGGCCCTACCGGCCGACGCGAGCATCGGGCCGAGCCGCCCTCCTCTTCGGCGGATGCGCAGCGCTCGCATTGGCGACGGCCGCAGGCGCCTCGTGGCTTCGGCGAGTACCGGCTGCCACGGAAGCCGCGGCTCCCCCGCCGGCAACCGCTAGCGAGAGCGTCCCCCCGGCCCCACCGATTCGCCTGACGATCCGCGTATCGCCTCCTCGTGCGCAAATCTCGATCGACGGCGTGCTCGCGAGGAGCAATCCGATCGAAGCGGAGTTTGCCCGAGACGACGGCGCGCATCACGTGACGGCGTTCGCGGACGGCTACGAAGCGAAATCGCAGGACGTGACGTTTGCGCGCGACGTATCGCTCGATATCGACCTCGAACGGCGGCCGCCTTCCCGGTGGATCGTGCCCGTAGCCTCGGCCACGCCCGCGCACGCAAGTCCGAAGGCGGCCGACGACGTCCACGGCGCAAGCGCGGACGACGCCCCGGCGCCGTCTCGGCCCAACGTCGACTTCGCGCCTCGAACGGGACACGTGCCGTTTCGCCCCATCGTGACGAGCAATCCTTACGCCTCGCCGCCGTAGCGGCGCTCTAGAGCGCCCGAAGGGCGTGGCGAGCCCCCCATCCGCGTTATGCTGCAGCGCCGGATTCCAAAGGACCGGTGATCGCAGCTTGAACGCACAAAATTTCGAGTGGATGCCGATGAGCCTTCTCACGGCGACTCTGCTCTTCGTGGCCGCCGCCGTGGGCGGGGCGATCAACGCCGTCGCGGGGGGCGGCAGCTTCGTGGCCTTTCCGGCCCTACTCGCGGCGGGCGTCCCCGCGATTGCGGCCAACGCGACGAACACGGTGGCGCTCTGGCCGGGCAGCGTGGCGAGCGCGGTCGCCTACCGCCGAGAGATCGCCTCGATGCGAAGGGAAATCGTCCCCTTGGGGATCGCCAGCTTCGCTGGAGGGCTCGCCGGATCGATCTTGCTTCTCCGGACGTCGAACGACACGTTCGTCCTCCTCATTCCGTGGCTGCTCCTCTTCGCGGCCGCCCTCTTTTCGTTCGGGAAACGGATCTCGGCCTTCCTCACCCGCGGGGCGGAGGCCTCGCTGCGCGCCGCCGTGATTGCGCAACTCGCGATCAGCGTTTACGGCGGGTATTTCGGCGGCGGCATGGGGATCATGATGCTCGCCGTCCTCTCGCTGATGGGCATGACCGACATCCACAAGATGAACGGGCTCAAGACGGTCCTCGCCGCGCTCATCAACGGCGTGGCCGTGGTTGCTTTCATCATGGCCGGCGCGGTCACTTGGGGGCCGGGCCTGGTCATGGTCGCGGGCGGAATCGCCGGCGGCTACGCCGGCGCGGCGATCGCCCGGCGCGTGAGCCCGTCCGCCGTTCGTCTCATCGTGCTCATCGTGGCTTGGACGATGACGGCGTACTTCTTCGTGAAGACGTACGCACGCTGAGGGCTCACGGCGTTTCGACGTCGACTCCATAGGTCGCAAAGTCGACGCCTCCCCGGCTATCGCGCAGCACGACCCATATCTGGAGAGGCCCCGCGGTGCCCGGCGCCGTCCACCCGTTGGCGGTCGTCGTGACGGGGTCCGTCTCGCTCCGCCCCGTCGACTCGCTATCGAACGCGCCTCCGCTGGCGCGCCAGGTGACTTCCATCGATTCGCGCTTCGTGGTGAGCGTCTGCGACGACGGATCATAGTAGGCGTAGGTTTCCGCGTCGGAGGCCCCCCATCCGATCGAAAAGTCGACGCGACCGTTCGCCGGGACGGCCGACAGCGAGACGGGATTTCCACTCGAAGTCGCGACGAGCGGCGTGAGGTGTGGATTGGCGTTCGCGACGTAGGCATCGGCAAATTGCGTGGCGATCGCGGACGACGCGTCCGCGAGGCCGCACTCGATACGCGCGAGATAGAACGTGGGGTCGGCTTCGGCCCAGTCGACACGCAACGGTTGGTAGTAGCCGCCCGTTCCGTCCGGATCTTGCGGCCTCGTGCCGGCAAGCGCCATCGCGGGGCCGAACACAGAGCAGCCATTCTTCGGTGTGGCGGCCGTGACCGGGGAGCCGGCCCCCGCCGCAACGAGCGAGTCCGCGTCGAAGCATGCAGGCGAGACGACGTTGTCGTCGCCGAGGGACTTCGGAGCCGTACAGAATCGCCAGACGATCGCCGAGGAAGGTGCGCTCGAACCGACGACGAGCGCCGTGTAAGCCGCAGCGGTTCCAGGGACCGCCTCGGGGGGCTCTGCTTTCACGGCGAGAACGAGCGGCGACGTCACGAGCCCGTCGTTCGGGCCGAAGTCCGGCTTGCATGCCGCGGCCGCGGCCACGAGCGCGGCGGCCCTCCACACGCATTTCATCGATCGGCCCTCAGACCGACGACGCCAACGAGGGGTATCCCGTAGACGAGCCCTCGCCGCGAATAGTCGAAGCTATAGGCGTACTCCTCGCCGTTGCGTTGATCGGTCGCGTTCAGGGCCTCGGCGTAGACGCGAAGCCGCGCGCCGCGACCGAGCGTGCCGCCAAGCGAAAACGCGCGGTCGATCCGGAGGTCGAGCTGCCAGAAGTCCGGCAAGCGAATCGAGTTCTGCGGCCCGAAGATGGGCTGGTACACGTCCTCGTTTGCCGCGTAGAACGCCCCCACCACCGGCGTGCGCGGAAGGCCGGTCGCATACCGCAAGCGGACGCCGAACGCGTACGGGCCCCAGGTTTGCGACGCGACCAGGGTGACGACGTGGGGCTCGTCGTAGTCGAAGAGCCGAAAGCCCCCGCCGGGTGCGTCGCGGCGCTCGCTCCTCGAGATCGTATACGCGACCCACCCCGATAGACCGTGCCATGGCGCAAGGCGGACGAGCCATTGGATGCCGTATGCGCGGCCGACACCGTCCTCGAGCAGCGACTGCGCGAGCTTGGGGGTCGCGGAAGGATCCCGGACGGCGAGCCGATCGAGCCACTTGTAGAAGCCGAGCATCTCCACCTGGAGTCGCCGCCCGGCGCGCAGCGCCTGGCCGAGCGAGAAGACCGTAGCCGACGACGGCCCGAGCCACGGGGTGCCGAAGACCGCGCTCAGGTCCGAAGCGGCAGGCGGCTCGGAAGTAACCGCCGCGCCGCCGACGAGCGACCACGCGGGCGTCACACGAACGTCGGCGGACAAGCTCGGCTCGATCACGCCGTCGAGATGCGCAAGAGCGATCGACGGCGTCTGCCCCACGCGCGGCGTCTGACGGCTCGTCTCGAGCAGATACGTGTCGAGCCGCAGACCGGGGGTCAGCGCGAGCGGCCCGAGAGTCCAATCCGCGGAGACGTACGGGGCCACGCCGACGATGGCCGCGCTCCACGAGTCGGTGGCGAAACCCGATCCGGGCGGCTCTCCGAAGACGACGATGTCGCCTTCGCGCGGCGGGATGTCGGGCGAGCCCTGGCGGTTGATCGCAGCGGACGATCCGTCGACGTCGAGCCCGACGGTCACGCTCATCGCGCGGAGGGCCCGCGTCTTCAGCAAAGCGCGTCCGCCCCAGCGGAAGGCTTGCTGGTCGAGGACCGCCGGGTTGTCCCCGAAGTGATCCTCGAGATGGCTCGCGTCGCGACCGATCCAGGGGACGACTTCCGCGACAGCGCCCCCCTCGAGCTCACGGCGGTACTTCAGGTAGAGGCGCTCGAAGGAGGCGCTCGTGCTTTGCGAGCGTACGTGCGACGGATCGAGGTCGGGAATCGTTCGCGTCAGCGCGTCCTCCGAGCCCAGCACGACGACGTCGAGCGATTCGCCTTGCCGCAACGCAATCTGCGCCTTCGCCTGGTAGTCGCCATACCGAGGAATGGAGAAGTAGTCGCCGACGTCGGCCGCGTGGACGGCACGGAGCTCGTCGTCGAGCCACCCGTACCGCGCGGCCGCGGCGACCCGCACCCCTTCGAAAGGCACCGCGCTCACGATCGCGGCGCCGTCGAGCGTGTCGACGCTCGCCCCCGCGTGAATCCCCCGCTCGGGCAGATCGGCGGTCTCGACGCGAACGATGCCCCCCAAGCTCCGTCCGTAGCTCGCTCCGTAGTCTCCGGGGCTCAGCGTGACGCGCGACACGAGGTCCCCGTTCACGACCGCACGAATGGCACTGCCGTGAAAGAGCTGCGGAATGGGGACCCCATCGACGAACGTCTGCGTGTCTTGCGGCAGCGAGCCCCAGACGACGAGCTGCCCTGAATCGAACGAAGGGCGCGCGATTCCGGCGAGATCTTGCACGACCTGAACGGGGTCGTCATGTGTCCCAGGCATGCGGCGCGCCTCGGAGGCCTGCACGGTCTGATCGAAGTCGCGGCTCGCAGGTCGCGCTCCTTGCACCGACACTTCGGTCGCCGTCTCTTGCGCGCGCAAAGAGGCCGGTGCAACGGCCACCGCGATCCCGACCGAGAGGCCGACGATCGTGCGCCCCATCACGGCACGTCGAACGAAAAAGCAAGAAGGCCGGCGCCGCGATCGTGAGGACCCCACGTATCGCTGTCGAGCGAGACGCCCGACGCTTGCCCGACCTGCGCTCCGCGAAGCGTCGCGGTGACGGTCCAGTTGGCGATCGCCTGTCCACAAAGCGAGGCGGTGTCGACCCGCACGAGATACGTGCCGGAAGGGGGGGTGCCGGTCCAGACCACGTCTTCCTGGCGGCGGCCGTCGATGACGCAATTCGCGTTCGAATCCCAATCCAATTGGGCTTCGATCCCTCCGTCTGCTTCGAAGATCTGCGGATCGCCGTGAAAGATCTCGTCGCCGAGCGGATCGACGACGTGCAAATCGAGATCGGACTCGGTGTCCCAGCGAAGCGTCACGACGAGCGCCCCCTGCGGCGTCGCAGCCGACGGCGACGAAGCCAGCGCGGTGAGGGTTTGCATCATCGGTGCACCGAACGCGCCGCTCGCATCGATCGCCGATACTTCGAGCGTATACGCACCGGCGGCGAGGGTCGGCGCGAACGAAGCCGTCGCGTTGAACGTCGGGAGCGTCGGCGCCGAGAAATCGGGCACTCCGGTCGGTACGATCCAGTAACCCTCGTCGCCGTCGAGCGCGATCGCGACGGCCGTCGCGCCCGGATCGACCGCGCCGTCGAGCGGTTTGTCGGTCTCGCCGGGCCAGATGGCGGTCGTCTCGAGATTCAGTGCGTCGACGCCCGGCGCGCCGGCGGTGACAGCGGGCATCGCGCAAGGGACGAACTGAGCACCCGCGATCTGGAGGCGCGCGCCGAGCCCCGGATCGCTCGACGCGGTCGGCCAGCACGCGGGCGTCCCGAGCACCCAGGCGACCGACGCGACCGACGCGCCGAGCAGCCCGAAGCGGCGAAGGCACGAGCGCCCCATCCTAGAACACCACCTGGCCGCGCAACGTCACCGCGTCGTCGGCGAGCGTCGCCGGCGAGCCGTTGGCCGCACGCCCGAGCGGGTTGCCGTTCTTATCGTACTCGAAGACGAGTCGCCCGCGGTCGTACCGGAGCATCGCCATCAGCGCGAGCGTGCGGTACGTGCGGTCGATCGGCACCAGGTTGGGCCCCTGTTGCTCGCTCGCGTCTTGGTCGGGGTTGTATTCGTCGTAGCGGACCCCGACCATGGCCCACGGGGTCACTTCTTGCGAGGCTCCGAGCGACCATCCGAGCTCGCGCAAGTCGTGCCCGGCTCCCACCGGGTCCGCGACTTCGATCCCGCGGTCGAGATTCTTGCCTCGCATGATCTCGGCGCGGAGGGCGAGCTCTCCGATCGGTGCAATCTGCACGCGGAGCCGCGCGTCCGCGCCGATCGCAAAGCGCGTGAATTGCTGGGAGGGCGTGGCGGGCGAGCCCGGGATGACGCTGATCTCGGTCGACTGCACGATGCCGTCGCCGTTGTCGTCGTGCCAGATCAGCACGTCTTTCGTCGTCGGCGTACCCGCGTGAAAGCCGAGGCCCGTGTCTCCTGAGACGCCGGCTTCGAAGTGGACGCCCCGCGCGAGATCGCCTTGCGTACCGATCCGGCCGACGAGTTCTTTCGTCTTTCCTGGCGCGAGAGCGGGAAACACCGCGTCGCCGATCGGGCTGCCGTTCATCACGGCCAGCGTCCAATCGAACGCGCGATAGCGGATCCCGATTCGCGCGCCGAGGTCGAACTCGCCGGGGAAGAGCGCACGCGCGACGGCCGCCCGCTCGAGGAACGGACGGACGTAATCGAGCTCCTGGACTTCGAAGCCAAAAGGGATGCGCATGAGGCCGAGCGCGGCGACCAGATGGAGGTCGCGGGCCGTCCCGCCTTCCGGCCACCGGAAGATGACTTCGGCGTCGATCGGGCGCACCTGGGGCCCCTGCGTCGTGTTCGCATCGATCTCGAGGACACCAGCGAGAAGGCCGTGCTCCGCGTCGACGCGCAGATGGCCGCGACGCAGCGTGAAGCGATCCTGGTTGAGCGGCTGTCCCGTGCTCGGATCGATCTGGTCTTGGGACGCCTGGTCGGCGAGAACCCAATCGATCTGAACGTACCCGGAAAAGCGAATCGGGGACGGCGAGGACGCCTTGTTCTCGAGATCCGAAACCGCAGCGCGGAGCGATGCCGTCGACGCGCTCAGAGCCTCGACCTGGGCTTTGAGCGCCGTGGGGTCATCCGCTGCGGGCGGAGGCGTATTTTCCGCCCGCGCGGCGCTCCCCACGAGGAGCGCGGAGAGGGCCGCGCCTGCCATGGCACCGAGGCGCGCGCCCATACGACTCCCCTCCGATCACGGCAGGGGTTCGAGCCCGCCGTCGGTGGTCGGCAACGTGACGCTCTTGAAGATCGTCTGCGACGTCGTGCACGCGTTGATGATCTCCTCGTTCGTCGTCGGAGTGCCGCTGAAGCAGGACCCACTGTCGTCCGGCGGAGGCGTCGCGGCGACGAAAGGCTCGCAGAAGCCGTAGTCGCAGGTTGCGCCGGGATCGCCGCAATCGCTCGACTGCGTGCACACCGTGCAACCGTCGGGCACGCCGGTCGCGCCGGGGATCTTGCTCATGTAATAGCAATCGCACGGTGCAGGGGCCGTGTACGGCGAGAGATCGCCGCCGTCCGTCGACCGCGTCACCTGCATCGCGCATTGCGGGATGAGACCGACGCTGACGACGTCCGCCAATCCGTCGATCCGAGTGGACGCGTCGGGGGCCGTCGTCGGGGCATTGCCGAGAACGAGGTCGGTCATGTACTGCACTGCCGGATTCGTCGGCTGGCCGCTCCCGTTGACCGGGGTGATGTACACCGTGGGCGACCAGAGCGTGTAGTGGCCGTCGCGCAGATTCTGCTTGTCGAACGCGCTCGACGACGAGTCCGGATAAAACGCGCCGTTCTGATTGAACGCCTGGAACGCGAGCGTCTTGATCCCCTTGCCGCGGTCGGCGTCGTAGACCTCGGCGCCCAGGATACCGATCGTGGGCTCGGGCATCGCCGAACTGGTGACCGCATTCACGACGTCGCTCGACGCCGCTTCCTGCACTCCCATCCAGTCGTTCGGAGGCAGATCGATGTTCTTCGCCGTCGCGACGAGCGTGCTCTTCGTCGTCGGGCGGATGAACATGAACGCGGGGTTGTTCCAGGGGTCGCTCGGGTTCGCGCCCGCGGCGAGGGGGTTGTTCATCCCGAACCCGAAGGCGTAATACGCCTCCTGCGCCCAGATCGCATTCTGGTCGCTCGCGGTCGGGACGACGAACGTGTAGGCCTGGATCGGTCCCTGGATGAGCGCGAGCCCGGCGGGCGTCGGACCGAGGCCGCAGCTGTCGACGAAGAGCGCGGAGATCGCGACGTCGACAGGTACCCCGCTCGCGTCGGTCGTACAGGTCGACTCGGCTTGGGCCGTCGTCCACGAGGGGTTCTCGGCGGTCGACGGGATGTACTTGAGTGTCCCGCTCTTGACGACGTTCGCGCCGCCGTAGATGTCGGCGGTGAGCGTGCACGATCCGGTGAGGTTGAAGGCGATCGTGATGTTGGCGTCATCGCGAAGGTGGCGCCCGAGCACCTTGAGCAAGTTCTCCTGCGTGTCGCCCGACTCGATGTACACGACCGTGCCGGGGAGCGAGCTGCAGGGAATGCTCGGCGGAGCGCCGTCGCCGCTCGATGCTTCGCTGGTACCGTCCGCGGACAGGGCGCCGTCGGGCGTCATCGAGCCGTCGGAGGAAAGGCTCGCATCGACCCTCGTCCCCGCGTCGGCCGGCGGAACCGGCGCGGTCGAGTCATCGCCGTTGCCACAGTGGATCGTTGCAGCCGCTGCCATGAGAGAGAATCCGGCAGCGAGGCGAATGCGCCTTTTCGCGGCGAGTCCCGATATGGACTTCGCGCGCGAACAGCTCGACAGGTTCTTCATGGTCATTCTCCAAGAGAGTTCGACGGCTTCGAAACGGGCGAATACGGCGACGTGCAGGCTTGCGAAGGAAACTGGACCGCGCCGGAGTCCGTCGCGTCGTATCCCTCGAATTCGGCGAGGTCGCGCCGGAACGCGGCGCTCTGCGCGACTTCGCAAAGGCGGACGACGCGTGGATCGCCGAGCGAAGTCGCCCGTACGAGAAATCCGTAGGCTTCGCGATAAAGCGGGAGAAAATCGAGCCCCACTCGCCGCGCCCAAGCCGACGATGCGAGACCGACGTCCGCCTCGCCGCGCGCGACGGCACAGGCGACTTCTCCATGGGAGGCGAGCAGCGAGGCGCCGGCATGGACCGCCTCCGGATCGAGGCCCTGGAGCCGCAACGCTCCGTCGAAGCTCGCGCGCACTCCGGCGGTGGAAGGCCGGCTGGCGAACCGGCGACGATGAAGCTGGCGCATCGGCGGCACGCGGAGCCCGCGCCGCACCGCGAGCCCGATGGGACGATGCACGAGATGAATGAACGCGAGCCGATTCCCGCCGAGAGTCCGCGGAATGCTCTCACCGTGGTAGCCCGCCGCGAGAACCGCTCCGCGCCCGAGCAGCGCCAGCGACGCGCTTCGGTCGCCCTGAAGGAGACCCAGAGCGCACTCCGCCGCAGTGCGCTCGCCTGCGGCGCGGCCT
>Ga0210391_10002640_pt1 | contig 15425 bp, 7 predicted proteins | sample IncBWC12OmetaG_FD_160573 | JGI IMG/M metagenome (GOLD analysis project Ga0210391, IMG submission 160573) | Forest soil microbial communities from Barre Woods Harvard Forest LTER site, Petersham, Massachusetts, United States - Inc-BW-C-12-O ... | reverse complement strand
ATTCGACGTTCTCGTTCGCTTTCTCCGGGTGCGGGGCTTCCGCGTGACCTTCGTTCGTAACGTGACCGACGTGGACGACAAGATCCTCGCCCGGGCGAAGGAGAGCGGAGAAGCGCCCCTCGAACTGTCACGCCGAATGTCGGAGATCAACGACGAGGAGCTCCGGGCATGCGGGTGCGCGCCGCCCGATCGCGAGCCGCGAGTCAGCGAGAGCATCGGCATCATCGTCTCGCTCATCGAAGACCTCCTCGCCAAGGGGGCCGCGTACGTCGCGCCGACCAGCGCCGGCCAGGACGTGTATTTCTCGGTGCCCTCGTATCCCTCCTACGGGAAGCTCTCGCGGCGCGTCCTCGAAGACCAGGTCGCGGGCGCGCGAGTCGAGCCGGGCGAGGGCAAGCGGGATCCGGCGGACTTCGCCTTGTGGAAGGCGAGCCCCGAAGGCGTCTTGGGGTGGGACAGCCCTTGGGGGAAGGGCCGGCCGGGCTGGCACATCGAATGTTCGGCGATGGCGGCGCACGAGCTGTCGCCGCACATCGACGTTCACGGCGGGGGCATGGACCTGATTTTCCCTCACCACGAGAACGAGATCGCGCAGTGCGAAGCCGCGTGGGGAGAGCCGTTTTCGCGCCTGTGGATGCACTCGGGCTTCCTCAACGTCGACGCCGAGAAGATGAGCAAGTCGCTCGGCAATTTCGTCAAGATTGCCCAGATCCTCGAGCGCAATGACGGCGAGGCGCTCCGCTACTTCGTCCTCGGCGCGCACTACCGCGGGCCGCTCAACTTCGATGTCGAGCGGAAAGAAAACGGACGCGTCGTGTTCCCGGGCCTGGACGAGGCCGAGCGGCGCATCGAGTACCTGTACGCGACGCGCGAAGCGCTCGCGGTCGCTGCCGCCGGTGCGAGCGAAGAGACCCCGTGGCCGGAGAGCGCGCAGGCGGCGTGCATCCGCGAAGCGCCCGAGCGCGTGATCGCCGCGCTCGAGAATGATTTGAACACGTCGGTGGCGCTGTCGGTCATCGGAGAAGTCGCGCGTGTGGGAAATGAGATTGCGCTCGCCGTACCGAAGCTCAAAAAGGATCCCGGCGCCCAGGGCGCCATGAAGGCGCTCGCGCTCGGCGCGCTTCGTGCGCTCGACGCCTGTTGCCGGCCGCTCGGTCTGATGCTCGCGAGCCCCGAGGAGTTCGCCGCGCGCACGCGCACGCGCCGGCTCAAGATTCGTGGGCTCTCGGCGGCCGACATCGAAGCACGGGTGAGCGAGCGGACGGGCGCGCGCGCGGCCAAAGATTTCGCTCGCTCGGACGCCATCCGCGCGGAGCTCGCGGCCACGGGCGTCGAGCTGCAAGACGCCGTCGGCGGCGGCGGGACGACCTGGCGTGTGATGGTCGGATGATCCTCGTGCCGGCGTTCGCCGACCTCCCTTTCGGACATCGGGCGAACCCGCGCCGGACGTGGCGAAGGAGACGAGCTACGTCTCGACGCCGGGCCATCACGCGTTTCGATCGGTGCTCCTTGCGCCGGTCGGGCCTTCGGCGCTCTTACGGCCTCCTGCGGCGCTCGCTTGCGTCTGCGTAAGTGCCCGTAATTACTTGCGGAGAGAGAGGGATTCGAACCCTCGGTACGGTTGCCCGTACACATGATTTCCAAGAGCCCAAAACGGCGTCCGAAAGAGCGCGAGATGCCGATTTGTCGAGGTTATTGGGGGATGGGATCGACCCGGACGGACCGCTCGAACCCCCCGTTTGCACCCCATTTGCACTCGGACTCGCCTTGGGCGTGAGCTCCGGGATGGCTTGGTCGAGGGGCGCCAGCCAGCCGAGCCCGAGCTCCGCGGCCGTGCGGGCTGCCCGCTTGTAGAGGTAAATCATCTGGCTGGAACGGTGCCCCGTTCGGTCGGTGACCCACGCTTCCGTGCGCCCCGCCGCTAGCGCCAGCGTGACGAAGGAGCCGCGCAGGTCGTGGGCTCGCAGGACACGGCGCCCTTCTTTCTCGATGGTGAGCTCGGGGCGCGTAACGCCGGCGAGGGTGAGGCCCTCCAGGAGCGCGCGCCAGCGGCCAACGCTCCCCGATGAGGGCTTTCGGGAAAACGCGAGGGACCTTCTGGGCCTTCTTGCCTCGGAGCTTCTTCCAGAGGGCGAGCGCGCGCGCGACGTCCTCGCCGAGCGCCCACGAGCGCGGATCGTCCGTCTTGTTGGCGTCGAGCCGCAAGACGCCTCGCTCGAGGTCGAGATCGGCCCACGTGAGAGCGAGCGCCTCGGTCACGCGCAGACCTTCGCGAACCAGAAGGCCGTAGAAGAGCCGGCGCACGAGCGGAACCTCGCGGCACTGCATGAGCGCGAGGTCCTCGCTCGGGTAAATCCACGCCTTGGCCTTGTCGCTGCGCGTCTTTGGAAGCCAACCCTTGGGGATCGGGAGCGTCTCTCGCAAGCGGAGCGGGTAGACGGCGTACACGAGCAGCTTGCGAAGCGCCTGGGCGTACTGACGCCGGGACGCGGGCGATTCGGCGGTCTTCGGGAGCCCGCGCATCACGTGGTCGCAATCATCGAGGGTAACGTTGGCTACCTCGCGATCGCCGAACGTCGTTCCGTCGACCATACGAACCTTGCTCAACCAGCCCAGCATGCGGGCATCCGCGTCGCTCGAGCGCTTCGACCGCACGTGGTCGGGGTACTCCTCGGCGAGCTTGCCCGTGGTCCAGAGGTCGGCGAGTTCCTGCACCGTCAGGTTCTCGCGGCGACCGCCGGCGGCGGCAACGAGACCCGGCTCCTTCCCCTCGGCGATGCGTTCGACGAGGCGCGCGAGCTTCGCCATGCCCTCGTCGTCGAGCTTCCCGGCCTGGCGAATGGTGTTCGGGATCATCGACGCGTACCCGGCCTCGCGGAGCCGGCCGATCAGACGCGCGATCGCGGCCTTGCGCTTCTCCGCGTCCTCCTCCGTCGCGCACGAGCGCAAGAGGGTCCCTTTGCGTTGCCCCCCGCCGATCGAGAACTGGGCGAAAAAGCCGTTGGGGGTGCGAAGCAGCGTCCCGCTCTTGGGCTCCGCCCCCCGCGCATCGTCTTTGCTGCGTTCGACCTGGCTGCGGCCGCGCGCCGTCGTCATGGTGCCTCCACCGTGCGAGTCGGCCGTCATTTCGGCGGCCGCGCATGTCAGATGATCTAGCCATTCCGGTCAGCTTGCTCGATGAATTGCGCGCCTCCATCGCGAGATGGCCTGGTGAGGAGGTCACACGAGTTGCCCCAAACTGCCTCAGAATGAGGATCAACTGGGGAAACGCCGGATGTCACCAGAAATACTTACGTTTTCCTTGAAAGGATCCCCCCAATCCGAGCCCAGTTTCCCCGCTCTCACCTCGCCCTTGCCCCGCGGATCAAATAGAACGCACGGATGTCGTTTGCGGGATCGGGACCCTAAGTCACCGATGGCAGGTCGCCCGGCCCTCAGGCCAGGCTGAGCCATAATCGACCGGGGTGGGCGCGGCTTTTGGACCTACCTCGGATCCCTGGGGTCACCGTCACGGGGCTTCTGGCACCTTCTGAAAGACTCGGTTCATTGCCCGCGCGAACCGGAAATCGTTCTACCGTGGTCGATCTGCGTCGACCTCTCGGCGCGCCCGGGACACATGGGGGAGTCATTTGATCGCGTCGTAGAGATCCTGCTCCAGGACGCCATAAGGCGTGGTGGTACCGTCCCCCGGGACCGTCTCCTCGTGCTTGCTGAAAAGTTTGGCCTGAGCACGGAGGAACTCGTCCAGCTGAAAGGGAGCCTGAGGGCCCAGGACGTGGCCATCGAGAATGACGACGACGAAAGCGAGGAGGAGAAGCCGAGCGACGAGACCACGGACAAGGACGACGAACCGGAAATAGCCGACGTCGCGGCGTTCGAAGCGGCTCTCGATACCTACCTTCGTGAGGCGAGGAAAGTTGAGCTCCTCAATCCGAGGGAAGAACTCCAGCTAATGCGCGTGATTCGCGCAGGTGAGGCGGCATCGCGCGAGCTCGCGTCCGGGTGCGTCGTCAACGTGGACGAGCTGTTGCGGTTGGTTCTCGACGGAAATCGATCAAGGAAACGGTTCATCGAGGCTAACCTTCGCCTCGTCGTCTCGATGGCTAAGGTCACGTACGATCGTGGCGACCTCTCGCTCGAAGACCTGATCCAGGAAGGCAACTTTGGCCTTCTACGCGCGGTCGACAGATTCGACCATACCCGCGGCTTGCGCTTCTCGACGTACGCGACCTGGTGGATTTGGGCGAAGATACAGCGCGCGATCGGTGACACGGGCCAGCTGGTTAGGCTACCGGTCTACCTTCGCACGAAGATCGCTCAGGTTAAGAAAACCGAGATCGCGCTCACGCGCGAGAACAAGGGGCACCCTCCCACCACGGCACAGGTAGCTGAGCAGCTCGGCGTCACGGCGGAGTTCGTCCGCTTCCTGAGAGATCTGGGCAAACCTTCCATCAGCTTGGATCATGAACTCGAAAACGGACGTGGCACCCTCGTCGATGCGCTGCCCGCATCGCACGACGAGCCATCCCCGCACTCTACTGTTTCCGATCGGCAGCTGCTCGCGTGCGTGAATCAAGCCGTGGAGAAGCTCGACGAGCGACAACGGCGCGTAATGCGAATGCGGTTCGGAATGGAGGACGGGGAGGCGCATACCCTCGAGCAGATTGGCGTCGAGCTTGGCATCACACGCGAGCGCGCGCGGCAGCTGCAGAATATGGCGATTGAAAAGATCAAGCATCCGGAAAGGTCGCGAGCAATCGCCGAATTGGTGGGCCCCCAGCCACGTAAGCCAACGAAGAGCAAAACAATAAACGCGGAGGCCGGAGACGAAGGCGTCCCCGGGGAAGACGGCGATGAGTAACGACGAATACTTGGCCTGCGAAAAATTCGTTGACTGGCTTGATCGCGTAGTGGTTCGAGCGGCGAGGGGAGATTTGGAAACGCGGCTCGACGTGGAGCCCGAGGGAAAATTCTGGCTCGGGCGCCTCGCTCCAGAGGACGCCGTTGTCAGCAGGGCAATGGGAGAACGTGGCGAGCGCATCGACCCGTGCGCCGTGGGGATGGTGCTACAGCCGGCAACCTTTCCCTGCGCGTTCGACGTGCGCATTCGTTGCCGCTTCTGGCGTCGCTATTCGCGAGGCGACTGGCGAAAATCGGACCTCGTCGAAGTGTGCGTATCCATCTCGTTGGACGAGTGCTCGAACGCAGAGACGACGTGGGGCGGCGATCGTATCCGCGAGGCTCTCAGAAGCATCGCGAAAGAAGGCGGCCTTCAAGCCGAGATACGTGTCGAATGGCAAACCAACGTGACCGGCTGCGATGAACTGGCTGTCACTCTCGTCAACACGTCGCCGGAAGAAAGCGCAACATGGGCAGACACCAATCTCTACGAATGCAGCCTCGCTGTGGAGGGGCTCGATACGCGGCCGTTCCTCCTCGAAGCACTCCCAGACAGCTTTCGCTACGACCGCAAGGTCGCCGGTTACGGGATCAATTGTGGTGTCGTCATCGAGAAGAAAAATTTGCGTACCGACGACAGCGTAGCCGTCTGTCGAGGACGCCCGACCTACTGGAACGCGAAGGCGGCGCCGCCCGACCTGCGCTTTGCGACGCTTGCAAATGACCCACTGCCGTCATTGGCGTCCCTCATCACGGCCTTAGAGGAATGGGGCACAAGTGCCTGGGGCAGTGCAACGCTCGACGATCGCGCCGAGCTCGAGGCATGGTCAGCGGAAATGCGGACCGAAGCTACAGGCGCTTCGGACGAGTTCCGAGCCGAGCTGAGTCGGCTCCGAGGCGGTCTGACAATCCTCCGCAACGACGCCACGCTTCGTCGCGCCTTTCAGCTGATGAACAGAGCAATGATCCGATCATCGCGAGGCCGGTACGAAGAGTGGCGGCCATTCCAGATCGGATTTCTTCTCGCAAACATCCGTTCGCTCGTCGAGACGGACGAAACGGACGTCGCGGATATCGTCTGGTTCGCGACGGGCGGTGGAAAGACCGAAACATACCTAGCCATCGTCGTGACGGCCGCCTTCTTCGATCGGCTGCGCGGGAAGGCCGCTGGGATCACCGCCTGGAATCGCTTTCCGCTGCGCATGCTGTCACTCCAGCAGACGCAGCGCTTCGCTGATGCCTTGGCGGCGGCGGAGCTAGTGCGGCTCGCCGAAAAGATACCGGGCGACCCGTTCTCCGTCGGCTTCTTCGTCGGTCAAGCAGCCACGCCCAACCGCTTTGACGCGAATCCAAAAGAGGGGCAACCTGACTTGGATACGAGCGACGGGAAGTACCTCGTTCTCTTGCGGTGTCCGTTTTGTCACGGGCCATCGATAACAACGCGCGCGAACCACGCAGCTTGGACATTGGACCATCGCTGCGGAGCGCCCGATTGCCCGTGGGGTGACAAGCCCATCCCGTTTTACGTGGTCGATGACGAGGTGTACCGCTTTCTCCCAACGGTCGTCATCGGGACGCTCGACAAAGCGGCCAGCATCGCCGTTCAGTCCGGGATGCGCGGCTTCATTGGCCAGCCATGGGGTCTATGCTCGAAGCCCGGTCACGGCTACACGTACGCCACAAGATCGACCCGACGCACAGGGTGTCTAGTCCCCGACTGTCCGGGCTCCGTTTCTCCGCTGGCGCAGGCCGCCGACTTGTTCCCGCCAACGCTACGCCTTCAGGACGAGCTTCATTTGCTGAAGGACAGTCTTGGAGCCGTCGATGCGCACTACGAATCGCTGTTGGATTCACTCCAAAGCAAACTGTCCGGCCGGCGTGCGAAGGTGCTGGGATCTTCGGCGACTTTGGCTGGGTACGAAAAGCAGATAGACGTCCTCTACCAGAGAAAGGCACGAGTGTTCCCGGCCGCGGGCCCCAGGGCGACGGAAGGATTCTGGACCAGCGAGTCATCGACGTTGGCCCGTCGGTTCGTGGCCCTTGGGCCGCGAGGGGTCACGGTGGAGTATGCCGTCGACCGAGCAGTCACGGAGCTCCAGCGTGCCATCCGCCGCTTGCTCGAGCAACCGGAGCTCGTATGTCGCGAGGCAGAAATCGACGTGAAGTACGCTTCGAAGCTCGTCGAGCTGTACGGAGTCGACGTCGTGTATGGCAACACGATTCGCGATCTTGACGCGACGGTTCGTTCCTTCGAGACGCAGATTGCAGTTAATGGGCGCCTGAACACCGCGACGTTGACCGGACGCACCCCCTTCGATGAAGTGAAGTGCACGCTGGATCGACTCGAGAAACCCGAGACCAGCTTCGAAGAGCGCATCCATCTCGTTGCCGCTTCGGCAATGATGTCGCATGGGGTTGACATTGACCGACTGAATGTAATGGTGATCGTCGGTCTACCTCTCACGACGGCGGAATTCATCCAGACGAGCGCTCGCGTCGGTCGACGATACCCCGGTCTCGTGATCGTCTTGCCGAAGATGGCGCGCGAGCGAGATGCAAGCGTCTTTCGTTCCTTCGAGCACTTCGTTCGTCAGGGCGACCGCTTCGTCGAGCCCGTGCCTATTGGAAGGCGGAGCCGTCGCGTGCTCGCACGAACGATCGCTGGCCTCTTCTTCGCACGGCTGCAACACATCCACGAACCCGCCAGCGGCATGGCGTTGACGACGATCCCCAATCTTCGCCGATACATGTCTACCGGTGCTCTCGTACCGACAACTGAGGCTCAGGCGATCGTCGAGCTCCTCGGATTCTCGGCCGAGATGGACTCAGACCTGCGCGATGACGTCACACGCTGGTGCGACGAGTTTTTTGCGAACGTGGTGACGCCCCCCTCGGGAGCAAAGTTTCCATCCGATCTGGCGCCCGATCGGCCGATGATGTCCCTACGAGACGTCGAAGAGCAGGTGCCGATCTTCGGATTGGAGGCACAATGAGAGACGAACGCAGTGCCTCGCAGATCCTTTTCGGATTTCTTCCGGAGCAGACCGCCGACCTCAAGGGTCGTATTTGGAAAGTGCGGGACTGGAGGAACCCCGTTCTCCGTCAAATCGACGACGCAACGCTTCGGCGCGAGCTGGTTCGTGCAGCCATGCCGTGGAAGATGACTGGTCTCGACGCATCCTATGTCGATCATCTGCTCCAACGGCGTGATCTCGCGGTCTATGCCGTCGACAGAGACCATGGCATCAACGTCGAAGAGTTTCCGCTCGTCTGGATCTGCCGCAGCGGCGCCTGCAATCGGGTCTACTCCAACAAGCGCCCGCCGAAATGCGGGTGTGGGTCGGATGCGTTCGGGCAGCTCCCGTTCGTCGGGTATCACTCGTGCGGTGAGTTGCGCCAGCCGTGGGTACCGACCTGTAATCAGCATCGAGCTGTCGCGATCAGGCTGCCTGGGACCGCATCCGCAGCGGAAATCGTCTTCTACTGCCCCGTGTGCAGGCAGGAGTTACGGCGCGGCTGGGGGTTCACTCCGTGTGTCTGTGGTCGCGGCACTGGTGGGGACCAAAACATTCGCTTCAACGTTCATCGCGCGTCTCCGGTGTACGCTCCGCAGACGTTCGTTCTCGTAAACGCCCCGTCAGCTGAGCGCACAAGACAGCTCAATGAAGCCGGCGGCCCGTTACGGGCGCTCGGTTGGGCCGTGCGCGGCTTCGACAAGAGTCGACCGGAGGAGAGTGGCTGGACCACCGAGGCTTTGATTCGCGATCTTGTCGGGAAGGGTTTCTCAGAGGCAGTTGCCCGTGGCATGGCGCAGCACGCCGCCGAAGGGGGGCAGCTCATTGGCAAAGATGAATTTGGCAGCATCGATGACGAAGCAAGGGACCGGGCAGCGGCGGAGGCGGTGACCGTGGCACTCGCCATGGATCAATCACGTATCAACGTGAGTGAGCTCATCCAACGCGCTGGCGATGTAGGGGGTACACGCGCGACCGTCTATCGACGAGACTACTGTGTCGCCCTCGAACGGGCCGGGCTCGACGCCGTCGAACTCGTCGAAAAGTTTCCGGTGATGACCGGCGCGTTCGGCTTTACGCGAACGTCGAGCACCCCCGGACAGAGTCAGCTTCGCCCGTTCAAGCGTGACAAGCGATACGTCGTCTATGCAGACATTAGCGAGACCGAGGCGCTCTTCTTCCGGCTCCGCCCGACTTGGGTCCTAGAGTGGCTCCGCGGTCTTGGGTACGCGCTCCCTAGCGCCGACGACGAGAGGGCCGCTCGCCTCGCTATCCTCGCCGCGGGTCGAATCCCCGAGCGCGGAGATGAACCTTCCACGCGGCATCCAGGCGTTGACGTTCTGACGCTCGTGCACTCCTTCGCCCATCGTGTCATGCGCAGACTCGCCGTATTTGCTGGAATCGATCGGAACGCCCTATCCGAGCTCGTCGTTTCCCATCACCTGGGCTTTTTCGTGTATGCAGCCGCGCGCGGCGACTTCGTGCTCGGCGGTCTTCAGGCCGTATTCGAGGGCGAACTTCACCACGCTCTTCACGACGTCGTTGGCGGTGACACGCGATGTCCGCTTGACCCAGGGTGCGGGCGGGCAGCCGGGGCATGCATGGCGTGTCTCCACGTCGGGGAACCATCCTGCCGGTACTACAATCGGTTCCTCTCCAGAAGCGTGCTGTTTGGGGCAAATGGCTATGTCTCGGCCTCGGCAACCCGCAAACCTTCCCTGTAAAGTGCGAGGGCAGTCCTCGGTCCACACCCCCGCTAACGCGGCACTTCAGACGGCATCGCTCCCTCCTCACGTTTTCGAAGATGCGGCGTGCCCGAGACTCTGACGATCGCTTGTCGCCGAAGGGCTGGGGAAGACCCTAGATGACCACTGTAACAGGGTGTTCGGCGCGTTCGGCTTCGGCTCTAAAGAAGCGGCTCGCGCGCGACGCGTGTCCAAGAGACTCGCCGCGATCGCGAACGCGAGTTTCGGCGGGACCGCGTTGCCGATCGCCGCGGCCAACTTCTTCCGATGGACGATAGACCGCAGATCCAGCCAATCAGGCAGAAACTGCAAGCGGGCGGCTTCGTGCGGCGTGAGGGCTCGCGGTCGCGATGGGTGAAAGTATCGACCTTGACCAGGTGAACCAAAACCGGTAGTGATCGTCTGCGCCGGTGCGTCCCATGCGAGTCGTCCATACATGGACTTGTACTTATGTGGCCCGCGTTGGCATTTGGGACGCAGTCGATTCGGAAGATCGAACTGGTCGTGTGCGATCAGAAACTCGGCACGCCTTTGGTTCTCCCGACTCAAACCAGCCGCATCATCCAAGATGCCGCGCGGCCGAACATCGACCAGATCTTCGATGGCCCATCTTACCGTGCGTTGTGCCCTAGCGCGTACCGCCTGTAGTGCGGCCACGATCGACGGCGCGATGCGGCGACGCGCTGCGAGGACGTGCCGGCTACGCAATTGTGGGACGCCGATGTCGCTCACGCATACGACCGCGCTATCGACGAGGTAGCCGAGCCTCAAGAGTCGCTCCGTGGCCCTCGCGAGAGTGCCGCGCGCATCACGTTCGATCGCAGGCACGTTTTCGATGAGCACGCAGTCTGGCTCAAGGACCTCGGCCGCGCGAATCACGGCGTGATAAAGCTCGTTCTTCGGATCGTCTCCGCGCGTGTAGTTGTTCAGCGTCGAGTGTCCTTGGCACGGTGGTCCTCCGACAAGGATATCCACAACGCCTACAGTCGCGCGCGTCTTGCGCTCGCACGTCGAGAGTGATTCGGAGGGCGAACGATCGAACCACTGCGAGACGTCCGTGGCCGCACCATTCGACGGCAAGAAATTGTCCGCGTAGGCCCGTGCAATCTCCGCGTTGCATTCGACAGCGAGGCGAACCTCGAGGCCTAACGCGAGCTGGCGGCAGGCCTCTTCGACACCTAGGGTCAGACCACCAATACCGCTGAAGAGGTCGACTAAGCGAACCGTTTCGTTCCCACGGTGATTTGCGCGGGGCCGCCGGCCTCGAAGGTATTTCGCATCGTCGCCCGCCATCTGATAGCTCACGTGGCCGGCCCGAGTATCCGCCGAAGGCGGCGCCTGAGACGGCCTGGACGCCGGGTTTCACACTGCCAAACGGTCACGACGCGGAGGCCGAGCGCCCGTAGCGCAGCGACCTTTCGACGATCTCGGCGACGATTCGCGTCCACCTTCGCGATCCAGAACGCGGCGTTGGTCTTCGGCGTGGAGAAAAGACGACAGTTGGGGTGACCATGCCAGAAGCAACCGTGGACGAAAAGGGCCCATCCTCTCGATCGATTCGCAACGTCCGGACTGCCTGGCAATGCACGAACGCACGTGCGGTAGCGGATGGCCAGCTCCGTCAACAAGGAGCGCACGGCAAGCTCCGGCGCCGTGTTCGAGCGTCGAACGCTCTTCATGCGCGCGGAGACCTCGGGGGCCGGTCGCTTGTTTCGGTCCAACACCGCCAGCACCTTAGCGTACGGTACACCCGTGCTCGAGCGGAGACTGCGACAGTCTGGCACGATAGGCTCTCGCCGTGACAGTTGAGGCTGAACTTGATCATCGTCTGGGGCTGTGGCGCCAGCTGGCGGAGGCCGGTGGCCCTTCCGGCATCCAACCGTCTCGACTGAGGGAGCTTGGCATCTACGTCGGCAGCCAGGGCGTGTTCTTCAACAAGGAGCGCACCGACCGCATATCGCCAGGCGGCGTGACGATGAGCGTGCTTCACACTGGCGGCTCGTACGCCGATGATTTCTCGACGGATGGTGTCCTCTATCACTACCCCGCCACTGCCCGAGCGCCGACGCGCGATGCATCCGAGATCGCGGCTACGAAGGCTGCGGCGACACTACGTCTCCCGGTGTTCGTGATCACGAATTCGAACCGCTCACCGAGCCTTCGAGACATTCACCTTGGGTGGGTGGTCGACTGGGACGATGATGCCAGGCTTTTCTTGATTCTCTTCGGCGAAGTGCCCCTGCCTACCGCGCGCGCCGACGCAGAGGTGGTTGCTGACGAAGGGTTCATCTTGTTCGATCCGAAGCCGCCCGGGTCCCGGATCATCGCAGCTCGCGATGGTCAGCAGCGCTTTAAGTTCGAGGTACTCAAGCGCTACGGTGCGCAATGCGCAGCCTGCGCCGTCGCGGTGCTCGACGTCCTCGACGCGGCTCACCTAGTTCCGAAAGCCAAGGGAGGAACAGATCACCCCGCCAACGGAATCGTCCTTTGCGCTTTGCACCATCGCGCGTTCGACGCGGGGCTCTTCGCGATCGAACCTGAAACCCATCGCATTCAGGTTCGCGCAAAAGGGCCGTCGCACGAAGCGCAACGCATTTCTCGTAAAGATCTCCGGCATCTACGTGCGCCGCCACATGCGGATGCAGTACTGTGGCTTTGGGAGAGATGGAAGTGACCATCCGGAAATAACGCGGCCCGTGATGCACGGGTTCACGTCATGCTGACGCGAACGGCTCACCCGCTCTTGACCCACCTCGGCAGCTTCGGCGACCAGTTCGCAGTCTGAAAAGAGAGCGTTCGTCCACGCAGAGAGCAGCAGCAATCGAGCCCTTCCTCTCACGCCTCGTCTTCGTCGCGGACTATCTCCTCCTTCCACCTGCCCGTCCACTGGCCACCGCCGTCGGCGGGATCCTCCCAGTCCCAGCGCCCCTCGAAGGCGGTGGCGTCTGGCCCGAAGGTGAGCCGCACCGTACCCTTGTTCCCCCGTTTCTCACGCCAGGTGCCCAGAAGCTCAGATCCATGAACTCTGCCGGCGATTTTCCCGACGACGCCACCGTCGTAGGCATAGCTGCCGTCGACCGCCGTCCCCACTCGGCGCAGCTTCATGACGGCGCGCTCCGGCGCGTCTGAACCGGATTCACTTATCAGGCAATCCCAGGTGCCCTCGACGGCAGGACCGATTCCGGACGGCGGCGTGCGTGCTCCGCGGATGTAATCGACGAGGTCCTGCCGGATTTGGGCACCGCGCCTCTCGATGGCCTCACCGATCTCGAGGCGCCCCCCCCTGGTCGGGTCGAACAGGGGCTCGTCGATCCCGAGCGCGCGGAGAAAGGTCTCTCGCGTAGCACCGTCCGCGAGTTCCCCGACCCTCGCGAGCAAGCTGGCGAGCGGCTTGTCCGACTTTCCGATGTTGAAGTTCTTTTCGAGCAGGAACATGTTCCCGAGATCGTTGACGATCGTCGCGTCGCCGTTCTCCCGAGTGTCGTCCTGCGCGTCTTGGGGCAGAGCGTTCCAGAGGGCGACAGCGACGATGTGGTCGACTTCCAGCGACTGCCTGGCCTTAGCCGCGTCCATATGAAGTGACGAGAACCCCCAACGGCTCTCGTCCAGACGATGCCAGATCCACAGTGGTAGAAAGTACGCACGAACATCCTCGCGCCGCTCGACAGCGAGGTTCACGACGAAGACCTCGGCGTCGCCGATTACGCCGGCGCACCACGCGTCCATTCGCTCTCGGAGCTTGCCGTGCACGTCCGTGTGCTTCGGAAGATCCTTTATGGCAACCCAGAGAGTCGACAGTTCCTTCAGGTATTGGACGACGGCCTCCCCTGACGATTCGCGCCACCGGCCTGCCCACGTCGTGAGTGCTAGCCAGCGCTCAGCGTATGACCGCACCAGGTCGTTCAGGCCCTTGGCGGCGGCGATGCGGTCGATCGCACCGAGCCTTTTCTCGAAGATCCACTCCTCGCCAGTCATCCGCCAGAGAGAGAGAAGCAGAAATGCATTGAGAGACTGAAAATGCCGACCATACGCAACGCCAAGACCATGGACGATCTCGGCCGATCGCAGGAGATTCTGGGCAAGACGACTCCAGCGATTCGCGATCCCAGGAACCATTGGCTGGACGCGCTCGCCGCGCAGAAGATCCTTCGGACCGAGAGCGACGCCCCCGTTGTCGAGGACGGCCCAAACGAGCGCCGCGGCTTGAACCACGTCGTCGATCGAGAGATCGAAGGCACGTCTCGCCAAGTCCTCGCGCAGCGTTCGGAAGGCCCGCTCGGCGGGCATCTCCGGCCCGAGTGTCCACGTACGCTTGATCCAAGCGAATGTAATCTCCTGCGTCGTAAGTGTTCGGCCCGCGGTGTTCAGCCGAGTGAAGATGTTCACAACCGCGTCGCCGTAACCATCCTGCCCGTCGCCAGCCGACGCGCTGAACGCACGAAGCTCCAGCACGCCGACCTGGGAGTTCTTCACTTCCTCCAGCAGTTTCACGAGCTGCGCCAATGGCTTCTTCAGCGTCCCGATGCGCTGGACGCTAACTCCCTGCGCCGGGAGAAACGCGCTTTCGAGCTTGTCGAGATAGTCGAACGTGTCCAGCGGCGTGCTCGACGCGAGCTGCCACAGCCGGGGCAGAGCGAGGAACCGCCCGGGATGCTCCGACGCGAACGGCAGTGGCCGTATGTAGTTGGCGGGCCGCTTTTCTGCCGACTCACCCTCTTTGGGGGCGCGGACCACCCAAGCCAGAACGTCGCGGTAGTCGAGGTCGCGCACGCCGACGCCGCCAGCAATCCGCTGCTGGAATGCGTCGAGGTCCAGGCACAGCTGCCCGAAGGTCCAATGCGCCGTCACTCGGCCGCGCGGACGTTCGCGATCGAGGCCGTCGAACCACTGCCGGTCAGTCAGCCGGAAGCCGTTGCCATCGCCACCAAGGGCCAGGAGCAAGCTTTGCATCCGCTGCTGCCCGTCGAGCACCATGCGGAAGTGTGCGGGCAGCGATGCGGAGACCTCGGGGATGCTAGGAAAGTCACCCTCCTCGGTGCGATCCACGATGCGCCAAAATTGGCGGTGAGGGATATTCGCGAGCGCCGTATCGTCGACTCTCCACAGCAGCAACGTACCAAAGGGCCAGCCGTGCACGAGCGAGTCGACCAGTAGGATGACTTGCGACGGGGTCCAGACGTAAGGACGCTGAAGGTCGGGGATCAAGAGCGTCGCGCCAGAGGGACCACCTGACTGAGAGAGCAGGCTCTCGATGCGATCGTTGTTCTTAATGTCGTAGATTTGAGCGGAGGACACGGCGTTCAAACGTACGGGCGGACGACACGGTGCACCAGAACGATCGTGTCACGAAGCTCAAACCGGACGCATACCGCGCGTCGCTCGTCACGGCGGCCGCGCGGTTTGCGCTGAATCCGAAGCGACGCGATCAGCTTCGGTTCCGGAAGAAGACGCGATTTCCGGATGGACCGAAGAGGCTGCGCGGTCCGGTGCCAAGGGAGCCGTTTTCGTTCCTTGCGGGGACAGGACAACCTTCGTCATCCGCTGCTGGCTCTTCCGCGGCCCTCCGTTTCGAGCGCATGGGCAAGCCTCGAGGCGGCGGTCTTATCCTCGGGATCGTCCGTCGCTTGTGCCCACTCGTCGACCGACGCGAGGAAGTCCTCCAGCGTCGAGACCCCCAGGGCTTTCCGTACGTCCTCTCGTGGGACGGTCTCGAGCAGAACCGCGACGCATTCAGCAGTGTGCCCGCGGTCCGGCATCAGAGGCGCAA
>Ga0210391_10002635_pt1 | contig 15438 bp, 7 predicted proteins | sample IncBWC12OmetaG_FD_160573 | JGI IMG/M metagenome (GOLD analysis project Ga0210391, IMG submission 160573) | Forest soil microbial communities from Barre Woods Harvard Forest LTER site, Petersham, Massachusetts, United States - Inc-BW-C-12-O ... | reverse complement strand
CAGCAGCCAGCAGGACATCGCGCAGAAATTTTTCGCGGCGACCGACGAGTCCCACGGATCGTTGAACGGCGAGCCATATGCCGAAGGAACGATCGGCGCACCGGTCCTTAAAAACCTGGGTGCCTACTTGGAATGTAAAGCTCTGGAAATTCTCGAAAGACATGGCGACCACGCCATCGTGGTGCTCGAGGTTTTGAACGCGGTGTTGCGCAGAGATGTCGAACCGCTAACGGTTTCCGGTTCTCCCTGGCAATACGGCGGTTAGTTGCCCAACCCCACGTAAAGCCCCATCCATGCTACCAGCCCAACCGTTCGGTGCAACACCATCCAGTGCGTTGATTCCGCAATGTTTCTGCGGGCCAAACGTGACCTGGCGGTGCAGGCCCATCACTCAAAGGACAACACAATCGCTTCGGTCGATTCCGATCAGGGTTTCGACACGCAAACTAATGCTGCGTTTCCTTCAACCACCTTCGACGCAATGCATCAGGCAGTCTGCGGGTGCCACGATAATGAAGTTGCTTACAATGTATGGGATTGGGAATTTCTGCGAAGTAAATTTTCTCAACTTTCCTCGACAGGACCTGCTTTGCCAAGCCAGTTCCATTCAGATGCGGCGCCATCACTGGCAAGCGCCTCCCACGGCGTCTATTTCTTTGCGCGCCGCGCCGACGGTAGAATTGGATACAACTACGCTTTGGTAGGACCGGCTGGCGGGGGCCGGCACGCCCATCCACCCCGTCCGTCCAGTGCGTGAACTCCAGACCCTGCTCAATGATGACATGGCCTCGTGTCTGGACATGGGCCGCCGACATCCCGGAGAAGCGCGTGCAATCGCGCAGGCCCACAGAGGTGAGGAGGATTTTCGGTCCAGCTTCAGTCCAATTCAAGAGGTCGGTTGCACCGCGTGTTTCCGCGTAAGCGACACCAGATGCGGCGCTTGTGTGATTTTGCCCGCTTTCTTGCAAAGCAAGCGCTCAATTAAGCAGCCAGGAGGCCGCCTGCCTGGTGAGCAGGGGCGCTACCGGGCTGCCGATGGACCCGGCAACGGCTGGGCGCAGCGGAGCAATCGCTGATTTTGGGCTTCGACAAACCAATAGCAAACAGAATGCAGCCTGACCGCAGCGCCGTGCTGCTGAAAATCCATGCGTCAAGGATATATCCACGGTCAGCAAGTGGATTCAAGATGCTCGCTTCGGAGATGGATTTCTCGGTGACATACGCTGCATAGGGTGATGAGATTCTCTTCCACATCGCCTCCCAGCAGGCTGCGCGGCTGCATGTGATGGACCTGCAGATCTTGGGAACTTCCGCATCGTTGGCATCGCCAGCTATCACGGTGGAGTACTCGCCGACAAAGCCGTTGATAGGAATCCGGATCCAAGCGAAGCCTAGGATTTCTTTGAAGAGATGATTTCATGATGCCTTCGGGATCCGCCGCAAGAACTCCTGCTGCTGGGAGTTCGGTAGCAGCAGGTAAATTCGACTGAGCGCCAAGAGCAGGGAGTCGGCGTTGCCGGAGACGTCCAGGTTCGCGCCGGCCAAGAAATCTGCACAGATCATCTCCAGACAGTGGCCCCGCGCCTTTTGACCACCAAGCATCAACGAAGTAACTTCCAGTGCCTGCTCGATGACCGCCACTTGGCTCTTATAGACCTTGAAATACAGCATCTCCCACGGCTCGGTTTCCTTGCCCGTCAGGTGTCTTTCCACCTCGCGCTTGAACTCCTCTCTCGGCATCTGCTTCGCTTTGTGCACCCAGGGTGCACAATCGAAGTTCTGTCTTTCCGCCCGCGCCACTTTGACCAACTCCCGGGCCTTGGTCCATCCCATCTCCCTGAGGTCGCGATGCGTCTCCCGCGGCAGCTGCTCGTGAATCGCCATCAGGTAATATGCCTTCCGTCGAGATTCGGGGAATTTCTTCTCCAGAAATTCATCAAAGGACTTCAGGTTGTCGACCCGCCAATATTGTCCTGCGCGTACTTCGCACAGGTAGCGACCCAGCTCCACAAAGCGCGTGTCCTGCTCCCGCTCCGTCGTCCGTTCCCAGTGCAGAATCTCGTCGATCTTCTCTAGCACGAACAAAGCCCGACGTTGATTCAGCTTGGGTGCCATCGGCGGTGGCCCGCTACTCCTGAAATTGGTCAATCCAATCAAGGTCGCTCGCTCCCGGCCGACGAATCAGTTTCGAGTCCAGCAGCTGCTGATCTCCCAGGCAAATTCCCAGATGGGCGCAGCTCACACAGCCGTTCTGGGGAAAGCGGATTCCGCTGTGCGGAAGGAACTGGCCCGCTTCAATCTGGTTGACCGTCGTCTCCACCAGCTGGCCGAACTCCCGGCGCCGTTGCTCATCAATGGTTGTCTTCAGGTACTGAATTTCGGGCGCGTTCTTTCGCACGAAAACGGCCAGGGCAACGTCTGAGATTCCGGTCATCCAGGAATAGCAAATCAGTTGTGGATCTAGGGCCAATAGACCCTGAGGCTGATCCGGATAGCGACACGTCGTCGTTTTCCAGTCGATGATGCATTTCGTCCCGTCCAGTTCGCCGATCGCATCGATGTACGAGACGAAATCGCCGCCAGACGGGAGGGACCGCGTGAGCTTCACTTGAAGATTCTCTTTTGGACGTCGTATCCGAACGCGATCATCCTGGGCAAACCGTTCGAGCAGGTGGATGCCCTGGTGATAGAGCCGGTCCCAGGAGTCATTCTTCGCATATGCAAGAGAAGCGTCCTGGTATTTGCGCCATTCCTTAAAGAACGCGGTAGTTGAATCTTCCCCGGCGAAATAAGCAGCCAAAGAGTTCTCAAAGCAGCGGCCGAACATCATGGACGCCTTGTCTTCCTTTTCGCGCCAGCCATCGAGGTATCGGTAGCGATACTGCCGCGGACAGCGTAGGTACTGGCTAATCTGCGTGAAGCTGTACATCATTTGAACCTCCTGCCACGACACCTTCGCGAGCATCCTTGGAGATGAAATCCCATTCGCTGGATGGCGCAAATGCTTCGAGGTTGAGAAATGTACGTCCGGCGAATGACTTGCGGCTGGTTCGCAGAATGCCGGTGAGACCGAGTAGGGCCTTCTCATCCACTTCGTCTCGGCCGAGCAGATCCGGGTCGTAGCCGAAATCCCGCAGGAACCAGTTCAATTTCCATAGCGACTTTTGTGTGCAGTAGAGCCGCCCCGCGATCTTGCGGGAGGCAAATTCATTAGGCTCTATGACTGCGAAGCTGAGGATGAAGAAGGGCTTCTGTGGGTGCCAGCGATAGTAAGCTCGGTCCACTCGCACCAGGAAGATGCCTTCCAGGAATTCGTTTGCTTGCGCCGGCTCGACATGTAAACCCGGAAAATGCCGTTTCATGACCTCACCTCCTCAGGCTGGCTATAGCTGTTCAACTTGCAAAGCAATGCGGCGCGATCTTTGGCGGCTTCTTCGGCCACGGTCAAGACAAAGGCTTCGACGAGATCACGGCCGGCGTCGCGGAGTGATTCCGTGCCGCAGAAGTCGGCCGCGTAACGTTTCACCAGGTTGGGATCGAGATCGTACTTTCGAATCAGGAGGCAGAGCTTGTCCCGCAGTCTGGGCTGGCAGTTGGCAGAACCGTTGCCGTTCGACGGAACTGCATGGCTTCGCGTTCCATTCGTAGGTTCTTGCGGGAAAGAATTCGATCCGAGTTCCTCAACCGAGCAGAGCCCGATTCCGTAAGCCTTGCGCAACGCGCGGTTGACGGCGCGCGTTTCGGCAACCCGCATCTCGGCGCCGCGGACCACGGGAGACGTGTTGGAGGGATCAGCATCGCCATAGCCGACGAATCCTATCGAAGAGGGGCGTTTGAAGACGGTCGCCTTGAAAACCCAGCGACCTGCCAATGGATCGGAAGATTGATCCACGTGCTCTACCCTGATACCAGCACAGCGTTTTCGCGCAGCCAATCGTAGAAGAGCAGCGTGCGTTACGTACCAGCCACCATTCATATGCAGAATCTCACCAGCTGCTAAGGAAAATCCGAAATGTAAGGTTAAGTCGCGAAGCCGATTTAAGGCACTCGGTGACCTTCCCGCATCTAAGCGTTTCGCTAACCTAATGTTTTGTCGGGCTAAATTTTTGAGCCGACCCACGGCCCCATTTTGACCCTTCATAGAGGGCGACCTCTCTTTGTGAACATTGTTCACCAATGGTATCCACTGGGGCCTGGCTTGTCAAGCGAAGAGTTTGCGAAGAATGATCCAGTACCCTAGAATGCCAGGTAGGCGCTATGAAGAAAGAAGACAGAATTGGTGTCAGGGTCTCCGTTGAGCTGAAGAAGGCTCTGATACAAATTGCGAAGCATGAGGATAGAAGCCTCGCTCAAGTGTGCGAGATTTTTCTGAGGGAAGGGGCTTTGTCTTACAAAGAGGACGGGGCAAAGTTTTTCCAACGCGTACTCGGGCGCCACAAACGACAAGTTGAGGAGTAACAATTCTGCTGAAGTGTACTTGTAGTGCTATCGAGAAGTCGTCCGCCCGAGCCGCGCAAATTCGCACCCTCTCACGGACTTCGCTCCTCCCCTTAGTGTAAGCTCTAACCTCGTTTCGATGACTTCAGCGAAGTGAACGCTCCTAGCCACCAAGAGAATGTCCTTTGATTCCTGCATCTATGGGCTGTCGCTCATTTTTCGTAGTCAGCCTTCGTCGCTTCTGTCCCAGCATACGATTCCGAAGAACAGAGATTTCCCGCTGCTCCCGCTCGCGACTTTCCCGCAGCTGAGCTAACGTATGCTGGGCCGTCCGAAGCCACTTCTGCGCTTTGGGCGTTGAATCAGATGCTCTCTGGAGTGGAAAGCGAACGCTCCTTTCGTCGCCGTTTACAATGCGTACGCCTCGCACGTAGCGTCGGCCTCGCCCCACATGTGGTCTGCGGGACTGTGCGGGCCGTGAACGGTGATGTAATCGCTAGCCCACAGCCCACGTTTCCTGAATTCTATTGCCCATTTCAGCCAGGCTTCCCTGTCGTCCCTCTTGTTGAGGGCAGCCATTCGCCCTCTCCTTCGTGGGCCGGCTTTTCCAGTTTTTCTGGCGTTCGGTCCGTTCGAATCACGCGTACTAATGTCCGAGAACAATTTCGCGCCGAAGCCTATCGATTAGCTGACCGATGGCCACGTTGTGGTTTCAATTGGACTAGTTTGCTTTCTCGAACGCGGAACGACACCGCGGCGAGCAACGTCTACATATTCGCATCGACCACTAAGGAGAACGTTGCAGCGGTGACTGCGCTGTAGGGGAGCGGTCGGTTGGGGAATGGTCGTTACGAGGTCGCCGCTGAGGACAAATCACGCTGATGCGAACGCCGAAGGGTGCAAAGCAGCTGTGAATTCCACGTGTCCGAGCGCCAACTATGTGAGTGCTTCCATTTTACTGTCTGTTTATTCATTCCACGTCCTGAAACCACGACGTCCGCCCCTAGCGCAAATAAACAGAAGCTCCGGACGGTAGCGGAGGAGACCTTCCCTGAGGGCGGGCATAATTACCTGTGCATCGCTGTTTGATCACACTATGTGCAAAAGTTCGCGCGTGGAGAAACCAGGTGCCGATTCGGGACGCGATTGGCAGACTCTACGCGAAGCGAACCCCAAGTTCAATCAGACATGACGGACGAGGTATCCGTATGTCGCTGGAACAGTTGCGGTCGTACTGCGATGGCCGATCATCACACCAATTGCTTCGGGCGGGTGTCCCGCAGCCTATTGGTTTATTCGTACCAGACGAGTTGTTTGAAATTGGCTCAGCTCGAGGAAACGCCAGGCGAGATGGCCAGCTGTGAGCTTGCGGACTGCACTTTAGTGGGCCGTGAGTTCGCAGCCGACGCGACGGCGGGCCGGGCGAGGCCGCGTCGCGTTCGGATCAGATCACCTCTGACAGGGAAGGTCTAAGTCGTTGCTTTCAGGGGCCGTCGCTGCGGCCGCGATGCCGGGTCAGACGGCACGATTATTCGCTTCACCAACGTGGCGTAACTAGGATCGAATGGAGAAGAGAAAGCCATCGGCTATCGGTCGAGCCGATCACTTTTGAGGGCACGAATCCGCGATGTTTCAATCGCGGATTTTTTTGCGCGCTTGGAAAACAAGCCGGACCAAAATGGAGTTAAGGGCGAATGTCAATGCAGAGTCGGGACAATTTGGACCACCGGCTGAACAGGAACGCCATCGGCGCCGTGGCCGCATCAATCGCACGCCCAATCGCCACGTAGGCGAAATATTTGCCGGTGGCGGCACGACCGAGTTAGTCCGCGGCGAACCGGACGGAGTTCCGCAACCCATGATCTGGGATGGCCGGAGCGAGATCGTGGGATCAATCGTGGAGCATGATGGACAATTGTACGAGCTGGCGCCCACCGAAGCCAGCAGTCAGCGACGCGCAGAACAACGTCACCACCTGTGCCTGCGACTCTAGATCGTCACCGGAGGGGGTACGATGTTTTTCGTTAAGCGCCGCGGGTCGGCAACAGCGCTTGATGTCACGGTCTGACGGGCGGCAACCGAAAAGGGGAAAGCAGCGTTTGTTATCGGTCCGAGTGTCCAACAAGTGTTGAGGTGGATAGCAGCGCGACGCCAATCCAGGAAGCGCCCGCCCAGCCGAATGGGGAATAACACCATCCGCTCAGTACAGCGCCAATTCCATCGTGGGCGGCCTACCCGTGCACCGTCGGGGGAATTTCGGCCACCGCGTACACGTTTGGATAGCCTGCGCCAAGGGGATTTCTGCGGATGGGTTCGGCCATTCTGTCGTGCCTGTGCACGCAGATCAAGAATGGCAACTACGGTGAGGCCATTATTTATTAAGGATGCTGTAAGGGAATTCGAAAATATCCCAATCGTCCCCCGGTGAACGCGATCGCGACTGTAGTTCGCTGCGCGGCTACTGCGTCTGGAAGAACGACGTAAACGTCGGATACACCGGGTTCAGGGCGACATCCGTAGCTTGAACCGGTTGGAGGTAACCCGAGTAAGGAATTGTCAACGTGTACTGCACGCTGCCGCCAGTCAAGCTAGATGTGGGCGTGAAAGTTACCGCCTTCGCGTCCGACGAAAGAGAGAATGTCCCGGGCACGACCGCGTTATTGCTCGTAACTGTCAGTATGAACGAGCTGGTATTAAACGACACCGGGTTCATCGGATTTGTGAACTGAACGATGATCGACGAGTTCGTCGCAACCATGGTCGCGCCATTCGCCGGAGTGACACTTACCACTGTCGGATCTGGCAATATCGCGCCCGTGCCGGTCGCAAAAGTATCCGTGACGGCCGTATTCATGGCGTTCCCTGCCAGATCGGCAGCGCCGTTGATTGTTATGGTGTACGTGGTTCCGGGGGTTAGAAGACCAGGAGTATTCAACGTGAGCACTTGGCCAGCGCTGGAGAGCGTTGGCGAAGTAACCACCGTCGATCCGTTCGCTTTCAGGGTCACTCCGCTCAAACTATTGGCGGCTACAGGGCGATCGAATAAGACCTGAACTATTGCGTTGACGGGTACGTTCATAAGGTTGTTGATCGGATTGACGGCAAGTACCTGCGGCGGCGTTGTATCTGGAGCCGATCCCACCGTGAAACTGCTGACGGAGGACGTCTCCACGTTGCCAGCCAGATCCGTCGCGCCATACGAATAGACATTGACGCTATCTCCGGGCGTCAATGCGCCAACGGGTGTGAAAATTGCGGTCATGCCATCGGTACTTAGCGAAACCTTGGCAGGTATGGCGGTAGCAAGCGTGGCATCGTTCAAGCAGTTAGAATAGAAGTAATTGTAAAATACGTCTGGATTCGCGCAGTAATACTGAACGATTGACGCTAGGTTCATCGGCTCGTTGAACTGCAGCACTACGGAGGCGTTTGTCGGCACGTTTGTTGCCCCGTTCGCGGGCGAATTGGCCACTACAGCGGGTGGCGTTGTATCCGCGGCCGCCCCGGTCACAAACGTAGTGGACTGCGTCGTCACGGAATTTCCCGCCACGTCCTGCACTCCACTGATCGCTAGCTTGATCGTCGTGCTCGCAGGCAACGGTTCCACCGGCGTGAACGTAACGTACGTGTTCGTCGAATCGAACGTCACCGTTGTCGGTATCTGCGTTGGCGTGGAACCGTAACTGAGCGAAACGCTCGTCGAGTTCACGGTCAGCGGGTTGATTGGTTTGCTGAACGTCACTTCTACCAGCCCATTTAGCCCGACATTCTGTTGATTGTTCGGCGGCGCCACTCCGAGGACCGTAGGAGCGGTCGTATCAGGCGCCGCGCCGGTATAGAAGTAGGAGTAGAAGCCGCCGTTGCCAGTATAGGGAACTCCACTCGAATTCTGCAGGCCCGATGTAACGTAGACGTAGTAATACGTCGAAGATGGTGATGTGCCGGCTGCTAGCTGGGAGCTTGGCTTAATCTGAATGGTGTTTCCGGACGCCAGCAGAGATGCGGTGCTCGGAACCAAATTGTTGTTCTGATCCATCATATAGGCAGTGGACGAACTCACTGTGGAAGCCTTCAGAGCCTGGCTGAATTGAACGAACGCGGAGGCGTTCAGAGGCACTCCCGTTGCTCCGTAGGTGGGGCTGACCGCCACCACCACTGGCGCGGTTATCGCCGGATTGCCCACCACGGTGAAGGATCCGTAAAACGCAGCCAGCGGGTTACCGGACTGGTCAGTGATAGTGCTATCCAAGTGGACCTCGATCAATGCTCCGTAGGTCAGTGGCGCGCTGGGAACAAACTCAATGGAGGTGCCGGCGCCGGAAATATTTGTAGTTCCAGCCAAGGTGACTCCGTTCTGAACGATATGGAAACCGCCATTAACCGTTGATTGATTCAAAGGTGCGTTTGCGAAAAGCGTAATCACCGCATTCGTTGGCACACCAGTTGCGCCGTTACCGGGCAACATTGTTACGATGCTCGGGCCCGAGCTCGGTGGCGTAGGGGCTGTGGTGAACTGGCTGTCGAGATTCGTCGTCGACGCGTTTCCACTTAGATCCGTGATCCCCGGCCAGGAGACGACTGTAATTGTGGAAGATGGCGGCAAGACCGTCGTGAATGTAGCCGTGCGATTGTCCGCGGATATGGAAGGCGAAACATTGAGGAATGTATTGCCGACATACAAAGCCAACGTGGCCTGACTGACGGTCGCGGGGTTCACGGAATGCGAGAACACTACGGATACCACCGCATTCTGTCCGACTCCCGTGGCGCCGTTCGCCGGAGTCACCGAAGTTATGGTCAGAGGCGTCGCGGCTGGCGATGTTACAGGCGAGTAGAAAAGGGTATTCGTGTCAATCCCAGCGTCACCTTCGGGATCTTGCACGCCGTAGAGAGACATTACAACGTAAGCATTGTTTGCCGCTGTGCTCGGTGCCCAGGGTGAAAGCGGCGTGAACGTCACGATAGTGTTTCCGCCCGATACTGCTAGCGTTCCCGCTACTTCCGCATTGCCGTTCGGTGTGTACTCCGTTGCATACACGCTGCCGCTATTTACCGTCTGAGGATTGATCGGTCCGCTGAAAGTAAACACCACCGGAGTCGTCAACGTTCCGATCGTCGCCCCGTACGCCGGGTTCACCGTCACGGTCGGCTCGGTGGACGTCGGCGTTCCATTCGTCTTGAACGTACTGGTGAACGGAGTGACCGTGTTTCCGTTCACGTCCTTGAAGCCGCTGACGTTGACTGTATACGTCGTGGAAGCCGTCAAATTGGCATTCGGCACGAACTCCAAGGTAACTTGATCGGCTGCTAAGGTGACGGTGCCGGCGACCGCCGGCGACAGAGTGATCGAGCTTCCGCTCACCGTCAGCGGATCTACCTGCGTGCTGATTACTGCCGCGATGTACACGTCCTGCGGCACCGTCGTCGTTGTGCCGTTGGGCGGATTGATGCTAACGACCGTCGGCGCCGCGGTGACAGTGGTGGTGCTTGTAGTGAAGAAAGTGTAGCTGCCCGAGCCAGCGTTTCCGGCTACATCAGTGTAGCCAGAGGAAATATTGCAGGAGAAAAAGTAGCATCCGGCAATTTCAAATACGTAGCTGGTGTTCGGCTGCAGCGGCTCGGCTGGCGTGAACGTCGCGCTCATGGCGTTCGCCGCAACCACTAACGTCCCGGAGATTCTATAGGCCGTATTGTAGTTGTAGAACCCGAATTGCGAAGCCGTCAAGGACAACGGATTAATCGGCTTGCTGAACGTCACGATCAAGGGCACGTTCAACCCTACCCCAGTGGAACCAGTGGCGGGATTAAACCCGGTTACCGTCGGACCAATCAGGTCAATTGTTAATCCGCTGGTGAATGCGCTCGTAAGGGTTCCCGCCAGCTGATTACCGGCTGTGTCCTTCACCCCGATCGCGGTGATTGTGTAGCTCGCGCTCGGGAGAAGCGGCGATGCCGGAGTGAGAGACAGAGTCTGATTTCCGTTCGAGAGAGCCTGCGTGGTAGCCACTGTCGATCCGCCTTCGTTCAAGGTGACCTGGCTGAGAGTCGCGGGATTCACTGGCTCGTTGAAGTACAAATCCACCACAGTATTCGTCGGAACCGCTGTCGCGCCATTCGCCGGATTCGTTCCGATCACTTGAGGTACGGTTGTGTCGACGTTGTACGAAGTAGTGAAAGAAGATTGAACGGAGTTGATCCCCGCTTGCACGTTTCCGGACAAATCCTGCGCCTGAGACGAATACACGTAAATAACTGTGCCCACAGGCAAGGGCCCGGTGGGAGCAAGCGTCGCAGTCAGGCCGTTGGCGCTGACTGTCAGAGTCGCCGCGATGTTCTGGCCGATTGAACTGTCGAACAGGTAGTTGTAGGTCGGGCTGACGGTCTGTGCATTAATCGGCTCACTGTATTGAATTATCACCACCGAATTGCTCGGAACGTTCGTTGCGCCGTTCAACGGTGTAATCGTAACGGCTGGACCGATCGTATCCGCTGTTGCCGCAGTCTTGAATGTGGTGGACTGCGCCGTATCTGCATTTCCGGCGACGTCTTGTACGCCATTGGTAATCGCAACCGTCACTGTGGTGCTGGGCGGCAGAGGCGTCGTCGGTGTAAATGTCACTTGGGTATTCGTCGAGTCGAACGATACGGATGTCGGAATGGCAGTGGCCGGGGTGCCGTAGCTAAGTGAGACTGTGCTCGAGTTCGCTGTTATCGGGTTGATCGGCTCACTAAACGTTACCACCACCAGTCCGTTCAATCCCACATTCTGCTGATTGTTCGGCGGCGCCACTCCGAGGACCGTGGGAGCGGTCGTGTCAGCGGCCGTGCCAGTGTAGAAGTACTCGGTGTATAGAACTGCAAGAGCAACACCGCTGCTGTTTTGCACGCCGGTGGTCACGTTCACCTGGTAGTAAGTGGATGTAGGTGAGGTGCCAGCGGCCAGGTTCGAGCTTGGCTTGATCTCGATGGTATCGCCTGGCGGCAGCAAGGTCACAGTGGCCGGCACGATGCTGTTGTTCTGGTCAGTCAAATAAGCGGTTGATGAACTCACCGACGAGGGATTCAACGCCTGACTGAACTGTACGAATACACCAGCGTTCACCGGCACGCCCTGTGCACCGTTCGTTGGGCTCGTCGCAACCAACACTGGCGCCGTCGTCGCAGGATTACCGGCGACGGTGAAGGATCCATAAAAGGCATTCAGCGCATTTCCGTACTGGTCCGTCACCGTCTGATCCACATTCACTTCGATCAGGGCACCGTAGGTGAAAGATCCTGTGGGAACGAACTCAATTGACGTTCCATCTCCAACTGTATTTGCAGAGCCGCTCACTAGTACACCGTTCTGCGAGACATGCACGCCTCCATTGACCGTGGAAGCGTTCAGAGGTGCGTTGGCGAAGAGTGTGATGACGCTGCCCGTAGGCACTCCTGTAGCGGCATAGCCGGGCCTCATCGTTACGATGCTCGGGCCGGAATTCGGAGGTGTGGCTGCTGTGGCGAACTGGCTCGTCAGATTCCCGGCCAGCGCATTTCCGGACAGATCCGTGATCACGGTTGTCGCAATTACCGTGATTGTAGAAGACACCGGCAACGTCGTAGTCAGCATCGCAGTTCGATTGTCCGCAGACATCGAAATGCTCGCATTGAGATTCGAGTCTCCGGCAAAGACAGCCAGTGTCGTGCCAGTCACCGTCGCGGGATTCACAGAATGCGAGAACGTCACGGATACCACCGCATTCTGCCCGACTCCGGTAGCGCCGCTCTTCGGCGTCACCGAAGTAATGGTCAACGGCGTCACTTCAGGCGTTGTAGCCGGAGTGTAGAAAAGAGAGTTTGTACTTACTGAATTTCCCTCAGGGTCTTGAACTCCAGATACGTACACGTACACGTATGTGTTGCTGGCCACCGTGCTCGGTAGCCAAGGTGCAACCGGTGTAAGCGTTACGACGGTGTTCCCGCCCGACACCGCCAGCGTACCGGCAACTTCCACGTAGGCACTGCCCGTGTACTGCAATGCGTACACAGTTCCACTATTCACCGTCTGTGGGTTAATCGGCGCACTGAAAGTGAACACCACTGGCGTCGTCAGTGTTCCGATCGTCGTCGCGTACGCAGGATTCACCGTCACGGTTGGCGCCGTGGTCTCGGTGGTTCCGTTCGTCACGAACGTGCTAGTGAACGAGGTCACCGTATTTCCGTTCACATCCTTAAATCCGCTCACGTGTATCGTGTACGTCGTCGCTGCCGCCAGGTTGGCAGTGGGCGCAAACTGCAGCGTCACGCCGTCGCTCGCCAAAGTTACTGCTCCCGCTACTGACGGCGTCAGCGTAATCGAACTACCGGTCACGGTGAGTGGGTCCACCAGCGTACTAATCACCGCCGCGATTTGCACATTCACCGGCACCGATGAAGTAGTGCCGTTCGGCGGATTGATGCTCACCACCGTCGGCGCTGCGGTCACCGCGGCCGTGCCCGTGGTAAATACCGTGTAGCTACCAGATCCGGTGTTCCCGGCGACGTCGGTGTACCCGCCGGCGAGACAGACATAGGCGCAGGTGGCAACGTTAAACACGTAGGACGTGCTCGGAAGCAGCGCCTCGGACGGCGTGAACGTCGCGCTCATGGCGTTTGCCGCGATCGACAGGGTCCCGGAAATCTCGTAGTCCGTGTCGATGTCCATTAGCGCCAATTGCGAAACCGTCAACGACAACGGATCGATCGGCTTGCTGAACATCACTATGAACGGCGCGTTCAGCCCTACTCCGGTTGAACCGTTCACAGGGTTAAATCCGACCACCGCAGGGCCGGTCGTGTCGCTAGTCGAACTAGCCGTGAAGGTGGCTGTTCCGGGGTTGATCAGCGCATTGCTCGCGAAATCCGTCAGTTCGGAGTTGTAGTTGATCGCATAGGTGGCTCCCGCGGTGAACGGGTTTGTGGGGACAAACGAAATCTGCTGGGCGTTCGTCGAGACGCTGAACGTCCCGGGAACTGCAGTTCCACCTTGCGTAACCGTGAGACCCGTGGGTTGTGTCAGCGGACTAATAGGCGCGCTGAAGCCCACGACGATCGTCGTGTTAGTCGGAACACCCGACGCGCCATTGGGGGGATTTGTACCAATCACAGATGGACCCGTCGTGACCGTCGAGTAAGCAGTCGTGAAACTAAGCGGAGTCTGGGCTCCGTACACGAAGCTGTTGCCGTAGACATCCTGAATACCACTTTGGATATATAGATACTGAATTCGACCAACGGCCAACACTTGGCTGGGAGTGACCGTCAGGATTCGGCCCGAGGCATCCAGCGATACCGACACGGGAATATTCGAAACTTGGCTGTCGCTGAGTTGGACGTTGCTCGCGATTGCGGTCGCCCGGTTTATCGGCTCCGTGAATTCCACTTGTATCAGCGCGTTCACCGGCACGCCTGTCGCGCCGATAACTGGTGTCGTCTGCAGTACGGCTGGCGGAGTGGTGCTGGCGTTCTGTACGTTGAAACCGCTTGTGACCGAAAGCGTTTGAGTGCCTGTTTTTACCTGCACGGTCTGCGCGCCCAAGGTTGCGCCAGTCGCGATCACAAGCGTAGCGGTAAACGACGTGGGCGACGTCACCGTAACTGTGCCGAACCCTCCACTCGGGCCGCCCGACACTTTAATATTGGGTCCGAAGCTGGCCTGTGTGGTGCCTTGGACGAAATTCGTGAACTGTGATGTCACTGTCACGGTCGCCGTGGAATTCGGCGTGCCCACATTGGGGCTGATAATTGTGATTCCGGGAATGCCCACAGCGATATTGAAGGTCGCCGAGGCGACTTCCGTTCCAGTCGTTGCAGAAACAGTCGTAGGTCCTACCGGGGCCCCATCCGATATCGTTACCGGAACCGAGAGCAGCGTTGGACCGCTGACGGAAACTGTCCCAACTGTGGCGTAGCCTCCCGCAAGACTGATCGTGGTGGTTCCTTGGACGAAATGAGTGAACGAACCATTCACCATTAACGTGAACGACTGGCCTTGCATTGCGGTTGTCGGATTCGTAGTGATCGTCGCGACGCCGGACTGAACAGAGAATTGACCCGTGATGCTAGCGACCTCGGCTCCGGTAGTGATCGTGACGTTCCGGGGACCAAGTGAAGCATTTGCGGCGATTGTGATGTTGAGCACCGCATCAGTAGCATCGCTAGCGGTCGTGGAATTTACGGTGATTCCCGTGCCGCTGAAACTTCCGACCGACGTCGGTCCAAAATGAGTGTAGAGGCCCGTCACGGTGACGCTTAGGGTTGCTCCTTCATTGCCAGATGAAGGATTGAGCAATGTAATTTGAGGAGTGCCTGCAGTGACGGTGAAGGTTCCAGTTACCACTTCACCGCCAGTGGTCAACGTCACGGTCTGCGCTCCGGCCGTCGCCGATGCGGACACAGTGACGTTTACGGTGGCGCTGGTCAAGCTGCTTACAACAACCGAGTTCACCGTGATGCCGCCAGTAATACCCGCAGTTGTCGTGCCATTTGCAAAATGCGTGCCACTGCCGGTCACCACCAACGAAACGGCGCCGAACCCTTGCGGTTCGGAGGAAGGCGCGATGGAACTGATCGACGCACTGCTGGCGCTCACCGTGAAATTAGCTTGAACAATCTGCGTCCCCGTAGTCATGGCCAACGTATACACGCCGACCACTGCCGTTGGCGATATCGTCACGTTCAAGCTCGCGGCCGTCGAACTTTTAACCGTGACTGAATTGACCGTGATGGCCCCGCTGCTCCCAAATGTCGCAGTTGTAGCTCCATTCACAAACAGAGTATTCACTCCAGTTACGCCAATCGTGACTGTTTGGCCCTGGACGCCGCTTGTTGGGATGAGTGTGATTGACACGGGACCAGCCGCCGTCACCGTCAGCGTGACTCCCGGACTGGTCACGCTTCCCGATGCCGCCGTGATGCTCGTCGTCCCTGCCGCTACTCCCGTCGCTACTCCCCTGGCACTGATCGTCGCTGTCGCCGTGCTCG
>Ga0210391_10002634_pt1 | contig 15441 bp, 17 predicted proteins | sample IncBWC12OmetaG_FD_160573 | JGI IMG/M metagenome (GOLD analysis project Ga0210391, IMG submission 160573) | Forest soil microbial communities from Barre Woods Harvard Forest LTER site, Petersham, Massachusetts, United States - Inc-BW-C-12-O ... | reverse complement strand
AGCCGAACAGATGGGCGAGCCCCAGCGCGATCGCGACGAGGGCGCCGAGGGTCAGGATAATGGCCCCCAGCGCGCGCCACGAGCGGTAAATGACCAGCACCAGCGTCATCAGGAATATGCCGAACAACGGCATGAAGCGCACCGTCGCCGCGCCGGTCTGCCGCTCGAGCCAGGCGTCCAGCCAGGGCGACCCGACGCGCCGCACCATGGTGAAGGGCCCGCCCGACGTCTCGAGGGGCAGAGCGAGCGAATCGATCGCAGTCAGCGCACGATTGCGCTCGGCCGGCGAATTCACATGCAGTTCGAGAGCGATGCCCAGATAGTGATCGCCCAGAAGCCCGGCGCGGCGGAACATCGGCGTCCCGGTCGCGAAAGCGCGCAATCGACCGACTTCGGCCGCGCTGATTTCCCCGCCAGGAGCTCCTCGACGATAGAGATCCAGGAAACTGTGAGCCTCGATTTGGGGAATCTTCGCGAGTTCATGTTCGAGCCGGTCGGCCGCGCGCAGGGGCTCGAGGCCGAGAGGGTCCGGCGCCTCGAGCATGATGAGCGCCTGATCGCCCTCGGGGAACAGCCGGTCGAATTCGGATGTGGCGCGCGCCACGGGATCGCCGGCAACGATCAGACGCTCGATGGCGGGATCGTCGGGGATCTGCAGCGCGCCGTATATTCCCGCCGCCGTCAGCGCGAGGAACAGGCCGGCGATCCAGCTGCGCACTCTCAGGATGCGTATAAAGAATTGAACGACTTTCGCCGAAGCAGGCACACTCATGGACGACAGTGCGCTCCTTTAACCCGGGAAGACCGGTCGCGCCGGAGCATGATAGCCTAACTGGATGACGACGCTGTTGGCCGCATCGCTCGCGACTCTGGTGTTCTGCGCGCCCGGATATCCCGGCGGAGCCGGCGACGCGCAGCCTCTGCTGGACCAGTTCGCGGCTGCCACGGCCGCGATTTCGGGCTGGCCGGCGGGGAGTCTCGGCGCCGTCTACGATCCCACCGAGGAGGGCGGCCTTGCGAAGCTTGCGGGCAACGATGCGGTGCTCGCCTTCGTGCCGTATCCCTTCTACGTGGAGCACGCGGCGCAACTGCATTTGACGCCGCTGGTCCAGGCGGATATGGCGGATATCGGCCCGCAACAGCGCTGGACGCTGGTTGCCAAGTCCGGCCGCCTCACGGGCCCGGCATCGATGACCGGGTACCTCTTGCTCAGCACCGCCGGCTACGCGCCCGATTTTATTCGGCACAGCGCTCTTCAGGACTGGGTGCTGCCGGCAGACGTCAAGATCGAGTTCACCGGCCAGGTACTCAGCGCACTGCGGCGAGCTGCGGCCGGTGAACCGGTCGCGGTATTGCTCGATCAGACTCAAGCCGCGGCGCTGCCGAGCCTGCCGTTCGCGGCCGAGCTCAAGTCCGTGGCGCAGTCAGCGGAGCTGCCCGTTGCGCTCATCGCCGTGGTCGGCTCTCGGCTCGCGCCACCCCGCGCGAAGGCGCTGCAGGAGGGATTGCTCAAAATGGGCCGCTCTGGGGGCAGCAGCGAGTCGCTGGCGCCGCTGCGCTTGCGCGGTTTCGTGCTTCCTAAGCTGCCGTCTCGCACGGCGCCGTGAAGACGAGTTTCTTTTGCGGGGTGTCCATCCTCGCCCTCACCGCGTGCGCGACGCAGCCGCAGTCACCGCCCCTCCCGCGCGCGCAGCCGTCCACAACGCAGGAGCTCGCTGCCGCAATCGATGCGGACGCAAGGCGGAGCGATCATGAGGCGGATGCCAAAGTTCGCGCCGAGCTGGCGGCAGAGGCGGGGCGCGATGCGGACGCCTGCCTCGCGCGCGAGCCGCAGGCGGCGGCCTGCCTGTATGGCGGCGCCATCGCGCTTGGACTCGAGGCGAGGGCGCACCCAGCGCGAGCCGGCGAATCCCTAAACAGCATGCTCGACAAACTGGCGCGCGCCGAGTCCTCAGATCCCAACTATGACGAGGCAGGTCCCGCGCGCGTGCGGGCGCTGGTATTGATCCGCGCACCGGGCTGGCCGCTGGGACCCGGCGACACCGAGGCGGGATTGGATGCCGCGCGTCGCGCGGTGGCGCTCCGGCCGCTATACCCACCGAACCTGCTGGCATTGGCGGAAGGCTTAGCCAAGACGGGAGACCGGAGCGGCGCCCGGGACGCCTATGCACGCGCTCGCGATGCGGCACAGGCGCTGCCCGACGCGGCTGACCGCAACGATTGGCTGCGCGAGGCCGATCAGGGACTGAAGCACTAGCCCCGTCCTTGCCTAGGCTCTGGGTTGCGCCCGGATGAAGGGTCCTTTCTGCGAGGAAGGCACCGGCCGGCGTCGAGTCTTGCGCCAGAGATCGAAGATCGCGAGCATTCCGGTCAGCGCCGCGAGCGCCGCGAAATAGGCCGGCGGCCCGAACACGGACATGAGTCCGCCCGCGAGCACGGGGCCGATGGCCGCCGCCGACCCGTTCAGCAGCAGAAGCGCGCTGCTCGCAGCCACCATTTGCGCGGGCTCGAGCTTGTCGTTGACGTGCGATACCGCAAGGGAATAGAGCGTCAGTGCGAATCCGCTGAAGAGGCCGGAGAGGGCCAAGAATAGGCCATGGGGCATGGCGGGAAACGCGACGATGCTACCCGCGACGAGCATTGCGCAGGTACAGATGCCGGCGATCACCGTGCGCCGGTCCACTCGATCAGACAGGCGGCCGACGGGATATTGCGTCGCGACGGCGGCGAGAATGCTGACGGCCATGAAGGTCGCTATGTTCTTGGTCTCCAGGCCGCTCAAACGAGCGTACACCGGACCCATCGAGAAAATAATGGAGGAGATCAGGCCGGAGGCGGTGATCGCCACGACGCCGAGCGGCGTGTCGCGATATAGGTCGCGAAGCCGCACCTTGCCCGGCGACGCGCTCGCCGGTATGGGCTGTGCCGATACCACGATGGGAACCATGGCCAAGGAGATCAGCACGGAGACCAGCATGAAGGGCGTGGGCGTGTGCGGATTCGACAACACCAGCAAGAACTGTGCTGCGCCCAAGCCGACGTACAAGACGAGCATGTACACCGCCAGCAGCCTGCCTCGATTCGCCCTGCTGGCCCGATCGTTGAGCCAGCTTTCAGCCACGACGTAAATACCCGCGAAACATATCCCGGACACGAGGCGCATTGCGCCCCAGGCTACGGGATTGACGAAACAGCCTTGGACCAGAATCGCCACTGAGGCGATGGCCGCCAAGGCTGCGAATACCCGGATGTGCCCGATCTGCCGCAGCAGAGGCGGAGCGATCATGGTGCCGAGCACATATCCCACGTAGTAGCAGGACATGACGGCACCCGTCACCGGTGTCGGGAACCCTTCGAGAGTGGCACGCAGTCCAAGGAGGGTGCTTTGTAGACCGGCGCCCAGCATGAGAACACCCATGCCGAGAAGCAGCGGCCAGGTTGCGCTGATTACACTGAGCGGCATGGCCACGCCAGTATATCGCGCGGCCCGCCGCTCCGTCGGTGCGTCCGTTCCGTCGGCGCGTGAGATATAGTTAGACGATGAGTACCAGGATTGTATTTGCGGCGGCTCGCCTCGACGACGCCGACGCGATGGCAAGATTCCTGTCCGATATCCCGAACCGCGATGATCTTGCCAGGGTGCTTCGGGAGAGAAAGCCCGTTTCGTCGCGCGCGTACGACGATGACAGTTGGACCGCGCGTTTCGTCGCCAGCGATGGATGCGTGGTCAAATGCTTTGCCGTGACCGGTATCACGATCGATCAGGCCGAAATGGTTGCGGCCGCCTGCCTGCATCTTTCCGCATGGGACGAGAATGAGTTCCGACAGGCGGTCGTGGAGTCGCTGGGCACCATGCTCGATCCCGCCGACTGATCGGACGATGTCCGTCCGGTCGTCCGCGGACACTGTCCGCGGTCAGGGCAATCTCGCCGCAAAAAAATATTCCCTTCAAAAATAGCAGCTTAGGCAGTACCGTCGCTGGCACGGCGCTTGCTTTGTTCTGGGTGCGGATTTCATTAACTAGGAGATACCCCATGACTACTCAGATCTCGACAAAGCTCGCCGCCCTTGCCGTCGCCCTGACCATGAACAGTTTGCTCATCGGCGGTGTGGCCTATGTATTCAGCATCGAAGCGTCCCGATCGACCACGATTACCGTGGAGCGCGCGGCGCTGCCTCTGCATGCGGTGGCGTGAACACTTGGGTGTTGCCGATCGTGTAGGACGGTCCCGACACACGCTTGCGCGCTGGTGACCCTGGCGTCCGGGCGGCCGCGGGGTCATCATTCCAGGATGAAGTAGGCTGTCCGTGCGGTTGCCGCACAGCAAGGAGCACCCATGAGAACATTTGCCAGCTTTTTCATTGCCGCGTACCTGATCTACGGGTGCGCCTCCGGCGGCAACATTCCCCACGACGACAGCCCGGGCGCCACCAAGCGCGATTCCGGTCCCGCCCTGTGCAAGGACGGATCGACCCCGCCGTGCAACGACCGCGATTGACCGCCGATCTCTCCAAGGCCGATGCCTATCGCGAATTGCACTCGCAATTGACCGCGCTCCTCGCCGGTGAGCGGGACGCTCTGGCCAACTTCGCCAATATGTCCGCGCTTCTATACGAGGCATTGCCGGATTTGAATTGGGCGGGATTCTATTTTTTGCGGGGACGCGAGTTGGTGCTCGGTCCTTTTCAAGGCAGGGTCGCCTGCGTGCGGATTGCAATGGGAAGCGGGGTGTGCGGTACCGCCGCCGCACGCCGGGAGACCGTCATCGTCCCGGATGTGCATGCATTTCCGGGACACATCGCCTGCGATGCCGCGTCGCGATCCGAGATCGTCGTCCCCTTGATTCATCAAGGGCAGCTCTTGGGCGTTCTCGATATCGACAGTCCGCGATTGGCGCGCTTCGATCACCAGGACAGCGCCGGCCTTGAGCCCCTCGTCGATGTGCTGCTGCGGAGCTCCGATCTGGACCGACTCGCCGGTTAGTGCGTACCCACGACCAGCATGGTGAATGAATCCGGGATCAGCGAGGGCCTGGGGCGAGGCTGATCCGCGGTGGCCGCGGGAGCGGGGCCGAAGTTGGCAGTGACGAGATAGACTTTCCCACTTGAGCTGTCGAGCGCCATCGTGCGTGCTCCGCGTTGCGTCGCCGGCGAGGCGATCACTTGGTACTGGTCGGGTGTGTCCTGGTGTACGACCGTCAGAGTGCCTTCGCCGTTGGAGCTGAACACCAACCCGCGCTTCGCATCGTACGCCGCCGCGTCGGGACCCTCACCGATGGTCACCCGGGCGACCTGTTTGCCGCTGAGTGCGTCGGTCACCACCATGACCTTGCCGTCGCACACCGAAAACAGGCGATGGTGCAGGCGATCGATCGCGAGTCCGCTGGGGCTCGAGCAGCCGGGCAGAGGCCAGGTGGCCTTGACGGACAGGGCGCGGCTGTCGATGACGACCATCTGGCCGGGATCGCTCTCGATATTCGCATAGATCTGGCCCGCGCCGTCGTCGGCAGCGAATTCCGGCTTATCGGGAACCGGCAAGGTGGCTGCGATTTGCAGCGTTTCGGCGTCGATCACCGTCACGTCCTTGCTTCTGCCGTCGAAGGTAAATATATGCTTGCCCTTGGGCTCGTACAAAATGGCGTCGGGGTTCTGGCCGCTGATCTTGACCTCTTTGATCGTCTTGAGAGTGTCGAGATCGAATACCGTGACTGAATTGGCTTTGCCGTTGCTGGTGAAGCCGCGCTTCAAATCCGGGGCGAGTGCGATGCCGTGCACCCCGGAGGTATCCGGGATCGTGCCGATCACCTTGCCGGATTCGGTACTCACCACGTCGACTCGGGTGGCGCGGCTCACGAAGAGGCGCCGCCCCGACGCGTCGAGGGTGAGGTAGTCCCAGCCGCCGGCGCCGCCCACGTTCCACTGCTGCTGCACCGTCCACTGGGCACCGGTGGGTGAAGCCATGATCGCGCCGGGCGCGGCCGCCGACAGCAGCGCCAGTCCGATCACGGGGATGAAATCGTTCTTGAGTACGCACCGCATCGGCATCTCCTTGTTCGCCAGCCGGTGATTATTCTCCATTTCCCCGCAGCCGATGTTTACAAGTTTGTATACGAACTTTGCGTTGCAGAGCCCTCCAACATGGGCTAAAAAGCGCAATCGCTCGGGCGGTGCGGGCTTTTCGAGAATCAAAGAGGAGGGGTTCATGAGCCGCATATTGACCCTGGTTCGAAGCGCAGCCGACACGACGTCGACGGAGCCGCTTGGCCGCAAGTCGAGGCGCGAAGTGGTCGAACAGCTTCAGCTGTGGGCGGCGCTTGAATCGATGGCGGCCCGGCTGGCGGCATCGAACGCGAGCGCCGCGGCGATCGCCGGCCTGCGGCGCCTAGTCGAGGAGCTGCGGAACCTACCGCCATCCGAGAATCCGGACGAATACTCGACCGTCGACGGACGCTTTCACTCGACGCTGGTCGCTTCGAGCGGCTCGAAGTCGATCGAGGAGGCGACGCGGTGGCTGCTTGCGCTTCGCCGTGCCGTCAGCCGGGCGACGGCAACACACGGCGACCTGATTGCAGAGGCGTCCGTCGAATACCTGAAGCTCATCGAAGCGCTCGAGAATCGCGACGCCGAGGCGGCAGAGCGGGTGAGCCGGGAACACACCCTCGGCCTCGCGGAGCACGTCGAACGCCATTGGGAATTCCTGCGCCATCGCATCGGATGAACTGCGCCGCAGCGCCGCTGTCCTTATGGTTTCAGGCCTCGATACTTCATCATGGCATCGATGCCCGGCGGCTTGCCGCGCCAGGCCTCATACATCTTCCCAAGATCCTGCGTATTGCCCCGCGACAGTATCATCCGGCGGAAGCGCTGCCCGTTCGCTCGCGTGAGCCCCCCGTGATCGTCGAACCATTGGAAGGCGTCATCGTCCAGCATCTGCGTCCAGAGATAGGCGTAGTAGCCGGCTGAATACCCGCTGTCCCAGATATGATTGAAGTAGCTGGAGCGGTATCGAGGCGGCACCTGCGCAATGTCGAGATGAGTCCTCGCCAGCGCCCGCTTTTCGAATTCATCCGTATCTTGCAAGGGCGCATCCGCCGGCAGGATATGCCATTGCATGTCGAGTTCCGCGGCGGCCAGCAGTTCCGTCAGCTTGTAGCCCTCGTTGAAGTTGCTTGCCTTCTTGATCTTCTCCACCAGCGTCTCCGGCATGGGCGCACCCGTCTTGTAGTGCCGCGCGTAGTGCTCGAAGACCTCGGGATACAGGGCCCAGTGTTCGTTGAACTGCGAGGGAAATTCGACGAAGTCGCGGGCGGGCGTGGTCCCGGACAGGGTCGGATATCGGGTGTTCGCGAACATCCCATGCAGCGCATGCCCGAACTCGTGAAACATGGTCGTCACGTCGGTGAAACTGATGAGCGCCGGTTCGCCGGGTGCGGGCTTCGGCAGGTTGGCGACGTTGTAGACGACCGCAAGGTCGACCAGTAATTTCGACGGGCGGACGAGGAACGACATCCAGGCACCGCCGTCCTTGTTGTCCCGCTTGAAATAATCGCAATAGAAAAGGGCCAGGGGCCTGCCATCGACGTCGGTCACCTCGAATACGCGCACGTCGGGATGGTAAACCGGGATGTCCTTGCGCTCCTTGAAGCGTATTCCATACAGCCGATTGGCGGCATAGAAAACGCCGTTCTCGAGAACATTGTTGAGTTCGAAGTAAGGTTTGACCTCCGCCTCATCGAGGTCGAATTTCGCCTTGCGCACCTGATCCGCGTAGAAATCCCAGTCCCAGGGCTGCAGCGCGAACCCGGGTTTCCGGGCATCGATCACGGCCTGGATGTCCGCCGCTTCACTCGCCGCTTTCGCCTTTGCGACCGGCACCAAAGCCTCCATGAATTGCAGCGCCGCAGCCGGCGTCTTCGCCATCTGGTCCTCGATCTTCCACGCCGCATGATTCGGAAAGCCGAGCAGCTTTGCCCGCTGCGCGCGAAGCTGCGCCAGGCGCACGATGTCGGCGCGCGTATCATTCGCGTCGCCGCGCTCGGTTCGGTTCCACGAATTATGGAAGATGGCATCGCGGGTCGCGCGCACGCTGAGCGATGCGAGCAACGGCTGTTGGGTGGTGTTCTGCAGGGGGATTACGAAGCCTTCGCTGCCCCGCTTCTCTGCCGCCGACGCTGCGGCAGACAGTTGCGATTCACTCAAACCCGCGAGCGCATCCCTGGCCGCGGTGGTGAAGGCCGCATTCTTGGTCGCCTCCAGGAGTTTATTGGAAAAATCGTTCGAGAGAGTCGATGCTTCCTCGTTCAGCTTCTTGAGCTCCGATTTGTCCGAGTCCGAGAGATTTGCGCCGGCGTGAACGAACTCGTCGTAGACGACCTCCACCAGCCGCAGCGATTCCGCATCGAGCCTGAGCGTGGCGCGCTGCCGATAGATTGCCGCCATTCTGTCGAACAGCTTCTGATTGAGATGGATGGCGTCTTCGTGCGCCGCGAATTTCGGGGCGAGCGCGGTCTTCGCGCCCTGCAGCGTCGGGTTCGTACTCGCCTGGCTGACGGCGCTGAACGCGGCCCTCGCACGGTTCAAGAGGCGACCGCTTCTCTGGAAGGCGACCAGGGTGTTTTCGAAAGTGGGCGGCGCGGCTTCGTCGGTTATGCGCTCAATCTCGGCGAGTTGCTGCGCCATCCCTGCTTCGATCGCCGGCTGGTAATCCTCATCCTTGATTCGATCGAAGGGCGGCGCGTGAAACGGCAGCGCGCTCGGCGCGTAAAACGGATTGGCCGGCCCGAAGTCGGTCGCGCCGGCGCCGGCGCGGGCGCCGCAGAGGAGGGAAGCGGAGGCGGCAACCGCCGCGGCAGCCATCGAGGCGGGTGCGCGTCTCATTGGGCCTCCGCGGGCATTTCATCGCGCCGAATGACGATGGGGTGCGAGGTGGATAGTCCGCCGTCCACGGCGATGGCCTGTCCATTGACATAGGAGGCCGCATCGGACGCCAGAAATAGCGCCATCTGTGCGATCTCGGTGGGATCTCCGGCCCGCCGCAGGGGATTGAGCTGCCCGATCTTGCGCTCGCTGCCGCGGGCGCGCGCCGCATCGAAGATCGGGCGAGTCATTCCTGTCTCGATCAGGCCGGGACAGATGGCGTTGATGCGGACACCTGTGCCGCTCAGTTGGTTGGCCGCTGTCTGCACCAGGCTGATGACTCCCGCTTTGCTGGCGCTGTAGGGCATGCCGCCGGCGCCGGATCGCAAACCCGCGACCGACGCCGTGCAGATGATCGAGCCGTGCCGCCGCGGGACCATGACGAGGGCGGCATACTTGACCGCCAGAAAGGCGCCGATCAAGTTGACATTCAGAACCTCCTTCCAACGCTCGACCGTCTCCTCGAAGAACGGTACCAGTCCGCCGCTGATGCCGGCATTTGCGTAGCACACATCGAGGCCTCCGTACTCCTTGACTGCAAACGACACGGCGCCCGCCACATCGCCTTCGGCGGAGGAATCCGCGATTCGTGCCGCGGCGCGGCCACCGGCAGCTCTAATGGCCGCGACGGTCGCCTCGACTTCCGCTGCGCGATCAAGCGCGACGACCGCAGCGCCTTCGGATGCGAACAAGAGAGCGCTGGCACGCCCGATGCCGCTGGCGGCACCGGTGACGAGCGCGATTTTGCCTTGCAAGGTGTTCATTAATTTTCCTAGGTCAAAGCGATGGGGTTGATCGGGCTGCCGAGGCCGCGGTCGATGCGCAGCGGCGCGACCACGAGCATGAACTCATAGACCTGATCCCGCGCCAGATCGTCGAGGTACAAGAGTTCCAGCAGGTAACCGCCTTGGTCGCGGATGAATTCCTGATGCACGGGCAGAGGAGGCTGTGTCGGGAAAATCTCCACCGCGCTGTTGTCCGCTCCGAGCAGAACGACTTCGCGTTCGCCGGCCCATCGGGCGACGGCGAGGTTCACGCCGGGCTGGGCACGGTCGTATTCCTCGGGACTGCGCTTCCACAGCTGCATGAACCCGGTGCGAAACAAAATCGCGTCACCACTGCCGATGGCGACGCCCTGGGCGGCGGCCACCGCCTCGACCTCCTGCGGTGTGATCTCGTGGTCGCCCGCCAGATGCGCGACGCCATGGTACCGGGCCAAGTCCAGCAACACGCCCCGAGTCGCAATCACTTCGACATTGGAAATCGAATTGCGCTCGGCGCCGCGAGAGGTGATGGTGTCGGCGGTGGAATAGCCGTTGTACATCCGTCCGTCGCGAAACACGTGGCACAAGGCGTCGATGTGCGTGGTGCCGTGGGTGTGCATCATCAGCACGTCCTCCGCGCCGCCCGGACCGGGACCCGCCGTATTGCGGTGGGTGGCGATGTGCCAGTTTTTGTGGCGGGTGGGCCAGATGGGGGCATCGGCTCGCAGCGGGATCGCCAATGAATAAGCTCGACCGGTGCGGATCAGCTTGCTCGCCTGCCGGCTCTTCTGCGCGGTGATGTAGTTGAGCGTGCCCCGCTGATCGTCCGCTCCCCAGCGATTCCAATTGCGCGGCTGATTGTCCATGACGATCCGGTCCCCCACCTTGCCGCTCAGTATTACCCTGGCGTCAAACCATGGCAATGTATAATGCGCGCTCCCGCTCGACGCGGAGGGGCCGCATGCCACAGGAACCCAACACGATTTCACGCCGAGAATTCACCGCGCTGTCCATCGCCGCCGCGGCTGCTGGTCTGGCCGGTGCGACGGGCGCCGGCGCGACACCGTTGGTCGAATCGGACGTGCAGGTTGCGGCTCCCGCCGGTCTTTGCGACGCCGCGCTCATACATCCACAGCAAGGTTCATGGCCGGGCGTCATTCTATTCACCGATGTGTTCGGACTTCGCCCCACCATGCGCGCGATGGCGAGGCGCCTGGCTGGGGACGGGTTCACGGTGCTCGTGCCCAATCCGTTTTACCGCACGAGCAAGCCGCCCGGCCTGTCGCTCGACATCGATTTCAACAATTCTGTGGACCGCGCAAAGATCGATGTATTGCGTGCGCCGCTGACCGCAGATGCCGTGATGCAGGATGCCGCGGCGTACGTGAAATTCCTCGATTTGCAAGCTGCCGTCGACCGCCGGGCGAAGATGGGCGTGTTCGGGTATTGCATGGGCGGCCCGATGACGCTGCGGGCGGCTGCTGCCGTTCCCGATCGAATCGGCGCCGGCGCGTCGTTTCACGGCGGAGGACTGGTGACCGACAAGCCGGACAGCCCCCACCGGTTGGTGTCGAAGTTGAAAGCGCAGTTCTACGTCGGCATCGCCATGAACGACGATCAGCGGCAGCCCGATGCCAAAGCGACGCTGAACGATGCGTTCAAGGCGGCCCATTTGCAGGCGAAAATCGAGGTCTACGACGGCTGCCTGCATGGCTGGTGTGTGAAGGACATGCCGCAGAACCCGGGCAAACCGTCCATCTATAACGAAGTACAGGCTGAGCGCGCCTGGAGCGGGTTGCTCGAACTATACCGGCGGGCGCTCGTCTAGGTTTACGAGTTTCAACGGGTATAATGCAACAGTACCCTTCGAAGAGAGTACAGTCGTCGAACTATGATTCATACGCGCCGCGAAGCGGAAAGGGCCCGCTGACGATGGGGTCGAAGGACCATGGAGTAGAACAGCGCGCACCCGTCGAGTTTTTGCGCCGCATGCTGGCCACCATCGAAGCCGGCACAGTTGAGCTTCCCGCCTTTCCGCAAGTTGTCATCCAGGTGCAGGACGTTCTGAAGAATCCGAACTACTCGCTCCAGATGATTGTACGCCCGATTTCCGCGGATCCGACTCTCGCCAACCGGCTGCTCAATATGGCTAACTCGACCGCATTCAACGCAACCGGCAGGGTAATCATTGACCTGGGTGTCGCCCTGACGCGCCTCGGCGCTCAGAAGGTCTACAGCGTGGTCCTAGCGCATGCTATTCAGGATGTTCGACGACTTGAATCGCTGCGATCGGTCGCGAGGCCGCTGGAAGAGCTATGGTCCGAGAGTGTGGCAGTTGCCCATTTCTGTGGCGCTTTGGTCAAACGCTTGAAGCTTGCCATGCCCGATGCGTTCGCTGCCGGTCTACTCCATCGCGTGGGCCATATCTACATAATCGTGCAATTGGCGAGGCAAGAGGCGTCGCAACCCCGTGTCGCTTTAGGTAAGGATCTTGTGGACGCATGGCATCCCGTGATTGCCAAAGCCGTGCTGAAAAACTGGCATGTCAACGATGCGGTCTGCGAGGCGGTGGGCATGCAGGCAGATGTCCTTGCGGTGCGGTCGGGATCGCCAACACTGACTGACGTTCTGATTGCCGGCATGCGGCTGGCGCATAGAATGATGAACAGTGGCGACACCAGCAGTTTCAGCTCGGGCGGTGTCTTGGCGCGGCTCAACCTGTCAATTGAGGAATGTCGCGGCTTGATTGGCGAGGCGGAAGCAGAAGTAAGGGCGCTTGCGCGCGCCTTGCACTCCTAGGAAGTATGCCCATTGCTTTGAGCTAACGAAAGACCGGAAGCAACGCCACTTCGTCGTGGGGAACGACCTCGATCGGCAGGCCGGCCTTTTCCCAAGCGCGAAGGCCGCCCTTGATGACTGCGACCCGAATCCCGTTCTTTTCGAGTTCCCGAGCCACTCTCACGCTCGTGGCCTCACGGACGCAGGTGCAGTACACATACACTACCTGTCCAATGGGAATTGCCTTGTTCGATTGATGAAGAGTGTTGGGGTCCAAACGTCGGGATCCGGTGATGCGCATCGCCTTGCGGTCGAGATAGCCGTGGCTGCGAACATCGTATATATGTGCCCCGGCGGTCATTGCCTGCGCCGCGTCGGAGACGACGGCAAAAGGAACAGTGCGCAGCCTGCGCTCCTTGGTCCACCGCCAACATTGCCACGCGATGTAACCGACGATCAACGCTATGACCGCCCAACCTAGGACGCGACCGAAGGCCTGATAGCCTCTCGTGATGGCTTCGAGCGCGCCACTGAACACAAACCCCACCGAAAAGTACCCGACGATGTAGAGGGTCGCACCTACCAGATCGAGCCGAATGAATTGCAGGAACCGCATATTCATGGAACCCGCCAGCGGCGGAGCCATGGTATTGATTCCGGGAATGAATTTCGCAACGAGCAGCAGTTTGCGGCCGCGTCGGTAGAAGGAATCCGCAGAGCGAAGAATGCAGGATTCAGGGTTGAGCGAAATGCGACAGAGCAAGCCCAATAACCACCATCCAGTGTAGCGACCGACGAGAAACATCAAGGTATCGCCGACCAGCATCGCGGCGATGGCGCCGGACAGAGCATACGGCGCCGGCAATGCGCCACGCGCACTAGCGCCGCCCGCAATCAGCAAGGCCAGCGCCGCGGGCACAGGAAATCCGATTGCCTCGAGAAATACCGCGGCGAATAGAATCACGAAGCCGTGCGCGGCCAGGTTCGAAATCCAGGAATCCATGACGGTGCGAGCCGTGTGGTGGTTTGAAATCAGCTACTAGGCGAGTTTACGCCAAGTCCAGGGCGGCAGCGCAGCGCTTGAGCAGCTCACAAAGAAGCCTGGCTTCTTCTGCTGACAGCATGGAGAGCATTTGTCGCTCCACCACATCAGCCGCTTTCGCGCCCTCGGCAACGGCTTTTTGGCCCGCCTTCGTCAGCTCGGTCATGATGACCCGGCCGTGCCCCGGATGCGGGCTGCGCACGATCAGGCCCCCGCGTTCGAGATTGACGAGGATGGCCTGCATGGTCTGCGGCGTCACGAACGCCGCGCGAGCCAACTCGGCATTCGAGATTCGCGGGTTGCCGGCGACGGCGAGCAGCACGGCGTTCTGCGGCGCGGTGATGCCGAGCCGCGCGAGTTCGGCATCCAGGCGTTGCCGCAAACGATGCTGCGTGATCTTCAGGTTGTAGCCAACCCAGTCGACTCCGCTGCGAGGCACCGCTTTTGCCGTTGACATGTCAGGGCCCTTACATTAGTATCAGGTGACTGATATTATTCGACAGGAGCTCGCATGACAACGCCAGTCGGCCCCGACTTCATTGCCTTGCAAGTGCGCAGCCTCGCCATATCCAGTAAGTTCTATAGGGAGGTCTTCGGATTCGAAGCCGCGGCGCAGAGTCCGCCTAGCGCGGTCGTTTTCAAGACCGCGCCGATCCCGCTGGCGTTACGAGAGCCTCTCCGTCCGCTTCCCGAAGCAGGGCCGCTCGGTGTGGGCATGGTGCTCTGGATCGCGTGCAACGACACTAACGCGCTGCACGAACTGATCGTCAAGCGGGGCGGCGCAATCCTCAGCCCGCTTGCCGACGGTCCCTTCGGTCGCTTCTTCGTTGCCGGTGATCCCGATGGCTACGCGATCACCTTTCATACGGCGCGGAGCTGACCACAGTCCGCGCCTTCCATCCAGATTGAGCGGGCGCTTGCTGCTCACGTTGGTCAGGGGAAGGCGCATCCACCGCGATTGCCGGAGACTACTTGGGCGAACGCGCTGCTCGCCGATTCGCGGGCGCACCTCTTTGGTGCCTCGTCACGGGCTTCGTGGTGTCGGCAGCCTCAAACAATTGCTGAAACCCGTGTGCCAACAGTTCGACGGCCTTCCCCAAGGCGCCGAGTTGCCCAACCCGAACTATCGCGACGGATCGGTGCAGGTCAAACGATGGGGGACGCAATACTTTCACGGCATCGATAGAGTGATTCCGGGCAATAAAGCGTGCGGGTAGCAACCCGACACCATAACCGGACTGAACGAACGCCAGCTGCATATGCATGTTGTGGACTTCAGCCGCAATCATGGGGGTGAACCCGACACGCTCCATCCGATCGATGAGGCTCGCCCGAAGAAAGCACCCGGGCGGATTGAGCACCCAGGGTGCTCGCCCTAAACCTTTCCAATCACCGTCAACGTTGCCTGCGGCGGATTGAACGATCTCCATGCGGTCCCTAGCGATGATATTCGTCAGAAGAGGTGGAGGCGCGGTTTTACCCTCGGGCAAAAGCACGGCAGCAACGTCGAGTTCACCCGCGAGCAGCCGGTGAATTAATTCACCTGTAAGTTCGCTCGACAGCCGCAGTCGGACCTTGGGGTATTTCTCAGTCAGCGCCTGAATAGGTTCGATAAGCGTCCCCTCGGCGAGGGCATGCGCGAGCCCGATGCGCAAGAGGCCGTGAGGTTCGGCGTCGCTCGACGTAAGAGATTTCAGCGCCTCGGTCCGCTGCAGCAGATCTCGCGCTTGTTCGAGCACCCTGGAGCCAAGCGAGTTCAGACGCGGCGGCTTTACCGAGCGGTCGAGCAACTCGGCACCCAATGCAGCCTCCAGCCTTTGCACCTGCCGGGTAATCGCAGAGGGCGTCCGGAATAGACGATCGGCTGCACCGGCGATGGACCCGGCATGGGCGAATTCTACGAGGGCGCGTAAATCATCGAGCAAGGGGGTCTCCCCTGAA
>Ga0210391_10002633_pt1 | contig 15442 bp, 10 predicted proteins | sample IncBWC12OmetaG_FD_160573 | JGI IMG/M metagenome (GOLD analysis project Ga0210391, IMG submission 160573) | Forest soil microbial communities from Barre Woods Harvard Forest LTER site, Petersham, Massachusetts, United States - Inc-BW-C-12-O ... | reverse complement strand
AAAGAGGCGGGACGAGAACCGATGGAATTGGCTAAAGCTGAACGAATGGCATAAACATCACCCGAACCTCCCCTGTCGACTTTCAGTTATGAGCACTAGAAAACTCAAAATCGGACTCCTCGGTTGCGGTACTGTCGGGCGTGGCCTGGTCGAACTGGTCAACCGAAGCTCCTCTCTGATCAGGCAGCGTACTGGGGCGGAGTTGACGATTACAAGAATCCTGGTGCGGGATTTGCAGAAGGAACGTCCAGGCGTCGATCGTTCCCTCTTAACCACTCGGCCTGAGAAGGTTATCGAGAACGGCTGCGACATGGTAGTCGAATTGGTAGGCGGGATTGAGCCTGCCCGCAGCTTTATCCAACAATCGCTAGCCTGTCGAAAGCACGTGGTGACCGCCAACAAGGCCCTCCTCGCCATGGACGGGTTCGGCTTAATGAAGGCGGCGGAAACTCAGAAGGTGCGCCTCGGATTTGAAGCCAGTGTCTGCGGAGGCATTCCTATCATCCGAGCTCTGCGCGATGGGCTCGTCGGCAACAACATTCAGAGCCTGATCGGCATTCTCAACGGCACTTGCAATTTCATTCTGACGCGCATGACCGAAGATAGAGTTGATTTCGAATCTGCCCTCCGTGAGGCGCAGGCCAGGGGCTTCGCGGAGGCGGATCCGACGCTCGATGTCGACGGTCACGATGCGGCGCAGAAGCTCAAGATTCTGGCGGAACTGGCGTTCAACGCGGAAATATCACCTGACGCAATGCCGGTGCAGGGAATTCGCGATATAACCGCCTCTGATATCGAAGCTGCAGCCGATTTCGGCTACGTCATCAAGCACCTCGGAAATGTGGACTTAGTGAGCGGCAACGTCTCACTTCGCGCCGCTCCTATGCTGCTGCCGACGTCGCATCCGCTGGCCGGTGTCCGCGACGAGAATAACGCCGTCTTACTGCGCGGCGATGCTGTGGGCGAGATGCTGTTTTCCGGCAAGGGAGCTGGCGCTTTGCCGAGTGCCAGCGCGGTGCTGTCCGACATTGTGGATATTGCCTGCCACAAAGGCGGCTTCGCCGTTAGTTCGGAAGGTCGGGTGACAGCGACGGTCAGAAGCTATTCCGGTAAACATTATTTGCGTTTTGTGGTTGGAAATCCGAGCGCGATCGGCCCCATTACCACGGTGCTCGAACGAAACGGAGTGAATGTAAGGCGCGCTGCCGCGGTCTGGGCGAAAGCCGACTCCGGGCATCATCAGGTTCGAGTGCTCACCCAGGCAAGTCCACGGAGTGTGATCGACGCGGCGTTGCGCGATGTCGCTTTGCTGGGAATCGAAACCGGCAAGAACATAGTTCTGAGCGTAGCTGCATAATTCGTAAGGCTGAATTGCCGTTGCTTTAACCCGGAGATCTGAGTCAAGGTGAAACCCACAGTTTTGATCGCTACCACGGCGCGCTGGTTCCCGACCACGCGGCTGGCCATGGCTCTGGCGAAGGCAGGTTTCGCCGTCGAAGCGGTCTGCCCGTCGACCCATACCCTTGGTCGGACGAGCGCGGTACGCCAAACGCATACTTATCACGCCCTAACCGGGTTGGCGTCTTTTGCAAATGCGATTACTGCAGCAACTCCGGATCTAATCATTCCGGCTGACGATCTTGCTGCCAGGCACCTGCACCAGCTTTACAAGCGGGAACGAGTTAATGGGAAATCGAGCACGCAAATTTGCGAGTTGATTGAGCGCTCTCTGGGAGCGCCAGAAGGCTTCGAAGTAGTTTATGCGAGAACTACTTTCATGAAGATAGCCCAGGAAGAAGGCGTTCGCACTCCAAAAACCGAGATCATCGGAAATACTGCTGAGCTGACGAAGTGGATTGCACAAATGGGTTTCCCCGCGGTCCTAAAGGCGAATGGAACCTCGGGCGGAGATGGCGTCAAAGTTGTCAACACCATTGAAGAGGCCGCACGCGCCTTTCGTAAACTGCAGGCGCCGCCGCTGATGGCACGAGCAATCAAACGCGCGTTGGTGGATCAGGACCCGACGCTGGTGTGGCCCTCGCTTTTTCGCCGCGGATTCGTAGTTAACGCGCAAACATTCATTGCCGGTCGCGAGGCGACCAGTGCTATCGCCTGTTGGAAGGGCAAGGTTCTGGCCAGCCTTCACTTTGAAGTGCTCAAGAAAACAGCTTCAACCGGGCACGCAACCGTCTTGCGCTTGATCGAGCACTCCGAAATGGCGAGCGCCGCCGAAAACATTGCCCGACGCTTAAGGCTTTCCGGGCTGCATGGTCTCGATTTCATGCTGGAGGCGGACACCGGGAACGCTCACCTGATCGAGATCAATCCGCGAACCACTCAAGTTGGACACCTGGCGCTCGGTCTCGAACGAGATCTTCCAGCCGCTTTGTATGCGGCCCTGACTGGCAAGGAAGTTCAACCGGGTCCGACAGTCACCGAAAATGACAGCATCGCGCTATTTCCCCAGGAGTGGGCAAGAGATCCAAAGAGCGAATTTCTCCAATCGGCCTACCACGATGTTCCCTGGGAAGAGCCTGAGTTGATTCGATCTTGTCTACGAAAAGGACAGAACGGCGCGCGGCCTTCTCGCCCAGGTTTGGCCGCGGCCCTGGCGGGAGATCGCCGGCTCGCGCCAGTAATCGCTCCATCGCAGAGCAGTTCCGTTCGATTGGATTGCAAAGCCGAGTAAACTTTCACCGAAAGTTCCTGCTTCGCCGAAAATCACTTCTCGTCGACGTTCCGCACAAATTCCAGAGAAGGACAAAGAAAGCAAAATGAAAATATCAGTTATTGGCGCAGGCTATGTCGGCCTCACAACGGCGGCTTGCTTAGCGCAAATCGGTCACGAAGTGTTTTGCAGCGAAAGCGACGTCGAAAAACTCGCTAAGCTGCAGAGTGGAGTTATGCCGCTGTTTGAACCCCACCTCGAGGACGTGATCAAAGGGGTTCGAGGCTCTGGAAGACTCCACTTTGGACCCACGGAAGAGGCGATTGTGTGGGGGGACGTGATCTTCATTTGTGTAGGAACTCCGCCATTGGCCAACGGCGACGCCGACCTTTCCGCCATCGAAGGAGTAGCTCGATCGATTGCCAAGCGTGCCTCAGGATATCGACTGGTCGTCGAGAAGAGCACGGTGCCAGTTCAAACCGGAGCGCAGCTGCGCAGGCACCTGTCAGTGCATAGCACAAACGGGTTGAAATACGACGTGGCATCAAACCCTGAATTCCTTCGCGAAGGAACTTCTGTTGGGGACTTCCTACATCCCGATCGGATCGTCATCGGGGTCGATTCTCCGCGAGCCGCTAAACTGATGCGCGAGATCTACGATCCAATCATCAAGCAGGCGTTTACCTGTCCTGTCCATGCTACCTGCGCGAAACGCAAGGAACCCATTTTTCTGGTGACCGACACCGGCTCGGCAGAGCTGATCAAGCATGCCTCCAACTCCTTTTTGGCGATGAAAATTTCTTTCATTAACATGGTGGCCAATCTGTGCGAGGCGGTGGGCGCGGATGTGACGAAGGTTGCCGAGGGCATGGGGCTTGATCCCCGCATTGGTCCGGCGTTTCTGAATCCCGGAATTGGCTTTGGTGGATTCTGCTTCCCCAAGGACGTGCAGGCCTTTATCAGAATCGCCGAAAAATCTGGCTGCGATTTCTCCTTGTTAAAGGAAGTGGAGAAGATCAACCAACGCCGGGTAGAGCATTTCCTCGAAAAGATTCGAAAGGAACTTTGGGTGGTTCGCGGCAAGAAAATCGCGGTTTGGGGCCTGGCCTTCAAACCCAATACCGACGACGTCCGCTTTGCTCCCTCGCTCGCCCTGGTCAAGTCACTCGAGGATGAAGGTGCGCAGGTACGAGCCTATGACCCGGAGGCTATGGACAAAGCCAAGTCGGCTCTTCCCAACATTACTTACTGTTCAAATCCGTACGAAGCCGCCGAGGGCGCGGATGCCATTGTGATTGTCACAGAATGGGACGAATTTGGTCAGCTAGACTGGGACCGGATCAGATCAGCGGTCGAGCGGCCGCTGGTTGTCGATGGCAGAAACATGCTTGACCCGACCGAGATGGCCCGTCGCGGATTTCACTACGTCAGCGTCGGCCGGCTTCCAGCGACGCCGGAACAAACTGCTTCTACGACCAACCCTGTCCAGTCCTTTGCCAGTGCGCAAGGTTAAGCTCCGAATGCTCTGTCCGGACTTGCCCAAGAACCAATCGTTCGAACCCGAGAGTCCTTTGGCGGCTGTGTCCGGCTTAACTCCAACCTCCGCTGCCCGGCGAAAACGGCCCAAAAGATGACGCACAAAAAGCCGACCGCTATCTGTATCGTGGTCGAGAATCTCCCCGTACCTCTCGACAGACGCGTGTGGCGGGAAGCATGCGCGCTGAGGGATGCGGGATATCGGGTATCCGTTATCTGCCCCCAGGGGGAGGGTTTCTCCGAAGCCTACGAAGCTCTCGAAGGAATCGAGATTTATCGCCATCGCGCTTTCGAGGCTTCGAGCGCACCCGGGTATCTGCTGGAATATGGTTGGGCCCTGGCTGCCGAGTTTCTTCTAACCTTGAAGGTCTTCGCACGTACCAGATTTCGCATCTTGCAAGCCTGCAATCCTCCGGACACAATTTTCTTAATAGCATTGCTCCTGAAGCCGTTTGGTGTTCGATTCGTCTTCGATCAACACGATCTAGGTCCTGAGCTTTTCGAAGCGAAGTTCGGAAAGCGGAGCGGCCTTCTTTACCAGATGGCGCGATTCTTTGAACGTTGCTCATTCCGAGTGGCGGACGTCTGCATCGCCACCAATGAATCGTTTAAGGAAATTGCGGTCGTTCGCGGGGGTAAGGACCCCAAGAATGTTTTTGTTGTCCGGAATTGTCCTGACCTTGCCAAGTTCCGCCGTCCGGAAGGTCTAATTCCCAATAAATTCGGCCGATCGCTGCTGGTGACGTATGTTGGTTTTATGGGCACACAAGACGGCCTAGACCTGCTAGTCGAATCTATCGAGCACATTGTAAAACGCGAGAATCGGCAAGACACCCACTTCGTTCTCATCGGGGGAGGGACAGTCATTCCTCAGTTGCGAGCAACAGTTGGAAAAAAGAATCTTGGCGATTACGTGACTCTGACAGGTCAGGTTTCCCACGACGAAGTCGCCGCGTACCTCTCTAACGGAGATGTGGGCGTAGCGCCCGACCCGAAAAACGCTATGAACGATAACTCCACTATGGTGAAGATTTTTGAATACATGGCGTTCAGCTTGCCGGTGGTGCTCTTCGACTTGAAGGAGGGACGAAATATAGCGGGCCCTGCCGCGCTCTATGCCTCGCCCAACGATCCCATCGACTTCGCCAACCAAATCACCAAATTGCTCAATTGCAAAGAACTTCGCGAGAAACTCGGCGGTTCGGGTCGTAAGCGGATTGAGGAGAGGTTGAATTGGGCGGTAGAGAAAACTTCGCTGATTCAAGCCTACGATGCGGCTTGCCAGCCTGAGCGCGCCGTATGATTCCAAATGGAGTCCACGCCCGGCGGTTCAGTGCTATTGGCCTCTTTGATTGTGCAGCGGAATCGACTGCGTTCGACACACTTTTGACTGGGGCAGCACCAGATCGGGTTGACGCGAGGCGGAGGCGCGGTCTGCGAGCCACGTGCGCAAGTTGTTTTCTAATCCTGATGTTGTCGGTTTGCTGCTATGCGTCCGATGTCCTTTTAATTCGGTCGACAGAAACCGCTTCGCCGGAGCAACGCCAACTAGAACTCGCGACCCAGTTCTACGGCGTAAACCTCAAGGTGATTACTGCTGGCGACCGCAATTATGGTTCTCCGCTTCGTGCCGTCCGAGAGAACACGACCTTGGGGGTCGCAATTCAAGCGGACGCCCTAGCCAGCATTAACCAAGATAAATTGCTGGGAGCCCTTCGTGGTAGGAGCACACCACTGCTCATTCTCGGAGTGACGCCAGAGACTCGTTCAAATCTCTTAAGCGCCTGGTCAAGCGGCGCCGCAGTTGGCGCTCAGCCTTTGGAAAGCCCGCTTCCCCTGCATTACGTGGTTGGCCGTGTTGCCGGAATCACCCAACAACTGACAGACCTCGAGATACCATTCCCTGGCAATAACACGGTCTACTTTTCATTAACAGGAGGCGGCACGGCACAGGAAATCATAAGCGTACGAAACGATCGCAAGTTCGTCCCGGTATTCATCGAGGCGGACCTCCACGGCCAGAAAGTATTTCTGCTCTCCAGGACGCATCTCGCAGGTAGTAACGCCGTCGCAGCGGCAACCGATACGATCGAAACCGCTTTTGCGGAAATTGCTCCGATGATGATGTTTATCAAGTATGCAGCTGGCGAACGAGGTTGGCACACCCTCCATCATTACGCGAATCTTACGATTGACGATCCCTGGCTCCGCGAGCCTTACGGAGACCTTAGCTACCAGAGTCTGCTCACGGAGATGGAAAAGCATGACTTTCACACAACTATTGCCTTCATTCCATGGAATTATGATCGGAGCGAAGCGGAGACTGTCTCCCTCTTCCGAAACCATGCCGACAGATTCTCGATCTGCGTTCACGGCGATAATCACGACCATAAAGAATTCGAGGATCTGGCGAGCAAGCCCTTGAATGCTCAAATGACGGCTCTTCAACAGTCTTTGGCCAGAATGGAGAAGTTCCACGCCCTGACCGGGATTCCATACGACAACGTTTTCGTTTTTCCCCACAGCATCGGGACAGAAAGCATTTTGGAAGAACTCAAGACCTATAACTTCCTGGCTACAGTCAATTCTTCAAATGTTCCTATGGACCGGGTCAGGCCACCGGGGACGCCACTCTTTGCTCTGCGGCCGGTGACGCTTTCGTTCGCGGACTTCCCAAGCATCAGCCGGTATCCAGCGACCATGCAAAATCCGAATGGTTTCCTGGGTATCAACGAATTCCTCGACAACCCGTTATTCTTCTACACCCATCATGATTTCTTTGCGAGCGGGATCGACGCCTTCGACGGCATGGCAGATCGAGTGAACAAACTTGAGCCGGATACGCAGTGGCGTGGCCTTGGCGATATCGTGAAACATCTTTATCTGGTGAGGCTGAGAGACGACTTCAACTACGATGTGCTTACGTTTTCAAATAGCTTCGATCTGGATAATACCTCCGAGCACAGTTTGACGTTTAATATCCAGAAGCAAGAATCCGGTTCTCCGGCTATTGCCTCGGTCAGCGTGAACGGCCAAGATTATCCCGTCGAGCTACGCGAGGGGTATCTGGCGATCAGGGTATCTGTCCCAGCGCGGGGGATTCGAAGCGTAGTCATCCAATATAAGAATGATCTTGTGTTAGCTTCGATCAGCACCTCCAAAGATTCTCTTCGGGTTGATCTTCTCCGGGAAGTTTCGGACTTTCGGGATATCACGCTATCGAAATATCGCCTTGGACGAGCACTCACCGACTATTACTACAAGGGCTATGACGACAAACATGGAACAACCGCGCGTCTCCTGATACTTGCTTGCGGGGGCATAATATTGGTCCTATTCGTCGTGGGCGGATCTTGGGGTCTGTGGGCGACCGCGAAGAGAAAGAAAGCAGCTGCAGTAACCCCGGACATTCTCCGGAACGCTAAGATTGCCGGTGTGGCGCAACAAAAATGACACGATACGTAATTATTACGCCGATACGCGACGAGGAGAAGTTCATCGAATCGACCATCGCTTCCGTCCAGGGTCAGACTGTACCGCCTGTGGAATGGGTCATCGTCGACGACGGTTCCACTGATCGGACGGGCGAAATTGTCGATCGGTACGCAGCTCAGGTGCCATGGATCCGCGTTGTACACCGGACGAACCGAGGGTTTCGAAAATCGGGTGGGGGAGTCGTCGAAGCCTTTTATGATGGCTACAACGCGCTTCAGTCCAAGGACTGGGACTTCGTTGTGAAGCTCGACGGCGACTTAACTCTGGCTGCCGACTACTTTGAAAAATGCTTCGATCATTTTGAGCGGGACCCCAAGCTCGGCGTCGGCGGGGGAGAGATTTACCACGATCTTGGTGGTGTGCAGAAACTCGAAGCCAACCCGAAGTTCCACGTCAGAGGAGCGACCAAGATTTATCGTAGAGCTTGCTGGGAAGCGATTGGCGGCTTGTGGCAGGCTCCGGGGTGGGACACGATCGATGAAGTGAAGGCCAACATGTTAGGTTGGAATACCTACAGCTTCGGCGAACTCCAACTCATTCATCATCGCCTGACCGGAACTGCCGAAGGTTTGTTGCGTGACAGAATCAAGCATGGGGTGGCGTGCTACGTCTCGGGATACGATCCCTTGTTTGTGGTCGCAAGTTGCGTGTCGAGATTGATTCAGAAGCCGTACGTCGCCGGTTCAGCCGCGATTTTCTATGGCTTTATAAAAGGCTATTGGGTTCGCATGCCGCGCGTGAATGACAAACGACTGATCAAGTACATACGCACGCAGCAGCTCAGACGTCTTTGCGGCCTGGAAACCATCTGGAAGTAACCGCGGTCGGGAACCGCAAACGAGAATCGATATGTGTGGAATCTGCGGGAAATTGAATTTCGAGAAGGGCGCTAGCGTGAATCCCGGTCTCATTCGGGCCATGATGGACACAATTCGCCATCGAGGCCCGGACGATGAAGGACTGCACGTAGATTCCGAGATGGGATTGGGTTTCAGACGACTCTCGATCATCGACCTCAGCAGCGGGCATCAGCCAATCTCGAATGAGGATGGCACTGTCTGGATCGTCTTCAACGGTGAAATTTACAATTACCGCGAGCTACGCAGCTTTCTCTTGAGCAAGGGCCACGTTTTCACGACTCAGACCGACACGGAAGTAATCGTGCACTTGTACGAGGAGTTTGGAACCGAGTGCCTGGAAAAGCTCCGCGGAATGTTCGCTTTTGCCATCTGGGATCAGAAGACGAAGACTCTTTTCCTGGCCAGGGACCGGGTCGGAATAAAGCCTCTTTACTACGCGCTGACCGACAAAACGATCGTCTTTGCTTCCGAAATCAAGGCTATTTTGACCGACCCCGCGATCAGCCGGAGTCTGGCGCCGGAGATCATTGATCGATTCCTGACCTTCCTTTATGTGCCGGGCGAGGAGACTCTGCTCAAGGGAGTTTCTAAGCTCGCCCCAGGACACTATCTGTTGGCGAAAGATGGGAAGACAGAAATACTTCAGTACTGGGATCTTAATTTCCACAAGCCGTCCGAGCGTCTAAGCATGAAAGACGCAGAGAACGAATTGTCCAATCTCCTGGCCGAAGTAGTCGAACTGCACATGATCGCAGATGTTCCTGTCGGCGTCCTTTTGAGCGGCGGGGTAGACTCGACGGCCGTCTTGAGTTGCGTTGCGGAAAGAACCGACAAAGAAATCAGCAGTTTCACCGTGGGTTTTGCCGATTCCGGATTCGCGGACGAAAGACCTTACGCCAAGTTGGCGGCCGAAGCTTTTGGTACTCGGCATTACGACATGACGATCACGGCAGATGATTTTGCGGCGTTCCTGCCGCAATACGTCTGGCATATGGAAGAGCCGGTTTGCGAACCGCCCGCGGTTGCCCTGTATTACGTTTCCAAGCTTGCGAGGAATTACGTCAAAGTCCTTCTTTCCGGGGAAGGTGGAGACGAGGCATTTGCCGGCTACGACAACTACCGTAATATCATGTGGCTGGAACGCCTCAAGCAGCTTTGGCCTGGCGCTAACGGCGCGGCCTCCTGGGGAATCTCCCGGCTCAACTCCTGGGTCCAGTCAGCAAAAGTCGCCAAGTACACGCCTTTGGTAAACGCGACGTTTCCCGATTATTACTACAGCCGTACTTCGACTCCCTATCGGTACTCCGGAAACGGGATCGGTGAGCTGTATTCGACGGATTTTCTGAAGTCGATTGACCGGGAATATACGATTGAGCCGGTCCGGAGATTGTTTTCAGCGGTGAAGGACCAAGGCATCCTCGACCAGATGCTCTACATCGACACGAAGACATGGCTGCCGGATGACCTGCTGGTGAAGGCCGACAAGATGACCATGGCCAACTCGCTCGAACTCCGAGTGCCATTGCTCGATCATCGGCTCCTGGAATTTGCCGCATCCCTGCCGCCCGAATACAAACTGAACGGCTTTGCCCTGAAATACATTTGGAAGAAAGCCCTTGCAAAGCGAATTCCGAGCAGCATTCTGAAGCGGAAGAAAGCCGGCTTTCCTGTGCCGTACGAGTTCTGGCTGCGCAACAATCTCAAAGAGCAGGTTCGAGACATTCTCACCGACCGAAGGACGACTGAGCGCGGATACTTTCGGAAGGCTGCGGTCGAAAAGCTTATAAATACCAACAGGGACATCGGCACCTATTCCAAAGAAATTTTTTCGCTCGTCGCTCTGGAATTGTGGCATCGCATGTTCCTCGACGGTGAGCCGGTAACACTCAGCTAGACACCTGATCATGCCAGCATTTACCACGACGACTGTAGATCGTATTGGCAACCGGCGCGGCGCGCTGAATCTCATAGCTGGAATGCTGTGGCACGCTCCCGGTTCTTTCGGCGTGGCTCGCGTTCTCGGTCCGCGGTATGCTCTGCGCTGCATACTTTTCCACGATATTGCCGATACGGAATCGTCGTTTACGAAGGGATTGGGCGTCACTGTTACGCGTAAAGATTTCGAAGCTGCGCTGAAATTTGTTACCGGGCACTACACTCCGGTTAGCTTGCAGGACGTCATCGCGGATCGCGATGGGCGGGCGTTGCCGCCGAGGCCAGTGTTGGTGACCTTCGATGATGCCTATGTATCGGTCCGAGAATTCGCAGCGCCGCTCTGCGCCAAGTTTGGAGTTCCTGCACTATTTTTTGTAAATGGCGCGTGTCTCGACAATCGGCGACTGGCCCTCGAAAATCTTCTCTGTTACGTGGCCAACCAGTTCGGACTGGGCAGGATTAACGCTGCGATCCGATCTGTTAATGGCAATGGTGACCTTGAAGTTGTCTCGCTAACAGAGGTCTTCTCTCGTTTTCTTCCCAAGACTTCCTTGACAGGCCGGGGCGCTTTTCGCAATGCCCTCGTCGAATTGACCGGGATCAATGACGCGAGCTTGGCAGCAGAAGCTGGTCTTTATATGAGCAGCCAACAGCTTCGCGACCTGGCAACTTTCAATTTTGAAATAGGCAACCATACTTACAGTCATGCGAACTGCCGGACTTTGTCGACGGGAGACTTAGCCACGGAGATCGACAGGAACAAAGCAGTGCTCGAGGCAGCTTCAGGGACAAAAGTGAGATCATTCAGCGTGCCCTATGGCTCTTCGGCCGACCTCACTGCGGATCTTGCGGCGCATCTTGAGCGTTCCGGATACGAGGCGGTCTTCCTCGCCGAAGGCGTTGCCAACTCGTCACGCACCCGAGGATCGCATCTTGATAGGGTCAGCATCAAGGCGAGTACGGATGCCGCTTTATTCTCGGAAATTGAGATCCTGCCCCGGCTGCGCGCAATACGGAATTCGGTGTTTCACCGCTCGCAGGTAAAATCTTGCAATGGGGTTCGTGACTTTGAGACTCCTAGACAACCCCCGCTGGCATCCACATCCAGAAAAGGCCTGGGGATCAGCGCACAGGTTTCCCGGGCGAATCCCGACGCATAGAACGAACAGAATCATTAATTTTGACGAACCTGCGATAAGCTCTTAGGAACCCCATTCCAATGAACCGCGACGAATTTCTTTTAGAGATGGATGAGATCCTCGACTTGCCTGCGGGGACACTTCGAGGCCACGAAAAGCTGGAGGAGTTGCCCAACTGGGACTCCACCTCCCTGATCACCTTTATAGCCCTGGCGGAAAACAACGGCGTCTCCATCTCTCCCGGCCAAATCGTTACTTGCTCAACGGTTTCCGATCTCCTGCGTCTGGCTCAGGCAGAAAGCAACGCGTCTTGACTGGGGGCCGCGGCAGTTGCATTGAAACTTCAATGACATCAGAAGCAACAATTTTGCAATCCGAAGTACTGAAAGCTCTACGACACCCGATCGTGGTGGCGGACGTCCTGCGCAAGCGCAAGGCGATGAAGAGGGAATTGCTCAAGCAAACCAATCTTATCCCCACGCGGATTGCGATACTTGGCGGTTCGACGACAAGCGAAGTCAAGAGCATGCTGGAGCTGTTTCTGCTCGCACAAGGAATCGAACCAACGCTCTACGAGTCAGGATACAACCGCTATTCTGAAGAGGTAGCCTTCGAAAATCCGGATCTGTGGAATTTCAAGCCTAACATCGTTCTTATCCATACCACATGGCACAACATATCCGACTTTCCGGAATTACTGGAAGCTGAGGGCGAGGTTGAACAACGTGTCCATCGGGAAATGGCCCGGTTCGAGTCTTTATGGGAGAAGATTCATACCGAACTCGGCGCGCTCATTATTCAGAATAACTTTGACCTGCCCTGCCTTAGACCCTTGGGGAATTTGGAAGCATCGGAATCGTTTGGTCGCGTGAACTTTGTGTTGAGGCTGAATGCCGAGCTCGCGAAGTATGCCCGCGCCCATTCGCGATTCCTGATCAATGACATCCTGTACCTTTCCACCCAAGTGGGCCACGCTGCGTGGTTCCGCAACAGCTATTGGTACAACTTTCACATGGCAGTGAGCCCAACCGCGACGGTCGCCCTGGCACACAATGTTGCCGCGATGGTTAAGTCGGTCTACGGAAAAAGCAAGAAATGCCTGGTCCTGGATTTAGACAACACGTTGTGGGGCGGTGTCGTTGGCGACGACGGCGTGCAAAACCTGATGCTGGGTAAAGACCATGCGGTCGGCGAAGCCTTTCTGGACTTCCAGCGATACGTTAAGAATCTCCAGCGGCGCGGCGTTCTTCTCGCGGTGTGTTCGAAGAACGACGCGGAAAATGCCAAGGAAGGCTTCTCGCATCCCGACAGCATTCTGAAGCTCGAAGATTTCAGTGCTTTCAAAGCCAACTGGAATCCCAAGCCGGAGAATATCCGCGCGATCGCTGCGGAACTCAACATTGGTCTGGATAGCATCGTGTTCGTTGACGACAATCCCGCCGAAAGGGATCTTGTAGCTGAACAACTGCCGGAAGTGGCAGTGCCAAATGTAGGCGCGGATGTTTCCTCTTTCGCTGAAGTGCTCGAACACGAGCGTTACTTCGAAGTGGATAAAGTTGTGCAGGACGACCTCAGCCGGGCAGCCTACTACAGTTCGAATGCGGAGCGCAGCGCCGGCCAAGCCAAATTCTCGAACTACGGGGAGTTTCTGGAGTCACTCGACATGACTGCGGAGATCGGCCTCTTCGTTCCGGTGTATCTCGAGCGAATCACGCAGTTGATCAACAAGACCAATCAGTTCAATCTCACAACCAGACGGTATACCACCGCTGAAGTCGTAGCCATTGCCGACGACCCAGGCTTTCTCACGCTGTACGGGCGTTTAGCTGACAAGTTTGGAGACAACGGGCTAGTTTCGGTACTGATCGGGCAAATATTGGATGACGCCGTCCAAGTCGACCTTTGGCTCATGAGTTGCCGGGTGTTGAAGCGCGAGATGGAATTCGCCATGTTTGATGCTCTGGTTGAACAGTGCCAGGCACGTGGAATTTGCAAGATCGTGGGCGTCTATATTCCGTCCAAGAAAAACAGCATGGTTGCTGAATTCTACGGCACGCTCGGCTTCAGTCCGGCGGGCGAGGCCTCGCACGGTCGTCAGTTGTGGAGATATGACGTGGCTGCCACGTGCTCGCCGAAAACGCAATACATTCGTCGCACTGCGGAGTCACTATTAGTGACAACGAGCGTAGCCAGCGAATCTGTGATCTCCGAGGCATAGGGGTATATGTCCAGCCAAACCGCCACGATGATTCGAGAGACCGGATCAAACCCTCTGCCGGATCCTGTCTGGCAAGTCGAAGTGGACCGCGCGACACCTGGGGAATGGTCGGCGATGCTCGATCTTTTCGATGACTCCAATCTTTATCAGACGTGGTCGTATGGCGCGGTGCGCTGGGGAAGCAAAAATCTCAGCCACTTGGTCTTGAAGCGGAATGGCGAAGTCCTTGCGATGGCGCAGGTCAGGATTGTTCGCCCGACAAGGTTTAACTTCGGCATGGCATATTTGCGGTGGGGCCCTCTTTGTCACCGGCGTGAAAAATATCTCGATGCGGACGTCGCCCTGCGCGTAGCGCATGCCCTGCAAGAGGAATATGTCCGCAAACGAGGCCTCTTGCTGCAGATTCTTCCGAACGCGTTTGTGGGGACTGAGCGTGCTGCACTATTTCAATCCAGCTTTTCCGCATTTACCCAAGAGGCTCAGACAGCTGCCAATGTGTATCGAACACTCATTATCGATCTCGCACCTCCAATCGATGAGTTGCGCAAGAATCTGGACAAGAAATGGCGAAACCAGCTCACTCGGGCGGAAAAAAACGGATTGAAGGTCATCGCGGGAAGTGGGACGGACGAATATCGAACCTTTTGCCGAATGTACGCCGAGATGCAACAACGCAAAGGATTCGAAAGCACCGTGGACGTTGAGGAATTCGGACGGATCCAGGAAGATCTGCCGGAAACCCATCGCATGCGGATATTGATCTGCGAGTTAGACGGGACACCAGTGGCAGGACTGGTCGCGTCGGCGATGGGGGATTCCGCGATTTATCTGCTGGGGGCGACCAGCGATGATGGGTTAAATGCCAAAGGCGCCTATCTGCTGCAGTGGACCATGATTCAATGGCTCAAGGAAAATGGCATTAAGTGGTATGACTTGGGCGGAATCGATCCGGAGGGCAATCCAGGGGTTTATTCTTTCAAACGAGGATTTTCTGGTACTGACGTCCTTCAGTTACCACCGCTTGTGGCCTGTAACAGCGTTATCTCTTCTGCGGTCGTCAGAGCGAGTTTGGCTGTGCAACGCGTAGTGCGTACCTTAAGAACTCTGCGCCATGGCCGGGCTTCGACTCAGGCGGCAAAGACAGTCAGCGAAACGCGTCCAACAACGGTTGCTCGGGCTGCGTCTGAAGCGGCGCCGGTTAAGTAACAAAACTGTCTTAATCTTGATGAACCATTTCCAAGGAACGCGCAACATGCAAAAGAGCGTCGGATTTCCACGAAAGTTTTTGCCTTTGCTCCGTTGTATTCAAGATGCAGGCCAACTGTCGGTCGGTCACGAAGCGAGAGGCGACGAAGATAGTATCGCTGAGGGAACCCTCCGTTGCGCCGTATGCTCCCATGAGTATCAGATCGAAAACGGAATTGTGCGCTTGATGATGGATACCTTGAGCCAAGAAACCCAGCACGAAATTGCGCTCAAGGACGAGGAGTATGAAGCGATGCCGGAGACGTTTGCAGCTCCGTCTTCCGGTTGGCGGTCTGAATTTGCCGATCGCATCGAGATTCCTCCGCATCTCGAAGCCCTCGGATCG
>Ga0210391_10002632_pt1 | contig 15447 bp, 11 predicted proteins | sample IncBWC12OmetaG_FD_160573 | JGI IMG/M metagenome (GOLD analysis project Ga0210391, IMG submission 160573) | Forest soil microbial communities from Barre Woods Harvard Forest LTER site, Petersham, Massachusetts, United States - Inc-BW-C-12-O ... | reverse complement strand
ACCCCGGCTGCGCGATGCGCAGCATGAAGCCCTTGCCGTCGTTGCAGGCCACCTCGGAATAGTCCGAATGCGTCGACTCGCTGTGGCCGAACAATTGCAGAGTGCGTACCTCGCACTGGGCGCCGCTGCCGGCGGCAATCATCGATGCCACCAGGGCATACACGTCCTTGTTCTCGGGGAGTTTGCAAAAGAACGAAGGCTCTCTGCCCTTCGCCACGTCGGCCGCGCGCGCTTCCTCGGCGCTCAGGCAGGAGATGGCCATGGGTACGTCCGTCCCCTGGGTTTCCAGGAGATAGCCCATGCCCCCGCTGCACGCGACTTCGTAGACACGGGTGTCCACTTCCTTGCCTCCCGATTTCGGTTTGCGCGTGCCGGCGGCGATGAGCTTGGCGTTGTTGACATCGCAGGAGATCTTCAGCGACTGAAGCAGCGCCACGCTCTGGGCTATGGCCTTGGCGCGCGACATGACGGGATCCTTGGAGTCGGCGCCGTCCTGCTTATGGTCGCCGCCGAGCTTTTCCAAATCTTCCCGCGAAAGAGATCCATTCATTCCGCTGTTGTCCTGATGCGTGCCGGGAGTATTCTGCGCGACTGCCGGCGTGTTCCAAGCAATGACCGCCGCGATCGATACGGCGAGCGCGGTTGCATGAATACGGCGCGATGCAATGGACATGACTGACGACCTCCTGAATCTAGAATTCCGCTGCTAGCGCCCCTCGCGCGGCGGCCTTCGGACCTCCGCATCCAACCACTCCAGGAAGCGCTGCGGCCAGGCGGCGACAGGTCCCGCATTTTCCGCGCGCAGTCCGAATCCATGACCGACACCGTCGTAGATGTGCAGCTCCGCCTGAGCTCCGCCGCGCCGCATGGCGAGATAGAGTTCGGCAAGGCGCTGGGAAATCGCCGGCTGGTCTTGCGCGCCGCCGAGGAGAAATGCGCGCGGTGTCTGCGGCGAGTACGTCAGGCCGGTCGGGATGGCCGGATACAGGAGTGCCTGAAAACTCGGCCGCGAGCTTTGCTTCGCGACCGGATCGGACGAGCCCGCCGCGCCGTCGTCATAACGCGTGCCTGCAAGCGCCGCAAGTTCCCCGCCCGCTGAGAATCCCATGACCCCGACGCGCGCCGGATCGAGCCGCCAATCGGCAGCGCGGCTTCGCACCACGCGGATGGCGCGTTGCACGTCCGCCAGCGACTCGCCCTCGACTGTGTAGGTCGATCCCGTTTCGCGAGCCAGGCGATACTTCAAGACGAACGCCGCTATTCCATGATGGGCAAGATAGTCCGCGACCCGGTAGCCCTCGTGGTCCATCCACAGTTCGCGATGGCCTCCGCCGGGCACGACGATGACTGATGCGCCGTTGGCCTGGCCGGGCGGGGGCAAGTACACCGTGATCGACGGTACGTGAATATTTGAGACGATGTGCTCGCCGGCCTCGTTGAGGCGCACAGATTCCGGGGAGGCATTTCCCCGCGAACCGGGCTCGCCGTCCGGCCACAGCGGGATGACGGGATGGAGGTCGGCGGCAAGCGAGCGCGCCGCCAGCAGCAGCAGCACCGTCACCGCCACCCCGAATCTTGCGTCCATGGCCGCACGCCGTCTCATTCATCTCACCGGCAACGGTACCGGCCAGTCGAGAGTCCGTTCCGCCGCGACGCCCGTCGGACCCAGGAGCCGTACCACGAGGTGCACGGCGTGACCCGTGGCATCGGCCGGAAGCGACCCCGCCACCTCTTCGGTGCGGATCAAATCGTCGTACCGGCGATTTCCACCGGACAGAGCCTTGCCCTTCTCGTCGAGCAGAGTCCAGTCGAGTACATAGTCGTGAAGCGCGTAGTAGGGAAGGCTTTGCTCCGAGTTGGGCGTCACGGAGGCGGTGAATCCCGCGATGGCCCCGTTCGCGGCACCGGCCCAGCGGGTCTCGATCTTGGCGGGTGCATTCAACTCCCGCCACACATCGTAGGAAGGTTTGCGCTGGCGCGCTTCGTCCACGACGCCGTGCTCGACATAGCCCTCATCCTGCCCCGGCCAGAGATTGCGGCGCGACTTGTAGTCTTGGAAGCACCACATGATGGCTCCGCCGATCCAATCCCTCGCGGCCATCAGCGGCATTTGTTCCTGCAGGGTCCGGATGCGCGCCGGATCCGCCTCCGCTGGGCTCTTGGCGAAGAAGCCGGGGTATCCGAACTCCGAGACGATCACCATCTTGCTCGGAAACAATTGATTGACCCGGTCGAGCGCCGGCACGAGCGCGGACTGCGGGCCGTGCCAGGAACCGAAGTATTGATTCATCATCAGAAAATCGGCGTCGTTCGCCGCGGATTGATCCGCGCGTTCGAGCTTCGGGAGATTGTCATCCGCGTAGCTGACGTACCGACCCGGATCCAGGGCGCGGATCATGTCGCGCATCGCACGAAAGTAGGCGATGCCGCCCGCGGTGGCGGTTGCGCTTTCGTTTGCCACGCTCCACGCGAAGATGCTGGGATGATTGCCCGCCTGCTCGATCATTTCCTGCATCTGCCGCCGCGCGAGCGCGAGCACCGCCGGATTCGCAAGCTGCGCTTCGTCAAATTGCCACACGGGGATTTCCGGGATGAGCAAGATTCCGTGCCGGTCGGCGTAGTCGAGAATGAACGGATTTTGCGGATAGTGCACCGGCCTCGACAGCGTGGCGTGCAGGGATTTCATGTCGTCGTAGTCGCGCCGCATCGTGCCGGGCGTTTCCGCCAACCCCTCCCAAGGCGAGTCCTCATGCCGCGTGAGCCCTGTCAGGCGGACCCGCTCGCCGTTGAGAAGCAGGTGCCGATCACGTATTTCCACCGTGCGCAAGCCGAAGGTGTCGCTCTGCTCATCCAAGTGCCCACCGCCGCCGGTGAGCTCCACCTCCATTCGATAGACGTTTGGATGATCGATGCTCCATAGCTTGGGGTTGGCCACCGTGAGAGACACCGCGATGTCCGCGGGCTCCCCGGCGAGATCGACCGGTACGGCGGTGCTCGCGGCCGGCTGATTGTCCGGGCCGTAAGCCGTCACGTGCACCACGGCCCGCATGTGCCGCCGATCCGAACTCTGTAGATACACGTGGTCGCGTATCACCGCGCGATCGGCCTTAAGTTCGCTGCGGATGCTCTGGCGGCGGATCCATGCAGGTCCGCTCTGCGACAGCCACACGTCCCGAACGAGCCCTCCGTATGCCCACCAGTCATACCAGGCGCCGGGAGAGCCGCGATCTCCGAAGCCGGGGATGGTCGCTGCGCCCGGGCGATTGTCGATCCGCACGGCCAGAACATTGGTGCCGCGCAATTGCCGGGAGATATCGAAGGAGTACGCCGTGAATCCCCCTTCGTGGCCGCCGAGTTCCACCCCGTTCAGCCAGACGCGGGCCGAATAGAAGGTCGCGCCAAAATGCAGCTCCACATGAGTGCCCGGCGCCATCGGCGGGATCTCGAGGCGGCGAAAATACCATGCGACTCCCAAGTAGTCGTGATACACGCCGATATTCCAAGTGTGGGGAATGCTCACCGATCGGCTGCCGGTCGGCACGTTCTTCGTCCATCCCGAGGTCTCGCCGATCCCGTCAGGGTCGGTTCGAAACAGCCAATCCCGGTCCAAATCGATTCTCGTCGAGCAAAGCGCAGGCGCGGCGAGCAGCGCGGCCAACATGGCGAAGGTCCATCTCGATCGGATCATGGCATCGCTCGTTGCAAACGCGATTGAGTTATATCGCATTTATATTATAATACTTATCGAACGGCGGCAACAATGCCGCCGGGACGCGAATCACTCTCGCAATGCTGAAAACATAGACCACGGCCGCCGATGCGTACACATCCGCGCGGAACAAACGCCGCGCATCGTCGCGGGTTGTGGAGGCTGTTGACAGGTATGCCCGTGGTATATTGATCATATTGATGCGTCGCTCGCGGCCCGACCGAAGCTTCGCAAACGACGGAAGACTTGCGCCATGACGACAGAAAAGAAGCCGCTGCGTAGTCATAAGAGCTATGGCCGCAAGGACAAGGATGGCTTCATTCACCGCAGCTGGATGAAGAGTGAGGGCCTACCGGCCGACGTATTCGACGGCAGGCCGGTCATCGGAATCTGCAACACCTGGTCGGAATTGACTCCCTGCAATGCGGGGCTGCGCGACATCGCGGAGCATGTCAAACGCGGCGTATGGGAGGCCGGAGGTCTGCCCCTCGAGTTTCCGGCCATGTCTCTGGGCGAGACGCAAATGCGTCCGACGGCGATGTTGTTCCGCAACTTGCTCGCCATGGAAGTCGAAGAGTCGATTCGCGGCAATCCGATCGACGCCGTAGTTCTCTTGGGCGGCTGCGACAAGACCACTCCCGGTCAACTCATGGGCGCGGCCAGCGTCAACCTTCCGACACTCGTGATCTCGAGCGGGCCGATGCTGAACGGGAAGTTCCGCGGCTGCGACATTGGATCCGGCACGGACGTATGGAAGTTCAGCGAAGCGGTGCGCGGCGGCAAGATGTCGCTGGACGACTTCATGGCGGCCGAATCCGGCATGTCGCGTACGCCCGGAACCTGTATGACCATGGGCAGTGCATCGACCATGGCCTGCATGATGGAAGCAATGGGTATCGCCCTGCCCTACAACGCGACGACCCCCGCGGTCGACGCGCAGCGCCGCAGAATCGCCCACGAGAGCGGAAGGCTGATCGTGCGCATGGCCCGCGAAGACGTGCGGTTGTCGACCATTCTGAACCGAAGCGCTTTCGAGAACGCCATCCGCATCCTCGGTGCGATCGGCGGTTCAACCAATACGGTATTGCACTTGCTGGCCCTCGCCGGCCGGCTCGGCGTACCGCTCGCGCTCGAGGATTTCGATCGCCTGACCGCCGAGGTGCCGTTGCTGGTCGATTTGCAGCCTTCGGGCCGTTTCCTGATGGAAGACCTTCACTACGCGGGCGGCCTGCCCGCCGTAATGAAGGAGCTGGGTCCCAGACTCGACGTGAACGCCGGGACCGCCTGGGGGCAGCCGATTGGCGCGAGCTTCGCCTCCGCCGAATGCTACAACCGCGAGGTCATCCATACTCTCGCCGCACCGGTCAATCCGGTGTCGGGAATCTGGGTATTGAAGGGCAATCTATGTCCGAACGGCGCCGTGATGAAGCCGAGTGCGGCCAGCCGCACGCTGTTCACCCACCGCGGCCGCGCGATCGTGTTCGAGTCCATCGAAGATCTGCACGCACGCATCGACGATCCGGCCCTCGATGTGGATGCTCAGTCGGTGCTGGTGCTCAAGGGCTGCGGTCCCAAGGGTTATCCGGGCATGCCGGAAGTCGGCAACATGCCCCTGCCGCGCAAGCTCCTGGAACGAGGCGTCGAAGACATGTTGCGGATCTCGGACGCGCGCATGAGCGGTACCGCCTTCGGCACCGTCGTCCTGCACGTGGCGCCCGAGGCCGAGGCCGGCGGACCGCTCGCGATGGTGCACGACGGGGACGAGATCCTGCTCGACGGGCCGAACCGGCGTCTGGAGCTGCTCATATCGCCGCAGGAGTTGGCGGCGCGTACCGAGGCCTGGACGCAAGAGCGGCCCCCGCCGAAGTATTCGCGCGGCTACTATCGGCTTTACGTGGAGCACGTGATGCAGGCGGACAAGGGGTGCGACCTCGATTTCCTGACCGGAGCCAGCGGGAGCGTCGTCGACCGGGAATCGCACTGATGTCCCTTCCGAGTGTCGTCGCCGGCGACTGGGGAACATCCCGTCTGCGGCTCTTCCTCTGCGATGATCGCGGCGCGATTCTCGCCCGCGCCGACGGCCCGGGCGTCGCTGCGGCGGGAGGTCCGTTGCCGCAAATTTTCGAGTCGATGGTGGAACCCTGGGAATCGCGTCACGGCGCACTGCCGGCGGTTCTCTGCGGCATGGTCGGCTCCAGCATGGGCTGGGTGCAAGCTCCCTACGTCGCCTGCCCCGCTCTTCCGGCAAAGATCATCGGCGGCAGCATCCCGGTGCGAGCCGGCCGCGTTCGGATCGTTCCGGGCATGCGCTGCCAGAATCGGCTGGCGGCGCCGGACTTCATGCGCGGCGAAGAAACTCAAATTCTGGGCGCGCTGACCCTGGAGCCGAGGCTGCGCCGGGGGGCGCATCTTTTGTGCCTTCCCGGCACTCACACGAAGTGGGTGCGGCTCGTGGAAGGAGTCATTGAAGAGTTCCTGACCGTGCCGACGGGCGAACTCTATGCCGCCCTGCGCGATCACAGCGTGCTGGTGGGCGGCGACTTCCGCAGCCAGGAAGTGACCGGCGGCGGCGCCTTCGAGGAAGGCCTCAAACGGTTCGGCGAATTCCCGCAGGTGCCGGTGCTGCACCGCCTGTTCGAGTGCCGCAGCCGACTGCTCGGCGGCGAGCTCGCCGCCGTCGACGCCGCGGCCTTTCTGTCGGGCCTGCTGATCGCCCAGGATGTAGGCGGAGCGCTGCAGCTGTATGCGGACTGCCTGGCGGTGCGAAGCGTGTTTCTGATCGGTGCACCGGCCCTGACCGGGCTATATGCATCCGCGTTGAAGCAGGAATCCTGCGCCGCGCGGCAGCTCGATGGAGCGGCCGCATCTCTGGCCGGCCTCATACGCGTACACCAACACAGCTCCTCGCAGGTGGAATCGAATGCAGTCTGAAGTGCCGGGGGAGAAGGCGTTGGTTGCGATCCTGCGCGGCCTCGTTCCGGAGCGCGCGCTCGGCGTGGCTCATGTGCTGTACGCCGCGGGCTTTCGCACCATCGAAGTGCCGCTCAATTCACCGGATCCCTTCGCCAGCATTGCCGCCTTGGCGGCCGGCTTGCCGCCGGATTGCTTGGTGGGTGCCGGCACCGTCCTCGACGCCGGCGACGTTCGCCGCACGCATGCGGCGGGCGGCGGGCTCATCGTCTCACCGAATTTCGATGCCGAGGTGATCGGCGCAGCAACGCAGCGGGCGATGCAGGTTTTACCGGGGATCGCGACTGCGACCGAGGCGTTCGGCGCGCTTCGTGCGGGTGCAACGCAATTGAAACTTTTCCCGGCCACCACTTACGGTCCTCGGCATTTGCAGGCACTGCGCACGGTGCTTCCGCCGGGTACCCGGATCTTGCCCGTCGGCGGGGTCGCGGCGGACCACCTCGCCGATTGGCTGGCCGCCGGTGCAGCCGGGTTCGGTTTCGGATCGGAGCTGTTTCGCCCCGAGTACGCTCTCGGGGACATCGAACGTCGTGCGCAACTGCTGGTGCGCGCCTTCCGCGAGGCTCGCAGCCGGCTCGAGGCAGCGCCGGGCACGGCAACAACAACAAAAACGACCGGGGGATCTGCGTGACACTTTCGCCAATCGACATTGCGATAATCGCCATCTATGCCGTCTCGATCTTCGTACTTGCACAATGGGTGTCGCGCGAGAAAGGCGCGCACCAGAAGGACGCGCAGGACTACTTCCTGGCAAGCCGCGCGCTGCCCTGGTGGGCGATCGGCACTTCGCTGATTGCAGCCAACATATCGGCCGAGCAGATCATCGGCATGTCGGGCTCCGGCTATGTGATCGGCCTCGCGATCGCCTCCTACGAATGGATGGCGGCGCTCACTCTGATCATCGTCGGCAAGTACTTCCTGCCGATATTTCTGAAGAACGGCATTTACACCATGCCCGAGTTTCTCGAGAGGCGCTACAGCACCAGCGTGCGCACGGTCATGGCGATCTTTTGGCTGGGCGTCTACGTCTTTGTGAATCTCACGGCCATCCTCTGGCTGGGCGCGACGGCCGTCCATACCGTTGCAGGAATCGAGGTGCAGACCGCGCTCATCGCGCTCGCCCTGTTCGCCGGCGCCTACGCTCTGTACGGCGGCCTCAAGGCCGTCGCGCTGACCGACATCGTGCAGGTATCGTTGCTGGTGATCGGCGGCCTCATCATCAGCTACATTGCGCTCGATAAAATCTCCGGACACGCGGGAGTCATCGCCGGCTTTCACGAACTCACGATGCGCTTTCCGGACAAGTTCAAGATGATTCTTCGGCCGGACAATCCGAACTACAAGAACTTACCGGGGCTATCCGTGCTGTTGGGCGGAATGTGGGTGATGAATGTCTCGTATTGGGGCTTCAATCAATACATCATTCAACGGGCGCTGGCGGCGAAAAGCGTCCGTGAGGCGCAGAAGGGCATCGTGCTCGCCGCCTTCTTGAAGCTGCTCATGCCCGTGATCATCGTTCTACCGGGCATTGCCGCCGCGGCTCTGGCGCCGAACCTCGAACGGCCGGACGAGGCCTACCCGCATCTCATGGCCATGTTGCCGACGGGTATTCTGGGGCTGGTATTCGCAGCGCTGATCGCGGCCATCGTGGCCTCGATGGGATCGAAGATCAACTCCATCGCCACCATCTTCACCATGGACGTGTACCGGCCGCTGCGCCCACTGGCCTCTCAGCGGCACCTGGTATTGGTCGGCCGCGCAACCGCCGCGGTTGCCCTGATCGTCGCGGTCCTAATGGCGAAGCCGCTGCTCGGAAGCTTCGATCAAGCGTTCCAATACATACAAGAGTTCACCGGGTTCTTCACCCCGGGTATCTGCGTCATATTCCTGCTCGGCATGTTTTGGGACCGCTGCACGGCCACCGGCGCGTTGGTGGCCGCGATCGCTTCCTTCGCCCTGTCCTTATTGCTGTGGAAGTTCTGGCCATCGCTGCCGTTCATGGATCGCGTCGGCTGGGTATTCGTGGCATGTCTCGCGATAGCCGTCGTACTCTCGCTGCTGCAACCCCGGCGCGAGTCGGCGCTCCGGGTGGAGCTGAAGCAAATCGACTATTCCACCAGCGCCGGCTTCAATGTGGCGGCCCTCGCCGTCACCGCCATTCTCGTCGCGCTTTACGCGACCTGGTGGTAGGCGACCCACTCATGACGGCGCCGGCTCCGATCGAGATTCTGAAGGTGCGCAACACGGTGGGCGAAGGGATTTTGTGGGACTGGCGGCGGCAACTATTGTGGTGGACCGACATTCCCAACCGCACCCTGTATCGGTACGACTGGAACCTCGGAACCACCCGCACCTTGCAGACGCCGGAGCGTGTGGGGTCGTTCGGGTTCATCAAGGGCAGCGACCGGTTGATCGTGGCTTTCGCAAGCGGCATTGCCTCGTACGACCCGTATACCTGCGCGGTCGACTGGATCGCGCGTCCCGAGGAGATCGCCCCCGGCATCCGGTTCAATGATGGACGCGTCGACCGGCTGGGTCGATTTTGGAGCGGCACCATGGTTGAAGGCGGTACGCACGCCGACGGCGCCTGTCTGTACTCGGTGAGCAGCGCGCGCGACTGGCGCCGCCACTTCAGCGGCATCGCCATCTCCAATGGGCTTTGCCTGAGCCCGGACGGCAGACTGTTGTACTTTGCCGATTCACCGACCCGCACCATTCGCGTGTTCGAGATGATCGAGCCTGAGGGATCTCTGGGGCCGTCGAAGCTGTTCGCGCAAACGGCGCACGGCTCTGCACCCGACGGCGCGGCAATCGATGCGGACGGCTGCATGTGGAGCGCGCACTGGGGCGGCGGTTGCGTCGTGCGCTACACCCCTGACGGCCGAATCGACCGTACGCTGCCTGTACCGGCGCGCCAACCCAGCTGTGTTTGTTTCGCCGGAACCGATCTCGACATCCTTTGCGTCACCAGCGCACGCGAGGGACTCGATGAGGAGGCACTGCGGGCCGACCCCAATGCGGGCGATGTGTTTTTCTACCGGACTGGCGTTCGCGGTCTGCGTGAGCCAGAGTATCTACTATGAATACGCACGTCCGCGGTCAGAACCTGACTTACAGCATAGCCAATCACATCGGCATTGCCATCGTCACCGGCGTGTACTCGGCGGACAATCCCATTCCCATCGAGGCCGAGCTGTGCCGGCAGTACGGCGCGAGCCGACCGGTGCTGCGCGAAGCAGTCAAGATGCTGACCGCCAAAGGACTGCTCGGCGCGAGGCCGCGCCGCGGCACCTGGGTGCAGCCGGAAGACAAATGGAATCTGCTTGATCCTGACGTGCTGGGCTGGCTGCTGGAGAGAAAGTTTTCGATGGCGCTGCTCATCGAGTTCACGGAGATCCGATTGGCCGTCGAGCCGGGAGCCGCGGCACTCGCGGCCGGCCAGGCCGGTCCCGAAGAGAAGGCCGCCATTCGCACCGCGATTCTGCGCATGCAGGCCGCCGATCGAGGCGAGGATGACCCGCTGGACTCGGACATCGCCTTTCACGTGGCGGTACTACGGGGCAGCCGCAATCGGTTCTATGCGCAGCTCTCCGAGCTCATCGCCACGGCACTTCGCTTCAGCATCCGCATGACGAACCGGTACAAGGGCGTAAGGCTGGCCAGCGTCGCAGATCATAAAAAAGTCGCCGATGCCATCATCGCCGGGAAAGTCGATCAGGCCGGCGAGGCCATGCGCAAGCTGATCCAGGAGGCGATGGATCTCATTTGCAAGCGCGAAGCGCAAGAGAAACGAGCCGTCAATCGCCCGCCTCGGCCCGAAAGACCGTAAGCGCGCGGTCGTGAAGAGAATCAAGATCGCGCTGGTCGGGCTTGGCAAGATCGCGCGCGACCAGCACATTCCGGCTCTGGCCGACGGCGACGCCTTCGAATTGACCGGCGTCGCGAGCCCCCACCACAAATGGAACGGCCTGCCGAACTACGACGATCTGCCGGCTCTGATCCGGGCGCAACCCGAGGTCACCGCCGTCGCCCTGTGCACGCCGCCCCAAGTGCGCTACGACATCGCGCGCACGGCGCTCGAACATGGCCTGCACGTCCTTCTGGAAAAACCGCCCGGAGTGTCGGTGAGCGAAGTGGTCGCGCTGGCCGACCTGGCCGCGCGGCAACGCGTCGCGCTGTTTGCCTCCTGGCACGCGAGGCATGCCCGCGGCGTGGAACCCGCTCGTGAGTGGCTACGTGAGCGAAGTATTCGTAGCGTCAGGATCGCATGGAAAGAGGATGTGCGTATCTGGCATCCCGGCCAGGCCTGGATATGGAAGGCGGGCGGCCTGGGTGTGTTCGATCCGGGGATCAATGCTTTGTCGATACTGACCCGCATCCTTCCCGGGCCCGTGGCGCTGAAGTCCGCCGATCTGCGCTATCCCGAGAATTGCGCGACGCCGATTGCCGCCCATCTGTCCATGAGCGGCGACAACGGGATGACCGCCATCGCGGAGTTCGACTTTCTACAGACCGGCCCTCAAACGTGGACCATCGATGTTGAAACTGACTCAGGGTGGCTCACCCTGTCGATGGGCGGCAAGGAGCTGTACATCGACGGCCGCGAGGTCGGGACCCCGGCCACTGCGGAGTACCCAAGCCTGTACGCGCATTTCGGCGAACTGGTTCGCCGTCGCCGCAGCGACGTCGATATCGCTCCATTGCAGCTGGTGGCCGACGCCTTCCTGTGCGGCCGCCGTATCGAGGTCGACTCCTTCGTGGAATAGCGGCGTATGCTCGACCTGAATGGAAAGCTGCGCCTGCATGCCGAGTTCAAAGCTGCTACGGTCTGGGTCGGTGCCGAGCGCGAACCGGTCATCGTCATCGACAATTTCCTGAGCGACGCGCAGGTGTTGGTCGAATACTGCGCCCAGCAATCGGCCTTCGACGGGGTATCCGACACGTTCTACCCCGGGTCGCGCGCACCGATTCCGCCCATCTACTGCTTCGCGCTGCGCTCCTTTTTGGGAACGGTCATCGTTCAGGCGTTCGGCCTGGGAGACGGCGTCGTGACCGGCGAGCTCTCCCATTTCTCGCTGGTCACCACGCCGCCCGAGAAGCTCGGCGTGGTGCAGCGAATGCCTCACTTCGACAGCACGAACCCCAAGCAACTCGCGTTGCTGCACTACTTGTGCGAGCCGAAGCACGGTGGGACCTCCTTCTATCGCCATCGACGGACGCGCTTTGAGCACGTCGATGCGGCGCGCAGCCGCGCATATGGGAGCGCCGTCGCCGCGGATCTCGCATCCTTGGGGCCGCCGCCGGCGAAATACATCTGCGGCGACGATGCCATGTTCGAGCGGACCCACTCCTTCGCGGCCGCGTTCAATCGGGTGCTCATCTACCGCAGCATCAATCTACACAGCGCCGACATAGGACCCGCATTCGGATTCGATACGGATCCGAGGCGCGGCCGGCTGACGGCGAACACTTTTTTCTTCTACAGCTAGCCTGGGTAACTGCTCAAATGTTATGTAGAGCCGCCGCCGCTGGCGTATCTAAGCAGAATCGACTCGACCGCCGCGCCCTTGGCATCGTCGCCGGCGCGGTCGCCCGAATTGGGAAATACCGTGAGCTGAAGCCTTTCGAGGTCTTCCACGTGAATGTGGTCGGCGCTGCCGCCGCGGCCCGCCGGACTCTCGCGCCAATAGTTCCACAAGCCCGGGAAGGGACTGGGAATGTGAATGCTGCGTGAGATGTGCAGGTTCTCGAGTGGCACGTGAACCGTCGACCAGGATTTGCCGGCAACCACGGATGTGCTCCACGCCGCGCCGTCGCGCTCGATCAACACCACTTCAAGCGTCTTGGCGTTACCGCCGACGGCCTGCAATTTGATGTCCACCGCATTGGCACGCGGCGCATCCGCAGCCCGCGCGGCAACGACGTCGCCGATGAAGAGCGCGGCGGCATAGCGCGCCGGCGTGTCCTTGCCAAGATCCGGCAATATCAAGCTAAGTGCGGACTCGTCCGCGGTCTCTGCCGGCGCGAGTTGGAAGAAGGGCTGTCGATATCGCTCGCCGGGCCGAACGAAGGACAGGCGCGCATAGTCCTTCTTCGGATTCAGCAGCCGCATCGGGGTGCCCGAGGGCGTTAGCCGGAAGGACCACAGTGCGTCGGCGTGGAACGGCCAGTCGCCGGGCAGTTGCGGCACGCCTCCGGGAAAAGTCACGCTGCGATCGCCAGTCTTGACGCTGACGGCGTATTCATACAGTCCCGGCGTGAGAACACCCGGCGCCAATACGCCGGCGTACTCATTGCCCCTCGAACGCTTCATCGGAATGGGGGCGCCGAAGCCCCGCATGCCGGCGGGCCGCACCCATAGCTTGACCTCATCGGGCAATTCATCGTCGGCAACGCGGGCCCGGATCTCGACCGCAGCCCCTGCGAGGAACTCCTTGGGCGCGAGAGACTGCACGCTGTCGGAATAGGAGAGGCGCTCATTCACATGATATTCATCGAAGCCCACCCCGCTTAACGCTGCGGGCAACTTCCCGCGCTCGACCTGTTCGCTGCGGCTGAGCAGCCAAACGCCCGGCTCCACCGGGAATTCACCGTTCACCGCCCTGCGCCCCGCCGCCGCCGGGTCCGACGGAACCTTGATGGGAGCGGCAAAGAACTGGGCACCGAGGTCGGGCAGGCGCAGCGTCATGGGCCAGCGGCGGTACAGTAGCCGGGAGACGATCTTGTCGGGGCGGGGCTGCTCGAACGGATCCCCTACCAGCACTTCGTCCGGATAGACCTCCAGGCGCCACACCCCATCCCGCACCTTGTCGAGAAAGTACGCGCCGCTGCCCTCGTAGTCGACGGTTCCGGAGGACTCGAAACCGACCAGTCTCGTCAGAGTCTTGGGATTGCGAGGCAGCGAACGAGTCGCGCCGGCATTCATGAATGCGTCGTCGGCATTCAGCAGAGCGTTGTCGCCCTCGTAGCTGACCCGAAAATCGCCGAATTGAAGATTATCGGGATAACGACCGTAGGACTGAAATCGCGGCAGCCGCCGCATCGCCTCGGCGGCGATGACGGCGCTCACGGCCTTCTTCGGCGTGTGCACGAGATTCAAGTAGTGGGTCTGCCAGCCCAGATTGAACGGCGCGGTGCGCAGCATGTCGTAGGCGAACATGGTCGCGAATTGCGCGCCGACAGATCGATAGGTGCGCGCCATGGCCGGATACAGGTAGCCACTGAGTAGATCCGCAGTGTCGAACTCGTAGACGATGCGCGGCTTGCCCTTGAGCGACGGGAGCAGCATGTCGGGATAGCCGTCGACGGCCTGCAAGAAATTGCCCTGCAGCGTATGTCCCGCGACCAGACCTGTGGGATACCAGCCGAAGCTGACCCCGTCCACCTTGGATCGTTGGATGGCGGGGGCAATGGCGAAGTCCTGCGACACATTGAAGAAGGTCAGCTTCTTGCAGCCGGTGCGGCGTACGGCGCCGACCAATGCATCGATGTAGGCGACCGAACCCGCGGCATCTTCCGGGTGATGCACCGGCTCGTTGATCATCTCGATGAACAGGATGGCCGGCTCATCCTTGATCGCGACGCCGGTATAGCGATTGACGTGATTGAGCAATTGTCCGATGTAGTTGACCTGCGCCGCGATCGAGGCGGGGTTCGTGCCCATCTCCTCCCTCTGGAAATATCGGGAAAAACCCACGTTCGGCGAAGGCTTGCCGACCTGGTCGGCGAACGCCGGGTCGTAGGTGTGAATCGGCGTGAGCAGAAGGTAGATTCCGCGCGCGCGGGCGCGGGCGATCAGGTAGTCGAGCAGGTCGACGTGCTCGTTGACGATGAGGTTGCCGGCCCGGTCGGCGTTTTCCCAGTCGCCCCAGGAGCAGAGTCGCAGCGCCGTCCAACCCATGCGCGCGAAGTGCGCCATGTCCTCATCGATCATGGCCTTGCGGTCGTTCGAAACCAACCCCGCCATTCGATAGTCGGAGCCTGACATGATGCAGTAGTTGGCGCCGTACAGGCCCACTTCCTCCTTGGAATCGCCCCAACGGACGACGCCGGCCGCATCGAGATACACTGGACGGGTGGCAGCCCCGTCCGCAGACGGCTGCGCTGCGGCGGCCGGCAGGACAGCCGATGCCAGCCATACAACGATGATCATGAATCGCATACGAAATCTCCCGCTCAAGCGCCCGCGTCGGTCGCCCGGCAATGCTCCGCGATGAATCCCGAGTGGCTGGGCATGGCCTCCGCAGTCTGCCGGATCGACGCCCGCAGACGCGACAGCTGAACTGCGGCCGCATCGAGGGGAATGACATCCGCGAGAGGGTCGTAGCGCCGCGGCCATATCCCCTGGCCGATGAACACCGACAGCCAGTTCGGTTCCACGAACAGCTCGTGGTCCTCGAAGGCAACCCGCCCACTGCTGCGAAATAGATTGATGCGACGCTCAAGCGCGTCGGGAATATCCATGTTCCCGCAATAGCGCCACAGCGGCGAATCGTCGCGCGTGGTTGCCTTGTAATGCAGGACGATGAAGTCGCGAACCCGCTCATATTCCTCGATCTGCAGCCGGTTGTACTCGTCCGCGTCGCATGGATCGAATGTGCGATCCGGGAAAATCGCCGCCAACTGAGTCACGCCGCTCTGGATGAGATGGATGCTGGTGGATTCCAGGGGTTCGAGAAAGCCGCTCGCCAACCCGAGCGCAATGCAGTTCTTGTTCCAGAACTTCTTGCGCCGCCCGGTCGTGAAGCGCAAAAATCGCGGCTCCGCCT
>Ga0210391_10002631_pt1 | contig 15456 bp, 13 predicted proteins | sample IncBWC12OmetaG_FD_160573 | JGI IMG/M metagenome (GOLD analysis project Ga0210391, IMG submission 160573) | Forest soil microbial communities from Barre Woods Harvard Forest LTER site, Petersham, Massachusetts, United States - Inc-BW-C-12-O ... | reverse complement strand
GTTGAGCGCCTGCGGCGCCTTCGCTAACGGGAGAGCCGGATCAGTCCGCGCCGGACGGCCGTGGTTACCGCTTCCGTCCTGTCGTCAGCGCCCAGCTTCAGAAGGCAGCTCGCAACGTGATTCCGTGCCGTCTTTGCACTGATAAAAAGTTGTTCCGCAATTTCCTTATTGGTCAGCCCATCCGCGACTAGCTTCAGCACCTCAAGCTCACGCTGTGTCAGTTCTTCTCGAGCTACCGCCTCCGACAGGCGCTTCGCAACCTCCGGTGAGACACAGCGCTGATTCTGGTTCACCATGTCCACCGCCCGGATAATCTCCTCCTGCGGCGTGTTCTTCAGGAGATAGCCCATCGCACCCGCCTGCATGGCATGCAAAATGTATTCATCCTCCTCGTAATTCGTTAGTACCAGCACCCGAAGATTCTGATCCTTTCGGCGCAATTCGCTGATTGCCTCCACGCCTTCCATCTCGGGCATGCGCAGGTCCATGAGCACCACGTCCGGCCTCACCTTCTCCACCTCGACGATGCCTTCTCTCGCGGAGCCCACCGCGCCCGTGACCACAATCTGCCCTTCGCTTTCCAGCATCGTTTTTAATCCCAGCCGGACCACCGGATGGTCATCGATGATCAGCACCTTAATGGCTGGGGCTGCGTTTTCCATGGGAGTACTGTATGCCCGTTGCTGCTCTGGTTCAATGGACTCGGCAATGGGTGAAGCGTCCATCGAACACCTGATGCCGATCTCCATTGGCCAATAGTGCTGGGCAAACTCGTGATTCACGGTCACCACCAGCTGGTTGTTCGCGGTGTCGTCATCGGCGCAGTACCGCCCGTGCAACAGGGGAATGCCCATCGCCCTGAAGAAATCGCCAATCATCTGCGTCGGCGATGCCACGGTCCGGTCGGGCCCGAGCGGATCGACATACCCGTCCGCCAGCCTCTGGATTTGTTAGGTCATTCGGTAATCATCGCAGGCTCGAAGAGGCTTGCTCCACGCGCGAGAACCCTCGTTCGATGCTGTCTTCGCTGAGGGACCCGCCGACCGGGAAGAACCGGTCAGGCAGGTCTTTGACGGCTGCACTATACTTTCGAACATCGAGAGTAATGAGCCGATGCGAGTGCCGGAAATCTATCCTAACCATCTGCGCCGCAGCAGGATAGTGAGGGGCAACCCGGCGCCGCCCAGCTTCGCGATCTGTCTGCTATGCACAGGCGTCCTGCTCGGCGCGGCCGTCGGCTGCCATTCCCGGCAGCCAGCGAAGGTGGCCTCCCATCGTGCGCAGCATCTGGATTTCAACCAGGATGTGCAGCCGATCCTTGCGAGCAATTGCTTCAGTTGCCATGGTCCCGACCCCGAGATGCGGAAAGCAGGTTTGCGGCTCGATCTCGAGGAGTCCGCTTTTCGCAAACGGGCCGGCCATCCGGACGCCATCGTTCCCGGACATCCCGAGCAGAGCGAATTAGTCAAGCGCATCGAATCGAAGGATCCGCATCACCTGATGCCGCAGTCGGCGCAGGGCGAGGCGAAGCCGATGAAGGCCGCCGACATTGCGGTCCTGCGGGAATGGATCGAGGAGGGCGCGGTTTATCGTCCCCATTGGGCATTTGAAAAGCCAACCCGTCCACCCCTGCCCGCGGCAGCGCAGAACGATGGATGGGCAAAGAACCCCATCGATGCCTTCGTCTTCGCGCGCATGCAGAAGGAGGGTCTGCATCCCTCACCCGAGGCCGACAAGGACACGCTGATTCGCCGCGTGACGCTCGATCTGACCGGTCTGCTTCCAACACCGGCGGCCGTGGAAGCATTTGAAAAAGACACTTCCCCGCAGGCTTATGAGCATCTGGTGGATGGCTTGCTGGCCATGCCGGCCTATGGCGAGGCTCGGACGCGCTACTGGTTGGACTACGCGCGCTACGCCGACACATATGGGCTGCACTACGACAACAGCCGCGACATTTGGCCCTATCGCGACTATGTGATTCGCGCCTTCAATACGAACAAACCCTTCGACAAATTTGCGATGGAGCAGATTGCCGGTGATCTGCTGCCCGCAAAGAATCTCGATCCATTGATTGCCAGCGGCTATGTGCGCCTCGGCGTGAGCAGCAACGAAGGCGGAACGATTCCTGAAGAGCTGCGCGTGAACATCGCACGTGAACGGACGGAGGCGTTCGGCGCGACGTTCATGGGACTCACGGTTGGCTGCGCCGTATGCCACGACCATAAGTACGACCCAACCACGCAGAAAGACTTCTATTCGCTGAGCGCGTTCTTTAACAATCTTGAAGAGAAGCCTTTCAACGAGGATCGTCCCGTGTGGGCGCCCATGACGCGTCTTCCTATTCCGCAGAATCAGGAAGCCTACAACCGCGTGCTGGCCCAGCGATCGCAACTCGCGGAACGCGTGCGCGAGCTGCGCCTCGAGGAACGTCCGCTAGTGGAGCAGTGGATTCGTTCGCAGCAGAATGCGCCGCAGCCGGTTTCAACCGACAAGCTGGACCTCCGCCTGCGTCTGGACGAGGGCGGTGGCGAGGTGCTGAAGAACAGCGCGCCGCATGCGCAGACGGCGAGTTTTACAATCGGCAAGCTGAAACCACAGTGGGGCGAAACCACCTGGCTGTGGCCAGACATGCGCACGGAAACCAGCACGCATATCGTCCTCGACCAGACCGGCGATTATCAGTGGAACCAGCCATTCTCGTCGGGAGGATGGTTCATGGTGCGTTCTGCGCCCAACTACAACCTCGACAATGCGAAGGGTGCGCTGCTGGCGAAGATGGATACGACGCGGCACAACCGCGGATGGGATCTCTCGCTCGAGAATGGCAAGGTTGTCGTCAACCTGGTGAACCAGGGACCGAAGGACCTGCCGAATCCCAAGCCGCCGCAGAAGCAGAAGGAGAAACCGAAGCCGGCTGAGGTCAAAGAGCTGTTTCAGTATCCAACGCCTTCGGATCTGACCAAACAGGATCTTGCTCCGAACAAACCGAAAGAGAAGAAGGAAGCTAAGAAAGAGCCAAAGAAAAAGGAAGAACCGAAGAAGCCCGATGAACCGGCAAAGCATGAAGACACGACCCCCTTTGTTGCAGCGAAGGTGACGACGGCCGAACCACTCCCGGTCGATGGCCGCTGGCGCCACATCTTCTTCACCTACGATGGCTCGGGCAAATCCGCCGGGATTCACATCTATGTCGACGGAAAGCTGGTGGCCACCAAAGTTGTGTACGACTCGCTGGCGCAGTCAACCATCCGCACCCAGGCGCCAATGCAGCTCGGCATGCGCTATCCCGAGGCGAATCCCGCGCGCGAGGCGCGTTACCAGGACATTCGCTTGTATGGGAGGGCGCTGACAGCCGATGAAGTGAACCGCCTGCCGTTTGAAGATTACGTTGCGGAGATTGCGCATAAGCCCAGCAGTACCTGGACTCCGGATGAGCGCCATGTCGCCTCCGAGTACTACTTCAACAGCGTCGACAAATCCTTCCGGGAAATGATGCTGCAGATCGAGCAGCTGAATGCGCAGCTGGTCCGGCTGTCGGACGGCGGCGATCTGACCATGGTTTCTTGGGAGAAGCCGTCGCTTGCCTATGCACATGTGCTCACGCGAGGCGTTTACACCGCGCGCACGGAGAGAGTTGAGGCCAACACGCCGCACTTTTTGCCGCCCCTGCCTTTGGGTGTGCCGCATGATCGACTGGCCCTCGCGAAGTGGACGGTGAGCCCGGATAATCCGCTAACGGCGCGGGTAACCGTGAACCGCATGTGGAACGAGATCTTCGGCGCCGGACTCGTCGAGAGCACCGAAGACTTCGGCATCATGGGGCAGCGGCCTTCCAATCCGGAACTGCTGGACTGGCTGGCCGTCGAATTTCGCGAGAGCGGCTGGGACGTCAAGCACATATATAAGCTGATGGTGATGTCGGCTGCCTATCGGCAAACCGCGAAGTCGACGCCCGAACAAATCGCAAAGGATCCGAAGAATCTGCTGCTATCTCGTGGGCCGCGGTTTCGCATGGATGCGGAGATGCTACGGGATGTGGCGCTCGAATCGGGCAACCTGCTCGTCGGCAAGGCAGGTGGGCCGAGCGTGAAGCCCTACCAGCCCGCCAACATATGGGAGCAGATCGGCATTGGCGGCAGCGATACGTTGAATTACGAACAGCAGCATGGCGACGCGCTCTATCGGCGGAGCTTGTACACGTATTGGAAACGCATGGCGCCGATGCCGGACATGGATGCGTTCGATGCGCCCATGCGCGACGTGGTGTGCACGCGGCGGCAGCGCACCGACACTCCCCTGCAGGCGCTCGTGACCATGAACGACGTGCAGTGGGTGGAGGCAGCGAGGGCGTTGGCCGAGCGCGCGATTCGTGAGGGCGGAAAGCTTCCCGAACAGCGGATCAATCTGATGGGAGAAATTTTGCTCTCGCGCGATCCACCGCCAAACATGGCCGCTGTCCTTGAGAATTCGCTGGCGCAAATGGAAACCCACTACGCGGCCAATCCCAAAGCGGCACAGGATTTGCTGGCCGTTGGCGAAAAGAAGCGTGACCCATCGATACCGGCGCCGGAACTGGCCGCGTGGACGATGGTGGCATCCGAGATGCTGAACCTGGACGAGACGGTAACGAAGTAGCTGATGGAGGCGGGATGAAACAACATCCGTTGTGTACCGATACCGAGCACGTCACGAAGGTGCTCGATCTCGCCATCCCTGCGTGCGTCAAGCAGGAGTGGGCCGATTTGCAGACGCGCAGGCACTTTCTCGGCCGCGCAGGCAAGGTGCTGGGATGGGCCGCGGCGGCCAGCCTGTTGGGCGATCGCAGGCTGCGTGGTGACAATTACCCGGCCGCGGGCGCCCCCGCTGCCGACTCGCTGAATTTCCCCAACTTTGCGCCGAAGGCCAAACGCGCCATCTATCTCTTCATGTCCGGTGGACCTTCGCAGGTCGACCTATGGGACTACAAGCCAAACCTAGCGGCGCAATTTGACAAGGATCTGCCGGACTCCGTGCGCGGCTCGCAGCAGCTGACCGGCATGACCACCGGACAAGCTCGGTTTCCCATTGCCCCTTCGCACTGGGCGTTCAAACCCTATGGACAGAGCGGCACGTGGGTGAGCGACCTGATGCCGAATATGGGGCGGATCGTCGATGACCTGACCATCATCAAGTCCACCAATACCGAAGCCATCAATCACGAGCCGGCCATCATGCTGATGAACACCGGCAACATGAATGCAGGCAAACCCTGTCTCGGTGCATGGCTTGCCTATGGGCTGGGCAGCATGAACGACAATCTGCCCACCTTCATGGTGCTCCAGACCAAACTCAATACCGACGAGAACAATCAGCCGGTCTCGTCTCGGTTGTGGAGCAGCGGATTTCTCTCCTCGGAGTACGCGGGCGTGGGGCTGCGCTCGTCGGGCGATCTCGTGCTCTACCTCACCGACCCCAATGGAGTGGATCGGGAGGTGCGGCGCAAAATGCTCGACGCGGTCAACGAGATCAATCGGCAGACTTACGAGGAACTTGGCGATCCGGAGACGAACTCGCGTATCGCGCAGTACGAAATGGCATACCGGATGCAATCGTCGGTACCGGAGCTTGCCGATCTGAGCAAAGAGCCGCAGTCGACATGGGATCTTTATGGGCCCGACGCGAAGGAGGCGGGGACCTTTGCGTACAACTGTCTGATGGCCCGTCGCCTGGCGGAGCGCGGTGTGCGTTTTACCCAGGTCTACAAACGTGGCTGGGACATGCACGATAACGTGACAAAGGTCCTGCCCATCATTTGCCGCGAGACCGACCGCGGCTGCTACGCACTCATCACCGATCTGAAGCAACGGGGAATGCTCGACGACACGCTGGTGATTTGGGCGGGCGAATTCGGGCGCACCGTTTACAGCCAGGGCGGCCTCACCCAGGTTAACTACGGACGCGATCATCACCCGCGCTGCTACACCACCTGGATGGCAGGAGGCGGCGTGCGTCCCGGCATCACCTACGGCGAGACCGATGACTTCAGCTACAACGTGGTCAGGGATCCAGTCACGGTGCGAGATTTCAACGCGACCATTCTTCACTGCCTGGGGATCGATCACAACAAGCTGACCTACCTGTTTCAGGGACTCGATCAAAAGCTCACCGGCCCCGTGCCCGCCAGCGTTGTGTCGGGTTTGCTGGCGTGAACGAACGGCCCACGATGGCTGGACGCGTTCTGCGCATTCTCCCCGCCAGGCAATCCACGCGCATCGTGTGGGGAGCATCGCTCGGTTTCAGTCTTCTGCTTCTGTCGCTGCCATGGCTCGTCCGGCTCGATGGGCATCCGCACGCGAACTGGCAGCAGTTTCTCGGCCGCTTTCATCCGCTGGTGGTGCACCTTCCCGTCGGGCTACTGATTCTCGTTCCGCTGCTGGAAGTGGCCGGAGCCGTGCGGCCGGCGCTGCGCGAAACCGCAGGCTTTGTGCTGGCGGTCGCATTTGCGGGTTGCGTTGTCGCTCTCGCGCTGGGCTTTGTTCTCGCCTATGGCAGCGGGACGGCAGGCATGGGCGTGACCCGCCACTTGTGGGGCGGCGTAGTGCTCACCATTGTTGTGCTTCTGTGCCTGCTGGCCAGGCCGGAATGGGAATCGCACGGTGCGAGAATTGCGTATCCCACATTCCTGGTCCTCATGCTGGTTGCGCTGGTCTGGACGACCCATCAGGGCGGTTCGCTCACCCATGGCAGCAACTATCTGACGCAATATATGCCCGCGGGGATGAAGCGCGTCCTGGCCGTTGGATCCGCGCCGCCCTCAACCTCGTTCTACGCGAAGCATATTCACCTCATTCTGGATTCGAATTGTGCGAGCTGTCATGGCGAGGGGCAGGCAAAGGGCGGTCTGCGCATGGACTCGTATGAGTCGCTGATGAGGGGTGGGCAGGATGGTCCGGTGATTGTTGCCGGCAGCGCAGCAAAAAGTGTTCTCTTTCAGCGCATCACGCTGCCGGCGGATCAAAAGCACTTCATGCCCGCCGAGGGAAGGCCTCCACTCCAGTCCGAACAGATTCGATGGATCCAGGCGTGGATCGATCAGGGCGCGTCGCCAACGCTCACCAGCCTCGCCGGCGTGACCATTCGCGAGGATCTGCCTGAAGCGCCGATAGAGCCTGTGGGCGATTACAGCGCGCTCATACCTGAGATCCGGAAGAAGGATGCAGGACAGGGCGCCAAACTCAGGCAGGTGTCGTCCAGGCCCTCCGATGGTCTGATTCTCTTTACCGTGGATGCGGCCAGCACATTTGATGACGCGCAGCTGGCGCAGTTCCAAAAGTTCGCTCCGTATATCGTCGAGGCTGAACTGGGCCGCACCGCGCTCACCGACGCGAGCTTCGACACGCTGCAGCAGTTCACGCATTTGCGCGCGCTGCACCTGGAAGAGACAAAGATTACCGGCACTGGCTTGCCCAAACTCGCTCCGCTATCTCATTTGACGTATTTGAATCTGAGCGGGACGCAGGTTACAGCGGCGTCGGCTGCATCGTTGAATGCATTCAGGAGCCTGCGCCACGTGTATCTCTACAACACGCCGGCCGAGCCCGCGCCAGCGGTCCCGCGAGTGCAGACGCCCGCGCCCGCTGCAACGGGAGCGCCGCAGCCTAAGGAGAAGAGCGCGCAATGAGAAAAGAACCTCGACCTGCCAACGCCATCGTCGACCGGCGAACCTTCTGCTCCGTCGCGGGAGGGGCAGCCCTTGCAGCTCTCGCGACCCCGCCCGCAGGCGCAGCGGCCGCTATAGACGACAGCGGTTCCCCGCGGCCCGAACTCATCACAGGCAACGGCGAATGGACCTACAAGGTTTCTGCGGGATGGGGACGATTGCCGGCGGGAACTTTCTTTGGCGGCACGCATGGGGGCATTGCGACCGACAAGGCGGGGCATGTGTATGTCAGCACGCAGAGCGCGACAGGGATCCTTGTATATAGCCCCGAGGGATTGCTGTTGAGGACGATTGCGAATCAATACCCCGAAGTGCACTCCATGATCTTCGCTGAAGAAGACGGCGCAGAGGTTCTCTACACGACGGTGCAGGCCGGGACTCCCCAGGAGAATTGGCTCTTCGTGAAAATGAAGACGGACGGCACGGTGGTGCAGAAGGTCACTGCTCCGCCTGAAGCCGGCTTCAAAGCACCGAATGACTGGCGGTTAACCGCGGCCGTCCCATCCCCGGATGGGAGCATCTTCATCGCCAATGGATATGGGGACTCGCGCCTCTTCCGCTTCGACAAAAACGGCAACTATCGCGCCGGCTATGCAGGAAAAGGGAAGACCGATGGCCTGTTCGATTGCTGTCATGGAATCTCTGTGGACACACGTTATGACCAACCAATGATGCTGATCTGCGATCGCGAAAACCGACGCCTGTGCCACTTCGACTTCGACGGCAAGTTTGTCCGCACCATCACAGAGCATCTGCGCCGTCCCTGCCAGGTAAGCTTTCATGGCGACTGCGCAGTGGTCTCAGAACTCGAAGGTCGCGTTACGATTCTTGACCGCGACAACACGCCAGTGGCCTTCCTCGGCGATAACCCGTACAAAGAGGAGTGGGCTAACTATCAGCTCCCGCCAGGCGAGATCGCACCCGCGTTCTTCAGCGCGGCGCACGGCTGCCATATCGACCACGACGCCAATATCTATATCTCTGACTGGAATCGTACCGGGCGTTTGACCAGACTAGCCCGGAAGCAGGCGTAGGTGGGAATCGCATCTGCCTGGCCTTGAGTCACCAGCCACTATCCTCCATTGCTCAGCGCCTTCTGCCACTGCCCTTGGTCGCAAGGCCGCAAGTAACCGTATGAGTATCCTAAACTTGTCGAACGAATACGCAAAAAAAGGAATCCGCTTTAATGCGGCAGCGCCCGGACTTGTCGACACACCTATTCGCAAGAAGTGCCCAGTGCTGGGCCAGTGCGGCCGGTCTATGGCACCGCCGACCTCAAAGCCCATTGCGGCAGGATAGCGAAGAAAAGAGGAAGACAACCGATCACAGTTCGGGGCGCATCTTGCGATTAGCGTTCCAGGAACGCAATCGAAAACGAGAGGAATATCGCATGGGAAAATTTCGTCGGCTTTTGATTGTTTCAGCGCTGATGTTTCCGCTCCTGGGCACGGGGTGCGCCACACACCGGCAGGTACAGGTCGATACTTGGGGGCCGAGCGAGACCACGTATTACGTCCAATGGGAGCATGAAACGCATCGGGACCACGTCGATTGGGAACGGCGTAACGACTCCGATCACAAGGCGTATTGGGAGTGGCGGCACCATCACCGCGATTAGATGAGCCGAAAAATCGCCGCCAGCCGGAGTACCGGGATGAAGTTCACCACTTCATCTCGATCCTCCGCGGAGACAAGGCGAATATGTTCATTTTCGAGGCGGTCGATTCGACAAGTTGCGACGGGGGCGAGAACAACTGCATAGTCCCCGGATCGCATCTTTCGGATTCGACACTTACCGAAATCGTCCTTACGCTCCTCGACAAGCGCAGCGCATAGCTCGCGGTCTGACGAAGGCCCCAGTGGCAGCGGCCAGCTTCTTTCGAGTGAGGTTGGCGTCCATGGGACGATGCAGCTTCCCAACCGCAAAGAAAAAGAAGCGGCTGACGCAAAGCGAGCTTACGCTCATCGCGCGATCTCGTGCATTGCGACGCGGTAAAGCACGACGAAAAGGACAATAGTCATTCCGAGGTCGAATGCCGGCAGTTTGAGTCTTTTGAGAAACTCGTCGAAGTCGAAGGGTTTGCGTTTGATACGGCGAGGTGGGAATGAAGACATGCGCATCTCCTAATCCCTGGCCGATAGAAGATTCGCTCGTTTTTAAAACATGGCACGGCAGGATTTCCACTGCGTCGCGCATGGATTCCCCGCAGGTTCCGCGGCAACTGCTACGCGTCGGCAACCCAAATGATTCGGATTGCTTCCTCGTCATCAAGACCATCCGGTACGGCCGCACTTGGTCTGTTCGCGGAATGCCAGGAGCGGTGATCGAGCGGGGAGCGCATGGTGCGATTACCGGGTATCTCCAGGTACCCATTTGGATCAGTTCTTCGAACCCAGTTCCATGCGTATTGGAGCCACCTGCTGCGATGTTCTCTGCTTTGGTGGGCAAACCATGTGATTTCGTCGTATCCCCACACCCAGTTACCCCCCCATGCCGGCTTGTCCGGGTCTCTTGCTGGCGCCCCAGTTATCAAGCTCAACGAGATAGGGCAGGTGTTCGCAACTCCATCCGCTCGGAGTCACTCCTCCTTTGCTTCGACCATAGATGCTGTCCAGGTAGCCAATCTGGAGAATTCCCTCCTCCGGGTGGTCCGGTACTTCCCTTATTCGCAAGGGGAAGGCATGAAAGTCAAGAAGCAAATGCCCGTCGCGCAATAAGCCGCCGCTGGGAACATGAGCGTTGCATAACACCATGTGCCGGCGAGCATGCCGCGCTGCGTAATCCCGCACCAGGGCAAACACCTGAGCCCAGTGGTCGAGGTGCGGATCGTTTCCGTTCATGATTTCGACCTGGCCGAAGTGGATGCCTTCTAAACCCAGGTCGATATAAGAGACTGCAAGGAAATAGAACCATAGCTTCGTCTCCGGCCGGCTTACATCCGGTACGGAGGCACCAGGTCCCCACTGATCACGGCGGGGACCGGCCGGGTAAATAATGTCTGCATAGCGGAAGTTTCTCCTCTTCACCGGCATTCCCAACGCGGTCAATGCCCAGGCCGGGACCGGAATCTGTTCTACCTGTGTGGTCACAATCTCAAAGATGCAAGCCTCAAGAACGATGTCCTTATCCTGGCCGTGGGCCAGGGGCACTTCCGTTGTGGCTCGATCGAAGTTGCTCAGCAGGCTGCTCTCCTCTCCCCACAGGCAAATACTGCGCCCAATGTATTTTGCGCCGATTGCCGTAAGCATGCGGATATTGTCCGCAAGATCTCCCCTTCCGTTGAAAACGCCCTCCATCGAGATGGAACGGGAGAGATAGGCATCCAATACCTCGCGGGAGATGCGGCCGCTAAATTGATAACTCCGCCCCTGGCGTCGCGCCTCCGCATATGCCGAGGCGCCCAACGCTTCACTAGCTGCTGCCAGCGCTGACACGCCGAGTGCCGAACGAAGAAACCGCCGCCTGTCCACCAGAACTCCTCCCCATTTTCATTTTCAGCGCGCACGACACCTAACTCCTGCGGTTATGGCCGCAGTGTGCGCGTTGGATAGGTAATCTTCACCGTCACGGTTTCATACGGATGCACCGGCACAGTTATCGTGTCGCCGCCGTTTATCTGCAGCTGCTGTCCGTCAGTCCGTTCCATCAGGTTCGCCAAGTGCGCGATGGTTGCACCTTTTGGAACGCGGATATGCACGTCAACGTTTTTTCCCATTCGTACATGCGCACAATCAGGGCATCGCCGTCTTCCGCCTTCTTCACCGCGGTCACCACAACATTCTGAGCCTCGGAGGCAATGAACGAATGTTCCAACGGCAGGACTCCAGTGTGGGCCTCGACCTGCGTGCCAACCAGTTTGTAGTTATAGTCATACCCACGCTGAACAGTAAGTGCCTGCTTCCAGTCGCCTGCATGAGGATAAAGAGCGTAACTAAAGTGGTGGTGCCCGCGATCCGCAGCAGGATCGGGTGACACGGGAGAGCGCAGGAGTGATAGTCGCAAAGTATGGCCAACAGCGTCATACCCATATTTCGACTCATTGATCAAACTGAAGCCATGCTGGGCGTCTCCGAGATCGGCCCAGCGGATGGCTGGAACTTCGAACTTCGCTATTTCCCAACTGTTGTTTCTGGTCGTGGGACGCTGGATCGTCCCATATGGAATCTCATACGTCGCCATTCCGGATGATGCAGTCAGATCGAACGCGGCTTTCAGCAGAACGTGCGTCTCATGCCAGTCGATATCGTTTGTCACATCCACTTCGTCCGCGCCACTATAGAGCGCGATGTCCTGTACGAACTTTGAGTTTTGCCAGGTGCGGGTAACGCGAACGACAGCGCGCAACGGCCCGCTCTCCATCACCTGTACCGAATCCGCGTGATCCAGTTTTGTGGGATTGTCGACAAACTCCGCGTCGATGTTCCATGCGTCAAACATCTTCGGATCATCTTTAAACGCGATCAACTCATTGCCGCAACTCCCCGGAGTTAAGGTTTCGAAAGCAGATCGTTTGTTATAGAGACTGGTGATACAGCCGGTAGTGGGATCGATTGTTACTTTGAGAAATGAATTCTCGAGGGTAGTTGGATCCGAGCGGGTCATCCTGAGTGGGAACCGGCATCAGGCTGTTATAGAGCTTGACCATCGCACTGTTGACCAGGTAGCTCGAAGGGATGATGTTTCCACAAAAAGGTGTACGTTGTGGAACCCCGGCCGAGTTCAGGGTGACCGAATATAAATCTGATACTGACCAAAATACGAAGTTCCCGCGGGACAGGCACTGGTGAAGGCCAAGGGAATATCTGTCGTTTGCTGGGGTAGGTCGCTGAAATTCCCAGTTCTTTCCTGGATGGTCGGGATACTGGCGGTCTGGGATCCTGAGCCGGCCTGGACGTCGTCCAGGACAGAGACGAAGAAGAAGAATCTGTCCCGCCCATTGAACAGGTGCGGAATGTAAGCCGGTCCACCGAGGGCGGCATCGCCGACGTTTGCGTGCGTCCCAGGATTTCCGTATTCGCTTTCAATGGCATAGCATTCAGGATTGGTGCCGGCGCCCTCGACGCACCCGTGGGTGGCCTGCTGGTAGCGGTAGTTCAGCCCGGAGAAATGGTTCAGGGCCGCCCAGCGCTGAGGCGTATAGGTTTCTCGAACCGCACCGTGCAGATTGTTGGTTCCAGCTTTGCTGGTCTGGGTGACATAAACACCCATAGTGTGACCGACGCCCGCGTCGTACCCGGTTACGTCGAACTTCATTTCTCCCACTTCGTCCGGGGAGAGGTTGATTCCGGACTGGCGATCGTTCGTTTCGTTGGGAGCCCCGTCGAGGCTGAACTCATTGATACCTATTTGCCCGAAGGTTCCGAAGTCCTGGGTAAGACCAGTCCACAACATCCCACCGGTGTCACCGGTGGAAGCCGCCTGGCCCACTGCGCCCTGAACGCCTGGAGCGATGATTGCGAGCCAGGTCGGGCTCGACCCGGAGACTGGCAATTCTTCAAGCTGTCGGGTGGTCAGCACCTGCCCGCTTGAACCGCTTTCGGTATTCAACAGGCTGGCATCTGCATTGACGACCACGTTTTGGACACTTCTGCCCGGCGATAGCCGCAGTGGGATATTGAGATGGGCGTTGGCCTCAAGCGTAATCCCGGTGCGCAGGAGATTTTCAAAACCGGGTGATGATACCCGGATGTTGTAGGGCCCAGGGATCAGAGCGTCAACCTCGAAATAGCCAGTACTGTTGGTAGCACTGGGATTGTGGACATCCGTAGCGGCATTGGTGACGATCAGCTTTGCCCCCACAATGACAGCGCCTGAGGAATCGGTCACCGTTCCCGAGATGATGCCAGCTCCTGTCGCCTGGGCACCCGCGTCCGGAGTGGAAATCCAAATTCCTGCGCACGCCGCAAAGGCAACATAGAGCAGGCCCCGCTGAATGCGCAGGAAGTTGCGCAGCCCATGTTCGATTCCGATCAACCACTGGCCTTTAGAAGTCATCCCTCTCTGCCTCCCTTATTTCTGCTCCGTACGGCCTCTTCCCGCCGTCCTCGTTGTGCCAGCCGCTCTTCTTCCGTGCGACCTCTCGCCGGGAACAGACGAAAGGGCTGAATCCCATCGATTCAACAAACACTCTTTCGACAGCTACCCAGCCGCAGGCTTGGGATTTCTCGCTGCCAGAGTTGTCGCAGCGACTTCATAAAATCTGGGTCTTACATCCTGTAATCACCCTTTACCTGGTGACTGAAGTATTGGCAAGTTAGATAACGATGCTTAACAGAGTGCTATCTCATTGAAAATCTTTGGGGTCCGCCGAGAGAGTGGGCGTAACGGTAGCTACCTGACGGCTGCACTGGTCTGCGAATTGGCGAGGCAGGCGTGCGGGCGCGTCGATTCAGCGCTCCGTGACAAAGATCGCGGGTTCACTACGGGCGATTACGGCTCGCCCTCCGCACCCTTGAGGTCGACTGCGGCAGCTACAAGTCCGACCTCGGCGACCGCACTTACGGCGTGTTCAACGTCATTCCCCGCACTGGTTCGAGATGAACCACGAAGGCGAGATCGTCGCCAGATAGATTTAGATGGAGCGATAGGCGTTTTCCGCTATCTTTCCCAGCCAGAAGATCACACACCCCAGCATCACAATAGCCTCACCATAGCGACTACGAACCTCGAGCGTGGCCGGTCCTCCCAACTCCATAACTGAATTTCTTCCCTTGACTCGAAACTCGCTCCATACCGAAATCGTCCCACATCCAAAATCATCGCCTCGCGAGGTCCCGTTTGGAGCCGTCAGGCATCACCACCCCCGCCCAGTCCGCCGCCTTTCCCGCCAGGCCGCTCGCTCCCTGGAGCCCCGCCACCCGCCTCGGCTTCCGCATCGCCTTCCTCTACTTCTTCTGCTTCATTTTTTTCGACAGCAACGGAACACTCTTTCAAGCCTTCCCGTTCGTCGGCGGCTGGATTCAGGACAAGCTCAACTGGCCCTTCAACCATCTTTCCGAGTTCACCGGGCAGCATCTCTTCCATCTCACCGGCATCGCCTCCCACTGGCACCCAAGCGATTCCGGCGACACCGCGATGAACTGGATCCAGAACGGCCTCTTGTTCGCCTTCGCCCTAACCGGCGGCATTCTTTGGACCGTCATCGCGCACCTCTGGAACAACCGTCGCACAGAGTACCGCACCCTCCACGCATGGCTTCGTTTCGTCCTCCGCCTTACCTGCGGCATGTTCATGGTCATCTATGGCCTGGCCAAGGTCTTTCCGTTTCAGATGCCCCCGCCCTCCATCGCCATTCTCACCGAGCCCGCCGGCAACATGGCTCCGATGACCTTCCTTTGGAACCTCATCGGCCTCAACCCCGTCTACGAGATCATCTGCGGCTCAGCCGAGGTTCTCGGCGGCATCCTCCTTTTCTATCGCCGCACCTCGCTCGCCGGCGCCCTCTTCTCCACCTTCGTCGTCACCAACGTAGTCCTCTACAACTTCTGCTACGACGTCCCCGTCAAGCTCTTCGCGGTCAACCTGCTCCTCGGCTGCATCTTCCTCACCCTGCCCGACGCCCTCTCCCTCTGCCGCTTCTTCTGGAGCCACAAACCCGCCGCGCCCACTGCCGCCTGGATCCCACCGGCCAGCCGCCGCGCCGGGCGCATCGCCATCCTCGTCACGGAGATCGTTTTCGCCGCCGCCTTCCTCCTCGTCCAACCGATTTTCATGACCATCGGCTGGCACCACATTCAAGTAGCTCTCCGCAAGC
>Ga0210391_10002630_pt1 | contig 15457 bp, 16 predicted proteins | sample IncBWC12OmetaG_FD_160573 | JGI IMG/M metagenome (GOLD analysis project Ga0210391, IMG submission 160573) | Forest soil microbial communities from Barre Woods Harvard Forest LTER site, Petersham, Massachusetts, United States - Inc-BW-C-12-O ... | reverse complement strand
ACATTATCGCGTTCTCTCCTGTTCTTAGCCTTTCTGTAAGGGGGATATCGCATGCCGGAGATGATGAAAAAGGCCTGCGAGAAGATCGAGGCTCATGGCCGCAAATTTCTGTCATCGGTACGTGGGCGAATCATCCCATTCAACTTGTCGATCAAGCCGCATGGAATACCGGCATTGAAAAGACAAACCCTTGGTGGCGCCTAATCAAGGGTCGCTGGTTTTCAAACGATGCATTGGAATGCGTTGTTGGCAAAAACCTCGCTCGAAAGAGCGGCGCCTACCAAAGCGGTCAGCGAATTTTTTCTGGTTTGCCTATCGGCGACAACTTTGTGATTGATCGCGGAAGCTCTTTGCCGCCTCTTTTCCTAAAGGCTGTTGGCATCCTGGATAGCGGAGGGCCCGAAGACGACGCTGTAATCGTTCCGATTGCCATCGCGCAACAGTTAGAGAACCGGCCCGGGCAGTATCGCCAGCTCTATGTGAGTGCGTTGACCAAGCCGGACGATGATTTTGCGCGGCGCGATCCCAAAACAATGAAAGCGGACGAATTCGAGAGGTGGTCGTGCAGTCCGTACGTTTCTTCGATTGCGTATTCGATTGGGCAGGTGCTGCCCGGGACGGATGTGCGGGTGATTCGGCGCGTGGCTGAGGGCGAGGGCACTATTCTCACGCGTGTTCGTGCTTTGCTCTGGATGGTGACGCTCGCGGCCTTGTTGGCTGCGGCGCTGGCTGTTGGGGCGTCTTCGGCGGCTTCGGTGATCGAACGGCGCACGGAAATTGGTTTGATGAAGGCTTTGGGGGCGGGCTCGGGAACGGTTGGGTTTCTGTTGGCGGCGGAGCAGCTTCTACTGGCGTTTGTCGGCGGAGGTATCGGCTATTCGCTTGGAATCGTTCTGGCGCGGCTTGTTGGCCTAAAAGTCTTCGGAGTTGCTCCTGAGCCGTCGCTGCTGGTTTTGGTTGCGGTTCTTGCGCTGGCCGCTGGAGTCACGCTCCTTGGCAGTGCCATCTCACTGCGTCGCGCTTCGCGCTACGAACCGGCACCTATTTTGCGAGGCGAATGATGAGCACGCCTGGCAGCGGCAATCGAGCCATGTTCTGGCGCATCATCCGCCGTCTGCTCGGCGCAAATCGTGGTCGTCTGTTCTTTATCTTGCTCGCCCTTGGCGCTGGAGCGGCCGTAACCGCCGCACTCCTCAATCTTCAAGTCGACGCGAAGCGTCGCATCACTACTGAATTCCGCGCCTTCGGCGCTAACGTATTCATCACGCCTCGCGATTCGAACTCCAACGCGCTTCAGCCCGGCGAGCGTACTCTTGATGCGGCTATCTACAAACGAATTCCTCGCAGCAACGGTTACGACGTCGCCGCAGCAGCAAAGCTTTTGTACGGGATTGTTCAGGTTTCACCTTGGGATGTCCGCTCTCAGGTCTCAGATGCGCGGCGCGCAACGTCTGCTGTTCTGGTTGGTTATCAGTTGTCAGGGAATGACCTAGGCGAAATATTTCCGTCTACGATTCTCGCAGATCCCCAGGGGCGAGTGCTCATGGGAGTGGAGCCCGGCATTCGCGTCTCCAGTTGTGAGTTGGGCGAGCAATTGGCAAATCGGCTGGGCGTTCAAGTCCAGCAGTTTGTAGAAGTGCAGGCAAATGGTTCAAATGTGCTCTGCGACATCGCCCGCATAAGACGCTTCGGAGGTCCGGAGGACGGACAGATTTTGATGTGGCTTGATGCCGCTCAAGAACTTCTGCGCCAGCCCAGTCGACTCACTGCAATTGCGCTTAGCGTTCCCGGGAACCCCGAGAGTGTCCAACAGTATCTTGCGGCGTTGCAATCGTCGTTGCCGGACGTCGAGGTGCGCCCCGTTCGTCAGTTCACCGAAGGCGAAGCCAAAATCTACTACCGAATCAGCAGTCTGTTGAACGTTACAGTGGTGATCGTGATGCTGCTTACAGGGTTGTGCGTCATGGCCGCGATGACGAACGTGGCCATGGAACGGAAGAACGACGTTGGACTCATGAAAGCGATCGGTGGGGCGACGAGGCGGGTGTTGCGTCTATTTATGATGGAAGCGGCGCTGCTTGGTTTTGCGGGAGGCCTAATCGGCGCTGCGGCAGGGATTTTTCTTTCGATTTGGTTGGGCAAACAGGTGTTTGGTGTGGCAGCGCAGCCGCGGCTGATTGTGTATCCTGTAGCTGTGGCACTCACTACCATTGTCGCGATTCTCAGCGCGTATCCGCTTCGGCGGCTCGCTAGTGTTCGGCCTGCCTCGGTCTTTCGAGGTGAAGCGTGAGCGCGCCTGTGCAGATTCTGCCGGAAGTAAAAGCACCGGCTGCCGCGCCGCAAGTCGCCATTGAAAACCTTGTTAAGAAGTACGGGGTGCTGCGCGCTATCGACGATCTTAGTTTCAACGTCGGGGCGGCCGAATGGGTTGCGCTGATGGGGCCCTCCGGTTCGGGCAAAACCACTCTGATCAACATTCTTGGCGGGCTCGACAAGCTGAACTCCGGCCGAGTCGTTGTCGATGGCGTCGACCTTTCGAAGCTCAGCGAGAACGAAATCGTTCGCTATCGCGCCGAAAAGGTCGGCTTCGTTTTTCAGCAATTTCATCTCGTGCCGTACTTGAACGCGGTTGAGAATGTCATGCTGGCGCAATACTTTCACAGCATTACGGATGAGAAGCAGGCGGAGGAAGCGCTCCGCCGCGTCGGCATGGGCGAACGCATGACGCACCTACCGGCGCAACTTTCTGGCGGCGAACAGCAACGCGTAGCCATCGCTCGCGCGCTGATCAATCAGCCGAAGATCATCCTGGCCGACGAGCCCACGGGCAACCTTGATGAAGCCAACGAAGAAATCGTCCTGAAAATCTTTCGCGAGCTGCATCAAGCCGGCCACACGATTCTGATGGTCACGCATGACCCGGACATCGCGCGGCAAGCCGATCGCCGCATCGAGCTTGCTCACGGCCGCCTGCATTTTGACACTGCGCAGCATGGCCCAGGCCATCCACTGGCTTGTCCGCTCGCGGACACGGCCGATTGCTGCACTCCGGCCTCACCCGATGACGAGATTCGGTTCGATCACCTTCTTGAGCAAATATGGATTTGCTGCGAAGAAGGCAAGTCGGCGAACATTAAGACGCTGCTGCAAACATCCGGACCCGCCGGCGAACTTCCCGTTCTTCCCGACGGGTCGGCGGCAAGAACCTTGAGCCGGATGAGCGAGCGGCACTTGGTCGAAATGCAAAACGGCGAAGCGCAACTTACTCCGGTGGGCAGCCAACGCGCGCGAGGCGTAGTGCGCCGGCATCGGCTCGCGGAACGCCTCTTCAAAGATACTTTCGCCGTTGACGACACTGAGGCGCACACGCAAGCATGCCGGTTCGAACACATCATCAGCCCCGAACTCGATCAGCGCATCTGCACGTTCCTCGGCCATCCGAAGACCTGCCCGCACGGCAATCCCATTCCGCCAGGCGATTGCTGCAATGGAAAACGAGGATCGTGACTCGTATTTTGTCGAGATATGCGATGAATGTTACCGTTCAACAAGCTCCATCCTCCCTACCGTCTAAATATGAGATTGAGACGCCCGGCGCTATCTACTCAGCAGAAAAAACTTTAATCTCTCCGCACAATAAGATCGAACTTTTTGCACCTCATGGACGTTCTCTCGCCACCCTAAGAGGTCATTTTTCCTTTCGGTCCAAGTATGATTTCGAGCTCTCCGACGGTAAGGTCTACCATTTTTGTTGCGAGAAGCTATGGAAAAGGGTCTTCACATGTGAGTCCGCTGGGGAATCCTTCCGCCTGTATCAACACAAGGGACTCAAGTTCTCGATTTTTCAGAATGACTCTCAGATCGCAGCGTTCACAAAGAACAAAGTCAAAATTGGGGCGGGCGATTGCTACGAAATTCGCATGAACGATGATGCGAATCTCATCGTAATAATATGTATGACTCTCGCCATAGACTGCTCCCTGTTCAGCGACGATTCGGCAACGGTGACTTATGATTTCGGCAACATCGGTCCTGAGGAACGGACGTTCGATGCTTCCTGGGAGCCCAGCTGATACTCAAATGCCCATTCCAATCGATCCGCGAAGGAAGCCGTCCAACGTGAAGGTCCACGTCAAAACTGGTGCGGGAGTCGACATCACCTGGGCCGACGGCCACGCCAGCCACTACGAATTCGCCTATTTGCGCGAAGAGTGCCCCTGCGCCACCTGTAACGATGAGCGCGGCAAAAAAGAAGCTTTTGCCGCGGCGGCGCCTGCCGCCAACGCATTTTCGCCGCTTCCTATGTTCAAGCCCAAGGCCAGCGCGCAAGCGGCCACGGTCGTCGGCAACTACGCCTTGCAAATCAGCTTTACGGATGGCCATGCCACTGGCATCTATAGTTACGAACATCTGCGCGCCATCTGCCCCTGCGCCGAATGTGCAAGGGCGTTGCGCACTTCTGCCTCCTAAATCGTTTCAGCGTTAACAAAAAGGGGCGTTCGGCTAGACTTCGCGCTGGAAAAGTGCGAGCATTTTAGTCCGCTGATCGAGATCACCCGTACATGAGCAGCTCATCCAAAATCCCTGCTGCCGCAGGCAGCCGAGGGAACGGCGTTCCGCGCGTCATTGTCGCGACTACCGCTCTCCTCACATTTATTTCCTTCTGGCGAGCAGCCGCCATTGTTTTAAACGATCTGGCTTCTTCGGCTTATTACGCGGGCGGCGAGGCGGAAGGCTACATCGGCAAAACCGCACCGTGGTTCATCCTGGCCATCATGTTGTTTTCGTATGCCGTGCGCGCAGTATATGTCGAGAGTTGCAGCATGTTCGTGCGCGGCGGCGTGTATCGCGCGGTGAAGCAGTCCCTTGGCGGAACACTTGCAAAATTCAGTGTTTCCGCTCTGATGTTTGACTATATCCTGACGGGCCCCATCAGCGGCGTTGCGGCCGGACAATATCTGGCCGGGCTAATCAGCGAACTGCTGCAGTATTCGCACTTGGGCAATGCGCTCACGCCGAACGAGGTGAGCTTCATCGCGGCGGGTTTTGCGATTCTTGTCACCGTTTATTTCTGGTGGGAGAACACCAAGGGCATCCCGGAGTCCAGCGACAAAGCCCTGATTATCATGAAGCTGGTGACGGTGATGGTGGTTCTCCTCATCGGATGGTGTATTTACACCGCGATTTTGAGGCATTCACCGCTGCCACCCTGGCCGCATCCGCGCAACCTGCGTTTGAACGCCAGCGCGCTCGGCTGGCTTGCGGGTAGTCCGCTGCCGCATATGTTCGGAATCATCGCGATCTTCATCGCGTTGGGCCATTCAGTGCTGGCGATGAGCGGGGAGGAATCGCTCGCGCAGGTTTATCGCGAAATCGAAAGCCCCAAACTGCCGAACCTGAAAAAGGCAGGCATGGTCATTTTCATCTACAGCCTGGTTTTCACGTCGCTGGTTTCTTTCTTTGCGGTGATGATCATTCCCGATAGCGTCCGGCAGAGCTACCTGGAAAATCTTATCGGCGGCTTGGCAATGAGCCTGCACGGCCCGCTCATCGCGCGACTCATCTTTCACGCGTTCGTGGTCGTGGTGGGCACGCTGATCCTGGCTGGAGCGGTTAATACTGCAATTGTCGGTTCGAATGGCGTTCTAAATCGCGTTTCCGAGGATGGCGTTCTCAGCGCGTGGTTCCGGCAGCCGCACCCGAGGTTCGGCACGAGCTACCGCATCATTAATATCGTCGTCCTGCTGCAAATCATCACGATTTTCATCAGCCGCGGCGACGTTACTTTCCTAGCGAACCTTTACGCTTTCGGCGTTATCTGGAGCTTCACGATGAACGGCCTGGCCGTTCTCGTGCTTCGCTATACGAGGCCCGGAGTGCGCGAGTTCCAGGTGCCCTTTAATTTTTACATTCGCGGCGTGCAAATTCCTGTCGGGCTCAGTTTGATCACGCTGACACTATTTATCATCGCCGTCGTCAATCTCTTTACCAAGCCCGTAGCCACCATGGCAGGTGGCACCTTCTCTGTTTTGCTCTTTATCGTTTTCACCATCTCCGAGCGGCGTGCACACCGAGGTGGCGCGGCTCACATGGAAATGGATCAGTTCAATCTTGAGCGGGAATCCGAGCTGACACCTGAGGCTGTTGGCGCCCGTGCCGGCAATATTCTGGTACCTGTAAGCAATCATTTTAATCTCTATCACCTGGGTAACGTGCTCGATCGCATCAAGCCCGGCCGCCGCGATGTGGTCGTCTTACACGTGCGCTTGCTGCAGCGATCGGCTTCCGGCGAAAACGAATTGGACGCCGATCAACTGTTCGGCAGCATCGAGCAGCACCTGTTTTCGCAAGCGCTTTCGATGGCGGAAAAACGCGGGAAATCCATTCGGCTTGCGGTCGTTGCGTCAAATGACCTGTGGGAAGGCATCCTTCGCGCGGGCGCCTCGCTGCAATCCAGCACGATCGTGATTGGCCGCTCGGCAAAGGACAACACCGAAGAGCAGGCCCGCCAGATTGGCGATGCGTGGGAAAAACTCGGCGACATCAAGCCGCAATTCAACCTCGAAATTCATTTGCCTAACGGCGACAAAATCTACAAGGTGCTTGGACCGCATGCTCCGAACCTTACCTCCAACGAAGTCAATCTTTTGCATCGCATGTGGCTGCGCTTTAGCGACGTCCTAGCGCCCCAGGAGCTGCATCATCACGATGTGGTGCACTTTGCCCTCGAAGAGGTCAAAAAGGAAATCGATGAGGGCCAGGAAGATGAGGTCGTCAAACGGCTGCGGGCGCACCTTGAAGCGAACCAGTCAAAGAAGCCGCCGTCCTCTTAAGAGGGAAGTGAGCCGTGCTCATTTTCTTCCAAAACGAGAGTTTATTTTAAGCGAGCTGTGTTGTGCAGTGGCCGCAGCGCTTGGCCTGAATCGGAATGCTCATGGCGCACTGCGGGCAATCTTTCGTCGTGGGCGCGGCCGGAGCGGGCGGCTTGGTGGTCCAACGATTTACCATGCGGACGAGAAGAAAGACGGCGAACGCAACGATCAGGAAGTTGATGATCGTGTTCAAGAACAGACCGTAGTTCAGCGTCGGGTCTCCAGCCGTTTTAGCGAGGGCAAGGGAATCAAAATGCTTGCCGTCCAAGCTGACGAACAAACTCGAGAAATCGACGCGCCCTACCAAACGTCCTAACGGGGGCATCATGACGTCTTCGACGAAGGATGCCACGATCTTTCCAAAGGCCGCCCCGATAATGATGCCGACGGCCATGTCCAGCACGTTGCCGCGCATGGCAAATTCTTTAAATTCCTTTAGCATGTGCGTCTCCTTTTTTCTGTGGCGTGGGCCAAACGATCGCCTCTGCGCGGTTGCAGAAGCAGAGAGGGCCGTTCGATGTGCGGATTATAGCTGAAGCAAAGAGAAAATTAGATTGGGAAAGCGTCTGACGAAGATTAGCGCGGCCGGAAGACGAGCGCAGCGCCGATGATTCCGCGCAAGCTCATCAATACGCCAGCGGTAGCCAGCAGCGGCCCAACCCACAAGAACGGGACTCGCGAAATCGCCAGCATTACCACGCCAAGAAGAATCAACGAAAGCCCGCGAGTCCAATTCTCCCAGCGTGCCCACGATTTGTTGGGTCCGAAGAGGGCACGCAGTCCCCAAAGAATCAGCGCACCGCTGAGAATGAGCCAGGATGGTCTTTGGCGCTCGACAAGTATTCGGCCTGTGAGCGCCAGCCATATGACAAGCACGCCCAGCAGCAGGAAAATCGCTTCAATCGTTAGCCGCAGAACGCGCTGAGGTGTCAGCATCGTCATTCAGCGTGGTTAGGGGATGCGCTCAATGCGCACTTTCTGCAGCACAACGGGCGTCTTTGGCCGGTCATTCGAATCGCGCGGCAAGTTGGAAATCTTGTTCGCCACGTCTTGTCCCTCGATCACTTCGCCAAAGATGGAGTGTTTGTTGTCGAGCCACGGCGTTGCGGCTACGGTGAGAAAAAATTGGCTGCCGTTCGTGCCCGGCCCTGCGTTGGCCATCGAAAGCTTGCCAGCTTTGGAATGATTCAACGAAGGATGAAATTCGTCGGGGAATCTGTATCCCGGCCCGCCGCGGCCGGTTCCTTGCGGGCAGCCGCCTTGAATCATGAACTGCGGAATCACGCGATGAAAAACAAGCCCGTCGTAAAAGTTTTTCTTTAGTTTCTTGCCGGTGCTTTCGTCGGTAAATTCCTTTGTGCCTTCGGCTAGCCCGACGAAATTCGCTACGGTGTTCGGCGCTTCCTTCTCCAGCAGCTTCACTACAATGTTTCCCTGCGACGTCTCGAAAATCGCGTACATTCCTGATGGTCGGCTCATGAGTTCTCCTCGTGTACTAATTCATCCTACACGAGCCGCCGCAACCCGCGCCACTCGCGCGCCTCACCAGCCTTTTTGTTTCCGCAGTTCGGTGATGTGCGCTGTGTGGTGTTTGCCGTGCCATTCATAGAGAAATAGCAGCCAGTCGACGGTGCGTTCGCCATTTTCCGGGTGCACAAGAACGCGCGCGAAATGCTCAGGCTTCAACGATCGCCACAGCCGGTCCCAGCGCGCATGCACGGAATCGAGAAGTAGCTGCGAACTTTCAATGGGCGCCGCTTTCGAATCCGCCAGCTCGGCCCACGCCGCTTCGTTGTATGGCTTGATTGTCGGCTTGTCCTCTGTGAGTGCGAGCTTCAGCCTGACAAGCGCGTTCACATGGCTGTCCGGAACGTGATGGACCACTTGGCGCAGCGTCCATCCTCCCTCGCGATACGGCGTGTCCAACTGCGAATCATTCAAGCCCTTCACCGCGGCGCGCATTTTCGCGGGCGTTGAGGCGATCTCGTCGATGGCCTCTTGCCGTCTTACGGGCGTCACTTGTGCGGGCATCGAGAATTTTCCTATGGGATAACGCGGGTCCATCTGATTCTCCCCTCGGGCAACCTCGAGCTTCCGTCTGCCAATGGTTGTGACTATAACTGCGGCCCTCTGTGACGGTCAACGCGACCGGGTAGAAAAGCCTCTCCAATTTGGATCCTTCGGAATCCGGCTCGCGAGTGAGGGGGATGCTACAATACTGGACTTCAAGTTCCACCGGTGGGCTGCGTCGGCGAGTTGAATCAGTGAATTGTATCGCAAAGGCACGCTGCTGAATCTAATACGTGGAGACAATAGGAATGCATAACGTCGTGATTATCGGCAGTGGCTGCGCCGGCCTCACCGCTGCGATTTACGCCGCTCGCGCCAATTTGAAGCCCTTGGTGATTGATGGCCACGAGCAGGGCGGCCAGCTTGCTTTGACTACGCACGTCGAGAATTATCCCGGCTTTCCTGACGGCATCATGGGGCCAGAGCTTATCGAAAATATGCGCAAACAGGCGCAGAGATTCGGCGCTGAATTCAAAGCAGGAGCGGTAAACGAGGTCGACCTTACGAAGCAGCCGTTCAAGATCACGGCTGGCAAAGAAAACTACGAAGCACAGGCGCTCATCGTTGCCGCCGGCGCCACCGCGCGTTTGCTTGGCCTGCCGGGCGAAAAGGAACTCATCGGCCGCGGCCTTTCGACCTGTGCGACCTGCGATGGCTATTTTTTTCGCGAGAAGGCGATTGCTGTCGTTGGCGGCGGCGACTCCGCGATGGAAGAAGCTAACTTTCTGACGCGCTACGCAAACAAGGTCTACTTGGTTCACCGGCGCAACGAATTTCGCGCCTCTAAAATTATGATCGACCGCGCCAGGGCGAATCCGAAAGTCGAATTCGTAACGCCTTTCGTGGTAGAAGAGATTCTCTCTCCGAAAGGGCACGTCGAAGGTGCTCGCCTTCTCAACTTGGAGACGAAAGAAGCTCGCGAAATTGCCGTTGACGGTATATTTGTCGCCATCGGCCACGATCCCAACTCGACCGTGTTCAAGGGCAAACTGGAGATGGACAGCAACGGCTACCTCATTCCCAAACACGGCACCCTGACATCCATCCCCGGCGTATTCATTGCGGGCGACGTGCAGGATCATCGCTACCGCCAGGCGGTCACCGCCGCGGGCTCCGGCTGCATGGCCGCCTTGGATGCGGAAAAGTTCCTGGAAGGGCACACGGACTAGTTCCCGCGGATTTACACGGGCATAATCATATTGCATGCTCCGCGCGACGCTTCTTAAACTCTCCGAGAGTCCCGGCTTCGCCAAATGGGTTACCTCCAACGGCACCACGCGCCGTATGGCGCGCCGCTTCGTCGCCGGCGAAACGCTCGACGAGGCCATTGAAGCCGCCCGCGCCTGCAACAATGCCGGGATGCTCGTCAGCCTGGATTATCTAGGCGAAAACTGCGCCACCACCTCCGACGCCCAACGCGCGCGCGATGCCTACCTGGAAGTTTTCGAGCGTATCCACAAGGAAAATCTCCACGCCAATGTGTCCTGCAAGTTGACTCAGCTTGGACTGGATCTCAATGTAGATTTCTGCCAGGGCCTAGTCGTGTCCATCGTGGAGTTAGCCGCGCGGTATGACAATTTTCTTCGCGTCGATATGGAAGGATCAGCGTACACGCAGCGTACACTCGACGTCGTAAAGAACGTGCGCCTGCGCAATCCCGCCATTGGAACGGTCATCCAGGCCTACCTTTATCGAAGCGAGACAGACGTTCAGTCTTTGCTTTCTTGTGGCTGCCGCATCCGGCTCTGCAAGGGGGCCTATAAGGAGCTGCCGGATGTCGCCTATCCCCGCAAAAGCGACACGGACTTTAACTATATCCGCTTGATGAAGATTCTCTTGCCCAGTGGTTTTTACCACGGGATTGCCACACACGATCCGCGCATGATTGCTGAAACGATTCGCTGGGCCGCTGCCCAGCAGATTTCCAAGGATGATTTTGAGTTTCAGATGCTCTACGGTGTGCGAACTGATTTGCAGCGCATGCTTGTGAAAGACGGCTTTCGTCTGCGCGTTTACATTCCCTATGGCAACGACTGGTTCCCGTATTTCATGCGGCGCCTTGCCGAGCGTCCTGCCAACCTTGCTTTCATGCTGCGAAATTTCTTCCGCTCATAGCTTCCTCGCCGTCTTACTGTTTGCGGCAAACCGTGACGCCGTCGCGCAGCGGAATTAACACTGGATAGAGCTCTTTCGACGCATACACCAGCCGGTTGAATTCTTGCACGCCGAGCGTGGCCGCATCGCCTCTAACTGCAGGCCGCGCCGCCTTGCCAGACCACAGCGTATTGTCCGTGATGAACAATCCACCCTGCTTGAGTTTCGGCAGCGCCACCCGCAATGCGTCGGGATATTGGTGCTTGTCCACATCGTTGAAGATCAGGTCAAATTTTCCAGGGGTTTTCTTAAGCAATTCGAGCGCGTCGCCCACCTGAACATTAATGTGCTTCGCCACTCCCGACCGCCGGAAATACTCTTGTGCCCGCTTTGCGTTCGCTGGATCTCCGTCGGTGTAGAACACCTTTCCTTTTGGTCCGGCAGCCCGGGCCAACCAAATTGTCGAATAGCCGATAGCTGAGCCCATCTCGAAAATGCGTTTTGCACCGGAAACTTGTGCGAATAGCGCGAGCAAGCGCGCCACCGCCGGCCCAATAATCGGCACGCGGTGCTCCGCGGCATAGGCCTCCATCTCAGTGATGACGGCGTCTCGCTCCGGCAACAACTCGTAGAGATATTGTTCAACGTCGTCTTGTATGTACCCACTACGCAAGTTCTCGGTGCGAATCACAGATGTTCACCAGGTTTGAGCGCATGAATCTCAAGCCCCGCAATGTCCCGAGATTCGTGCCACAGACCTTCCACCGTGCCAGTTAAAACCGGGAACGTTGCATAGTGCATGGGAATCACGTGTTTCACTCCAAGCAGCCGTATGGCATAAGCCGCTTCTCGTGGCCCCATCGTAAAGAGATCGCCGATCGGGAGCATAGCCAAATCAGGCTTATACAGCTCTCCAATGAGTTTCATATCTCCAAACAAGGCCGTATCTCCCGCATGATAAATCGTGAATCCTCCGGGCATGCGAATGACAAGGCCGGCTGGCTCACCTGCGTAATGCCGCACGCCATTTTCATCCCAGGAATTCGAATGAAATGCATGGGTCATCGTCACGTCAAACTCGCCAACTTTCTGCGAGCCGCCTTTGCCCATTGGGCAAATCTCTTTTTCAAACCCTTTGCTCGCAATCAACAGGCACGTCTCGAAGATAGCCACAATTTTCGGCTGGTGCTGTTTTGCCAACTCCAATAGATCGCCTGTGTGGTCCGTGTGGGCATGGGAAAGAAAAATTATGTCCAACCGCGGCACGGTTTTCAGTGCCACCGGGCACATCGGATTAGTCATGACCCACGGATCGATGATTGCCACCTGCCCCGACGGAGTAGTCAGCGAAAACGTGCTGTGGCCAAAATATGTGATTCGATTGCCCTTCGTGTCGAGCATCCTTTGCTCCCCTTGCGTCTCTTCTGATTTTGCGAAGAATGGCTACTTTCCTGACGACCCCGCTCCGCCGCCGGCCACTAACGCGCGAATCTCTTCTTCGTATTGCTCTCTGCTCTTCTCGCCAATAAAGTGAGCTACTTGACGGCCATCTTTCGCATAAAAGACCGACACAGGCATCGACCCAGTCCATCCAGGAAGGACGGATTGCCTGAACGCGGCTTCAGCCCCGGCGATCTTGCGGTAATTGGGAAAAATCGGTTTGTATCGCGCCAGAAACCGCCGCATTAGAATCAAATCGCCATCGTCATCCATGCTTACGCCAACGACCTGCAGTCCCTGCGGCGCGTACTGCTTCGCAAGTTCATTCAGCATCGGATATTCATCACGGCAGGGCTCGCACCATGTTGCCCAGAAGTTCACCAACAGCGGTTTCCCACGGTATTTCTCCACAATCTTCTGAAATCCTTGCGCATCGATCATTTGAGGATCGCTCGGGGCTTTGGTTTGCGGCGCCGCCAGCGTGGTCCCTGCGGCCAATAACAGCAGTACGGCAACAGCAGTACGAATTCTCATCGGTGTACCTTCTCTCACCATTCTAGCTGCATGCGTGGAAGTTGAGAATCCTCTCCTCGCACAGTACAATCAATCCAGTCGTTTGTTGGCCCCGGCAGGGGCGTGATATAAGAAAATTCCGCCGGGCGCGTCCATTCGCTGGAACCGCTCTCGGCCCGTTGTCCGAACAAAGGAGATTTGAATGGCTTACGTAATTGCTGAGCCCTGCATCGGCACAAAAGACACCGCCTGCGTTGACGTCTGTCCCGTCGATTGCATTCACCCACGCAAGGATGAACCGGGGCACGAAAACGTTACGCAGCTCTATATTAATCCCGTAGAATGCATCGACTGTGGCGCCTGTGTGCCAGTCTGCCCGGTCACCGCGATTTTCGCTTTGGAAGACCTTCCGGAGAAGTGGAACAGCTACACGCCGGTCAACGCGGAGTTCTATACCGCGAAATAACGCTCTTCATTTTTTGGAAGGGGTCAAATCTTCACGGCGGCACGCTTCGGCGTGCCGTTTTTTTCAGCTTTAGAGTCGCGCCGTTTCCGCACGGCGGGTTCCGCCGCTCAGCGTCCGTTTGCGAACTTCTTCGAAGGAGGTCGCGAACAATATCTTTTCCACTGCGCCCTGCACATCTTTCCATATCTGCTTCAACCCGCAGCTTTCTCCCTCCACGCAGACCCCGCCCATCGCTTCATTGTGCACGCAGCTGGACTCGGCAAAAGCCCCGTCGACGACTCGCAATACCGCCCCCACGGAAATTTCTTCAGGCGCCCGCGCCAGCGTATAGCCTCCGCGCACACCCCGCCGGCTCTCCAAAATGCCGCCGCGCTTCAATTCCAGCAGGATCTGTTCGAGATACTTCAAGGGAATATGGTGCCTCTGCGCGATTTCATGGATGGTCACCACATCGGGATACTGCAGGCTCAGGTGCAGCACTGCTTGCGTGGCGTATTCGCCTTTTGCTGTCACTCGCATCGTGTACTCTTTACCTGAGTTAGCCTTTCACACGCGCGAAGGAGTGTCAATCTCCCTCCACCTGTGCCTTTGTGCCCACCTTCATGCGTCTAAGCAAAGTGCGCCAATTGTGCATTTTTATCATCCTTTGAATCTGAATTCTCCCGCCGCACGGTATGATGTTTGAGAGCAAAATTGTCCCCATGCCAGAACGCTTCCATCTCGTCCTGCTGATACACGCACACCAGCCCGTGGGCAATTTCGGCCACGTACTCGAAAAGGCCTACCAGGACTCCTATCTGCCATTCGTCGAGCTCTTGGAAAAACATCCGGGCGTCCACATGGGCCTGCACTATTCCGGCCCGCTGCTCACCTGGATTGAAGAGCATCGTCCCGAATATTTCGCGCGCCTCAAAGCGCTCGTCAGCGCGGGGCAAGTAGAGTTAGTCGGCGGCGGCTTCTACGAACCCATCCTCGTCTCCATTCCACCCGATGACCAGCGCGAACAAATTACCCGTCTGGCTGCCTATCTGGAGAAACATTTCGGCCGTCGCCCGACGGGAGCCTGGATCGCCGAGCGCGTTTGGGAGCCGCAGCTTCCTTCCGCGTTATCCGCAGCGGCTGTTAACTACACCGTGGTCGACGATATCCATTTTCTCTCGGCGGGATTTGAGCCCGAAGAACTCTTTGGCGCGTACATTGCCGAGGACCGCGGGCAGAGCGTGTGGCTCTTCCCCGGCCAGAAGGCGCTTCGTTATTTCATCCCCTTCGGCAAAGTCGATGACGTGATCACCTATCTGCGCAACGCTGCGTCCGTGCATCCCGGCGGCATGGCGTCGATGGGCGATGATATGGAAAAATTCGGCGTTTGGCCCGGCACCAGCGCCCACTGCTACAAAGATGGCTGGCTCGAAGATTTCTTCACCGCGCTTGAGAAAAACTCCTCTTGGCTTCGTGTTTCAACGCCGGGCGAATACCTTGCCGATCATTCGCCCTTAGGCCGTGCCGATCTTCCCACCGCCTCCTACACCGAAATGATGGAGTGGGTGCTGCCCACGCGTGTTCGTCAGCGGTTCAACGCTGTCCAGAAAGAGTTCAGCTCTCGCCCCGAAGTACTTTCATTCCTCCGCGGCGGATCCTGGCGCGGTTTCTTTCGCAAGTACGCCGAATCGAACCTGCTTCACAAGAAAATGCTACGTGTCTCCGCGCGCATCGCCGCGGTCCCCATGCGCCACTCCAGTTCGAAAGCTTCCGATGAGTTGATCCTGGCGCGTGATCTGCTCTTGCGTGCGCAATGCAATGATGCCTACTGGCACGGCGTCTTTGGTGGTCTGTATGCTCCGCATCTCCGCACCGAACTCTGGCGTAGTCTAATTCGCGCCGAAGCCATCGCGGACCGTCAAACCGCCGCGACGCTCATTCCTCACGTCGAATTGCTGGACTACGACGCTGACGGCGCGCACGAGCATCTCTTTACAGCATCTGAGTATCAAGCTCTGCTCAA
>Ga0210391_10002628_pt1 | contig 15476 bp, 11 predicted proteins | sample IncBWC12OmetaG_FD_160573 | JGI IMG/M metagenome (GOLD analysis project Ga0210391, IMG submission 160573) | Forest soil microbial communities from Barre Woods Harvard Forest LTER site, Petersham, Massachusetts, United States - Inc-BW-C-12-O ... | reverse complement strand
GCAGCGCAATTTCGGCGGACATCGCTATCCGCGGCTGGCGCACGTCGGCGATCGTACAGGGCTAGAGATGATCCGCACACTCCAAGACCACGGCATACATCTCGGCCTGGACGTTTTCATGGAGTACACGATCGTAACGCTCCTTAAGGACGGGAACCGTATTGCAGGAGCATTTGGCTACGACCGTGAGCGCGGACGATTTCATTTGTTTCGCGCCAAAGCCGTCGTGCTGGCGACGGGAGGTATTGGACGAGCTTTCAAGATCACCAGCAACAGCTGGGAATATACCGGAGACGGTCACGCTCTCGCCTACGACGCAGGCGCCGCGCTGATGGACATGGAGTTCGTGCAGTTCCACCCAACAGGAATGATCTGGCCTCCCAGCGTGCGCGGCATTCTAGTGACGGAAGGAGTTCGTGGTGAAGGAGGAGTGCTTCGCAACCGAGACGGTGAGCGTTTCATGTTCAAGGACATTCCTCCGCTTTACGTAAACCAGACTGCCGATTCTGAAGAGGAAGGCTGGCGTTATACCCAGGGCGACAAGAATGCGAAACGACCTCCGGAACTGCTGACGCGCGACCACGTGGCTCGCTGCATTCGACGTGAAGTGCGGGAAGGACGTGGAAGCCCGCATGGCGGCGTGTTCCTCGACATCGCGTGGATAAAGGAGAGGATCTCAAACCACTCCGAACACATTAAGAAGAAGCTTCCCAGCATGTATCACCAGTTCAAACACCTGGCCGATATCGACATCACCCAGGAGGCGATGGAAGTCGGTCCTACGACCCACTACATGATGGGCGGCGTTCGGGTGGATGCGGACTCGCAAATGTCAGACGTCCCCGGATTGTTTGCTGCGGGAGAATGTGCGGCAGGATTGCATGGCGCCAATCGGCTGGGAGGGAATTCGCTCTCGGATCTGCTGGTTTTCGGTCAGCGTGCGGGAGAGTACGCCGCAAAGTTCGCCAAAGAGAATTCATTAGGCGCGATCAGCAACGAGCAACTTGCCTCCACTGAAAAATGGGCGCTTCGACCTTTCGAGCGTACGAGTTCAGAGAATCCATATGCGGTGCAGCACAAGCTTCAAGACACAATGCAGGATTTGGTAGGAATCGTCCGTCAGGAGCCGGAGATGCTGCAGGCGCTGGAAAAAATTCACGAGCTGAAGGTCGCCAGCGAATCCGTCAGTGTGGATGGAAACCGCGAATACAATGCCGGTTGGCACACTGCGCTCGACCTCCACAACATGCTGACGGTGTCAGAAATCGTGACCCGCGCCGCTCTGGAGAGACAGGAGAGCCGCGGCGCTCACTTCCGCGATGATTTTCCCGCCAAAGAAGAGCAGTTCGGGAAGTTCAATATCGTGGCGCGAAAAGGACCAAAGGGAGAAGTGCGACTCACGCACGAGCCGATCCCGCCCATGCGCGAGGACCTGCAGCAGATCATTGAGGAGATGAAGTAATGGCGACGGCAACTTTTCGCATCTGGCGCGGAGAAAAAGGACAGGGAAAGTTCCAGGACTACACCACCGAAGTCTCGACTGGCATGGTGGTACTCGACGCTGTTCATCAGATCCAGGCGGAACACGCCGGCGATCTTGCCGTGCGCTGGAATTGCAAAGCTGGAAAATGCGGTTCGTGCTCCGCCGAAGTCAACGGCATGCCGAAACTAATGTGCATGACCCGGATGAATACGCTACCACTCGACAAACCGGTGACGGTTGAACCGATGAAGGCGTTCCCTCACATGCGGGACCTGGTCACCGACGTGTCGTGGAACTATAAGGTGAAGCAGCGCATCCCGAAATTCCAGCCTCGGAAACCGGATGCTGAAGACGGCACCTGGCGCATCGCGCCCGAAGACGTTGAAAGAGTGCAGGAGTTTCGAAAGTGCATCGAGTGCTATCTCTGCCAGGACGTTTGCCATGTGTTGCGCGATCACCACATGCATGAGCAGTTCATTGGACCCCGGTTTCTGGTTTATGCAGCAGCGCTGGAAATGCACCCTTTAGACGTGGGCGATCGAGTTGAAGAGTTGCGAAAGCAGTTTGGGATCGGCCTGTGCAATATCACGAAGTGCTGCACCAAGGTCTGTCCCGAGGGCATCACAATTACAGACAACGCCATCATTCCGCTAAAGGAAAGAGTTGTGGACCGGTATTTCGATCCACTTTCCAAGTTGTTCCGTATGTTCAGCAATGCGAAAGCGTAGGAGGCGTCATGCAGTTCGAACTCAAGTCTATTTCGGTTCAGAGTATCCCCGAAGCGCTCGCGAAGGTGGAGCGGTACAGGTTGCTCAATGAACCTGCTCTCGCGGAAAGCATTTGCCTTGATGTTCTGGCGATTGTGCCGGATCACCAGCAGGCCCTGATTTCGCTCCTCCTGGCACGGACGGATCAGTTCGACTCCAATCCACACGCGAAAGGTGCCCAGGAAGTGCTCGCTCAAATTCAAGGCGAGTACGAGCAAGCCTACTACGCTGGCATCATCTGGGAGCGTTTGGGAAATTCACGCATTCGTCACGGGGATCGTCGTGCTGGTAGTTCCGCTTATCACGCTCTGCGGGACGCGATGGGTTATTACGAGAGAGCGATGAGTTCTGCGCCGCACGGAAACGACGACGCCATTCTGCGATGGAACACGTGTGCGCGACTGATTATGAAGAACCCCGGAATCCAGCCATCCTCTGAAGACGAACCACAGGCATGGTTGCGTGACGAAGCGGACTCAAGAATCGCAGACGCTTAGTGGCGATTTTCCGAATTTAAGATACCCCATCTTCACGACGGGAAGGTGATGCCCGTCAGAACTAGCAACGAACGCGAGGCTGACGCGACTCACTGCTCGATCTTGAAGGCAACGCCGTAGCTGTAGAATCCGCCGAATTCGGCCGTGCCATAAACATTTTCCTCAGAATCCAAGAACACGCGAGTACCCGGGCCGCCGCCGTCGTCGCCCCCAGTGAAATCGTGCAGCGAGGTATAGGTCCAGAATCCTGCTCCCGGAGTCAGCTTAAAGACTGAGCCCGTCGCGTACTGGCCGCCTTGGAAGGTTGTCCCATAGAGATTACCGGCAGCATCCATGGTCAGGCGAGCCAGTGGACCATATGCGTGAGGATTGCCTGAGGCTAACGGATAGAGTAGCGAGTAGTTCCATCCGTTATTGGCTACTAGCTCATATACCGTCCCTCCGGCTCCGGTGCCGCCGTACATAGTGGCGCCATATAAGTCGCCGCCCGAATCGATGATGAGGCCTATAGGGCCGGATCCATCGGTCGACCCGGTGAACCGATAGACGTAGCTCTTACTCCAGCCTGAGCCGGACGGTGCCAAGCCATAAACGGAGCCGTAATTGCCGGGACCATCGCACGTCCCAAAGAAATCTCCGGCGCTGTTCGTGACCACGCCAGCGGCTGGAATTCTCCGTCACCACCTCCGGTAAAAGTGCGCAGCAGGCTCGTCGTGACAATGATCGCGGCAAGAGCGAGCAGAAAGGCGAAAGCCGTCGGCCTGATTTTCATCCCGCGGGTAAACGGGGAATTGTTCGCTGCGTTCATTGAGACGGCCTCCTTTACCCAGGCGAGTTGTAATCTGCACCCGCTTGCGCCGGAGTTTCCAGCGGGAAGTAATCGCTGCTGCGGGTATCCGGCATGCTTAGCCACTTGCCAATTTACAAATTGTTGACAATTTGAGAGCGCGCCAGGGTGCAGAATCTCGGGCGAGAAACTTTTGGAGGCGTTTACCATGAAAGTTGGGTTCGTACTCCTCGCTGGTCTATTGCTCGCGGCCGTCTCTCTCGCCCAAGCACCATCTCCAACCATCACCCAGTTGCTGTCGTTCGATTGCAACCAGAATTTCACCTCCTGCCCCAACGGCTTTGACCCGACTCTCCCGCCGGTCCAACTTTCAGATGGCAATCTCTACGTGGCTACCTGGTGGGCCGGCCAAGGCAATCCAAATGCCGGAGGTACAGTGTTCAGGGCTGGGAGTTCAGGCCAGGGTTTCGTGATTCATACCTTTCAGCCAACTTCGCTCACTGGAGGCTTTTCCAACGGAAACCATCCCGTGATCGCCCTGGTTCAAGGCAACGACGGAGACCTTTATGGCGTTACAGAACAAGGTGGCACGAAGAACAGCGGTGTGATGTACAGACTCGCCAGAAACGGCAGCTTTCAGGTTTTATACAACTTCTGCTCCCTTCCCAACTGTCCGGACGGAGCGGCACCGTTGACATTGGCCAGCGACGGAAACTTCTACGGTGGTTATCTCCACACGATCTTCCGCATCACGCCGCAGGGCGCCTGGAGCCTGGTACACGCATTGAATCCCACGACAGAAGGTGTAGCCGGCCGTGTTATCCAGGCCTCGGACGGAAACTTCTATGGGACGGGAGTGGTCGGCATGGATCAGGGAACGATCTTCCGCGTCACCCCCTCCGGTCAGTTCACCATCCTTCAACAGTTCCAGACTGGATTGGGAACAACCAGTAATCTGGTGCAGGCTTCCGACGGATATATCTATGGAGCGACGGGCTTGAGCGGCGCCGGAACCGGGATCTACCGCATAAGTCTTTCCGGGCAACTAGAGTTCATTCACGAGATGACGGATGGGGAAGGCTACAGTCCGATTCAGCTTCTGCAAGCATCAAACGGCAATCTTTGGGGATTGTCTGATTTCCGCAACGGCTCCTTCTTTACGATTACCCTTGGCGGAACTTCAATTGCCAGCGGCGCGTTTACATGCGGCACCACGGGTTGCCAGCCGCAAGGAATGCTGGAAGGCAGAGACGGGAACTTCTACGGAACAGCGATCAGTGGCGGCACTGGGCCCGGTAATCCGGAGGGAACTGTGTTCAAGATCGCTGCCGGGCTCGGCCAGCGCTAGCGAACAGGACACAGGACAGATGGCGTCGTACCCACCCAGGTCTCGAACATCGCGAGACCTGGGGCACCCTGGGGATCCCCTACCCACTAAATGCTGTCTACCCCACGGTATGTCGATTTCTGAGGGAGATCACTCGTATGGCATCCTCGCCTTCAAAGGCGAACTTGGATCGCTGCGCCAGGATTCGACCCGGCCGTTTCTGAAGTAAATCTCCGAACGACCGTAGACAAAAACATTTCCCACTGTTCTCTCAGGAGAGCCTTGCAATCGGACCACGTCGTCCTTGGTCGACCCGACGGTAAAGTAAGGCACCAGGGGATCGTCGGACGGATATACGACCACCGAAGCCCCAGGGGACACTCCCTTAGATCGAGGCTGCGTTTCCGGCTTTTCTGCAGGCCCAGCCGAATCGCTCACCGCCCGAGTCTGCTGATCTTTTGCGCTGTTTTGCATCGTAGCGTCTACGGCGGAGTTTCCCGTTGTATGGGTATGTGAGTCTGTTGTAACGGAAGTCGCCATCTGGCGGACGGCTGAGCCAAGCTCGGAGATGACCAGGTGTCCGTAATGTAGACGGAACCAAGTTCCGCCGGCAACCAAGATCGCGACGGCGATTGCAAGTCGCATCCTGTTCCCATATTGCCTCGCACGGAGCGGACCGTCATCCTTCGCGCTCGGATGGCGGTATTGCACGTGGGCAGAAGCTGAGGTTCTGGCCTGCTGAGATTCCTCTTCTTGTGAGACCTGTGCTGACTTCCGGGTTTGCGTGCTTCCGGACGGGATCGCGGTGAGCAGTTGGTAGGCAGAATTGATCTCTTTTAGCTTTTCTTCCGCCTGGACTCTTAAACGTTCATCCGTCTGGAAACGGTCTGGGTGCCACACCTTGGTTAGAGTGCGATGGGCATCTTTGATTTCGGCCGGCGTCGCATTGCGGGCCAGGCCAAATACTGCGAGCGCAGCACAGTGATCGCATAGGTCGTCGTCTGTGATGCGGCCACAAGCACAAACACTCATAACGTTGCGGGCTGCTCCCGAAAAATCGATCCAAATAGAAATCTACTCTTAACTGTTTCATTATCAACCTACGCTCAAAATCGGTTCCCGAAAACGGTCGTACTGCAATCCGAAAGCATCGTTCTGCACACGCCAGTTTTGGCGAGATCTTAATTTCAAGGTCTGGAACATCATCAGACTCCCTGGCCCCCGTCTGTATGGAGTCGCTTGTACATCAGATAAAGCGGTGTACAATCTTTGCCGCTCATACGGAGCCTTCGATAAACCCTTTTTCTGGCCGGAAGAGATGGACGCGTCAACCCCAACCGCCAATCCGGAAACAGCTAGCAAGCCGCGGAAGAAGCGCCTTGTGCTGATCGTGAGCCTGGCCGTGCTTGCGGTTGCCGCTGTGGGAGTGGGTGTGTACCTGCTCTGGCCGGCTCAGATAATTGTCCCCGACCTGCGAGGCAGTAGCATGTCCGACGCCATGGCAAAGCTGCAGGCGGCGCATCTCGTCGTGGGACGTAAGATAGTCAGAGGCAACCCAGCGACGGCGACGATCGTAACGGCGCAGTCGCCTGCTCCGGCTGCATCCGTGGCCTCCGGATCATCGGTAGATCTGGTCCTGGGGGAAACAGTCTCCGTGCAGGTTCCATCGCTAGTCGGCAAACCTCTCAATGTTGTCCGGCAAACCCTTGCCGCGAGCAATCTTCAGACGGGCAATCTGGAGTGGAACCCGCGCTCCCGGGCTCGGCGCGATGTGGTGATCCAGCAATTTCCGATTGCCGGAGTAATGGTTCCCGCGGGATCGAGCATCAACCTGGTCGTGTCTGGAATGCCGCAACGATCTGCCTCGGTCGCCAACCGAGCAGCGCCCGTGTATGGAGCGACGCAAGCCGCGCCCCAGACCGCCAACCTTGCCGGCCACTGGCGCGACGCTGGCGGCGCCTCCGTTCAAATCTCACAGAGTGGGACCACGCTGCGATACTCGGCCCGTAATGCATTTGGCAGTTGCCAGGGCAACGGCGTTGTCAGCGGCGCAAATTTCCAAACTGCTTATGGATGCGTCAGCGTGATCGGCTCGCGCTCCAGCGGACGCTGCGCGGGCACGCTTTCCGGCACTGGAAACATGTTCCGTTTGCAATGCATCGACTCGGCCTTGGGGCGGACGAGCGATACCTTCACGCGATAAACGATGGATGTCTCACAATGTATGAGTAATTGAAAATCGTGCGGCCGAAGTCGATCGTTGTGTGCCCTGTTCATTCGCGGGGTTCGAATCAGTGGCTAAAAAAACAGGAAGAACAGTGGAATTCGGGAAGTCCGCACGATCCTGAATTCGAGGATGTTCGGGCAGGTTGGGAATATTCCTTATTTCGGATTTGCCCGCGGAATGACCTTCTTACCGTATCCAACATCACAGCCAACTACAAATCGGAGATATGTAATGGCCATGAGAAATATTTATGGCCACCTCTCCAAGGACGATTCTTGCGCGCCTGATATTCCCTTTACTGGTTGTCATGCAGTTTGGTGGATGCGGTTCGTCGAGTCCGAATCCACCCGCTCCACTCGACGCCAGTAGGATCAACCTGATTTTTGTGGTGAGCGAAGATCTGCAGTATCAGGCTGCCGGAGATATTAATCCTTCGACCGCGAACCTCACCGATCAGGGATTGCAGCGCTCGCTTCAAATGGGAACGTACCTGAAACAAAAGGTATTGGGTTCGCAAAATGTCACCGCCATCTACGCGCTGGCGCCGCTGACCCATCCGCAAACTGCCGCCCAGTATCCCGACATGGTAGCGGTTGAGACGGTCCAGCAGTTTGCGCTTTTGAACCAGATCACGTTGGCCAGCCAGCTTGACGGAAGCTTGCCGTATACCGGCAACAACTATCCGATCAACGCTTCGTATGCGCCCGGCAGTGTGCCTGCGGATCTGCCGACGCCATCGCCGTTCTGCCCGACTTGCCAGGGGCTCGATTTCAGTGACCGGGACGGCAATAACGAAAAGTTAGTGAGCCACATTGTGCGGGCGGGAACACCCGGCTTCTATGTGTTCTCCGCGCCGTGGGAGACGACCAAAGCGCTGCTGGCTAATGTCAATGAGTTAGAAAGTTACAACCTGGCGATACCGTCAGCGTACCTGGGCCCGAACTATATCTATGCGGCTTCGATTGGGCCCTCGGGAAGCGCTACGCTGTCCACCTACAACAGTAATCTGCAGCCGGCTTCCACCTACCCAATCCTGCCGCAGAAACTGGTCGCCACCGGATGTACAGCGACGCCCTTCAGCATCAGCGTGACGGGCGGCAGCGGCGGCGCCGTGGTTCCGGCCGGCACCAACACCGACGAAACCGTTTACATCATCCGGCACGCCGAGGCGCATCCGAGCGACTACTGGTCTGACAATAACTATGTTGGCGCGGGACAATGGCGCGCGCTCGATCTTCCCTATGCACTGAGCGGCAAGATCAGCCCTCAAGCCGTCTATTCGATGGACCCCTCTCAATTTGGCCAGGGCACCAACAGCGGCTCGGAGGCTGCCTACTTCTCGACCATGGCGCCCGCGCTGACCGCCGAACCGTATGCCATTGCCAATAATCTGCCCTATAACCTGATCTCCAGTTTCCTGATGACCGATGCAAACGCTCCGGCGGAAACTAGCCGGGCACTCTTCACGGGCGAAGCCTTGTCGCACCGGAAAATCCTGCTGGCATGGGCTTACCAGTACATTCAGCCGACCATCAACGCACTACTGGGTACGTATCATGGCAATAATCAACAGGCGCCCGCTTGGCCGGACTACGATTACGACACGATCTGGACGGTGATACTGGATGCCCACGGCAACCTCACCGTCGACAACCACATGTGTGAAGGCATCGACTCCGGAACACTGCCGCCCACGCCTCCGCAATTCTGACGCGTCGGTGATGTCAGAATCCCGGTGGACGCTGGCCGGCGACGTTGAATGCCTTCTCCAGCGCGATCCCGGCTTCGCACAGCGTTCCTTCGTCAAACAGCCGCCCAATCAGGGTTACGCCGTGCGGCACCCGCCGCGGCGGGGAGAATTTCTTTAACGGCCTTGCCGGATCGGGCGCCCAGTCGCTGCGCTCTTCCGAGACCTCGACGAAGCCGGCGCGCAAGGTCAGCGACGGCTGTCCGGTAAAGTTGGTGATGGTCAGCATCTCGTCCCGTAATGACGGCACCAGAAGCAGATCGACCTGCGAGAACAGGCGCCCCATCTCGTTGGCGACCATGCGGCGGAAGCGGTCGCTCTGCACGAAGTCCACGGCGGAGAGAAAACGCGACTGGCGGAAGGTGTTTGGCCATGCGTCTGGCACCTGCATCTTCAACTCGCCGACCTTTCCGTTCAACGTGATCTCTTCGAACGATGCAGCGGCCTCGGCGAAGAGAATCAGGTCAAGCGAATCGTAGGGCCAGTCGGGCAACGAGACCTCGACCGGCATCATGCCGACCTTGCTGATGGTTTCGAGGGCCATGCGATCGACGTCGGTCGCGGGCGCTTCTTTCATCCACTGCGGGAAATAGCCGACGCGCAGGCCTTTCACGCTGGCTCCTGAATCGAAGTCGAGCTTGCTGGGCACACTGTTCACGTCACCCGAGTCAGGGCCGGAGATGGTGTTGAGCACCAGGATCGTGTCTTCGACGCTGCGCGCCATCGGGCCGAGTTTGTCGAGCGACCAGCAGAGGGTCATGGCGCCAGTGCGGGCGACGCGGCCGTAGGTGGGACGCAGTCCGGTGACGCCGCAACGCATCGAGGGGCTGACGATGCTGCCGCCGGTTTCGCTGCCCATGGCGAAAGCGACCAAGCCCGCGGCGGTCGCCGCGCCGGGCCCGGCACTGGATCCGGAAGATCCTTCATCGAGGTTCCACGGATTCAGGGTCTGGCCGCCGAACCAGATGTCGTTTAGAGCCAATGCGCCGAGGCTGAGCTTGGCGACGAGGACGGCTCCCGCATCGTTGAGGCGTTGGACGACGGCCGCGTTGCTTTTCGGAATGCGGTTGCGAAAGGGTTCCGCGCCGTAGGTGGTCGGGATGCCTGCGGTGTCGAGCAGATCTTTCGCACCCCACGGAATGCCGTGCAGCGGCCCGCGATACTTTCCGGCAGCAATCTCCTGGTCGGCCTGCTTGGCCTGTTCCAGCGCATGTTCCTTGGTCAGCGTGATCACGCAGCGGAGCTGCGGATTGTACTTTTCCAGTCGTGCGAGATAGATGGTCGTCAGCCGCTCCGAGGTGAGCTTCCGGGATTGAACCCAGCGCGAAAGTTGGGTGACGTTAGCAAATGCGATGTCTTCGTCGTTTACAGAAAGTGGGCCGGGATCGGCATCGCTGCGGACGAATTCGCTACGCGGCGGCAGTTGCTGGGTTCCTGGAAGCACCGGATCCCAGCGTGACCACGGCGCCACGGGGTCAGGAATCGTGACTTTATGCGAGCCAACCCGGAGCTCGTACAGCGGAGCCATCGCGCTGCGCCAGTTGCCGGCGGCCTCGGCCAGTTCTTCTTGCGTGAATTGCACTTCGACCAGCTTCTCCGCCTGGGCAAAGGTGTCAGCCGAAACCTCAGGGCCGACCGGCGGAGCGGTACCAAAGGCCGGAGGCGCGCCGGGCGTGGGCTCGGTCTGCTGGTTCTGGCCAAACGACGCGATGGCCGCCGTTCCCAATAAAGCAAGAGGCGCCTGGGTAAGGAATTGTCTGCGCGATTTCGACATGAATCTCCTCAGGGCTCAGCCCTCGCGATTTCTCTGAGCCGCACTTGCTTGGCAAGATACATCAATGCAGCGGTTTTCGCAGCGAAGACATCGGCGCGAGGAGCCTTGAGCGGGAAGAACGGAAACGCCCCCAAAGTTTTACATTCGGTTTGCGAGGGAACATTTAGACTCGGCAAACATCATCTCAGGAGTTTTTCATGCCTTGTGATCCCGAGGTACTGAAGCAGGTTTCACTGTTCGCAACCATGGACCAGGACGAACTTGCCGTTCTGGCCAGCCAGGTAGAACTCAGAAGCTTTGCGGCGCGACAGCGTATTTACAAGATGGGCGCGCAGGCCGAACGCGCTTTTGTTTTGGTGTCAGGCGGGGTGCGGGTGACCACCGTCGATGACGACAATCAGGAAGTGACTGTCGACCAGCCCGGTCCGGGCGAGTTCTTCGGGTTCGCCTCCATGCTGGAAGGGACGACGCACCAGACGGAAGCTACCGCAACCGAGGACACGGTGTGCGTCGAAGTCGACCGCAACGACATCCTGGTATTGATTCAACGCAAGCCACACGCCGCGATGGATATGCTGGCCGTGCTGGGACGCCAGTTTCATGCTGCCCAGCAGCTCATCCGTATCCGCGCACTGCGCCACCCCAACGAGGTGATCGAGGGACAGGAGACTTTAGGAGAGCGTGTGGCCGATTCCGTCGCGTCATTCGGTGGATCGTGGCACTTCATCATCATGTTTGCCGTGTTTATGACGGTTTATACCGCCATCAACATCTTTCTCGGACACCAGGCTTGGGATCCATATCCCTTTATTCTGCTGAATCTGTTCTTATCGATGCTGGCAGCCATTCAGGCGCCCGTAATCATGATGAGCCAGAACCGTCAGGACAAGAAAGACCGGCTGCGCGGGGAATTGGATTTCGACGTCAACCGCCGGGCACATGCCGAGATTCAAGGCCTGGCGCATAAGCTGAACTTGCTGGGCGATCGGATGGGGGACATTGAGGAGTCGCTGCGGGAGAAACATTAAAAACTATCTACCACAATGTGGCACTAACACAGGCGCGGAGTTGTATTTGTATCCCACGTTGGGGTACATCGCTGAATGACTTATCCGGTCGACAATTCCGGCGAGCTTTAACAATATATTTACTTGGTGTTGATGTTGTCCGCAATGAGTTCACGTAAGCTACCTTCAATTGCAAACCTGATCGGAGAGAGAGGGGAGATGGCCAAACAGCCGCTCCCCGATTTTGTTTTTGCGGCGACCCGGCGCCGCGTTGTTTCAGTTCTTTCCTGCCACGCGCCCCGACAATCTCGTGCTGGGACATCTGTGGCGACTCGGAGAGCCGCAAGCCGCAAGCTCGGGGCCCAAGGCCGAAAGGCGCTGGCCGCAGGCCCACAGCCCAGGCCTCAAAGCCAACAGCTTGTTTTCACCCCTGTCGCGGCTCTACCATCATCTGTTATGCCAGTCATCACAGATTCACCTACTACCTACTCGCCTGTCCGGGCACCGCGCGGCAACGAGCTTTCCTGCAAGGGCTGGGCTCAGGAAGCTGCCATGCGCATGCTCATGAACAACCTCGACCCTGACGTCGCCGAACGTCCGCAAGACCTGGTCGTCTATGGCGGTACCGGCAAGGCAGCCCGCAACTGGGAGTGTTACCACGCCATCGTCAACTCCCTGAAGACGCTGGAGAATGACGAGACGCTGCTGGTGCAATCGGGCAAGCCCGTGGGCATTTTCCGGACGCACGACTACGCGCCGCGCGTGCTGCTGTGCAATTCCAACCTGGTCGGGCATTGGTCTAACTGGGACAGGTTCAACGAACTGGAGAAGCTTGGCCTGATCATGTATGGCCAGATGACGGCCGGCTCGTGGATTTACATCGGCAGCCAGGGCATCATCCAGGGAACGTTTGAGACGTTTATGGCAGCCGGTCAGAAGCACCTGGGCGGCGAATTGGAGGGGAAGCTGATCGTCTCCGGCGGCATGGGCGGGATGAGTGGCGCCCAGCCGCTGGCCGCCACGATGACGGGCGCGTGCTACCTCGGCATCGAGGTCGATCCGGAGCGGATCAAGAAACGCCTGCGCACCGGCTACTGCGACTTCATGGTGAACACGCTCGACGAAGCGCTGCGCATCATCAAGAACGCCGTCCGCAAGAAAGAAAATATTTCCGTCGGCCTGGTGGGCAATTGCGGCGATATCATTCCCGAGCTTGCCGAGCGTGGAGTGGTGCCTGACATCCTTACCGATCAGACTTCGGCGCACGATCCGCTGAACGGGTATGTGCCCAGCGGCATGACGCTGGAAGAAGCTGTCGAACTGCGTAAGAAGGATCCGAAGGCTTACGTCGAGCGCTCACTCGACACCATGGCCAAGCACGTCGAGGGCATGCTGAAGCTGCAGAAGATGGGCTCAGTGACCTTCGATTACGGCAACAACATTCGCACGTTCGCCTTCGAGCACGGCGTGAAGAATGCTTACGACTTTCCCGGCTTTGTGCCGGCATATATCCGCCCCCTGTTCTGCGAGGGACGCGGGCCGTTCCGCTGGGCAGCGCTTTCGGGCGATCCGGCCGACATTCATGCGACCGACGAGCTAGTGCTGCAGATGTTTCCCGACAACAAAATTCTTAGCCGCTGGATTGATTTGGCGCGCAAACGGATTAAGTTTCAGGGGCTGCCGTGTCGCATTTGCTGGCTCGGGTACGGCGAGCGCGCCGAGTTTGGCCTGGCACTTAATAGTATGGTCAAGAGCGGCAAGCTGAAGGCGCCGATCGTGATGGGCCGCGACCACCTTGATTGCGGCTCGGTGGCATCGCCGTTCCGCGAGACCGAAGCGATGAAGGACGGCAGCGACGCCATCGCCGATTGGCCACTGCTAAATGCACTGCTGAACACAGCGAGCGGCGCGTCGTGGGTGTCGATCCACAACGGCGGCGGCGTGGGCATCGGCTACTCGCAGCACGCCGGACAGGTGACGGTGGCCGACGGTACGGACGAAATGGCCAAGCGCATCGAGCGCGTGTTGACGAACGATCCGGGAATCGGTGTCGCGCGGCATGTCGACGCCGGCTATGACGAAGCCAAGAGCTTCGCGAAAGAGAAGGGCGTCAAGATCCCGATGGAGAAGTAGGAAGCGGTTTAGCCTCGCCGGGTACCCACGTCTCGCGGTTCTCGAGACGTGGGAGCGTGAGACGCTGCAAGGCGGAGATCGTTTACGATAATGCCTGTTCTCGCCAACGAAGACCAGCTATGATTCGCCTGCTATGAAATTTCGCTTTGCGTTCTTAGGGGTTGTGGCGGGATTCTGTTTATCTGCGAATATCCTATCTCAAGAACTAGCGATGCCGTATAAGGGATTCTACGGACCCCTCTTGAACGGCACCCTCGTGATAGAGCCCCAAGCAGGCCCGATACAACCTTGCCCGCAATCGGCATTGGACATCACCTTCGAGGCCGCCGAATATCCCGACCACACCTACGCTTTAGCAATGAACAAGCAAAACATTTCCGCTGAGACGTGCTACCTGTTTACGCGCTCCGGCGGCGTTTGGGTTACACCTAATCAAGCGCCAGATGGCTCTCGGATTAAGGTTTGTTACAACTGCGAAACCAGACAGCAAAAGTCGCCGACCGACCGGGTCATTCTCGCACCGGGCGAATTTGCTCATCAGATGCAGAGTTGGAAGAGCATTCCTCCAGATGCTTCGACCAGTTGCGTGACCGCGACGAGCATGAGTTGGGAGGGTGACCGGGCTAACGGTAGCATCCGCCTCTCGTCACCTTCTTTTCTGAGGCCAATATGCTCGCCGCTCGTATCCACGGACAACATTGCGGGCCGCGCATTTGCTGTATTCAAGACATCCTCCCGTACGCCTGTGATTGAATGGGACAACGCACCTGATACCTCCTACTCGCTGCAAAACATTCCTCTCCGAGTGAAGGTGAAGGATCCAGGAGACCAGTTGTTGCTCGATAAGAAGTCATCCTGCCCGCGGCTGTTCCTGCGGACCCCCGAGGTACCTACCCAACGAGGAGATCCCACGTCCGATTTCTTCGAAGATGAAATTCCGAATCCCACCTGCACGATTGAATCGGCTGCTTCCAAACGCAAACCGTCCGCTTACGCGATGGAGTTCGATGCCAGTGCTGTCATTGCGGAGGACCACGAAAATAACGGAGAGTTTAGGTTCAACGTCAGTGCCCTAGCGGAGGAACAGGGACGCTACAGTTTGATCGGCATTTCGAAGGACTTTCACCTCAGCATGGTCAATGGCAAACTTCTCGTGCGCGATTGGGGTCCGACGACCGACGGCCTCGCTGCTTCGCTCATCCTTGATAAAGAGTCTTACCAAGTGGGCGAGGAGATCCCTCTGCATATTGCATTGCAGAATATTTCTTCACCGTCACTTATCACCGCGTCGAATACGCCACGGTGGTTTATATCGGTGAAGTTAGTGGATTTCGACAACCAGCCAGTTGCATCAACGGAGGAACCGATCTTCGGAAACGGTGCGGTTTGTTATCACTTCTATCGCGGAAACATAACTTCGGTAACGATGAATTTGAGTCTGTATGGCTTCCGGCCTCAAAATCCTGGCCTTTACAAGGTCGTCGCAACTTGGTCGCCAGGGAAGGATGTCGGGTGTGGCTTCGCGACTCTTTCATCCAAGTCCGCCAATATCCGAGTAGAAGCCAATCCAGTGACACTCCGATTGGCTCCGGAGGTGAACGTGAAGCCGATTGGTTCAGGGGGCAATTGGCGATAAATCGCCTCTCTGACAATGTCGGCGTTGTCAAGAGCGTAGTTCGGCGTTCGCTTTAGACAAAGCGCCACTTCGCTCTAGTTGAAAACATCCA
>Ga0210391_10002627_pt1 | contig 15484 bp, 10 predicted proteins | sample IncBWC12OmetaG_FD_160573 | JGI IMG/M metagenome (GOLD analysis project Ga0210391, IMG submission 160573) | Forest soil microbial communities from Barre Woods Harvard Forest LTER site, Petersham, Massachusetts, United States - Inc-BW-C-12-O ... | reverse complement strand
AAACGCTGGCGGTACCACATCACCAGACGGCGCGCTTGGTCCTGGTAAAGCTGACCAGGACTATATTATTCCTGCTTTGGACAGCAGGAACCCGAACCGGTATTTCGGACCTTCGACCTTGGATCGAACGCACCAACTATCGTTTGGCGGCTATTTAGATTTGCCAGTTGGATTTCAAGTGGGATTGATGTCTCACTTTTATAGCCCGCTTTCAACCACCCTTACTGTTCCTAATACCGCAAAGGGGGCGGGCGAAATATTCCGAACCGACTTTACTGGTGACGGAACGACACAAGATCTGGTTCCGGCAACCCATGTTGGCGAATTCGAGCGTGGGATCAACGCTGGAAATATCAATAGGGTCATCGACAACTACAACAACTCAGTTGCAGGAAGGCCGACTCCAGCGGGCCAAGTTTTGATTCAAGAAGGCCTCATGACATCGGCTCAGCTCACAGCGTTGGGAGCCATTGCTCCAGTGTTGCCGGAAGCACCTGCTAATCAGGTGAATCTGGGTTGGCTGCGCGTCTTCGACACAACGCTGTCGTGGACCTATTCCGTCCACGAACGAGTAACGATCGAACCGTCAGTCGGGTTCTACAACCTCTTCAACTTTTCCAACTTCGACCTGCCGACGAGCATCATGTCCGGCCTCCTTACTGGCACCGCCGGTACCATCAATGGCACGGGTCCTGTGGCTCACAACACAAATCGTGTCGGCGTGGGGACCGGCGTGTTCGGGCTCGGATCGCCGCGCGAGATTGAATTTAGCCTGAAGATCACGTACTAGCCGCGGATCGTCCGCCGGCCATCTCGGTTCCGTACCGATTTCCAACCGCTCGGAATTTTTACGAATTGTCCTGGAAACGCCGGCCGACGAACATCTTCAAGACCGGCGGAGCTTCTCGATAGTAATCAACTTTCTCAATGAATGCGGCGACGATTTAGCGCCAACCGAGAGCTGGGGCGACCGTAGTCAGAATTCCCTCCATGACGTGCGCATTGTAGGCAACACCTAGTTGATTTGGAATGGTTAGCAATAGCGTGTCGGCCTCCGCGATGGCGTCGTCTTTCCTCAGCTGCCCGATGAGAATATCTGGTTCCGCCGCGTAGCTGCGGCCGAAGATCGCCCGCGTGTTTTCGTCAAGGAACCCGATTTTGTCCTCTTCTTCCCGAGAGCCTCGTCCGAAATAACCGCGATCACGGTCATCGAGCAATGGGAAAATGCTGCGGCTAACGGAAGTGCGCGGAGTACGCGTGTGACCAGCTTCCTTCCAGGCTGCCCGAAAAGCGCGAATCTGGGCGGCCTGTTGAATGTGCAGCGGCTCGCCGGTCTCGTCGAATTTGAGGGTTGAGCTCTGCAGGTTCATTCCTAGCTTTGCGGCCCATACTGCTGTCGCGTTGGAAGCAGAGCCCCACCAGATTCTATCGCGCAATCCTGCAGAGTATGGCTCAAGACGTAGCAACCCCGGCGGATTGGGAAACATTGGACGTGGGTTGGGCTTAGCGAAGCCCTTGCCGCGCAGCAACTCAAGAAATTCCTTGGTATGCCGCCGGCCCATATCCGCATCGTCCTCGCCTTCATTCGGGCGGTAGCCAAAATAGCGCCAACCATCGATGACCTGTTCGGGGGAACCGCGGCTGATTCCCAGTTGCAGTCGACCGCCGGCGATTAGATCCGCAGCTCCAGCGTCCTCCGCCATGTAGTGAGGATTCTCATACCGCATGTCGATCACTGCGGTCCCAATTTCAATCTTTCGCGTTTTAGCACCCACCGCCGCGAGTAGCGGAAAGGGCGATGCCAGTTGCTGCGCAAAGTGATGAACCCGGAAGTAGGCTCCATCCATTCCCAAGCGCTCAGCCTCGACGGCGAGGTCAATCGACTGCAGAAGCGCGTCGGCCGCCGACTGCGTTCCTGACTGCGGCGAAGGTGACCAATGACCGAATGAGAGGAAGCCAATTTTCTTCATGCAATATAAGTCTCCCACATCGTCGATACGCATGTGTGTCGTTTCTCCGCACCGCGCTCCCTGTCATCCTCGGTGCCGGAAAGGTCAATCACAGTTATCCGAGCTGAGAGTGGCCTCTCTTTTCGCCAAGACTTTCAGCGCGCTTACCGACCTTTTTGAGTATCAGTTCAAGTTGTTGCAGTTCTTCTGAAGAGACGTCCCGGAAGGCACGTTTGATGAGTGCCGCGTGCCTTCGAAAGAGAGGGACAAACATTTGCCGTCCTTTTTCAGTCAGCGACACCGTTTTGACCCGACGATCTCGGCTGCTCTCTACGCGACTGACAAACCCCTTCTGGTATAGACGATCCACCGCGACGCTGACTGATCCTGGATTGAGGTCAACCTTTGGACCAATGGCATTCACCGGCATCGGTCCCTTATGAAGCAGTATTTCGAGGACCCGAAAGTCAGACTCCCCTAGGCCCTCCTCCATCATCACCCGGAGTACATAGCGGGCAATGGATTGCCAGGCTTTCAGCATGATCAGCCAGGCATGTAGGGTCTCCGAGGGCTTTTTGCGCTCTTCCATAAAAACTTGAATCTTTGGCATTATACTCGATATCAGATATATCGACATCGATACAACTGACTTCGATGGAATAAAAGGAGGCTACTATGAGCACTACAACCACCGCAGCACCACCGCAAAACTCGACCACGACCTGGAACATCGACCCGGCTCACTCCGTCGCGGAGTTCAAAGTCAAGCACATGATGATCGCCAACGTGAAAGGCCAATTCTCCAAAGTTTCGGGAGCTTTGGTTCTGGATGAGTCTGATCTCGCGAACTCTCGCATCGAGGCTTCGATCGAGGCTGCCTCCGTTCACACCCGTGATGAACAGCGCGATGCTCACCTTAAGAGCGCCGACTTCTTTGACGTCGAAAAGTTTCCGACCCTGACCTTCAAATCCAAGGGCATCAGCGTCGTCAAGGATGGAGAGTTGTCAGTCGAAGGCGACCTGACCATCCGTGGCGTTACCCGCAAAGTCCGCTTTGCGGTCGAAGGGCCAACTCCGCCTACAAAGGATCCCTGGGGCAACACCCGCGTTGCGATCTCTGCGAGCACAAGGATCAACCGCAAAGACTTCGGCCTGACGTGGAACGCTGCACTCGAGACTGGTGGCCTTCTGGTCGGTGACGAGGTCACCATCACGCTCGATGTCGAATTCGTGAAGGCCTGATAGTCAGCCAGACGTCACCCGCAATATATTCGTTCCGGACCGAGATATCGAAAGACGCACTCGCTGGCTGCCCTATGTTCCGGCATGCCCATGCGGATTATTTCCATGGCGCGGTACCGGTCACCTCTGAAATGGCGCATCAGGAGACGGCCGAAGACTACGAGAAGAACACAGGTCCGCACCCTGGGGGGAACGACAGATAAGTCCGTGCTCGTGGCCGACCACGGACCTTTCATCTGGAGAAAAGATGCCGCACAGCCCAACGCGCTTATGAGAAGCTATATCGTGCTTACAACAAGTTCTATTTCACGTTGGGCTAGCGGAGCAGCAATAGTCCGGGAGATATTCTGCCGCAGGCCGGGCAATGTAGTAAGAGAAAAGCCTAAGGAGCAGCGATGAGAGTGCGACAGATCCTGCGAACAATGGTGGTCGGCGGGTTGTGGTTGGCGCTGTTTTCAATGACGATGGAGGCTAAGACGAAGGTGACGACGCAGTCCGTTGGAAAGATGCCGGATGGAACTCCGATAGAGATTTTCACGCTAAGCGACGGCGCGTACGAAGCTCGAATCGCAACCTATGGCGGCATTGTGGTTTCCTTGAAGGCTCCCGACAGGAACGGCAGGATCGCCGACGTAGTGCTTGGGTTCGATGATGTCGACGGCTACGTAGCCAACTTTAACGGGCCAACGAACGCGTTCTTCGGAGCGATTATTGGCCGTTATGCGAATCGCATCGCCCATGCCAGCTTCACACTCGACGGCCAGAAATACTCGCTGCCTCGGAACAACGGTGAGAACACCCTTCACAGCGGCCCGCACGGTTTCAACAATGTGGTTTGGAAAGCGAAATCAATCTCAGACGGAGTGGAGCTCACTTATTTGAGCAAAGACGGCGACGCGGGATTTCCCGGCAATCTCTCGGCTGTGGTTCGCTACACCCTCGTGAAAGGAGATTTGCGCATCGAGTACTCGGCGACAACGGACAAAGACACGGTGCTCAATCTAACCAATCATTCTTATTTCAACCTCGCCGGACAAGGCGACGTTCTGGGTTACCAACTGACTCTTCATGCCTCCCGATTCACCCCCGTGGATTCCAACCTGATTCCGACGGGTGAACTGAAATCCGTGGAATCGACTCCGTTTGACTTTCGTAAAGCAACCGCGGTGGGGGCGCGAATCAACGCTGACGACGAACAGATTCGCCTGGGACACGGCTACGACCATAACTGGGTGCTCGATAGCGGCGGGAAGTTGGCCGAGGCTGCCGAAGTCTACGATCCTGGCAGCGGACGTGTCCTGAAAGTTCTGACTGACCAGCCGGGAATTCAGTTCTACACCGGAAACTTCCTGGATGGCTCGATCAAAGGCAAGGGCGGAAGGCCGTATGAAGTGCGTTCGGCATTGTGTCTGGAAACGCAGCACTTTCCTGATTCGCCGAATCATCCCGATTTTCCATCCACAGAGCTGAAACCCGGTCAACGCTATCACACGGTCACCGTTTACAGTTTGTCCACTCGCTGAGGAACAGTGGCGATACCGGCTGGTGGATGGTCACGATCTTTCGGAATCACGGACCATGCTACTGACGTACTTCCTAGAGACAACCCCGCACAAATCAACATGACAACTCGGAACCCGAAAACAAAAGCTTCCCGAACGGACGCACTGATCGCAGCTCGCAGGCTCGGACTAACGCCCGAGGGAATCTGTAAGCCGGCAAGCTTCGTCTCGTTCGCTTGCAACTCTTGCAGAACACCCGGCGGAAGCAAGACGTGAGCCAGGCTATAGTTCAGTCGTGAACCAAAAGCCTTCACCATCACAATCCCCAGGACCGCGATGGCAAGCACGCTGGCGACGCGTGACACGGCGTTGTTGATTCCAGAAGCTGTGCCGACTCGCTCCTCAGATACTGAGTTCATAACGACGGTGGTCAGAGGAGCTACAGTGACCGCCATTCCGAACCCGAGAACGATGATCGCCGGGAAGAAGTCCCGCCAATAACTACCTCCGAGGGAGGGAACAGCGAACAGGACGAAGCCCAATGCGACGACCAGCGGACCAAGCATCAGCGGACCCCGTGAGCCGTAGCGGGCGACCAGTCCTCCAGACCAGCGAGAAAGAAAGAACATAAGCAGGATCATGGGAAGAATAGCAGCGCCCGTTGCGGTAGTGGAGTATCCCTGGACTTGAATCAGATTGAAGGGAAATAAGAAAAAGAAAATCCCAGTCGCAGCGTATAAAAGAAGCGTAAGCAGGTTGGCGCCACCGAAGCTTCGTGATTTGAACAATACGAGCGGCATCGTCGGTGCAGCGACGCGCCTCTCGACCAATACGAATCCGATAAGACAGCCGACACCAACGATCAAACTCCCAAAGACTAGAGGATGGCTCCAACCCAGACTAGGCGCTTCGATAAAACCTGTAACCAAACTTCCGAGTCCCGCAGTAGCAAGAATCGCTCCCAACGAATCTATCGGCCCCGCAGTTTTACTTCGGCTCTCCGGAATCCGCCAAACCGAAATCGCCACGACAGCCGCGGCGATCGGTAGATTCAGAAAGAACACCCACCGCCAGGAAGCATGCTCCACCAGCCAGCCTCCAAGAACAGGCCCAACTGCGGTAGTGATGGCCGTGAACCCCGACCATGTCCCAATCGCCTGACCACGACTCTTCTCGTCGAAAGACGTACTGATGATTGCCAGACTGCCGGGCACGAGGAGTGCAGCGCCCACTCCTTGAATACTCCTCGCGATAATCAGTTGATCAACGCTCGAGGCCAACCCGCAGGCACCGGACGCCAGAGCGAAAATCAAGACACCTGAGAGGAAGATGAGCCGGCGACCGAACCGGTCGCCGAACGAGCCGCCGATTAGAATCAATGCAGCCAGGAAAACTCCGTAAGACTCAACCACCCATTGAAGGTCCTCTACTGTTGCGTGAAAGCTGGCCTGGAGCGCAGGCAGGGCGACATTGACGACCGTACTATCGATGAAAGCCATGCTGGAACCGAGAATGGTTGCGGCGAGTATCCAGGTTCTCGCTTCTTTCCCACATGGAACCGCGCCATCCGCTGATTGCATTACGGCTTCATCGCAAGGCGTTCTCATGCTGGCGTGCCGCCGAGTTCGTTTCAACGGTTACTCACCAGCCTTCGCACAGCGGCCTCAGCCAACGCTCCGCGCGGGCAACTCGTGACGTGAAGAATCAACAAAATCTCTAACCAATATAGCGATCTCATCCGCCGCCGTGTCCAATGCGAAATGACCGCCGTCGACAACGTGAACTTCAGCGTTGGGTACATCCTTGCGGTAGCGTTCCGGCTCGCCCGAATCGAACGAGAGTTCGTACTTGCCCCAGATTACCAGCAAGCGCGGCTGCGTCTCGCGCATCCACGCCTGCCATTTCGGGTAGGCGTCCAAATTGGTCCGATAGTCGTAGAACAGGTCGCTTTGAATCTCCGCCTGCCCCGGCTGACTCAAGAACGCGAACTCGTCGGTCCACAGATCAGGGTCGTGGCGATCCACGTTCGGATCGTTTCCGACATGCCGGGTTCGTGCTGCTTCCAGCGACAAGAGATTCGTGCGCAGCGTGCGTTCGTTGGCCGCGCGATCGGCCCAGAAAGCCCGCCGCGGCTTCCAATTCGCGCCCAGGCCTTCGTTGTGCGCCACCGCGTCCTGGACGATGAGAGCCTCGATCCGCTCCGGGTGCGCCAACGCGATGCGAAAACCCACAGGGCCGCCATAATCCTGCATGTAAAGCGTGTAGCGCGAGAGTCCGAGACGTTCGGCGAAATGTTTCATGATCTCAGCGTAGTGGTCGAATGTGTACGCGAATGTTTTCGGATCGGGCCAGTCGCTATGTCCGAAGCCCGGGTAGTCTGGCGCGACCAGGTGATAGCGGTCGGATAGCCGCGCGAAGAGGGGTTCGAACATTCGCGACGAAGACGGAAGTCCGTGCAACAGGAGAAGGGTCGGCGCGTCTTCCGCGCCGGCCTCTCTATAGAAGATGGAAAGCCCATCAACCTGCAACGTGCGATAAACCGTTGAATGCTTCACGAGACGCTCCTCTATCCGCCTAGGCGGCCACCTTTTCCGCAGATCGCGCCTTATGCGGCTGCCCGACGTAAGGAAACACAGTGAGCAGATCCTTGTGCGGCCCTACTTTATCTGCTGTCACCTTTCCATTGGTAAGGAGAGGCAGGAAGAAATCTACGACATCGTCGGTGAGTGCCCGGCCATTGTCCGGGTAGGCCGCCGGCCTCGAGGGATCATAGTGGAGGATGTCCGGCAGCATGGTCCCGGCGACCCGCGTTGCTTCCGCCGGCGTATATCCTCCGGCGTGCTCCAGCGCGTGCGCGAAGACGGGGACGAAACGGCCATCGTCCGCTGGCTCCGCAGCGAGATAGGCGGCGTTCTGCTCGCCGGCAAGGAAGGGAGTTTGATTGGACCGCGCGCCACGATCCGCCTGCACCCATTTCCCGCTTGCGCCGTCCAGCGTACGAACCCACAGGCCCATCTTTTTAGAACCGAGGGCAGAGTTGGGCACTTCCAGCACGATGCTGCAAACGTCCTTGTCAGCGAAGTAATCTTCACCGGTGAATTGCAGGTTGTTCAAGGCGCCATTGACGTCGAAGAAAAAGGGATCGCTGCGCCAGCCGGCGAAGAAGCGGTACTCCCCAGCCTCAGTCGCGTGCGCCTCCGGCCCCGTCGAGACCGGTGCTCCTTCGACGATCGTCGTCCCTTCGTCGCCTGTGCTGGTGGCCTGCTCCCCTTCAACCCGCCGCAGCGTTGCGGTCTGCGCCCCGTTCTTGTCGGAGGAGAAGCGCACTCGGTAAGCGATGTCGGCAATCGCATCGCCGTTCGTGTCAATCTTCAGCTCATACACCGCTTCGGTCGCGAAGGGCTCGTCTGTCGTGGGCCCCTGAGGGTTCACGCCGAACGATGGATGTACATTCATAATCAGGATCGACTTGCTGGCGTCCCCAGGCTTGGGGAAGGCATACAGGTCAGTAAAGTCGAGGCGGGCATCGCCATGGGGAAAGCCAAACTCCGGACCGGAATAGTGGTGTGACATAAATCATCTTCTCCTTCATGCAGTAGATATTCGTTAAGTGAGGCCTTCACATCGTCAGAACTACGCGGAACTCCGCCTTGCCACTCAACATTCGAGCGTAAGCCTCGGCCGCCTTTTCGAGCGGGTAAGTTTCAATCATGGGACGCACACCGCTCAGTTCGGCGAAGCTTAAAGTGTCCTCGGAATCGGCAGGGGTTCCCGACGCCCAGCCCTGAATAGTCTTACTTCCGTTGATGAGCTGCAGCGGCGTCACCTCAATGGGATCGGCAGTCGCACCGATCACGATCAGCTCGCCATTCGGCCCGAGACCGTTGATCAGATCCGACATCGCCTTCGAGCTCGGCGCTGTCGCGAGAATCACCCGTGCCCCGCCGAGCTTTTGCAACACCTCAACCGCATTCGACGATTGACTGTCGATGTACACGCTAGCTCCGAGCTTCTTTGCGAGCACGGCGTTTTCAGATCCACGCCCGATCGCTGCGACCTTATAGCCAAACTTATTCGCGAACTGAATTCCGAGGTGACCCAGGCCACCGATACCCTGGACAGCAACCAGGTCGCCAGGAAGGGCGCCACTGTGCCGCAGGGCGTTGTAGGTCGTAATGCCAGCGCAGAGCAGGGGCGCAGCGTCAACGTCGCTCAGACTCACCGGGATCGCCACCACTGCCTCCGCGGGAGCGACCATGTACTGCTGGTATCCGCCGTCGTAGCTGATGCCGCAAACTTTCATGTTTTGGCAATTGCCGAAGTCTCCGCGCCGGCACTCACGGCACGTGCCATCATGTCCCCCGTGCCAGCCGACCCCCACACGCTGTCCCTTGGTCCATTCGGAAACACCGGCGCCAACTTCATCAATGATGCCCGCGACTTCATGTCCGGGAACACGGGGATACTGAATTCCAGGCCACAAGCCTTCTTTAGTAAGCACGTCACTGTGGCAAACCCCACAAGCCTGCACCTTGATGCGCACCTGTCTTGCCCCCGGTTCAGGAATCTCGCGCTCGACGATCTCGAAATCGGCGCCGGGCTTGAGGACTTGCGCGGCCTTCATCTGCGCCACCTTCATTGGAACTACTCTGCTCGTTGCCATAATTCCTCCTCGGAGTCATTTGAATCATCGTTGAGCGCACTCGCGTTTTCACTTCGGTCTCACGGCGCGTAATGGGTGAAGACAAAGTCCCGAGCTTTGATAGGCTCGTGACAAGGGAAGCAGGTTTTGAGCAACCCCTCGTCGGCAGGTTTGCCATCCTTAAATTGAGCAAACCCCCAGCCGCCCGTCGCAGCGTATTTTCTTGAATCCTTGACCATAAATTGAATGTTCGTTGCGGCCCCGGCCACGAAAGACTGGGAACGGCCAAAAATTTTGTCGTTTTCCTCAGATGGAACGTAATTCCACGCCAGCCGGGCAATGATCGTGCCGTCCGGAAACGGAAGCTTTTCGTCCCGGTAGGCCTTGATCGCTAAGTCGTTGCCGACAATGGCACGAATATCGTTAAGGTTGCCCTCTTCGTGGGCCACGGAGATCAACCTCCAGTCGCGGTATCCGCGTGGAATCTTGATTCCGAAAATCGGTACGGCCTTTTCATCGGCGTGTCCAGACACGGGAGCGGTGAAGCAGGCAACGCCGCCTAACGTCGCGACTGCAACCAGCAAGAGGGTGGTTCTCTTCACCATGGTTCCTCCTTCAGGATTGGAGCAGCGCACAGATCACTCGTTATAGGAACAATCCTGAATCTGCACTGCTGGCCGCGATTAGCAGCGACCGGACGAAGCGGATCTCTTCACTGAACGGTGCTGGATTCCTTCTCTTCCACCACGAATGTCCGATTACATCGGTTGCTATGAAGCCATCACATCAGATCAGAATTGTGGAGGCGAAACAATTAGACGATAGTATTGGCGATGCTTTCGTGTCGGCCGGCCCGACGGCGTTGAAGTTTGGAGACAAGAACCATTCGCGACGGCCCCAGTGATCATTCTCGTTGACGGCAGCATACTCTTAACAGCGCTGCATCGTTCGACGGTTAAGATGTTGCCACATTTCCGGGGGATTCGAAATTTATGAGGATCGTAAGAAATTGTTCGAGATCGACTCCAAACGAGTCAGCCAGACACAACGACTCCTCGCACGAGCGCATGGTCGAATCCCATTCGACGAATGCCTCGTCCGATTCATGGCCTCGTTTCAAGGGACGTTGCAGCAGCGACCGAGGGAAGCACATCGTAAAGCGGCTGCACCGGCTTCACTTCCGCATTCTCCTCGGCCACCGATATAGCCATGATGCGGATCTTGTCATTATCCGGCAGCTTGATCGTCTTTACGCCGGCCGGCAGCTCGATCGAATAAGCGAACAGATAGGAGTAAGCATAAGGGACATTCTCGCCCGCGGCGTTGTGATGATGCGAGCAGTACCACGCCAGGTCAGCGCGCTTGATATACCCAGGCTTGATGCCGGTCATCTCGCCATAATCGTCTTGGGATGTGTCTTTCGATGTCCACTGCCGGTCGTCCCACTGCCCGATGAATCCACCCCAGTTCTGGATGTTCAACTCCACTTTCTTATTTCCGGCCTCGAACGCCGCCTTCTGATCGCCGTCCGCCGAGGCGGCCAGAACATACACGCGGTTGTATAGGCCTTCCGACAGATCGATCCTCTGCCCCTTGGCCCCAACCGCATTGGGAGAACCCGTCTTCGCCGCAGCGAGGCGAAACCGAACATCGTTGAACGTGATTTCTTCGGGCAGCATTTCAGCTGGCAAGGCATTGCCTTTTCCGTCAAAACCGCCCGCTGATGGCGTCCCATCATTGCTGGCGGTTACCAGGTCATAATGCAAAGCAACCGGCGAGGAACGAACGCTCGCAGCCTTGCTTGGAGTGGCAGCCAGCTTAACGGCGAACGTGCGCGGCTGATACGCGGAGAACGATGTGACCAGGGCGCCATCGACGACGGGCGTGCTTGCGACCGGCTGTTCTTGCCCATTCACTTCCCTCGCCGAAGTGATCGCAGAGTTAAAAGATATTCTGACGTCACGCTGCGGCTTGCCCTCCAGTTCAACGAGACGCACGATGATCTCATCGCCCTGTTCCGCTTTCTTCAGCGCCAGCACTCGGATCCGCGGACTGCTGACCTTCAGCAACGAAAACTCTTTACCTAGAGTTCCAGCGTGCCTGGAAGCCTGAAACGCAATCAGCGGATCGTTCAGCCGCTGTGCTTGCCAGTCGGTCTGGCTCTCGCGCCAGCCGGCAGCGTGCCCGGTGATTCCGTAAACGAATTCGTGGTGCCCGATATCCTGCGTGCCCTGGTCGGGATAACCGCCTCGCGTGCCCGGAGTTCGAATCAAAGTGAGCCGGATGGTGTGATCGTTCGGCTTGTCGGATCCGTTCTTGCAATCGGTCAGGATGGTCGCGCCGAACTCGCCTTTCATATCGGTCAGGTCTATCCACTGGTGCGACGGTACTTCGAATTTCTTGGGCTGGGCAGTGGGCCGCTCGATCGTGCCGATATCCCAGTTATAAGTCGCCATCTGATTCGACGCGGTCAGTGGGAATGTCGCCTTCAGGTTTGATTCCCGTGTATTCCAGTCGACCGCGTTTGCGAACTCCACGCGCTTGCCCGCATCTCCCGCCGAAAGCCTGATGGTCTGCACGAACCGTGATCCCGCGGTTTCGCGTGACACCTCCACAGCTACGCGCGCTGGACCTCTCTCGACCACGCGAATCTTCGCCGGACCTTCTACGTAGGCCTTGGGCGCGGCCTGCTCCTGGTCCCAATCCATATTCCAGGCCGGCCAGTGCTCAGGATTGTCGTAGGAAATAGCTAGACGCGCGGGTGCGGCCAACAACTCCCGCTGAATGGACTTATCGAAAATACTTGTAACGTCGCCATCCGAGTTCAACTTCACGCGGTAATACTGGTTCTCGAGAGAATGCTCCGAAACCTGCATTGGGTGCCGGTCGGGCGCACCTGCCCCCGGCAGCACATCGTAAACCGCATATCCGACGGAAGGCGTCCTGGCCAGGAAAATCACCTTACCGTTCGAGGTCTGCGCGGCTACTTCCTTGTTATCCCGCCCAACCACGTGCACCTCTTTCGGCATCCCTTCCGGAAAGCTGATGCTCGCTTCCACCAAATCTTCACGTTCAATGTTCAGCGGACTAAAGACCACCACAGGTACGCCTTTCGTCTCGGTGTCCAGTGCAGCAGCGACGGCTTCAGTCGCATTATTGAGCACCCCGGCGAACTGATTCATGGCAATCACGTCATCGTTCCAGGCGAATTCATATGCTTTGGGAGTCGCCGTGCCGGCGGCAATGTCGTGAAAGTGGCCGCCCATCGCCAGCATCCAGGCATCATTCAGCCGCTCGACCGGATACCGGCGCGCGCCAAGCCATGCTGCGGCGATCGACGACTTCTCCGCGGCATCCGCCAACAATTCTTCTTTCCTGATCCAACGCTTTTGATAAGCCTGCGAAGTCAGTGAGCCGGCCGAATGATTAGTCAGTTCCATTTCGCCCGTGTAGCGCGGCAGCCCGGCGGCCTCGGCAGGCGTGATGTCGAGGAACATCTGCTCCGCATTCGCCGAGATCACGTGAACCGGCCCGTCCCCCACTTTCACCGGCGGCGCATCGCTCTGCTCTTCGCGAGGCAGCAGGCCATTCTGCGGCAGGCTCACCATGCCCTGCATAACGATCGCTTCCAGACGTTGCACATCTTTTTCCCGCGGAGCGCCACCAATATCACCGGTTCCGTAATAGTGGTAATCGGTGAACACGCCGCTAACTTTGCCGTTCAGCTCGACGCGCCCGGCCCAGTCGCGCTGATGGAGTGCCTGCGCCCGGTCTTGATCGATCCGGGTAAAAGCATTTTGCTCGTCTCGCAGGTGAATAGATTCCTCAATGTCGTTTGGATCGGACACATGCCCGCTACCCTGCTCCTGGTCAAGCTTCGCGCGCACTGCCTTCATCTTCTTCTGTATGTCTTCGAGCGCCGCATCGGGCGGCAGCGAAGGCAATGGCTTGGTGAGATCAGTCTCGATGCCGCCGTCATAAGCACCCGGATTCAGCCCTGCCAGCACGCTCTCGCCATCCGGCCCCACCCATACGCCCACGTCAAAAGGCGTGCCTTCCGGTGTCCTCTCCAAAGATTCCGGACCTCCGCGCGGTGCTGACGATCCCCACACTAACTTCTGCGTCGAAAATCCTTTCACTCCGGAGTGCGCAAGAATGGTCGGCAGCGACGCTGGAAATCCAAAGCAATCCGGCAGCATATATTCCGCGCTGGCCTTGCCCAGTTCTTTGCGAAACCAGTTATCCCCGTAGAGGATTTGCCGGATGATGCCCTCAGCGCTGGGCGCGTTGACGTCGCCTTCCTCCACGGACGAGCCCGCCGGAAACCACCTTCCCTCACCCACGTATTTCTTTACCCGCGCATAATCGGCGGGAAAATATTCCTTCATAAAGCGGTAACGATTGGCCCCACTGAAATTGAAGATGTAGTGAGGATATTTGTCGATCAGACTGAAATTATCTTCCATGGTCTTGCGAATGTATTCGTCGATGACCTGCGGATACTCCCATCGCCACTCCGTGTCGAGGTGAGCGTAGCCGACCACGTAAAGCGTTGGCTGCTTGCTTAAATCGGGTTTCTCAGTGGTTTGAGCATGCATGGCAACGCCAGGAGCCAGCCACGCCAGCAAGATCAGCAATCTGCAGAGTTTGCCTGTCATTGGTTCCCTTTGACGAGATGGATGAGTCACTTCTACGAAGCTGCTAACCGCTTAAGCGATCGCGCCAGCCCTGCGTTCAACAAATCCCGGCGTGTTAAGTGCGGCAACTAATCCCCGAATTATCTTTGCTCACTTCAGCTCCACACTCGCAGGTCGCCATGATACGGCCCCCGCGCCCAGGGAAACTGTTAGTCGCAAGGGGTTCCCATTTTGGAGCCGCCGCAATCACCTAAAGAGCAATATTGACCATCTCTCACGTCCGCGATGTTGAATAATACCAATGTGGAAGTCGCGAAGCTCACGCCGCGGCACATATTATCCGTCCGCTGCCCCATGTGCCGGGCTAAACCGAAAGAGCCCTGCACGCAGATGACGGGACATCCGTCCGCCAAGACCCATCTCGCGCGCGGCCTCGCCGCAGCAAAAGTCCTTCCTCCTGCCAGCCTGGTCCAGGCGGCCCTACTATTCCTGAAGTCAATTACTGGTCGCGGCTTTCGCGCAATTTTCCACCAGAAGTGAGAACCCGTGTCTCGAGAGTGAGCACTTCGAAGGGCTCCAGCGTGAAAACGTGCTCCTCACCCGCCGCTAACCTCACCGGCGGCGTCGCTCGGTCCCGCTTCCACGGGCTGCTGGCCGCAAAGCGGCGCGGCGCTCCCGGCGGTAACTCAAACACCCGCCCCACATCGAGCGATATGCTCTGCCGCTGGTCGCTCGGGTTGCGCAGCGTGAGGATGCCCTTTGCCCTCGACCAAGCCGCCCAGCCGTAAACTTCAAGCTTGCCCGGGTCGCCGCCGATCCAATGCGTGTCTCTGAGAGTTCTCGCATTGCGCCGCGACCAGTTCGCAGCTTCGGCCAGCACATCCCAATTGTTCTTTGAAAGCAGCGCATGTGATATGTACATCTCTTGCAGCTGCGTTCCGCTGCCAAAGTAATCGTGGACTTCGTTCGCGAAGTCATTTCCCGGATCGCTATCGAGGTGCTCGGCCTGCCGCGCATAAATCAGTCCATGCAGCATCAGGGAATTCAACGGAAACAGCGGCCCCGCCTGCACAATATTCTGATAAGTCTGCCCGTCACGGTACGTGATCCATTTCTCGCGCCAGCTCCCCACTCCCGCAAAACTGTTGTCATCTCCTCCGCGCCAGATCGAATCGGCATACCGCAACCAGAAGGGCGAAGGATAGGTTCCGGTCGTCAGGTTCACGTAAAGGTCCGGCTTCTTCGCTCGCCAGTCGCGGATCAAGCTGATCGCCGCCGCAAAGTCGCTGTCAAAACTGCTGCCCGCGAACACGCTGTCGACGTTCCCCGTACCATCGATCTTGAACTGATTCACTCCATCCTTCTCGATGAAATCGAGCGAGACTTCCTGGAACCGCGCGTAGTACTTTGGCCCCGACAGCGCAAAGCCCCCCTCATTCGTTTCAAAGCCGTTCTTCCGCCCAAACTCGATCCGCTCTCGCTTCGCTTCCTCATAGCCGCCCAAGGAGAGAG
>Ga0210391_10002624_pt1 | contig 15488 bp, 23 predicted proteins | sample IncBWC12OmetaG_FD_160573 | JGI IMG/M metagenome (GOLD analysis project Ga0210391, IMG submission 160573) | Forest soil microbial communities from Barre Woods Harvard Forest LTER site, Petersham, Massachusetts, United States - Inc-BW-C-12-O ... | reverse complement strand
TTGACAGTGTGCGCTTTTGGGCAGACAGCAGAATCCTTTCGCCCCCGCCTCACCCAGTCTCGTGGGGGAGATGTCGCGACCATCCTTTCCATCGGTTCCACTAACAATCTCGATAGATGAATGTTCAATTTTGCACATTTCCATCAATGAAATCTGCGTAACATCACCGCAGTGTTGGCGGACAACAAGGCATGTTCTTGCGAACTAGGACTATCGGAGCGTTGGCGGCAATTTGCATTCTTGCCGGATCATCGCTTCGGGGTGCAGACAGGCCCGTCATCCTCGGCATCGTTATAGACGGATCGAATAAGGAAGACAGAGCGCCTCTAAAGGCGTATCTCACGAAGGCGATGGGGCAGTCGGTAAATATCGAAGCTCCCGGCAGCTTTAAAGAGACCGTTGGCCGCCTTGCCGATGACTCTTACGATTTCGCGTGCTTGGGGGCGCTCGTATATATCCGGGCTCATGCCAAGTACGGAGTCATTCCGCTCGTCCAACGAACCGCTGACTTGCAGTATCACTCGGTCTTCATTACGGGCACTCACTCCTCGATTCATTCGCTCAACGACTTGAAGGGAAAGAAGTTTGCATTTGGTGACATCGACTCGACCAGCGCTCATTTGATAGCGTATCGCGAACTCAAGCAGGCCGGAATTAATCCCGAAACTGATCTCAGGTCGCGCTACAGCGGGAGCCACCCTGCAACCGCCGCGATGGTGGCCAATGGAACGGTGGACGCAGGGGCTATAGACGAGACAGTCTTCGACTTCCTGATAAGGGACGGGCAAGTAGATACCTCCAAAGTCCGTATTTTCTACACCTCGAAGCCCTATCTCGATTACGTGTATGTGGCTCGCAAAGATGTGTCCCAGTCTGTGCGGGAAAGGTTTGTCCGCGCTCTTATGGCCCTGCGGCAAGGCAAAGACGATTCTGTGCTGAGAGTTCTCCGCGCCGACAAATTTGTTGTAGCCGATGACCAAGAATATGAAGCCACGCGACAGATGGCGCACGAACTGGGCATGTTCTGAGAGTGTCGCGAAGGCAGGCTGGCGGTCTGCCAGCGTGGATTTGCTCGCGAAAGGCATTTTATGTTGATAGAAGACTTCTTTGATGCTGTTGATCGCGCCTTTATGCAGGAGGCAGGTCGAATCCCGGCACCCCGTCGTCTGGAATTAGGGACTCCATTGCTCCTGCCTCTATCGGCACCCGAAAGTCCGCAAACGGCTCCCTCGATGGAGCGGCGTCGTCAGCCGGAACGTTGTCGTCTGCCAGAGCGTCGTTACCACGGGTATTACTTTCCGCCAGAGGAACTGCTGTCCCGCACAAAAGAAGGCCGCATTCGCGGCGAGTAAGGAGAATAACAGTGAATCAGGATCAGGTTTCTGGCAAGGTTGAGCAGGCGGTTGGAAAGGTAAAGCAAACGGTTGGAGAAGCTGTCGGCAACGAAAAACTAGGCAATCAGGGCGTGGCGGATCAAGCCAAGGGCGCGGCCAAGGAGACTTGGGGCAACGCCAAAGACGCTGCAAAAGAAGTGCAACAGTCGCACAAGGACGCCGCAACCGACAAGGCGCACGAGAGGCGGAACAAAATCAGTCGATCGGTGCAAAACACCAAAGAAAAAGTTAACGAAAAGATCGACGAATTCAAGGATCGCCATTCAGCCTGATGTGGCTTCGCTCGGTCACTGCTGGGGGAGACTCTCCGAGTCTCCGCGCAATGCGATGCCAAGTAGGCACGCCACGGGCGCGATCCCAACAGTCAAAGTCTGCAATTTTGAACAGACGGCAGCCGTGCGCCTTCGCTATGCTTCACTCTTCTTTTAGGGTCAAATTTAGGGTCAAAAGGTTTCCTGCCGGATCAGGCCCTCCAGAAGGATAACGGCAGGGATACCTTCCGACGGTGCGACGTGCCCCTCTTCGAGGGCTTTGAAGCCGCATCGCCTTTTTTGTCGTCAAGCAGCAGTGCCCGAAGCCGCACTGTTGTCCTGCAAAATTTGCCTTCCGTGGCAGTCCGTGTGGACAGTTTTACCCTTTTCATCGAGGCATGTGTCCTCTTGCAACGTCACCTGTTTGTCGCAGATTGAACAGATGACTCCGGCCTTTGATTTCTCCATCTCCAGCCCAGGTAGAGACGCTGCTGGTCGGCTCTCGTACCGTGCGGAATTCGGCACGCCATTCGGCAGAACTGAAACATGTTTTTCACTGCTGGTGTGGGCAGCGCAGGCGAGATATTCGCCTCCGTGTTCGTTGACTTCGAAATAGTCGGCGATGCCTTCACAGTTCGGATGATTGCAAAGAATTAGTCGATCCGGTGGATGGTCAAGGCGAAAGTATTTCATGAAATCCTCCAGTGTTGCGGGTACGTCAAGCTTTGGCGGCCAGAGTGTGAGTCCTTGAGCAAACACAAGCTCAGGCTCCAAGCGAAATTTCTATCGGTTGCGCAAAGAAACCGTCCGGCAAGGTTGGTGCCCGGAAGCGTGACGGAGATATGCGGAAGGGACTTCCTAAACCTAGTCCTCCGGAACGGCAATAGCAATGAGATTCCGGAACGGCAATGACCGCGCTCGAGGGAGCTTCTGACAAGAAAGCAATGAATTCAGGCGCGCTGATGGTGAAGAACTAGCACTTTCCGGCGTAGCCCCAGTGCATTCACATGCACGTCGTCTTGCCGAGCCGAACCAAATGCACAGCACTTTGGAGTTTGGGGTCGCTGGGTGTCGTGGAGATTTTGCCGTTTCTGTAGGCCAAATGTGCTCGTTTCTTCTGGAAATTCCAGCACCGACTTGAAAGCAATGATCCAACGTGCACAAAATAAAGGAATGGTGCTGCCCGTGCTCTATCTTAGCCATGCTGAATGTGACGGTTGACAAAATCGGAGAACTGGCGGTCGTCAGGTGCGAGGGCAGAATTGTACAAAGCGATTCGGCCTATAAGTTGCGCAAAGCCGTGACCTCGCTCACCGATGCCCGAATTGTTCTCCTTGAGCTTTCGGAGGTGAGCGCCATCGGAGGCGGCGGCTTTGGTATGCTCGTATTTCTGCAACGATGGGCACGAGAAAACAACATCCGGTTCTTGCTGTTCAATCCAACCGAATCAGTCCGGAGCGCATTAAAACGTGCCAGATCGATTGCAGAATTCTACATCCCTTCATTCGAGGAAATGATGGCCTTCTGGCGTACGCCGGCAGTCGATACGCGATAGCTTCTTGAGGCGACACTTACGTTGGATGGAGCGCTTTTCGGAGGACTGCCGATGCGGGGGGGCGAGCCTTCAAGAGCAGTTCGACGGCTACAAATAAAGATAAAGATGATAAAGATAAAGAAGAAGATGACGACGACGACGACACGACCGACCATGGTTATCCGGAGCGAGCGTGCCTCATTCCATGGGTGAAAGGCTCAGGCTCTGGCCGTTTCGGTTGGCAGCCGTCGCCCTTATTCCGATGATGATTCAGGCTGCATTTTCTGCCTGGGTTTTGCTCGCCCGCTTATCCTCTTTGCCTTGCTGGTTCCGGTCCTTCTCCGCACTCGCGCCGATGTGGTCTGCGTCAGGGTCGCCGCGGGCAGCAATCTCTTGTATGCCGGGAGTGTCTTTTTCGGGTTCCGCTCTCCCGGATGTTTCCGTGCCTGGGTTGCGCTGCTCTTGGTTGCTTTCGATAGTCTTCAGAGGCTCTTTCTTGCCAGCCAGTTCTGCGTTCTTCATGGCAGAGGAAAGTAGGTAATCGATTCTTACCCGAGCGGCACGCCATCTGACGTTGCTCGCGTTTCCCGCCTGCTCCAAATAGGGAGCAAGGTTTTCCTCATTGGCGCTTCCCTTGTCCTTCAAGAATTGCACAACGCCCGTGATCTGAGTCTCCAAAGCCTCCAGAGAGGAGAACAACTCGTGGAGTATCTCCTGCGCAATATCTTCGTTCATACTTTCAGCTCCTCCGACACTGTTGGATGCCATCATCCCCGCCTCGAATATCGCCTGTCCTTCGGCGAATTAAGACTGTGGAACTATGCACCTGCTGACTTGGCAAGGGGATGAGCTTTCTTGCTGACCTTCTTAAGCCACGGCTGCCGGATTTTCATACGGCCGTCATCATCCCATTTGACAACTGCCTCATCCTCATTCGCCCGCTCGACTGTACCCACCTCCCCGGTCGGCATTCCGAAGTTGCCCAAGCCCTCGACCCGATCCCCGGGACTCAGTTCCTCGCCAGACGGCTCTGCGAGCGGCGGCCTCTTGGCGCGATCTGAATCAGGAATCGCCCCACGGTGCGATAGGGGCGGCTCGGGAGACTTACGCAGCTTGGGTAGCGATTTATTCACAGGCGTATTATTCGATGTTTCCTTCGAAGAATGTCACAGCGGTGGCTTTCTCGAACAACTGCTTATCTCATCATTGGGTAAAGCATAGGCTTCGAACGAATGGTTCGGCTGTTCCAAACTGCACAGGTCTGACGATTCTTTGGATAAATGCGGTGGCGCATGGGGTGGAGCGCGATAACATCCGCTCACTATTTAGCACGGCTACCGACGTAGAAATCGAGCAGTTCAAAGTGGTCTGATGTGACCAGACATTCGGCTTCGCCGCTTCTAAGATATCAACCAGTCAGGAAGTGAGGCCACCGCGCGGTTGATTCAGACCATGGCAAGCTACACGAAACTCGCGAATTTACGGAATTCAGGCACTGAAGTTAGCGACTCGGCGAAGTCAACGGCTGCTTAGAAAGAGACCGTACCCCAGATTCCGGGGCTTAACCTGCATATGTCCGATTAGAACTGATCGGGGGTGATGAGTTTGGCAGAAGTTTTATTGCAACAAGGCGAGTCGATAGAAAACGCCCTCCGTCGCTTCAAACGCAAGGTTATGACGGAAGACATCATCAAGGAAGTTAAACGCCACTCTTTCTACCTGAAGCCGGGCGAGAGACGCCGTGTCAAACAGGCTTTGGCTCAGAAGCGTGCCCGAAAGAAGATTCGTAAAGAATCGGATCAGGTCGCACCAAGGAGAATCGCTACTGGGAGGTAGCGGCCCAACCGGGCAAACTGCCGAATTGACCTACCTTGCCTCATCTTTAGTTCAGTCAAAGTCCCCGTATGATTTTCGGAGTGAGCCCAACCAAGGATGCAGTCGTCATCGCCCAGTCCACGGGCGCGGGAGAGACTTTCGTGATTCAGTCGATCAGGTCGATTCAATTTCAGGCGCGATCTGGAGACGGATTGAAGGAACTCTTGCAACGTCTTGTCATCATATTCGATCTCAGCGGTACGAGCCGAGGCTCGACAATCGCGCTGCTCGGATCGTCGTCCGGTCGGTTCAAGTCTTCCGTCGAAGCAATAAAAGGAGAAGCAATCACTGAACTCGCGGCATCTAAAAGCGGACTGCCTGTTGTACGGGTAACAGCCGCAAGTCTCAAGAAGGTTCTCGGTTGTGCGCCGGGGCAGAAGTGGCAGGCTCGTGCCGAGGAGCTGTTCAATCCGGGGAACACTCGCAAGAACTGGTCGCGCGGCGCAGTTGGCGCTGCGGCTGCCGCCTTCAAGATCGCTGAGGGGCAGCCTACAGGTATCCGATCTGCCATAATCTCCTTGTCTGCGGCCGATATCGACTCTCGCGGCGAAAGCAGATCGTTGAAGAGTACTTCGACAGCGTCTCGGGAGAAGAAGACTGGGCTCCTCGCTTCAACATCGCCCCCACACAGCCTATCCCCGTCATCCGCCAGCATCCGAAAGAGCCTGTCCGACTATTGTCTCTGATGCGCTGGGGATTGATCCCGTCATGGTCGAAGGACTCGTCCGGCGCGGCGAGGATGAGCAACGCGAGGTCGGAAACCGCGAACACGAGGCCCGCGTTCTGCGATGCCATGAAATCCCGCAGGTGCTTGGTTCCGGCGGACGGATTTTACGAGTGGATGCGAACTGCGAAGACCAAGCAGCCCTACTGCTTCGAAGTCAACGAAGGGGAGTTGTTCGGATTCGCGGGACAGTGGGATCGTTGGAAAGATCTCGGTGGCAACTGGATCAAGACCTGCTCGATCCTCACCACGACCCCGAACGCCGTGACCTCACCGGTCCACGACTGCATGCCCGTGATCCTCGACCCAGACGCCTAAGCGCTTTGGCTCGATCCCGGCATGACGAATGCAGCTGCGGTCTCCGAACTTCTGAAGCCCTATGATGCTTGGCTGATGCGGTGCTATCCCGTGAGCAATGGCGTAAACAGCGTTTCTAACGACGGTCCAGAGTGTTCAGCGCCCATGGGGCCTGACCAGATTCAGAATCGACTTTTCGTCTAAATGGAGATTTCTACTCCTGATCTGTTTTCCGTTTCAGACGCCAAAGGATAGTGAGCGGGCCGTGACCTTTGCCGGGGCTGATGAGTCCGCGCTGTTCCAGCGCCTTGATGGTATTGCGATTGGCAGACGCGCTCATTACCAACGTAACGGAGCGCCTGCTATGTCGAGTGCTAGACTTCCGCGTTGATCTGCCGCCCGCAGAAGGATTGAGATCGCCAATGAGCAGGCGACCAAGCGATACCCTCAAAGCGAACCAATACAGTCTGCTTGTAGACTGGTCAGACTACTCGCCGTTCCATCGAAATCACTCCGGCTACCGTCTGATCGCCACTAGGGGTTGGAGCCTTTACGTAGTTGATGAGGTAGACGGCATGATGTACGTCTACGACACGGAGCAATGGGGTGAGTGGATCATACGAATCAATACGAACCTCGACGAACTGTTCGCATATTCGGTCAGGTATTTCCCGAGCCCGCTGTTTGCTGATGGAAGGCATCGTACCCTCGCAGCCTTCCTCTCCAAGTTTGAATAGCACGTAAAGTGCGCCTCGAAAAGCCGCTGGACTTCACAGAAAAGAATCCCTTTTCTAACCAGGCGCGCAGTGGAGTTCGGCGGGAATGGTTCTTCAAACTGGGCGTTTTCGAGGGTGTTTCCGGCACCGCGAAGGACATCGGAGCCGCGGAGAAACGCGTCCGTGGTTGGATGCTCGTGAAGAATTCTTGGTCCCCTTCCGTGCGGCGACAAAGGCGCGCAAGTCTTTGATGAGATCGGAACCTGGCGTAACCGCATGAACACCGGCAGCCTCGCCCCGAAGTTCGCTGTAACCACCGGTTCAATTCTTCCGGGCTCGCAACTACGTTTCGATCTTCGCGACGAACGGGCATTCCTTCTTTTCTGACTTGCCGATGTCACAATCCAGCGCCTTCCATGCCCTACTCCCGCTGCGTGGGTCGCCCACCATTCTCTCGAGTAGAGCCAGCGCTATTTGAGTACGAAATCGAGAGCCCATGGTCGTTCCCTGGTTTGAGCCGGAAACTCAGTCGCGAGCGACAGCTTTGCGGGCGACGAGGTTGTAGCCTTTGGCTTTGGCATCCGCCTCGATCGCGGCCAGATGTGCGCGTCCCGCCGTCATTTGCCCCGCCTTCATTTCGATTTCAGCGAGCGCGAGACGGGCATCGAGCTCGACGCCCAGATAGCCCGACTCTCGCGACTTCGTGATGATTTTCGCCAATTCCTTGCGTGTTGCGTCGGCGGCCGCGGACTGGGCGGCGCTTTTTTCGGCGGTCTCGATGCGGGCTGCAGTGATCGCGGTCCGCCAGCGGATTTCAGGGTTCTGGCTCTTGGCCGCGAGGGACTGAGCGTGTTGTATCGCGTCTTTAGCTGCCGCCGCTTTTCCCTCCGCGAGCAGCGCGCGGGCGAGGATGCACCAGGCATTGGTTTCGTCGTCGCGAGCTTTTTGTTTCTGAAAAACCTCGAGGGCCTGCCGCATCGCCGCTTCTTGCTCGACTGGAGAATGTGCCTCCTCCAGCGACAAATCTGTGAGCCCCAACTGAGTCTCAGCAATGCTAAGCTTTTCGCCCGCCGAGGTTCGTATCGTCAATGCCTGCTCGTACATCTTGCGGGAGCCCGAAAAATCGGCCTCCTGGAGCAGCAGACTTCCTAGACTCCACATCGCATAGGCGGAGGAGTCTTGATCGCCGCTCTTCTGCCAGGTCGCGAGCGATTCCTCGAATCCCTGCTTTGCGGCGGCAAGGTCCCCCTGCAATTCGCGGAGGAGGGCGATGTTGTAAACCGGAAGCGGATTCTTAGTAGTGTCTGGCTCCCCGAGCTGCAGTTGCTCCTCATACAGCTGAATCGCGCCCCGCAGATCCCCCTGTTCCATTCGTTCGTCCGCAATGTTCCCGATGGCCGCACCCTCTTGTGACTTGTCGTCGAGGAGTCGAAAGATCGCCAGCGCATCGCGATGCATTTTTTCAGCAGTGGCGAGATCACCCTGTGTTTCATAGACCAGACCGAGGTTGTTCAGCACTTCGGCCTCACCCCCTTCCGACCCAACGCTGCGGAAGAGGGTTCGTGCCTGCTGGTACAGACGGATGGACTCGGGTGCATCCGTTTCGGTTGTCGCATCCGCCCATGCGCGCAAAGATCTGGCTTCGCCCTTCCGGTCCCCAGCCGCCGCGCGAATGTCCTTGGATTCGCGGCAGGCGGCGACCGCATTCTGCACTTGTCCGAAATAGCTGAACAACACGCACTGGTCGTCCAGTGCTTGTGCGAGGATTAGCCGGGCGCCCTGTACCCTCGCCTTCTCAGCCGCCCGAGCGAGAGGCTGTTCTTCATGCTTAAGGTCTCCCTGCCCTCCCCATGCTGCTGCCTCCTCCAAATCAATACGGGGATCTTCAGAGGCTCGAGGCGCAAGCTTGCGCAGCGACTCTACCGTGGCAAGAGCATCGTGCCCTTTGCCGCCGTGGCTCTGCTCCGCTGCCAACTTGAGCCCGTAGTCGAGATTGTCGGGGAACAATATGAAGAGCGTGCGATAGATCGCGATCGCCTTTTCATGTTCATGATCGATATTGCGATAGCGGCCTTCCACCACCAACCTCTCTTCGCGAGAAAGATTGCTGGACAGTTCATAGGCCTGCCGGGCTTCCTGTTGAGCCTTCTTGTCGTAGCCCAGCCGCGACCAGGCTTCGGCCAGAGCGGAGTGCGCCAGGGAATATTTCGGGTCCGTGTCGACGGCCTGCTGCAGAAGATCTCGCGCCTCCAGGGCATCGAACACACGTAACCGGGCCAGGCCCTCGGAATAAAGGCGGGCGGCGGCACTGTTGGACGGAGACGAGGCGCGGACGCTCACCGCCTCCACCGGAGAAACCGCTTCCACTCCAAGCTTTTCGCGCAGCCGGGAACCAGCCTCCGACACCATGTCAAACAGGTCCGCCTCGCCTCCCACCACCGCGACGTCAGCGATCGTATCCCCGGCGGCCGTGTCTTGAAGGCGCAGGTCGAGACGGATGCGGGTGCCAGGTCTGTCGCCGAGAGCGGTGTAGGAGCCGAGGACGATCAGGTCGCTATTCAGGTCCTTGTGCAATCGTGCCAGCGTGTTTGGCGATAGGCTGTCAACGTCGGACAGAGGAAGATCGAGTTTGGTGCGCGCGACGTCTTCGCCGGAAACCAGGCGCAGCTTTTCTCCGGCTTCCAGTTCAGTGCTCAACATTTCCGCCAGGGCTGTTGACAGCCAGCCTTCTTCGGGACGGCCGGACAGGTTGCGAAAGCCGAGAACGGCGATGGAACGGCGGGCTGGAGCAGGTGACGCAGTCAAACTGATGGCCGCTCGATTCGCCGCCGGCGCCCGGTGAAACTTCTGCCACGCGTAGATTCCTGCAACCGATATCACCGCTACGGCTAAAACCGCGACCACCTTCGCGAACGCCCGACTTCGGAGACCCGGCAAACTCAGTTGCTCTTTCTCCTCATTAGTAGTAACGACACTGGTCTGGATGGTGTGCTTCTGGAGAAGGATTCCGGAGGAGACATTCCCGGTGCTCGGTGCTTCCTCCGTCTGAGCATTTTCTTTCTCTGAAGTAACGACCTGCACCGGCGACACGAACTGATAACCACGCCCCGGCAGGGTGACGATAAAGTTGTTGTCGCCCGGTTTTTCCTCGAGCGCCCGCCGCAGCGCGGAGATGCTTTGCGCCAAACTGTTCTCGTCCACGAAGGACCCCGCCCAGACATTCTTTAGCAGTTCGTCCCTGGTGAGCACCTTTCCCGGGTTCTGCACGAAGTAGAGCAGCACATCGAAAGCCCGGGAGTTAAGCGGGACAATCGCCTTTTCCCGCCGCAGGCTATGGGCGCGGACATCCAGCTGGAATTCCCCGAATTGAAATATCCATCCTGGTCTCATCGACATAGAGGACATTCAGAACTTTTCAGAAGTTATCAAGACTCTTCACTGGCCTTTTTGGAGCGACTGCCGCAACAATCGCGGCCAGTGAGCGGGGACCGAATGAAGCGACTGTACCAATGGTTTAGCAGGCGGGCAAGCTTCTTCCGTTCCGGCACGCCAAGTCCGGGCACGACCCGCACGGTTCGCACCGAGGTGACAACGGTACAGCGGGAAGGGATGACCCTGCTGGTGGGGAACGCGACGGCGGGCTTCGATATCTGCCCGTTTTGCGGCCAGGCGCTCGCTCCGGCGCAGGCGGAACAGGCACGCCTTCGTCTTCGTGGGGATTGAGTTTTGCAGCGCTCGCGGCCGTAACCGCCCGAGATTTTGACCAATAGAAGTTTAGGACTAACGAGATTTTGTACAAGCTTTCCCAAAAAACAGACCAACAAGGAGAATCAAAATGAAAACGACAAACCACACCACGCAGTTCAACCACAACCCTAAGAGGGCACGGCTTGCTGTTCTGGCCGCGCTGGCGGTCATCACTATTGTTTCCGCTGTAGCTCCGGGCGCAGCTCAAGAGGTTAAGACTCAGCCGGCGACCATGACTCTGGCCAAATTGGCAGGGACATGGACGGCCGGAATCGAACTCAACGGCGGATGCGGAATCGGAAGCAAGCAGGTCACCTTCACCCTGAACAAATCAGGAACGGGCCCCGCCACCTACCAATACAACACGGAGGAGTGCGGCGCCAGCTCCGGGACGGGCACCATAGAGATCACATCCCTCAACGCAGACGGCTCCGGCACGGCAGTTCTGAGCATTAACTTTGTCGGCAACTTCAACATTCAGGTGTCCCCGAGCGGCCAGGTCATGGGCATGGTCGAAATCGTTGACACCGGAAACTACGACGTAGGGGTGGCCGTCAAGCAGTAACTAGCAGCTAGCGCAGCACTCGTGGCGGGGAGCCCCCAAAAGCCCCCCGCCTATTTCCCGGCAAATAAGGTCAATGGTCTGGCAACGGTATTGGCACAAATGGTGAAGACAGTAAGTGAGGAGAACACAATGAAAAACTTGCAGACGCGGTTATCGCTACTTTTGCTATCTACATTATCTTTGTTGACCGGCGCCCACGGGCAGACGGCCGCAGCTTCATCGACGCAATCGTTGCCCTCTACTCCGTTGCAGCGCAAGCTGGCGGAGGTGCGCGAGCACGCCGAAGAAGCCGAGGCACCGGCTAAGCCGAGCCAATCGCCGACGGCGCGCGTTGATCATGCGCCGCTTGACCCTGCATCGCGCGACCGCATATCGCGAGTTCGAGTGCAGCACAAGACTTCGCCACAATCTGAAAGGCTGCGGGGCGCCTCGGTCGCCGCGGAGAGATACGTCTTTGGCAGGATGGATCTGGCCACGGACGCGGACCCCGATGCAGTTGCAATTGGCGCATTTCAGACCGGTGGCCCGCCGAGCATAGCGGTGGTGACGCCGGGTCCGAATCCGAGTGCGGACACAGTTTCCATCCTGCTCGCGAACCCGGACGGAACCTTCCAGGCACAGACCGACTACGCCGTCGGCGTCGGTGCTGACGCGATTGCGGTGGGCGACTTTAATGGCGACGGGAACCTCGACCTGGCAGTCACCTCTTACTACTCTGGGGTTGTTTCCATCCTGCTCGGCAACGGCGATGGCACTTTTCAGCCGCAGGTGCAGTACTCGTGCGTTGAGACCTGCAATGACGTGATCGTTGGCGACTTCAACGGCGATGGGAAGCTGGACTTGGCGGTGGACGCCTATGACGCCAACGAAGTAGTCGTTCTGCTCGGCAAGGGGGACGGCACTTTTCAGCCGCCGCTCGGTTCTGCTACGCCAATCCGCCCGGCCACCCTGGTGGCCGGAGACTTCAACGGCGACGGCATCCTTGATCTGGCGACGACGATCGAGTTCTCCGACACGTTGGCTGTGCTGCTCGGCAACGGTGATGGCACGTTCCAACCGCCAGTCGAGTATGTGACGGGATACGAGCCCGAGGGAATTGCCACCGCTGACTTAAGAGGCGACGGTAAGCTCGACCTGGTGACGGCAAACAGCGATTCAGGGAACGTATCAATCCTTCTGGGAAATGGCGACGGCACATTTCAAAACCAAGTGGAATACGCAGCCGGCGACGGCCCTCTTTGGGTTGCCGTGGGAGATTTCAACGGCGATGGCAAGCCGGACCTGGCGGTCGCGAACTATTCCGACAATACCGTTTCGATCCTGCTCGGAAAGGGAAACGGTACCTTCAAGCCCCAGGTCGTCTATGGCGTCGGTGCCGGGCCCTATGCACTGGCGGCAGCCGACGTCAACGGAGACGGCAAACTCGACTTGGCCATCGCCAACCAAAACTCCAACACCGTGTCGGTGCTGGTGGGCGAAGGCAATGGAACCTTCCAGGCCCCAGAGAACTATGGCGTCGGAGGGCTTCCGGGAACGGTGGCCATCGCTGACTTCAACGGCGACGGCAAGCTTGATCTCGCCAGCGAGAACGAAAGCAACACGGTCTCGGTCCTGCTCAATAAAGGAGGGGGGAAGTTTGGCTCAGCGGTCAATTATCCGGTGGGCTACGCCCCCTATGGGACGGCGGCCGCCGATTTTGGCAACGGCAAAGTAGACCTGGCCGTGGCCAATCAAGGGGAGGGTACGATCTCGGTGCTGCTAGGCAACGGTGACGGAACCTTTCAGACCCAAAAGCAGTATGCCGCTGGCGGCGAGCCTGAGGGCATTTTTATGGGAGATTTCAACGGCACCGGCAACCTGGGCCTCGCCACCACAGACTTCTACGGGCCGACTACAGGTGCCATTTTGCCGGGCAACGGCAACGGCACGTTTCAATCTTTGGTGGGCTCTCCTCCGGTTCCCGCGTATGTTTCTTTGACGGCAACGGGTGACTTCAGGGGCAACGGCACCCTCGATTTGGCGATCACCGGGTCTGTGTCGGATACCGTCTCGAACGTATACATCGAGCTCGGCAATGGCGACGGCACATTTCAGCAGCCCGTCGCTTACCCCACCGGCAACGGTCCCGCAGAGGTCGTCGTCGGAGACTTCAACAACGACGGCAAAGCCGATCTTGCCGTGGCCACTGACGACAATACCGTCTCGGTTTTGCTCGGTAACGGCGACGGCACTTTCCAACCGCAACTTGTTTACCCCGTTGGCGTCGGACCGTTCTGGGTGACGACTGCCGATTTCAACGCCGATGGAAACCTGGATCTCGCTGTTGTTAACACCAATTGCGTCGAGTATCCCTGCCCGCCCGGAACCGTTTCGATTCTGCTCGGCAACGGCGACGGCACTTTCCAGCCGCACGTGGATTACCGCTTCGGCGATTACGCTTTTGCCGACGCGGCCGGTGACCTCAGCGGCGAGGGCGGAGCCGATCTGGCAGTCACCAATTATCTGGGAAGCACAGTTTCCGTTCTGCTCAATCTTCCCGTCATCTCTGTATTTCCCACTGCACTGAATTTCGGCAATGAGACGGTTGGCGTCAAGAGCAGTCCGCAGACCATCACCATCGCCAATCCGAGCGGCACGCCGATCTCGATCACCGGTAAACCGAAAATCAGCGGAGCCGACGCCACTGATTTCTCCGAAACCACAACTTGCCCGTTGAAACCGAAGATTTTGGCCCCAGGCGCCGAGTGCTCCATCAGCGTGACCTTCGATCCGAAAGCGACGGGCGCGCGAAGCGCCACGGTCAGCCTCAAGGACAGCGTGCCCGGAAGCCCACAGTCGATCGCGTTAGGGGGCACGGGCCAGTGAAGCCAATCACAACGACAACGAATACGTTTGTGGTCGAAATCGCGGAAACGAGTTCGCGGGAAACCGCAAGAACAAAGCAATCGGACGAACGTGCGAAAAGTGAAGATTGGTCGGGGAGAGAGGATTTGAACCTCCGACCCCCTGGTCCCGAACTATGGAGTGCAAACGCCAAGTGCTTTATCTGGTCTCGCTTAGGGATCGGCGCACCCATTTTTCTCTCGCTTAGTTGTACCGATCTTGTACCGAACACTCTAACTAACTAAGGTTGCAGACTCGATAGCTGTGTCGCTTGGAATCAGAAGGAGCTTCTATTTGCCTGACTCCTTTGTTGCCAAAATGGCCTCGTAGTTATTACAATAGTAATAACACGTCGGAGGTCAGCTGTGGTCGAACTCAAGGTGCGCAAATTCGGGAACTCGCTCGGAGTTGTCCTGCCGAAAGAGGTCATCAATCGTCTGCACACCCGGGACGGTGAACCGTTGTTCCTCATCGAGGCTTCGGAGGGTGGCTACCTGCTCACGCCTTACGATCCCGCGTTCGAGGAAAAAATGGCGAAGGCGGACGACATCATCAGCCGCTACCGCAATACACTCCACGTTCTCGCAAAGTGAAGGAACCAGTCTGGATCGACGAGCGCGATGCGCTTACCCTGCACGATCGCCTGCTCGCGCTGCACGGCGGGGCGGTGGGATTACGCGACGATGGCTTGTTGAAATCAGCCCTGGCTCGGCCGCAACAGCACTTCGCCTATGCCGAGTCTCCCGACATTGTCGACATGGCCGCCGCGTATACGTCGGGCATCGTGCGCAACCATCCTTTCGTAGATGGCAACAAGCGCACGGGATTTGTGTTGGGAGTGCTGTTTCTCGAACTCAACGGTTATCGCTTCAACGCTAGCGAGGAAGACGCAGCGCAAATGGTCCTGGAGTTGGCGAGCGGGAACCTCGAGGAAGCCAGGTATATCGCTTTTCTTCGCGCTCATGCATCGGTCGGAAAAAAATGAAACGGCATTTCCGTGCCCAACAGCGCGAATTGGTTGAAGGCAGGATTGCACGGGACGACGAAAAGAATCACCGCACTTGAGCAATATTCGTTGAATGCGACCTGCTCTGCCGGGCGTAGGCAGAAGCATGGTTACGCGGCCGCATGCGTTCATGCTCTCTCGAAGAAGTTGCCTGACACTGGGTCTCGCTGCATCCTCTGCACTGATCCGGGTAATGCCACATCAAACCCCCTCCACCGACGAATCGGCTATCGCGTTGTAGCAGAAGTTCTCCGCTATCGCTTCGAGTGATGTGCAACCGAAATACACCGGAGCCAAGTCAATGGCTTCCGCATCGTCGGCTACCCGGCAATTCCGCGGCACTAACACCGCAAAGCAATTTGCGAGGCTGATTTTCGCCATCCTATCTGGCCAGCAATGTACCGTAAGTTGACTGGAAAATCATGCGAACTGTGAGAATTTGGTGGGCCCGAACTGCGATTTTGAAGGTGTGTATATCCTCCGGCGCAATTGGTTT
>Ga0210391_10002623_pt1 | contig 15490 bp, 15 predicted proteins | sample IncBWC12OmetaG_FD_160573 | JGI IMG/M metagenome (GOLD analysis project Ga0210391, IMG submission 160573) | Forest soil microbial communities from Barre Woods Harvard Forest LTER site, Petersham, Massachusetts, United States - Inc-BW-C-12-O ... | reverse complement strand
AGGCGAAGGTCCTCTGGGTCAACTTCACGCAGCGCCCTCACATCATCGGGGTCGATCTCCAGGAGAGCCGGGAGCTCCTGCAAATCGTTCTCGCCCAGTACCAGAAGCCCGAGCACCAGGTTCGCTTCAGCTGGCGCCCCAACTCGGTGGCGTTCTGGGACAACCGCGCGGCCGTGCACTACGCGGTGCGCAACTACGGCGATTTTCCGCGTGTGCTCGAGCGAATCCTGATTGCGGACGAACCGCAATACGCGGAGCTTTGATCGACGCGAACGGAGGGCTCCGGGTGGCGACCGCGGCGATCGCCGCCACCCCGCCCCTTCGTCGGCTCCGGAGGTCTACACGTACTGCCAGTGACGGGCGCGCTCGTGCGTCATCACCACGTACATGCGTACGGGCGTGGCGCCTTCGTTGCGATACTCGTAGGGAGCGTCTGCCTCGAAGAACAGGACATCGCCGGCGGCGAGCTCGTAACGGACCTCTCCGAAGGACAGCGCCAAGCGACCTTCGACGACGAGCACGTTCTCCCCTCCACCGGTCTCCGGCGCTCCACGCCGAGGGCGGAGTGAGGCGCGAGCTCCAGCCCGTAGAAGACGAGCGCGCGAGGATCGCCGAGGGCGGTGCCCTTCGTCGCTTCAGGGCGCGGTTCGGCGTGCGGCGCCGGCGGCCCCTCCGGGTTCGCGGTTGACCCCCACAGTCTGTTTTATGAGACGCATTCCCGCACGGGAGAGCGGAAGCGCAATGGTTCCCAGGGCCATGGCGAGCACGAACGTCGCCAGTCCTGGCGAAGGGGCCACGAGGTTCACGACCGCCGGCCCCGGACAATAGCCGGCAATCCCCCATCCGAGACCGAAGATGGCGGCCCCCGCGATCAGGGGAAGATCGACCGCACGACGCGTCGGAAGGGAGTAACGATCCGACCAAACGGGCCGCGATGCACGAAGCGCCAGGCGCGCGGCGATCGCGTGCACGCCGACCGCCCCGGCCATCACGAACGCCAAGCTCGGATCCCAGGAGCCTCCGACGTCGAGAAAACCCAGCACCTTGGCGGGATCCGTCATGCCCGACACGCAAAGACCGATCGCAAAAAGAATCCCCGCGAAGAAAGCGACGGCGACCGATTTCATCCGAGCCTCGGAAGGACATGGCGGCTCACGAAGACCGCCAAAGCACCGGTCGTCATGAACACGAGGACCGCCACGGCCGATCGAAGAGAACCGCGACTCAGACCGCAGACGCCGTGACCGCTCGTGCACCCTCCGCCGAGCTGCGTGCCGAAGCCGACCATCAGGCCCGCGACAGCCAGCGCGAGCGCGGGCGCCGCCGGTGCACGCGGCGCGAATACGGCAGGGGCCCACTCCCGAACGAGCAGACCCCCGATGAGCAATCCGGCAAAGAACGCGGCGCGCCATGCGGTCCCCCCTCGGCGCGGCCAAAGGAGACCGCCCACGATTCCGCTGATGCCGGCCACGCGACCGGCGAGCGCGAGAAGTCCGGAGGCGCTGAGGCCGATGAGCGCACCTCCGAGGAGCGCGCTGCCGGGCGTAAACGTCATGGCGCGACGCGCGCCCGTCCGATGTCCGTCGCGGCGGGAACCTCGACGAGGCGGCCGGTCTCCACCTGATACACGTAGCCGTAAATCGGAATCGCGGACGGCACGAGCGGATGCCGGCGGATGCGCGCGACGTCAGCGACCACACTCGCCTCCTGGTTCTGAATCGTCAGCCAATCGACGTACTCGCCCTCGGTCGATCCACGACCGCCGGGATCACGCCACTCCTTGCCGTCGTACGACGCAGTCTCGGGGCTCTTGCTCAAGAGGTCGCGCATCACGGCGTCCGTGAAGAGCTGCATGCCGCAATTCGTGTGGCACGCCCCCCCGCGTTTCGCACGACGTGCGCGTCTCCCTCGGCGAGGCCCGTCGCCTTCGCCGGATCGATGCGCGCGTCCATGCACGTGAGGATCGCGAAGCCACGCGCCGGCGGCAGCGCGAGCTTGGACTTCTCGCCGAAGGACGCGGCATAGCGTGCGTTCGCGGATAGGACCTGATCACGGATGGCGCTCATGGGGACTCCTACCGAGGGGCCGGGGACTTTTCGTCGCTCCACTATAGTAGACACGCCAACAAAGTCACGGACCGGCGCGGGGCTACGCCTGACGCGGACGGGTCTCTCCTCGAGCCGCGGTCGCTCGGCGCGGAGGACGTCGCGCAGCGCCGACAGCACCGCTCGAATGCGCGCCGCGGGACGGAGATCGCGATGCGTGAGCAGCCAGAGGTCGGACCAGGCTTCGCGCGGCGCGTCCAGAAGGCGCACGAGACTCGCGTTCGGGTCGGCGCAAACGCGGGGATCGCGGAGCGGATGCTCGCCGCGGACGTCACGCCCAAGCACTTCGACCGCCTGTTCGCGGTGAACGTGCGAAGCGCGCTCTTCACGATTCAGCGCGCGATTCCGCTGGCCTCACGGCCCTATGAACGGGAGGTTCGGAGCGGCGTCGTCGCCTCTCCGCGACCGGCGCCGCTCTCGAACTGGTCCAAAAGCGCGGCCGGATCCGTCGCGACCAGCACCCGCGAACGATACGGCTCCTTGACGAACCCCTCGGCCAGGGCGCGGTCCATGAATGCGAGCAACGACTGGTAGTAGCCGCCGATGTCGAGGAGCCCGCACGGCTTGTCGTGCAGGCCGAGTTGCGCCCACGTCAACGCCTCGAAAAACTCGTCGAGAGTGCCGAAACCACCCGGGAGCGCCGCGAAGCCGTCCGAAAGGCGCGCCATGGTTTCTTTGCGCTCGTGCATCGAGCCGACGACGATCAGCTCCGACAGACCGCGATGGGCCACTTCGCGGTCCACGAGGAGCGCGGGCATGACCCCGACCACCTGGCCGTTCGCCGCCAGCGCCGCCTCGGCGACCACGCCCATCAGGCCTGTTCGCGCGCCGCCGTACACGAGCCGCGAGCCCCGGCGCGCAATCTCACGCCCGAGCGCCCGCGCGGCGCCGGCAAACTCCGGGGCCGCGCCGAGGCTCGACCCAGCAAACACGCAGATGGATTTCAGCATCGCCTGCCTCCGAGGCCCACCGTCAGCCCATCCGCGCCGAGGCGGCACCACTGGCTGGCATGAGGCATTTTCCATGATGTACCAATCTCGCCCAAAACGATCCTCCGTGAGCGTCGCCGCGACCGCATACCCGTGCCGCTCGCAGAACGGCCGCGCGAGAAGCTGTTTGAGCTCGCCGCGGACCGACAATCGCGACTCCGCACGCAACCCCCACGGGAACGCCTCGCGTTCCGACCCGCACAATCTCCTGCCGGCGTGACCCATCGATGCCGAGCGGGACATCGTACGCCGGCCATTCCGCGGCCATGAACCTCGAGGCATCGGCGAAGGTCCAGTCGGCGATCGCGAGCTCCATCGCGCCCCACCCTTGCACGGCCGGGCGGTCGTTCGCGAGCGCACAGAATTTCCGAGACACCCCAGGGCCACGCGACACACCGCGCGTGCGCTCGTCCGCACGCGCCGAGCGCCACTTCCCACACGGCGTGCGCGTGTCCGCCAGCGCCGAGCGCCACTTCCTATACGGCGTGCGCGTGTCCGGATGCGCCGAGCGCCACTTCCTATACGGCGGGCGCTCGTCCGCACGCACTGAGCGCCACTTCCCACATCGCGTGCGCTCGTTCCCACGCGCGAAGCGCCACTTCCCACACCGCGGGCGCTCGTTCGCACGCGTTGACCGCCACTTGCCACACCGCGGGCGCTCGTTCGCACGCGTTGAACACCGTTCCGCGCCTCGCGAGCTGCAGGTCTCATGGCCGGAGCGCCGACGCGGACGTCGAAGGAGCTCGTTCGCACGCGCTGCGCGCGACTTGGAAACCGCGGAGCGCAAATGCTCTGCGTCCGATCACGACTTGGCTGAAGGCGAGCACGACTCTGCACACGCGGGGCACCGGTGCTCTCCGCGTGACCCTTGTACGGGACGAGCAGAGCGCGACGGCCTACCCCGAGCCGCATCGTGCTCCGTCCGTGATCAACACCGCTTTCCGCGAGAGCGCTCGCCGGAACGCTTGGCGGAGTCACGCTCTCCCGGTCCGAGACGCCGCTCCTTCGATGAGCCGCGTGCGGCGTGCGCAGCGATGCTCGCGGCCAGTGCGCAGCGATGCCCGAAGCGTCCACCCGAGAGCTGTCCGCCGTTTGCCCGAGGCAGGCGCTCGCTGGAGACCGATCGAGCTCCTTCAGAAGTAGATCTTGTTCGTCGGCGCGGCGGTCCCGCCCGTGACCTGAATCTTGTACCCGAACGTCTCGTTCGGATCCCACCCGTACGACTTCGCGGCCACGTACCCCGACAGCGTGATGTTCGTGATGACGGCGACGACGACCCCATTTTTCGGCGCTTTGGCGAGCGCGATCGATGCCGTGCCGCTCGTGACGGGGGCTCCGTACACCGCCGTCCCGTCCGTCGCCCGGTAGACGAGCTGGAGCTGCATCGTCGCCGGCGTGCCCCCACTGCCCTGCGCGTCGGGCGAAAACGCCAGGCTGACCTCCGTCGCGCCCGCGGTCACCGCAATGGGAACGTTGTTCCTGCCCGTGTACCGAGGAAGGGCGTCCGTATTGCTCGGCACGAGCCACCCGTTCTGGGTCGTCGTCGCGGCGTACATGCCCGCGTCCCCGAACGCCTGCAGGCTCTTCGACAGCTCCATGAAGTCGCCGAGCGCCACGCGCGCCGAGTATTCGCCGACCATGCACTGCACGCGCGACGTATCGAGGAGGCGGGTCATCGTCTGGAGAACTTGCTCCGTCGTCTTCGCCTGCTCCCAGACGGCGGCGAAAAAGTGCGCTCCCACGCGCTGGAAGACGAAGAGCGGGAAGAGATCGTAGTAGCGATAGCCCGTCGTATCGGTGAAGTAATCCTCGGGACCGTTGATGGCGGTATCCGATCCGTTGATCCCGCAGCTCTCGATGGGCGCGTAGGGTTGCTGGTAGACGAGCGCGTCGAGATACCCGACATTCCCCGGCAACGTCACCTGCGTCGCCTGCCCCGGCATCGCGCCGAGATCGCGTTCGGCGGTGAGCAGAATCAAGAAGTTGTTGTGAGACTCCTGGATCCACGCGACGTTGGTACCGAGAATCGTGCCGTACGAATTCTCGAGAACGTGGTTGAACTCGTGCGTCAGGTCGTAGCGTTGCGACATGTCGGTCATCGCGACGGACGTCGTCTCGACGTCGGGGTATTGCCCCTCCCAGCTCGAATCGCCGCCCGCGTTCGGGTCGTTGGGCAAGCCCGTATCCACGAACAGATAATCGATGTAGTGGGTCGCCTTCGCGCCGGTCGTCCACGGCGGAAGATGGATGTACGACAGGCTCGTTTCGAACTGCAAGTCGGCATTGATGCGCGTCAAGATCGACGATTGCGTCGCCGTCGGCACCTGCGTCGGGCCGTTCGGCCCTTCGTTGATGAGAATGTACCCCCCCGCGACCGTCGACGCGGGCGTGCCATAGGGATTCACGCCGGTCGGCGTGAGAACGGGGTCGTTCTGCCAGGCGGCGGGAGCCGTCCCCGAGGGCACGCTTCCGTAGTTGCAATACGCGTCGTTGGTCCCGCTCGGCGCGGGGCCCCCCTCCGTGACCGCCGCGTCTCCGGCGTTCGCGCCGCTGCCTCCGCCATCGCGGGTCGCCCCGCTGCCCGCGTCGCTTCCGGCCGTCGAGCCGCTCGTGCCGCTCGCTCCGGAGACCGCGCCGCTCCCGCCGGCGCCCGAGGTCCCGGCCCCGCTCCCGGTTCCTGCACCGCCGGTGCTCCCTGCACCTCCGGCGCTGCCCGTGCCGCCTCCAGTGCCCGCGTTGCCCGTGCCCCCGGCGGCCCCTGTCATCGCGGCTCCGCTGCCGGATCCTGCAGTTCCCGCCGCTCCTGACGCGGCGGAGCCGCCGCTCGCCGACCCGCCATTCATCCCCGAGGGGGACCCGCCGTCCCCGGAGCTACCGCATCCGAGCGCGAAGGTTCCGAGGGCGAACGCGGCCAACCAGGGCGACGGAACGATGCGGCGGCGCAGCGCGCGCGGCGACAGGCGCTGCAAAGAGCGCCGCGAAGACAGACGGTTCATCGATTGACTCCCGAGTGAACGAGCTCCGACGGATCGGGAAGTGACGAGGCCCCCCGCGCACGGTCCACTTTTTTGGTCCGCGTTTCTTTCGGCGCGTCACTACGAAGACCGATGAACAACGTCTTGCGATCGGGCCCCTCGCTCCGCTTGCGTGGTATCCAGCGCTGCGTCGCGGCCACTTTCGGTTCGTCGGTGCTCCTGCTCTTCGCGCCGTCTGCGTTCGGACAGACGATCTCGAACAGCCAGCTCGCCGTGACGATCGGCACCTACGGAGAAATCAATTCTCTGCAGATCACGGGCGACGCGTTCCCCACGAATTACGTGCTGAACGGCACCAACGGACCGACCGGTTTCGCCGCGAGCACCGACCACGAATGGGTCGGCGAACTGATGTTCCAATACCGCCTCGGCTCCGGCGCGTGGACGCAGGCGCTGACGAACCAATCGGCGGACGTGCGAACGATCGCCCAGAACGGCACCGCGATCACCGTCACGTATCAGAATTCAGCCAACGCGACCGGTATCCAAAATTTCAAGGTCGTCGAAACGTATTCGCTCGAGAGCGGAGACCTTTCCTGGCAAATCGCCGTCACCAACACGAGCACGCAGACGCTCGAGCTCGGCGACTTCGGCCTGCCGCTACCCTTCAACGAGTATTGGGGCGGCGGCGACGTCATCTACCAGACGAGGACCGTTTATCATTCGTTCGTCGGGCAAAATACGTCGTACGTCACCATCAAGCGCCCGAGCGGCGTCGGTCCGTTCCTGCTCCTCGTTGCCGACCCGACGACCGGCGCGGGCTTCGAATACAAGGACAACTGGACGATCGAAGAGCACCCGAACAGCGTCTGGGCGGAAGGCGGGAGTAACCCCTGGCCGACCGGGCTCGAGGTCTACTACATTCATTCGAACGTCATCAAATCGACCAATCAAGGGTATCTGCCGAATACGAGCCTGATGCTCGCGCCGAACCAGACCCAGACGTATGGCTTCAAGTTCTTCCCGGTCGCGGATCAGGACGCCGTGAAGAGCACGCTCTACAACGAGGGTTTGGTCGATGTGACGGCGGTCCCGGGGATGATGTTCGCCACCAACATGACGGGCATGTTCGACTTGCATACGAGCAAGCCGATCCAATCGGTGACCGCGCAATACCCGTCGCAGACGACCCTCGCCCCCGCCGGGACGCCGACGAGCGCGACCGCCGGCCACAATCTCTACGCGATCACCTTTTCGCATCTCGGCCCCAACAACGTCGTCGTGACCTATGGGAGCGGAGAAACGACCACGCTGCAGTTCTACGCCATCGAGCCGATCGACACGGCAATTCAGCGGCACGCGACTTTCATGACCGGCTCGACGCAATGGTCGAGCGGCGATCTCGACGGCATCTTCGACGACTGGATGATGGACACACGCGCCAAGCGCGGGGCGACGGGCGGCTGGGGATGGGGTGACGACTGGGGATGGACGAAGGCCGAATTTCTCGCCGAGAAGAACTCGCAGACCCCGGTGGCGGCCGAGGTGACCGCGCTCGACACGTACCTCGACGCCGTCTGGGCCCGTGCGATCGACGACACGCAGTACATCGTCCAGGACTGGTGGTGCCCGGCGGGCACGAACGCGACGACGACGAACAACTGTTATTACGACCGGGCCTACGCCTATCCACACGCGTTCAATACGTTCTTCTCGATGTACAAGGTCGCGAGCCGTTACCCCGGTCTCGTCACCTACCACCAGACGGCGGATACCTACCTGCTACGGGCGTACGACATCCTGCACACGCTCTACAACGGCCACGGAAGCACCGGAACCGGCTACATGGGAGAGCAGACTCTCCCCGAAATTCAGGCTGCGTTGACCGCGGGGGGGCACACGACCGAAGCCGCAGCGGTGGGAACCGTTCTCACGAAGCTCTACCAGGCCTTCAAGGGCAACCCGTACCCCTATGGCTCCGAATACACCTACGACAACACCGGCGAAGAAGCGGTTTACACCGCCGCCAAAGTCGCCGGTGATTCCTCCATCCTGAGCAAAGTGAATGCGAAGACGCGCGCATGCCGGGGGCAGGAGCCGGCGTGGTACTGGTACGCGGATCCGGTCACCATCAATGGCGAGGCGTGGTGGCAATTCCAATACACGGCGTCCCTCGCGGGCTATTGCATGGATGACTGGATCCGCAACGACTCGACGACGCCCGAGGAGGACGAGCGCCTCTCGTATGCGGCCAAGATCGCGAACATCAGCGCCATCAACTCCGGCCAGATCGACTCGAACGCGGCCAATCTCGGGACGGTGGCGTGGACCTACCAGGCGATGAAAGGCAACGAGTACCGGGGCAACGCCGAGACGGGGAAGCTCCACAACGCGTGGCGGCAGATGGCCGGCGAGGCCGACCTCGGGCTCTTCGGCGCGATCCGCACGCTCAGTGCCGATGTGGCGGTCGACCCGATCTTCGGTCTCTACGGCTATGGCTGCAATGTCGTCGAAGCGAACAGTTGCTACGCGATCACGCCGCTCGACGGCGTCTTCAAGCGACTCAATCTGGTTTCGCAAAAGCTCTCGCTCACGCTCGACCGTGATCGCTACACCGGGGCGACGATCAGCACGGCGAGCAACTTCGTCGGGCTGACGCTCGAGAACCAAATGCCGGCGGCCGCGCACACGACGACGCTCACCGTCGCGGGGTTGGCCGCGGGCACCTACCCGGTGTCCGTCGGCGGCGCCAGCCAGGGCACGGTCACCGCGCAATCGGGCCAGCCCGCGGCGATCCCTCTCCTGATCGGTACGGGCGCGACGTACTCGGTGCAGATTGGGTCGGGATGCGCGGGAGTCGGCCCCGATGCAGGCGTGGCCATGACCGACGCGGGCAGCGCCGCGGACGCCACGGCTTCGAGCGGTACGGCCGGCGCTCTCGCTCCCGAAGGCGGTGCGTCGACCGTCGACGCGACGACCGGGGGGAGCGGTGCGACGAGTGGCAGCAGCCCGGCCAGCGGCGCAGCCACGGGCGCAACGACCTCCGGAGGCAACGCGGGCGCGCCCGCACGAGGCGACACCGCAGACAACCGCGCCTCGAGCAGCGGCTGCGCATGCACGACGGCCGGCCGGAGTACGCCTCCGGCCGGCGCCTTGGGCGTCATCGGCGCCATCGGCGCGGCGCTCGCCGCGGCTCGGCGCCGGCGCCGCTAGCGGCCGCCCGAATCGGGCCGCGCGACGCTCTCGAACAAGAACCAGGCGCGACGCTCCGTCTCGTCGATCCACACTTCGAGCAAGCTCGCCGTGGCGATGTCCCGGTGCTTGTCGGCGATCTCGTGCGCTTCGCGCAGGTTCGCCGTCAGCGTTGCGTTGTCCTCGCGGAGCTCGGCGAGCATGTCGGAGGGCTCCACGTAGTCCGCGTCGTTGTCGAGGACGCGCTGCGTCTTGGCGATCTGGCCGATCGACTTCACCGTCGCACCGCCGATCTTGCGGACGCGTTCCGCGATCGGGTCGGTCATGGCAAAGATCTGGTCCGCCTGCTCGTCGAGGAGCAGGTGATAGTCGCGGAAATGCGGCCCGCTCATGTGCCAGTGGAAGTTCTTGGTCTTCAGGTAGAGAGCAAAAACGTCCGCCAGGATCCGGTTCAGCGCGCCCCCGACCTCTTTGGCGGTCTTGGCATCGAGATCGCTCGGCGTCGTCAATGGGGTCGACCGTCGCTCGCGCAGCTTCTCCATTTTCGTCGAATTCGCGTCCGTCATCGTTGCCTCGCTCTTGGTTGGCGGTTGTCGGCGGGTTCGCGCCGGTTCACGTCGTTAGCAAGCAGCTCGCCATTAGGGCAGAACGTTGCCCGCTGCCAGCCCCGGCCCGCGCGACTGCGGGCGACCGGCTCATGGCCGCCGCTCGAGAAGCACGCTGCCCGCTTTGGCCCATGAAGCCCTGTGCGTCCCTTCGCGCGGCGGCAGCGCGGTTAGCGGCTTCAACGGGCGCATGAACCAGGGTACCCGGTGAAGCCGGTACGCCTCGAAGATGGGATTGCGCTGCTCGATGACGCGAAAACCGAACGCCTCGAAGAACCGAACGCCCTCCTTCGGCGCGAATCGAAACGGAGCGCCGGCCTTCTCGAGCGCCTTCCCGAACTTCCGTCGGCCCGAAAAGGCGGGCATCGTCTCCGCGACGAGGTCGGCCGCCCAGAACGCGAACGAAGGCCGCTCGGCGATCTCGCGCGCCAATGTCGCCGCGTCGTAGGGCGCGAGATACGGGAGGACGCCTTCGGTGACGATCAGCGCTCGCTTGCGTTCTGCCGCGCACGCTCCCTCGATTTCGCGAAGCATGGCGCGCCGGGCCCGCGGATCCCGCAAGTCGACGCGCAATCGGCGCAAATCACAGCGAGGAACCTGTCCCTCGAGGCGCGCTTCTTTGAAGTCGAGCAGGCGCGGAAGGTCGACCTCCCACCAGCGGAGTCCCGCCGGCAGATCCATGCGGTAGGGCCGCGTGTCGAGCCCTGCGCCGAGATTGACGATGGCGCCGACGCCGCGGAGGGCGATCGACGAGCGAATGAAGTCGTCGAACGCCACGGTCCGCACGATGACTCCGCCGCTGAACCTGCCGGCATAGCCAAGGGAACGAACGAGACGAGGGCCTTCTTCGCCAACGAGGGCAGCGGCGAGGGGGTCGCGAAAGAGCGCGTCCCTCCGCGCCGTCTCCTGGGCGCGAAATGTCGCGACCCAGAGAGCCGTGTCCGAGACGTCCCGCAGGGAGCTCAGTTGGGCCGAACGCGATACACGAGGCCGTTCTGGTCGTCCGCGATGAAGAGGCTGCCCTGGGAGCCCACCGCGATGCCCGTCGGCCGCGCGGTGTAGGTCCCGGCACCGGTGATGCCGCCCAAGAACTCGGTCCATTGCTTGGTCGGGTCCGACCAATCGACCGCCGTCTTCGGGGCGTCGCCGTTCATGCCGACGAAGACGACGTGCGGGAGGACGTACATGCCGCCCTGCTGCGGGCCGTGCCACGAGCCGTGTGTCGCGAGGAAGAGACCGCCCCCGTAGCTCGACGGAAAGGCGTGCGACCCGCTCGCAGCGGCCGGATAGAACGTCGCCCCGATGATCGTGGAGTACGCCGGGAGCTCGACGAGCGGCGCCACCGTGTTCGCGCACGTCCACCCTCCGTCGTAGTACTGCACATGGTTCTCTTCGCAGAACGGCCATCCGTAGTCGGCCTCGCCCGAGTGAAGGGTGACGGCGTCGATGAACTCGTAGGGGTGGCCCCAGGGCAGGTTGTCCTGCCCCGCGCCGCCTGCCCAGATCGTGCCGGTCGCCGGGTTGACCGTGACCGCGATGGCGTTGCGGAAGTGCGTGGCGCGCGTCGTCATGTTGGCGCCGGTCAGGTCCATGACCTGGACCGTGGCCCGCGTCGGGTCCGTCTCGACGCACATGTTGCAGCCCGACCCGACGCCCGCGTAGAGCTTGCCGCCCGCGACCGCGAGCGAGGTCGTCTTGTGCGTGTCTTGCCCAAACATGGACGGCGTCATCTCGGGGACGATCGCTCCCTGCCGCAGCTTGGCGATGGCCGTACCGGGCGTCGCCGACATCTGCGCGTCCTTGTAACTCATGGCGTAAATGCCCGCCGTCCCGGCCGCGAAAACCTGGCAGGTCGCCGCGTCGAAGGTGATGCCCTGGACCGGAGTGTCGTTAATCGTCGCGAAGGTCACCGGCGCGCCGGGAGCGCCGGATCCCTCGGCGTCGGGAATGATGAAGATCTTGGTGCCGCTCGTGGCGACCAGGAGGTCGCCGTTCGGCAGCGCCGCGAGCTCCCGCGCCTGCGCCACCGCCGCGATCGCATCGAGCGTGAAGCCCGAGGGCACGGTGAGACCGGCCGGGATCATCGGAGGCATGGGTCCGGCGGCCGCCGTGGACGGCGTCGATCCATTGCAGGCAGCGCCCGCCGCCCCGTCGGTCGCCGAGCCACCCGAGCTGCCGGAAGCGCCCGCGTCGGTCGGGGAGCCGCTGGCGGCCCCCGCGGACCCGGAGCTGCCGGTCTGCGTGCCGCCGCTCGACCCCGCGCCGGAGCCTGAGCCGGTCGATCCCGTGGCGCCCGCCCCGCTGCTGCCTGCGGTGCCGCTGGCACCGGTGCTGCCACTGCCCGCCGTGCCGCTGGCACCCGTGCTCCCGCTGCCCGTCGTGCCACTAGCGCCCGTGCCGCCGCTCCCGGTGCTGCCGCTGCCTCCCGAACCTGCGCTCGACCCGGTTGACGCGCCCGAACCACTGGCTCCCGCGCCGGAAGAGGTGCCACAGGCACCCCCGGCGACCGCGAGGAGACCGCAGGCGCAGGCCATGGTCACAGCGGCGGTGCGGCCGGCACTCCATCGAAACGTGCGGTGGCTCTCGCTAGGGGGCATAAATCGATCTCCGGTAAGATAGAGGCCGCAAGGGCTTCGTTGCCCTGCGGCTCGTTAATGGAGAAGGGGCGGCCATTTTGCCTCTCGCCCCTCGGAAAACCGCGCTCGCTACTGGCAGCCTGAATTGATCCAGGCAGAGACGATCGCGAGGCCGGCGTCGTCGAGCTTGTGGGTGATGATCGGAGGCATCTGGATGCCGCCGCCGTCCTGCAAGATCGGAAAGTCGCGGTGGTCCATGCGGTAGTACGCGACGCTCGCGTCGACGTCGTTCGGAGCGAAGACCACGGAGTGAGCCGCGCCGGGAAGGAGGAAGTGGCTCATCTGGTTGACGCCGCTCATCCAGAGGTCCGTGGCGCGCACTCCGCCGTCCACGAGCTGCGATACGTCGAGGCGCGCATAGAACGCCGTTTGCGTCGCGCCGCCCGTGTCGCGGTTATGGCACGACACTCCGCAATTCATGTGCATGTAGCCGAGCGCGGCCGAGGTTGTCGCGTCGCCCGGAATCACCAGCGGCTGCGCCGGCGGTGTCGTGAGAAGGTTGGCGGCCAGGAGCGCGCTCATCGTGAGCCCGCTGGCGTCGGGCGACGACAGCGCAACGGCTTCGAAGCCGAGCACGTAGTCGATTCGACCCTTGTGGCAGTCGGGGCACGCCTGGGCCGCCGGTGAGCTCCGGCGCCGATGCCTGGTCCGCGGACCACCGGTAGACGGTCGCGTACCATGCCGCGTCCGTATATTTCCAAAGAAGTCGAGTTTCGACGGGCTGGCCGTTGAGCAGAAACTCTTTCCAGACTTTGGTGCCCGTCGGAAAATTCCACTCATCCATGTTGGAGGAGTCGATCTGCGTGCCAGGCGGCAGCTGGATCCAGCGATTCTTGTCGGCCCCGTCGCTCCAGAGGTGGAGGCCGGGGTCGTACGCGTGGACATCGCTCGCAATCGTCTTGCTCGCCCAGTCGCTATAGAGCCCCGTGCAGCGCAGATCGAGGGCTTCCCCCATGGAGCCGGTGGCGCAACCCGCATCCGAGCCCGCGTCCTCGTCGGTCGCGCCGCCATCGCGCGCGGGCGCGGCGTCGTCCACCGTGGCGTCGCGGCCGGGCACACCGGCGTTTGCGTCGCTCGCCGCTGCTTCTTGCGACGGCGCGGCATCCTTGACCCCCGGCGGCTCGGCGCCGCTGTTCGCGGAGGTGCAGCCCGCGGTCGCCGAGGTGCACGCCACAGCAGCCGCTACCGCCCACCACTGCCCACGCCACGCCGCGCGCGCCAACGCCTTCATTGCGCCGCGTACCTTACACGCCGTGCTCCCGGCGTGCCATTCGAGAGCGAGGCGCGGCGCGAGTCGTTCACGGACGAGTTGAAGCGGGACACGAAGCGTCGTGCTCCCGAGACGGGTCTCATTTCCGCGCGCCGCTCGCGCCGGCGCCGGTGAGCCGCCGCAGCGCCTCCGCGACCTTTTGCGCCGAGCGGAGGAGAAATGCGTAATCGAGCGTATCCGGCGTATCCGACGCCATGTGGTAATGCGGATTGCGCAGAAACGCGGTGTCCGTCACGAGGAGCGCGGGCCACCCTGCGTCCCAGAACGCGCCGTGGTCACTCAGGCGAGCGAGCCCCGCCGCCTCCGTCCCCGCGTCCACGCGCACGCACTCGAGCGGGAGCTCCTGCCCGCGGCCCGTCACCACGCGGATCGACCTCGCGGGCTCGAACGCCGAAAGCAAATGCTCGCTCTCTGCGTTGGCTACCACCGCCAGAAAGTCTCCCTGCTTGCTCGCGACGGAGACCCCCGGGACCATCGTCTGGTAGGCGGACGTGAAGCCGAGCATCTCGAGCGACACCATCGCCGCGACGTTCGCCCCTCGCGCCCGGAGCGCGCGGCAGTAGGCGCGGCTGCCGAGGAGGCCGAGCTCCTCCTGATCGAACGCCACGAACTGCACGTGGCTGCGCGGATCGTTCGCGGCGAGCGCCGGCGCGGTCTCCGCGAAGGCGCGGGCGACCTCGAGGAGGGCGGCGACGCCGCTCGCGTTGTCGTCGGCCCCCGGCGACCCTTTGACCGAATCGTAGTGCGCGCCGATGAGCACGACCGGCGCCTTCGGATCCCCATGCGCGGCGACGACGTTGTCGCCACCCTCGCCGCGGTCGACGGCGCACTCGTATCCGTAACGCCCGAGCGCCTCGCGGATGTATGCGGCGGCATCCGCGTGCGCCCGGGTGCCGGGGACGCGCGGGCTCTGCGCGAGGGCTTCGACATGCCTTCGCAAGTCGTCGGCGTTCATGCGCCGAGCATAACCTCGCGGAGTTCGTCGCCAAAGGCTGCGCCGCGACGGGCGGATCGCCGAGGCGGCCGTACGCTCCCCGCTCGGACGATCGCCGCGCCGTGGATGCGCCCGTTGGCGACGTGCCCGGGGTAGAGCACGATGGGCGGGCCATGCCGCCGACCCCTCCTTCCACCGCTGCTTCCTCCTCTCCTTCGAAGAGCATTCGCTTCGCCGTAGCCGAGGACGTCCCCACCCTTCACGCGTTGATCCGCGCGCTCGCCGTGTACGAACGCCTGGAGCACCAAGTCGCCGGCACGCCGGAGGATCTGCAGCGGCACCTGTTCGGTCCGCGGCCATACGCGGAGGCGCTCGTCGCGCAGGCATCGGCCGCGGATGCGATCGTCGGCTTCGCGCTCTTCTTCCACAACTTCTCGACGTTCCTCGCGCGGCCGGGGCTGTATCTCGAGGATCTCTTCGTGCTCCCTTCCCACCGCCGCCAGGGGCACGGCCGCGCACTCTTTCACGCGCTCGCGCGCATCGCGGTCGCGCGTGGATGCGGACGGTTCGAGTGGTCGGTGCTCGACTGGAACGAACCGGCGATCGCGTTCTATCGGTCGATCGGAGCGCCCCCCATGCCGGACTGGCGCATCTGCCGGATCACGGGGGAGGCGCTCGAGTCGCTTGCGCGCTGAAGACGGCGAGTTCCCCATGCCCATCGGAGGGCCCATGAAGATTGCTATCCTCGACGACTACCACGACACCCTGCGAACGCTTGCTTGCT